>Ga0164306_10000200_pt1 | contig 22821 bp, 9 predicted proteins | sample Whisoiple_242_MG_FD_110213 | JGI IMG/M metagenome (GOLD analysis project Ga0164306, IMG submission 110213) | Soil microbial communities amended with fresh organic matter from upstate New York, USA - Whitman soil sample_242_MG | ecosystem: Environmental > Terrestrial > Soil > Unclassified >... | reverse complement strand
GCTTAGTCGCCAGCGCACGGTCACGCCGCCAAGATGCACAATCGGGAAGAAAACGCCGGAGATGATCAAGACGGCGCCGATCACCAGCAAGTTGCGGATCACTCCAGGCGCATCAATTCCATAGTCGGACTTTTGTGGCATGGACGGATTAAACCATGAAATGCGCACGCCGCAAAACGCTCATCGCTTCAACTTTTTGGCGATGTTCCTGGTAATCACCTCAAGTTCCAGCATGATGTCGTCTTCAATGTCCAGGCCGGCGGCGCGCATGGCGCCCAGAGGATCGCGGCGAAACCATTGGGCGTTTTTTGCTGAGCGGTTGGTCCAGTCCTGCAATTGTTTCTCCACCTGGTTGAGCCGCGCGAGAAGGCGATCTGGTTTCTGCGAAGGAGTTTTGCGTCGATGCAAGTTCTGTCACCTCAGGTAGCATCATCGAGCCTACAAAAATACGTGCACGCGCGAAGAACGCCTTGTTGCAATAGTCTACTATCTGGACGGTTTTGGAAAACTATTTCTTATCCGGCAGATCAAGAACGCAACGCCCGCCCATGATGCGTTCAGCGCAGGCAAGGCAAAACTGCTTATAGCGTCCATAAATATTTTCAATTTCCCTCGTCGCCCGGCAGTCGTTAGATTGTTCATCAAGCCGGTCAGTTCGCGGTCTTTGATCTGAAGAAGGGCCTGAACAAGGAGCTGAACAAACTATGTCAAGGTTCCTGCGCCGTTGGTTGGCTTTTATTTGCTTGTGTTCGCCGGTTGTCCTTTTGGCACAGGCCGCCGCGCCGGCACACGTGGATGCGCAAAGCGACCGCATCGCCAGACTCGAACAGCAAATAACCGATTCCAAAGGTTCCGCCGACAACGCGTGGATGCTGATGTGCTCCGCGCTGGTCCTGCTCATGACCGGGCCTGGCCTTGCTCTTTTCTATGGCGGCCTGGTGCGCAAAAAAAACGTTCTGGCCACCATGATGCAGAGCTTTGCCCTGATGGCCGTGGTGACCGTGGTCTGGGCCATCCTCGGGTACAGCCTTTCTTTTGGCGAAGGCAACAGCTTCATCGGCGGGCTGCACAATCTTTTTCTCCACGGAGTTGGCACACAGCCCGACGCCGACTATTCCGGGACCATTCCCGCGCAAACTTTCATGGTCTACCAACTGATGTTTGCCATCATCACGCCCGCATTGATTACCGGCGCTTTTGCCGAGCGCATGAAATTCGGGGCGATGGTCCTGTTTATGGTTCTGTGGTCCGTCTTTGTCTATAGCCCGATGGCACACATGGTCTGGGGGAAGGGTGGTCTGCTGAACGCCGCGCTGGGCGGGCGCTTTCCCACCCTCGACTTCGCCGGCGGAACCGTTGTCCATATCACATCCGGAGTTTCCGCCCTGGTTTGCGCCCTGTATCTTGGCCATCGCCTGGGCTATTCCCGCCAGCCGATGCCGCCGCACAGCATGGTGTTGAGCTTCATCGGCGCGTGTCTCCTCTGGGTAGGATGGTTTGGTTTTAACGCCGGCAGCGCTTTAAGCGCGGGCGGTCTGGCCACCAGCGCTTTTGTAGCCACGCACTTTGCCGCTGCCGCCGCTGTCGTAGGATGGTGCGCAGCGGAATGGATTCGCAATGGCAAGCCCAGCGCGCTCGGCGCCATCTCCGGAGCGGTGGCAGGACTGGTTGCGATCACCCCTGCCGCGGGTTTTGTCACTCCTATGGCCGCGCTCGGCATTGGTTCGATCGCCGGCTTCTTCTGCTTCCTCATGGTCACTCACGTAAAGGCCCGCTTCGGTTACGACGACTCGCTCGACGCCTTCGGCGTGCATGGCGCGGGCGGAACAATCGGCGCTCTGCTCACCGGAGTGTTTGCCAGCAGCGCCGTCAATCCGATTTTCAAAGACGCAAGCGGGCGCGTTCTCGCCTCCGGCGCCCTGGAAGGCAACGCCCACCAGTTTGTGAACCAGGCCATCGGCGTGGGCATTGCCGCCGGGCTCGCGGTGGTGGGAACGCTGGTGATCTTAAAAGTCGTCGACCTGGCGGTTGGCCTGCGCGTTCCTGAAGACCACGAAATACAGGGTCTCGACCTCACCCAGCACGGCGAAGAAGGCTATGTTTGGGAGCATCCGGTGCCGGCCAACGCTACCGCTTTCGTCTCGGTGGCCACGCACGGCCCCGAGTTGCACCGCGATATTTCGCGCATCGACGCGCAGACCGTAATGGGCGATTAGCTGCTGCGGCTGAAGCCGGTATTTTCTCGATCTCAGCCCGCAAGGCACAAAATGCCTGCCCCATCCAGTTGAATGACGCTTTGGCTAGTGCTAATTGCTAGTTGCTAAATTGTCAAAGATCTTCAATTTCTCCGCCTGAGCGGAGCCGTAGTGACTTTCCGTTACCGATTCTTACTTTGGCCGTGTCTCCGCGCCTCCGTGGTAGGTTTTGGTGTTCCGATCACCCGATCTCCCGATCACGCGCGATCACCCGATCTTCCCCTAGCCTCTGGCTCCCGCTCCCGCCATCTGCGGCTTCATCGCTGTAAACGCCTGGTCCATGATGCGGATCGCCTCGTCCACGTCGCCCTTGGATATGTTGAGCGGCGGCGAAGTGCGAATCACGTTCCCGTAATAGCCGCCTTTGCCCACCAGCAGACCACCTTTGCGGCACTGCTCCATAAATTGGTTCGTGGCCTCCGGCGCGGGTTCTTTGGTCGTGCGATTTTTCACCAGTTCAATCGCCACCAGCAGGCCCATGCCGCGCACGTCGCCAATCAGTTCGTGCTTTTCTTTTAGTCCTTCCAGTCCGTCGCGATAGTAACGGCCAACCGTTTCAGCGTTGTCCATCAGGCGGTCTTCTTCAATCACCTCAATCGTGGCCTTGGCGGCAACGGAGGTCACGGGATTTCCGCCAAAGGTCGAAATATGCAGGCCCTTGAAGCTGGCGGCTATTTCCGGACGCGTCGCTGTTAATCCCACGGGCGCGCCGTTGGCCAGTCCCTTGGCGGCCGTAATAATGTCGGGCGTTACTTCCCATTGTTCAATCCCGAACCAGCGCTTGCCGGTGCGTCCCCAGCCGGTCTGCACTTCGTCGGCGATAAACAGTCCGCCATAGTCCTTCACAATCTTGAAAACGATTTTGAAATATTCCTTGGGCGGCGTAATGAATCCGCCTACGCCTTGAATCGGTTCGGCCAGGAAGCCGGCAATTTGCCCGGAAGTCGAGGTCTGTATCACCGCTTCCACGTCCTTCGCGCACGCCACTTCGCAACTGGGGTACGTCTTGCCTAGCGGGCAGCGATAGCAATACGCATTCATGGCATGGACAATTCCCGGCGCCGGCACGGGCAGCGACTTCCGCCAGGTGCCGTGGGCCGTGAGCGACTGCGCCAGCTGCGAGCGTCCGCTATAGCCATGCCGCAGCGCAACCATCTCAAAGCGTCCGGTAAACATGCGCGCCAGTTGCACCGCAAACTCGTTGGCTTCAGTGCCGCTGTTGGAGAAAAAGCTCTGGCTGATTTCGCCCGGCGTGATCTGGGCGATTTTTTCCGCCAGCGCCACCACCGCTTCATTTGGGAAAACTGTGGAAGCGTGCTGTAACTTGTCAATCTGCGCCTTGATCTTGCCCGTCACGCGCGGGTTGGCGTGCCCCACGGATATGGTGACAATCCCGCCAAAGAAATCCAGGTACTTGTTTCCCTCCACGTCCCACAGGTGCTGCATGCTGGCGTGGTCGGTGACCAGCGGATCAGAATAGTAAGTTGAGATGGAAGGGAAGAGATACTGCTTGTGCTTTTTCACGATCTCGTCTTTAGTCATGGCGCGCTCCCGGCTGGTGATGATGGCTTAACCGGAGATTGTAATCCCTCCCCTCTCCCAATTCACCCCCGAATAATAAGGACTTAACCGATCTATCCCAGGTTTAGCTTTTCGACTTCCGGATTTCTCCGCGTCTCCGCGCCTCCGTGGTGCATCAGGTGTTCCCGATTCCGTCGATGTCGGCGATTACGGCGATCCATGCGGTCCTGGGTAAGTCTTGCCTCAGGTTTTCAATTTTGGCAATTAACGGGGTCCCCCGGCGCGCGCTAGGGTTGGTGGAAGAGCGGCCCTTCATGGCCGCGTAAAGTTGTCCTTTATTTCAAATCCCTTCTTTTAGCGAACTCGCATGGGGGACGGGATCAATTTCGTAGCATTCTCGCCAGACCCGGCCCGGTTCTCTCCGCGTCTCCGTGCCTCCGTGGTGAAAATAAAAATTTCCGACTAACAAACCGCCTCACTTCGCTTTTTGCGCCCGCCTCTTGACAACACCACTCATCTCGCCGATATTGCGAGAAGCCTCTGGCTATTTGCCAATTGCTATTTGCTAATTGCTAACAACCAATGATCAGTTTTCTTTCCATCATCGCCATCGGCTTTTTTCTCGGCATGCGGCACGCCACCGATCCTGACCATGTGATTGCAGTAACCACCATTGTGAGCCGGCAAAACAAGATCAGCCGCGCCGCCTGGACCGGAATTTTCTGGGGTGTTGGCCATACGCTCACGATCTTTGTAGTGGGGACAGCCATCATTCTCTTCGGCGTGGTGATCCCGGCCCGTCTTGGCCTGAGCATGGAGCTGTCCGTCGCCTTGATGCTGGTGCTGCTGGGCGCGATGAACGTGGCGGCGTTTCTGCGTTCCGCGCGATCTGTGGCCAAAGTCCAAAGCCCCGCGGCCACGGTGCACTCGCATCCGCACAGCCACGGCGACTACATCCACACACACCCACACGCCCACGCGCCGGAAGCGCATCCTCACGCCGCGGACAAGACGCCGGTAGCGCGCATGGACCGGCTCTTCGGCAAGATCGGCATCTATCGCCAGTTGCGGCCGCTTCTAATTGGCATCGTGCACGGTCTGGCGGGTTCGGCTGCCGTGGCCTTGTTGGTTCTGACTACCATTCGCGATCCACGCTGGGCCATTGCATACCTGCTGATCTTCGGCGTTGGCACCGTTGCCGGCATGATGCTGATTACCATGAGCATCGCGTCAGCCTTCACTTTCTTTGGACGAAAACACGCAAACTTCAGCATGCGGCTCGGACTGGTGTCCGGACTCCTCAGTCTCGCCTTTGGCCTGTTGCTGGTGTATCAGATTGGGTTTGGCAGCGGACTGTTCAGCGGACACCCGCACTGGACACCTCGCTGAAAAGTTCCTCGCTCAATCGTGCCGGCAAAGCTGTATTGCTTCAAGACCTGGCTGATGATTCAGCAAGTGTTTTTTCGATGATCTGGCACGCCGGAGAACGTTCTTCGATTTCCACAAACTTTTGCGACATTCTCCTGGCGTTGTCACGATAGGCGACATCGTTGAGCAACGTATCAATGCAGGATCCCAGCGTGCCGGCCGAAACTTCTTCCAACTGCAGACGAAGTCCAATCTTGTGGTAAACCACGCGGGCGGCGTTTCCGGGCTCGTCATAGTGGAGCGGGACCAGCAGCATCGGCACGCCCATGAAGATGCATTCCTTCACGCTGCTGAAGCCGCCGTGTCCAACCATCAGCGCACAGCGCTTCAGCAGTTCTATCTGCGGGACATGGCTCACGAGCAAGGCATTCGCTGGACAATTAAATTCCTCCGGCTTTAAGTAACTTCCAATCGCCACCACCGCTTGAAGGGCCGGCCGTTCTCTTATGGCGTCCAGAAACATTTGAAAGAAGCGGGAAGCCTGCGGAGCAGCTTTGGTGGTAACCAAACTTCCGAGCGCGCAGAAGACGACCGGCCGGCGTTCTTCCAGGCGAGACCACGGAAAAGAATCGTCTTTTCGCTGCAGGTCGATCGATGCTTCAACGAAAAATGCGCCTTCCGGTATCTTGCGCCTCGGGAAATCAAGTTCTTTAGGACAAAAGACAAGTTCAGGGAGCATCAGGCGCGGCCAGGTCTCAACCGAAAAATCAATTTTGCCGGGGGGAAAACCGCAATCGCGCGCGAGCGCTTTCAGTTCACTGGAAATGTCCCATGCCCGGTTGCGAAACCTGCGCCGCAGAAACAGTTTTTTCCACTCAAGCATGATGCGCATGGAGGACAGCAATGAATCATCGGGCACCAGGTTCGTGCGGAATGGCGGCACAGACCGGTCTTCAACCGAAATCACGGTGCTGGAAAATTGGATGACGGGAATGCGTGCTTTGCAGGCTGCGATACCTACCCATGGCATGCCGCTGGAAACCATAAAAAGATCGGGATTGGTCCCGCTGGTGGCGCGGCTGATTTCGTCGTTGCGAAGAAGTTCACACATCCCGCGCAACCGTGCCTTGAATTCGGCGGCGCCATAGGCCTTCCCTTGGATTTCAGAAGCGGATTGCTTTTCCAATTCTCCTTTGGGGAATACCTGGGTGAATATGGGAAGCCAGTCGAATCCCTGGGCCCGTATCCGGTCCTCAGTGTCAGGAATGGTGAGATAGAAAATGCGATGACCGCGGTTCTGGAGTTTTCTGGCAAGCGCAAAGCTGGCGTTCATGTCGGCGGCCCAGTGAAATGGCATGAAGACGATGGTCGCCATATTTGCCCTTACCAGTCGAACGCCATCACACCGCGCGCCTGTGCCCGGCGGGAAGAAGACCTGTTTGGCTGCCGGGTGCGGACGTGATGCTGCGCCAGTTTACCAGCTGAATTTCGTTTTCCCGCAGGGCCGACTGAAACGGAGCGCTCGTGACTATTTCAAAGTCCCGTTGCCGCCATGCCGCGCCATATGGCCGGCAATCGCCGGTAATGGCCCGCAACTCATCATCGTCAAAGCCAGGATGGACAATCAGGACATTCAATCCCGGCTTCAGCCCGCGCAAAGCGGAAAGGTAATATTCCTCCAGGTCGTCCGGTGAAAGCTTGAAGGGCGCTTGCAAAAGATAATCGACCGCCACATCGTGCGCGGTCACCGCGCCTTCGCGCGACGCGCAGGATTTCCAATGCTCGTCAATCAGGAAGGGCAGCCCAAACTCGCGGGCGGCCCTGATATAGGCCGTGATGTAGCCGGGCCGCGCAACCGAAAGCATATGGCTGTCCAGGTGAGTGGGATCCACGCCAGCCTGTTTTGCCAGCGTAATCTGCGCGGAGATCTCTTCCTGGACTTTCTCCGGTGACGCGCGCAGCAGAGTATTTCTGGGCCAGAAATACCCTTTGTCATCTACGAAGTCCGCACCGTGGTCTCTTTGTGAAACCGGTCCCCATCGATAACTGTCCCATTCGCTGATCAACGTTGAATGTATTCCTATGTCGCATTCAGGATGTTGGCGGGTCCATTCTGCCGCTTCCTGAAAGCCTGGGCAGGGGACCATGAGGCTGGCTGAGTTCACTGCCCCACTTTCGAGCGCCATGGTGATCGCGCGATTCACGGAATGACACATTCCCAGATCGTCAGCGTGAATCATCAGCAGCCTGGGATCTGAAGAAGCTCCAGGAAATTGTGCGGCATTCGTCATGCGCAGAAAACTATACACGAATCACACAATCGCGGGCCCTCGTACAGTGCCGGCGAGTCCATGTTTTCAAAATGGTTCGTCCATTAGGCCCATGCTGATATGACCAGTTGGCCGAGTGACCCGAAAATTCCTGAAATTAGAAATTTTTTAGCTCTACCTTGAGCGTGAGTAGATGCGTCACTATGATAAGCCGCCTAGTGGTTTGAGTATTTTTCTTTTCGTCGAACGCCACCGTGTAAGAGCAACGCAAGACGCAAGCAAGCAGCATTTTTTTCACGGCAGCGCCCCTTCAGTGATGCCAGCGGCCATATCCAATCTCGTAGAGCTACTGCAAGAGCGAGTCAGGGATTGCCCCGGCCGTGCTGCCTACATTCTTCTCGCCGGGCAAGACCTGCGCCAGTCGAGCTTAACTTACAGTGAGTTGGATTCCCGGGCCAGGTCGATTGCCGCGCTTCTGCAAGGACTGCAAGCACAGGGCGAGCGAGCGCTGCTGCTGTATCCTCCCGGACTGGAATTTATCGCCGCGTTTTTTGGCTGCCTTTACGCCGGTGTAATCGCTGTTCCCGCGTATCCGCCTCGACTGAACCGCAACGCGCTGCGCATTGTGTCGATTGCAAAAGATAGCCAGGCATCTCTGGCGCTGACAAGCGCTGAGGTGCTTTCGCGGCTTAGTGCTGTGACGGCACATTCGCCGGAGCTCGGCCGGTTGCGGTGGTATGCGACGGACTCTCTCCATTCCGATGTTGCGAACGAATGGCGCGATTATTCTCCAGAGTCCGAAGGCTTGGCCTACTTGCAATACACGTCCGGCTCCACGGCCACGCCCAAGGGTGTGATGATCACTCACGCAAACGTCTTGCATAATTCCGGTTATCTGGCTAAAGCATTCCGGCATTCCGCACATGACGTCGCATTGAGCTGGCTTCCTCATTTTCATGATTTGGGACTGGTGCATGGAATCCTGCAGCCGCTGTACTCCTCTTTTCCCGGCTACCTGATGGCGCCCATGTCATTTCTGCAACGGCCGGTGGACTGGTTGCGTGCCATTTCGCGCTTTCGAGTCACACACAGTGACGGTCCCAACTTTGCCTACGAGCTTTGCCTTAACAAGATCACAGAGGAAGAAAAGAGAGAGCTGGATCTCAGCAGTTGGCGGATGGCCCTCACCGGCGCTGAGCCCATATTTCCAGATACTATCGACCGCTTTGCCGCGGCCTTTGTTTCTTGCGGCTTCAAGCGGACTGCGTTCTTTCCGGCTTATGGGCTGGCAGAGGCAACTCTGGGCGTCTCAGGCGGAAAAAAACATGCCGATCTTTCCTATTGCTGCGTTTCTTCCGCGGCCCTGGAAGAAAACAGAATTGCTTTTGCGAATGAAGACAGCCCGGACGCCCGCATGTTGGTTGCCTCAGGCGCCGTTGTGCCCGGCATGGACGTTGCGGTCGTAGAACCGGCGTCAGGCCAGGAGTGCTCACCTGACCAAATTGGAGAAATCTGGGTGGCCGGTCCAAGCGTGGCGATGGGCTACTGGAAGCGCCCGCAGGAAACCGAGCAGGTTTTTAGGGCGGAACTGGCGGGAACAGGCGAGCGTCGGTTCCTGCGCACGGGCGACCTGGGATTCATGCGTGATGGATACCTCTTCATCACCGGCCGGCTTAAAGAGCTGATCATCATTCGCGGCAGGAACTATTATCCGCAGGATATTGAGCGGACCGCGCGCGATAGCTGTCCGTCGGTCCGCTTGGGAACCGGCGCGGCGTTCTCCGTCTCAGCCCAGACCGGTGAGCGCATGGTGTTGGTTCAGGAGATCCAACGGCGGCAGAAACTTGAGGCCGATCAGATTTTCCGCAGCATTCGTGAAGCGATCGCCGAAGAGCATGAAGTTCAGCTCCACGAGATTGTCCTGGTCGCACCCGGCAGTGTCCCCAGAACTTCCAGCGGCAAGATTCAACGCAGCCTGTGCCGCAAAGAACTTCTGGAGGGCAGGCTGGCAGTGATAGAGCGGTGGCGTGCTGAACCTTGTCTTGCAGATACACAAGCGTGTCCCGATCTTGGCGATAAGGATGTTCAGTCCTGGCTGGTCGCGCAGATTGCTTCAGCAATCGGAGTTGATCCAGACCGAATCGACGTTCATCGTCCGCTTGTGTCGTTAGGCCTGGACTCATTGAATGCGGTGGAAGTGGCGCATAAGATCGAGCGCACCCTGGGTCTGGCGTGGCAGGCTGCAAGTCTGCTGGACAAAACTCTCGCGGAATTGGCGGCCCATGCCGCACAGTCTTCAGCCGGCCGGCGCACCCAGGAAATGTCTGTTCTTGCGCCCGGAACGCCGCCTGAATATCCACTCTCTTATGGCCAGCAGGGTCTGTGGTTTCTGCATCAATTGGCGCCGGAGAGCACTGCCTACAATGTGGCGCAAGCCATCAGGGTGAAGTCCAGAGTTGATGTATCGGCATTGCGGCAATCGTTCCAGGCATTGGTCGACCGTCACGCCTGCCTGCGAACCACGTTTACGGCCGTCAACGGCAGTCCTGTGCAGCGAGTCTGTGAACAACTCGCCGTAACTTTCCTTTTTGAAAATGCCCAAGGCCCCGGTGAAGCGCAGATGCGGCAGCGGCTTGCAGAAGAAGCTGCCTATCGCTTTGACCTTGAGCATGGGCCGTTGCTGCGTGTTCATCTGTTTACCCGCGCTGCGGACGATCACGTCCTTCTGCTCACGGCGCATCACATCATTCTCGATCTATGGTCGCTGGCCCAACTGATGCAGGAGCTTGGAGTTTTCTACCAGGCGGCAATCCTGGGAAAGAGTGCCGTGCTTCCGCCCGCCAGTGCAGAGTATTCAGGGTTTGTGCGCTGGCAGAAGGAAATGCTCCTGGGCGACCGCGGCCGCCAACTCTGGTCGTACTGGAACAAACAGTTATGCGGAGAGGTCCCCGTTCTCGATTTGATGACGGACAATCCAAGGCCGCCTGTTCAAACTTATGGCGGCAGCTCACATCCATTCAGGCTGGGTTCCGGGTTGACGGAGGAATTGAAGAGTTTGGCGCAAGCGCGCGGGGCCACCATATATATGACGCTATTGGCGGCATTTCAGGCGCTGCTGCACAGATACACGGGTGAGGAAGAAATAGAAACGGGGTCTCCGGTTGCAGGACGGACCCGCGCCGAATTCGCCTCTACCGTCGGCTATTTTGTGAACCCTGTGGTGCTGCGAGCAAGCATTTCCCCCGGTTCTACATTCGAGACTTTGCTTGCTCAGCTCCGCAGAACGGTCCTGGATGCGCTGGAACATCAGGATTACCCATTTTCACTTCTCACCGAAAAATTGCGGCCCGGGCGCGATTCAAGCAGGTCGCCTCTGTTTCAGGTCATGTTCGCGATGCAAAAGGCCCCTCAGTTGCACGAAGAAGGCCTGTCACTCTTTGCGCTGGGCGAATGCGGAGCGCGCATGCATCTGGGCGGGCTGGAACTGGAGTCGATGAGGCTGGAGCAACGGATCGCCCAGTTTGATCTCAGCCTGATTGTGGCGGAAGCAAAAGACGGGTTGGTTGCTACTTTCGAGTACAACACCGCATTATTTGATCCAACCACTATCAGCCGCATGGCGGAACATTTCACCACCTTGCTGCGCGGTCTTGCGGAGAATCCCAGCCGGCCGATCTCCGGCTTGCCATTAGGCGCGGCGCCATCTGCGAGCGGACCAAAGCCAGCGGAGGGACAGGTCCATTTCACCCCTGGCGTTTTGGTCCACGAATTATTTGAACGGCAAGCGGCCCGAACATCCGATGCTGCCGCGCTGATTTTTGAAGACGAACGCCTCACATACAAAGAGCTGAACGAGCGCGTCAACCAAATGACACTCCGCATTGCAAACCTACTCGAAAAGCCTGGAGCGCTGGTAGCACTCTGCCTGGAGCGCTCTGTCGAAGCGATTATTGGCCTGCTGGCGATTTTCAAGGCCTGCGCCGTGTACGTTCCCATCGACCCCGAACTTCCCAAGGAGCGCATTGCCTTTTTGCTCGATGATGCGGGAGTCAAGGTCATGGTGACCGGGCAGCGCTTTGTCCAGCTCTTGCCTCCGGTGAGCGCCAAAGTGCTCTGCGTTGACGCAGAGCAACAAAGCGTGGTCCAGGCAAAAGTATCACTCCGCGCCACAAGTTCTGACGGTCCTGCTTACGTCATCTATACCTCCGGATCAACGGGGCAACCCAAGGGAGTGCTGGTCAGCCACGAAGCACTGAGCAATCACATGCAGTGGCTGGCCCGGGAATTCCCTCTCGATCACGACGACCGGGTACTTCACAAATATTCCTTAAGCTTTGACGCTTCGCTTGCGGAAATCCTTCATCCTTTAATCAGCGGCGCTGCGTTGGTGTTGGCGCGTTCAGGCAGCCAGTATGACGTCGGCCACCTGATTGGCCTGATGCGCAAGCATTGCGTCACCGCCATTGATGTAGTCCCAACCATGTTGAAAGCGCTGCTAGAAGATGGCCGCATGCCCAGCTGCGCCAGCCTGCGGCGGATCACAAGCGGCGGAGAAAGTTTGCCGGCTGACATTATGCGGCGCGCCTATGAGCAGCTTGGAAACATTGAGCTGATCAATATGTACGGGCCTACGGAGGCAACGATTACAGCCTCCTTTCACCGATGCAGGCAGGAAGAGAACGCGCCACGGATTGCAATCGGCGTTCCTGTCGCAAACACTGCGCTCCATGTTCTCGACCACGGCATGCAGCCGGTTCCCACGGGAATTCCGGGCGAAATCCATATCGGCGGAAAAGGGCTGGCATATGGCTACATCAACCAGCCCGCGCTGACCGGAGAAAAGTTTGTTCCCGATCCATTCAGCATGCTCGCGGGGGCGCGCCTTTACAAAACCGGCGATCTCGGCCGCTATCGTGAGAACGGAGACGTTGAGTACATCAGACGGATTGATAAGCAGGTAAAAATCCGGGGATTCCGCATTGAATTAGCGGAGATTGAAGCTCAGCTTCGAAAGCATGGCGCTGTTCAAGATGCCGTTGCTGTTGTGAGAAGCCGCACCGGCGGAAACAAGTACATTGCTGCTTATGCGCAATGCGCCGGCGGGGAACAGGTAACCGCTGCACAGTTGTGCGCCGGCCTGAGAGAACGGCTGCCACAGTACATGGTGCCGGCAGCTATCAGTGTGTTGAAGAGCTTTCCTCTCCTCCCGAATGGCAAAGTGGATTTGCGCAGATTGCCTGAACCAGAGGAACTCCTGCTAAAAGATGAACTTGTTTTGCCCCGCGATTCGACTGAAAAGACACTGGCAAAAATCTGGCAGGAAGTTCTTGGGCAAAAAGAAGTTGGGATTCACAGTAATTTCTTTGAGCTAGGCGGCGACTCTATTCTCAGCATTCAAATCGTCTCGCGCGCCAGAGATGCCGGGCTGGTGATCAGTCCAAAGCAGGTTTTTCAATTCCAGACAATTGCCGGTTTGGCCCAGGTAGCAGGAAGGGACCCCGCGAAAATTATTTCCAGGCAGTCAACCGCGGAAGGCCCGGTCCCTCTATCGCCGATTCAGCAGTGGTTCTTCGAGCAGGAATTGCCCGAACCTCATTTCTATAACCAGTCCATGATGCTTGAAGTAAAGCAAACGCTTGATGCGAAGCTGCTGAAAAGGGCCGTCGAAAATCTGGTTCTTGAGCACGACGCATTGCGGCTGCGCTTTCACCGCGCGCCGCAGGGTTGGCAGCAGGTATGTGCTGGGCCCGAGGTGAACGGAATTTTTCAGCACATTGTTCTGTCGCAGCTATCGCCGCGCGAGCAATCCGAAAGAATTGAGGCCATTACCCGCGAAGCCCAGGCCGGTTTGAGCCTGGAAACCGGGCCTTTGATGCGCGCTGTTTATTTTGGCGGCGCGGAGGGAGTCGACAGGCTGTTCATCGTTATTCATCATCTGGCGGTCGATGGCGTTTCCTGGCGTGTAATCCTCGATGACTTGCAGTCAGCTTATAAACAGTTAGCGCGTGGAGAGGAGATTCGGCTTCGAGAGAAGACTCTTTCATTCAAACAGTGGTGCGAGCTGCTGCGACAAAAAGCCCAGGACGATGGCGCACTGCAGGAATTTGGATATTGGTCAGCACAGGTATCCAGCGCCGTGCCGCGATTGCCTTTGGATCATGCGGGAGAGAACTTCGTTGAAGACTCCGCCATAGAGACTGCTTTCTTGGGCCACGAAGAAACGCAGCTTCTGTTGCGCACAGTTCCGTACGCTTATCGCGCTCGGATAAACGATGTATTGCTCACCGCGTTGGCGCAGACTCTGGCTGCGTGGACTGGCGAAAGCCGCGCCCTGTTCGATCTTGAAGGGCATGGTCGTGAAGAAATCATTGACGGCGCCGACCTGTCCCGAAGCGTCGGGTGGTTCACTTCTTTGTTTCCAGTGTTGCTGGAAATCGGTCCATCTGCTCTTCCGGCAGAAGCGTTGAGATCAGTCAAAGAACAATTGCGGCGGATTCCCAGCCAGGGGGTCGGTTATGGTCTGCTTCGTTACCTTGGCAAGGATGAAAATGTTTCGCGGGAGCTCAGAAAACTTCCGCAAGCGCAGATAAGCTTCAACTATCTTGGCCAGCTGGACCAGATATGCTCGCCCGCCTCTTTGTTTTCGCTTGCGGAGACGCCATTGACAGCGGCGCAAAGCAGCCTGGGAAAACGCAGCTATCTCATCGAAGTCGATGCTTATATAAAGGATGGGCAACTTCACGTCTTATGGGGATACAGCAGTCTTCTCCACCGCCGGGAGACGATCCAGCAGCTAGCCGGCAATTTTATCGGAAAGCTGCGCTCCCTCGTCCAGCATTGCGCTGAGCGAAAATATACGCCCTCTGACTTTTCCCTGATCCAGTTAACGCAACAGCAAATCGACCGGATTCAGCAAGCCCATGGACAGATGGAAGACATTTATCCGCTCAGCCCCATGCAACACGGAATGCTTTTCCACAGTCTTTTTGAGCCGCGCAAGGGTACTTATCTAACGCAATTGATATGTGAATTGGAAGGCGATCTCGACCGGATTGCATTCCGCGATGCCTGGCGGCGAGTTGTGGGCAATTGCGCGGCTTTGCGGGCTGGGTTCGAATGGGAGATCGTGAGCGACGAACCGGTACAGGTCATCAGGCAGAACGTGGAATTGCAATGGCAGGAAGAGTATTGGAATACGCTCAGCAGCTGGCAACAGGAAAGTCGCCTGGAAACTTACCTGAAAGAAGACCGCGAGCGGGAAATTGATTTGCGGCAGGCGCCTCTCATGCATTTTGCGCTGCTCCAGACTGCCGCGGCAAAACACAAATTTGTCTGGAGCAGTCATCACCTGGTGATGGATGGATGGTCTCTGCCGATCGTCCTTAACGATGTCCTGGAGTGCTACATAAGTTTGCGCCGCAAGCAGCCGGTCAAGCTACGGCCGGAGCGTCTCTATAGCAAATATATACAGTGGCTCCGCGAGCAAGATCTCGCCAGGGCCGCCGATTTCTGGAGACGCTTTCTCGAAAGCTTTGATGCATCAACGTCTTTGAGTTCTCTGCTGCGCGTTTCCCCTGGCAGCGGCTCCGGTGAAAATTTCCAGGAACAGCAAACCAGCCTTTGTGAAGATTCCACTGCCCGATTGCAGGCGCTCTCGCGCAAATGCCGGGTGACCCTGAACACAATTGTGCAGGGCGCCTGGGCATTGCTGCTCAGTCGCAAGACAGGTAAAGACGACATTATCTTTGGCGTAGTCTGCTCGGGCCGGCCGGCGCAATTGCCCGATGTGGAATCCATGGTCGGACTTTTTATCAACACCTTGCCAATGCGGGCCCAAATTGAGAGGAAAGCGAACTTAGTCGACTGGCTGAAGCTCTTGCAGGAGCGCCAGACTGAGATGGACCAATTCGCATATGCGCCTCTCTCGCAGGTGCAGTCATGGAGTGGTTTACCTCGGGAAGTTCCGTTATTTGAAAGCATTCTGGTATTCGAAAACTATCCCGCCGTTGCATTGGCCGGCGCATCAGCGTCGGAGCTGCAAATCGCCAACGTGCAATCCAGAGAAAGATCGAATTATCCAGTTACGTTATGGGTAATTCCGGAGCGGGAGCTGCGCCTGAAGATCGGCTACGACGCAAATCGGTTGCGCGGCGCAGGCATCGCGGGCTTGCTGCGTGACTATCAAGTGTTGCTTGAAGCGATTGCAGCCAATTACGAGCGAAGTATTTCAGCGGTTTTGCAATCCGGTGAACTGCCGGCCGAAAAGTCAGGAGATCTCCCGTTGGCGCACAAGGAAACAGACGAACTGCGCGAGGGAAGAGAGCCTGACTTTGCGCACAGCGCCAGACAAGGAGAGATCTAAGCAATGAGCAGCGCTTCGTATTCGGCTGAAGTTGCGGCGAAAAAAGGCGATCTCGCGAAGCAAGCGCCTGAAGAAAGCGGCGGCCCCAACTCGTCCAGGCGTGTAAAAAAGAGCAGCCACGCGATCCATCAACTATTTGAAGCTCAGGCGCTTCGTTTGCCGGCCGGTGTCGCCGTTGTTTTTGAGGGCCAGGCGCTGACTTATCGGGAATTGAACCAGCGGGCCAATGCCCTGGCGCACCATCTGATAAATCTTGGCGTACGGCCTGAAGCTGTAGTGGGTCTGTGCGTGGAGCGGTCTGTCGAGATGCTCGTGGGAATTCTCGGCATTCTCAAGACCGGGGCTGCTTATCTCCCTCTCGATCCTCATTATCCACCGAAGCGGCTGGCGCTGATGCTGGCGGACACAAACGTTGGATTCGTAGTGACGCAAGAACACCTGGTTTCCCGGCTTCCACAGGAAGGCATGGCAATCGTCTGTTTCAACAGAGACCTGAAGCATATTGAGAAGCAAGCCGTGGAAAATCCGGCCGTTCATGTGCTCAGTGAAAATGCCGCCTACGTGATCTACACGTCGGGCTCAACCGGAAAGCCCAAAGGAGTTGTCGTTACGCACGGGAATGTGTTGCGTCTGTTCACAGAGACGCGGCTATGGTTCAACTTTTCCCAGGACGATGTATGGACGTTTTTTCATTCTTACGCATTTGACTTCAGCGTATGGGAGATGTGGGGCGCGCTGTTTCACGGCGGCAAGATTGTGATTGTCCCCTATCTTGTCAGCCGAAGCCCGGAAGCATTCCATGAGTTGCTCTGCCGGGAGCGCGTAACGGTGCTGAGTCAGACGCCTTCATCTTTTCGCCAGCTAATTCAGGCTGATGCGCAAGAGGTGAATCCCGGCGGATTGGCGCTGCGCTTGGTAATCTTCGGCGGCGAGGCATTGAAATTGCAAAGCCTGAAGCCATGGCTGGAGCGGCATGGAGACGAGCACCCGCAACTGGTGAATATGTTCGGCATCACTGAGACCACAGTGCACGTCACGTATCGCCGTATTCTGCATGATGACGTTGCTGCCAAACGTGGCAGCGTTATTGGAACGCCCATTCCAGACCTGCAAGTACGCGTGCTTAGCGAACAGATGGACACGGTTTCCGAGGGCGAAGCCGGGGAAATGTATGTCGGGGGCCAGGGTTTGGCGCGAGGTTATTGGCGCCATCCCGAGTTGACCGCGGAAAGATTTGTTCCTGATCCCTTCAATAAAGAACCTGGCGCACGGCTCTATCGCACGGGCGATCTTGCGCGTTTACGAAACGCGGACCTGGAGTACCTGGGACGCATCGATGATCAAGTAAAGGTGCGCGGTTTCCGCATTGAACCGGGGGAAATCGAATCCGCAATCATGCAGTACCCCAATGTGACGGAATGTGTGGTCACTGCGCTGCTGGACGAAGACGGCGACAAGCGTTTGGCTGCTTACGTGGCCGGCGGCAATGCTTTGCTGGACCTGGATGCATTGCGCAACAGCCTAAAAGAGAGGCTGCCGGACTACATGATGCCGGCCGCTCTCATTCCCATAAAAGCCCTGCCTCTCACGGAGCATGGCAAAGTAGATCGCCGGTCATTACCACAGCCGCAATGGGGAGCGCCCGCCTCCGTGACCGGCCATATGCCTCCGCGTACGCGGGTGGAAGAAGTTCTGGCCGAGGCATGGAAGGACGCTCTTGGACTCGGCAGCATTGGCATTGATGACAATTTTTTCGATGCCGGCGGCGATTCCATACGCAGCATCAAAGCTCGCGCAAAGGCCCTGGAAAAGGGAGTGACCTTTACACTGCAGCAGCTTTTCCAAAATCCCACGATTCGCAAGCTGGGTGACGCGATCAAACACGTACAAGTAACACCAGAGGCCAGCAGCCCGTCAGCGCCCTTCAGCATGATCTCACTGGCGGACCGCGAGAAAATGCCGGCGGATGTTGAGGACGCGTATCCCATCTCTCAGTTACAGGCGGGCATGGTCTTTCACAGTGAATACAGCCCGGACTATAGCATTTATGTCAGCAGCCTTCGTCTGCGTCTGCCTTTTGACGTTGAAAAAATGCAATCGGCCCTTGATCAGATGGCAGTTCGGCATGAAATGCTGCGCACATCGTTTGATGAAGGCATCTTCAGCCAGCCATTGCAGCTTGTGCATCGCAACGTGCGGCCTGAATTGCACGTGGAGGATTTGCGACATCTGACGCATGGCGAGCAGCAAAGCCGGATAAATCAATGGCTCAAGGAAGAAACCCGGCGGAGATTCCGATGGATCGAAGCGCCGCTGCTGCGCTTCCATGTTCACCTGCTGAAGAATGACGAAATCCAGTTCACCATGAGTGAACCGTTCCTTGATGGCTGGAGTGTGGCTTCATTGTTGACAGAGCTGTTCCATCGGTACTTTGCTTTGCTGAACCAGAGACAGCTGACCGCCAGTCCTCTTCTGGCCGCGTACAAAGATTTTGTGGCATTGGAGCAGGAGGCTCGCCAGTCAGAGCAGTGTCGCGACTACTGGAACAGGATGTTGGCTGGTGCCACGGCCACCCACATTGTGCATCGCAGGATGGCCCCGCCCGCGGAAGCTCTGGAGGTGAGAAGGTTCGCAGTCCCAATCTCACAGCAAGATTCCGAGCGTTTGAAAAAGGCGGCGCGCGGAGCGAGCGTTAGCTTGAAGGCGCTGTTGCTGGCAGCGCACATGAAAGTGGTCAGTGCATTGAGTGGCCAGGCTGAAGTTTTCACCGGACTATTGATCAACGGCCGTCCTGAGATCAAGGATGGCGAGCAGTTGATCGGCGCTTTCCTTAACACGGTCCCTTTTCGCATGGGCCTGGAGAGCGGCAGGTGGACCGATCTGGCACAGCGCGCTCAGGAAGCTGAAAACCAGTTGCTGCCTTTCCGCCGCTATCCGATCCAGGAATTGCAGCGCCTTCACGGTGCGGAGCGGTTATTCGACACGATCTTTAACTACACACATTTTCACGTGATGGGAGGGTTGCCGGAGATTCCCGGGCTGGAAGTGCTGGATGTACGCGGATCGGAGCAGACGTATTATCCGCTGACCACGCAATTCAGCGTGAACGAATTCACCTCACGCATCGAACTCGCGCTCGACTACCGCACCCTAACGCTCGATGAAGATGAGGTCCGGGAAATTGCGGCGTGTTATGGCAGGGTCATCGCATCCATTGCAGAGGACCCATCTTCGCACCACGACTCCTTGTCGCTGCTATCGCCGGAACAGCATCGGACCCTGGTCAGGGAACTCAACCAGACCAGCGGGCCATTTTCCCAGGGCAAGTGCCTCCAGCAACTTTTTGAGCAGCAGGTCCACATTGCTCCGGAAGCGATAGCTGTGATCTGCGAAAACGAAAGACTTACATACAGTGAACTCGACCGGCGCGCAAATCAGCTGGCGCATCATCTGCAGCGGCTTGGAGCCGGCCTGGAATCACTGGTGGGCCTCTGCATGAAGCGCAGTCCGGAGATGCTGGTGGGATTGCTGGGAATTTTGAAAACCGGAGCCGCGTACCTGCCGCTTGATCCTGCATATCCGAAAGACCGGCTGGCATTCATGATTGCGGATGCCTGCGTGAAGCTGGTGGTTACCCAGGAAGATCTGGAGGAGAGAACTTCAGCGTGTGCCCGGCACGTCTGCCTTGATTCCGATTGGAAGGAGATCGAGAAGGGAAGAGGCATCTCACCCGCCGCTGTGACCAGCCCAGACAATCTGGCCTACGTGATTTATACCTCGGGCTCAACCGGCAAACCCAAGGGGGTCTTGATAGAGCATCGCGGAGTGGTCAATGTGATTGAAGCGTCTATCAAGAAATTTGGTATTCACCGCGGCAGCCGGGTGGCACAACTTGGGTCGCTCAATTTTGACGTTTCTGTGTTGGAGATATTCAGCGCATTGCTCAGCGGCGCCACTTTGTTCCTGGTTGATTCCATGGTGTCGATGTCCGGCGTGGAACTGGGCAGGTTCTTGCGAGAGAACGGTATTACAGCTATGGCCATTCCGCCTTCGCTGCTTGATCTTGTTCCTGCGGGCGACTATCCGGCGCTACGATCAATCGTGGTGGGCGGTGAGGCGTGTACGGCAGAGGTCGCCGCGCGCTGGTCTGGTGGCAGACTCTTCTTCAACGCTTACGCGCCGACCGAAGCCACAATCTTTTCGACGCTCAAACTCTGCCCACAAGGCCAGCGGCAGACGCCTTCGTTGGGCGGTCCAATTCAAAATATGCAGGTCTACCTGCTGGATCATCATGGCCAGCCTGCGCCAGCGGGAGTTCCCGCTGAGCTTCACATTGGCGGCGTTGGTGTGGCCCGTGGCTATTTGAGCCGGCCTGAGCTGACGGCAACGAAATTTATTCCCGATCCATTCAGCGGTGCGCCCGGCGCAAGACTCTACAAAACCGGTGATCTGGCGCGTTTCCTTCCCGGCGGCAACCTTGAATTCCTGGGACGCACCGATCACCAGGTCAAAATACGCGGCTTTCGTATCGAGCTTGCAGAGATTGAGACGGTGTTAGGAGAGCATCCGCTGGTGCGAGAAGTTGCCGTGATCGCGCGTGAAGATGCTCCGGGTGATAAACGGATTGCCGCCTACATTGTGGCGCGCCAAGGGCATGCGCCCGACGTCAGCGATTTGCGCAATCACCTGAAGCGCAGGCTGCCGGATTACATGCTGCCCTCTGTCTTTGTGACGCTGGAATCGATGCCGCTTTCAGAAACCGGCAAGATCGACCGCGAGTCCCTGCCCGTCCCGGAACAATCAAGGCCGGCGCTGGAACAGAGTTATGTTGCTCCGGCGACCTCCCTCGAAAACATTCTTGCCGGCATCTTTGGCGAAGTACTCAAGATCGAGCGCGTCGGTGCCGGCGACAACTTCTTCGAACTCGGCGGCCACTCGCTGCTGGCGGCCCGCGTAGTTTCAAAAATTCGGCAGATCTTTGCGATCGAATTACCCGTCCGGCAATTATTCGAGGAGCCAACAGTAAGCGGCCTGGCAGGTGCGGTGTTGAAGAACGAGAGAGCACGGATCGAACGCACCGCCGAACTGCTGTGTGAGATTTCCGCAATGTCCGATGATGCGGTGGCTGCCATGCTCCAGGAGCCGCTGGAGCGTGTCCGGAAGGAGAAGGCCTCATGACTAGTGTGGCGCTTTCCGGCCGGCGGCAGGCGTTGCTGCAGAAATTATTGCGCGCGGAAGGCTTTCGCGCATCCGACACGGACCCGATCTTGCCCAGAGAGCAACCCGGCCCTGCTCCGTTATCTTTTGCGCAGCAAAGGCTGTGGTTTCTCCAGCAACTGGAGCCGGAGAGCTACGTTTACAACATTCCCGTGGCTTTAAGAATTGAGGGACCGCTGAATCTTGCTGCGCTAGAGGAGAGCATGAACAAGGTCATTTGCCGCCATGAGTCGCTGCGCACAAGTTTCAGGACGGCGAATGGTCAGGCATTTCAGTTCATCAATCCGCCGTTCAGTTTGCATTTGTCTCCCGAGGACATTGAAGCAGCGACCGAGACCTTGCGCGAAAGAGAAATTGTTAACCGGGCAAACCAGGAACTGCGGCACGCATTTGATCTGACGCAGGGACCTCTTATAAGGGCCGCGCTTCTGCGTTTTTTTGAAACCGACCATGTGTTATTGCTGACCCTGCACCACATTGTTGCGGACGGATGGTCCATTGGGGTGTTGCTGCGCGATCTCGGCGCTTACTATGGCAGTTCTCAAGGACGGCGGCCAGATCTCCCGCCGTTGCCTGTTCAATATGCGGATTTCACCGCCTGGCAACGCCATGAGAAACATAACGCGCTATTGGCCGCGGAGCTCGCATACTGGAAACACGAACTGGCCGGTATTCCTCCCCGGCTCGAATTGCCGACCGATCGTCCGCGTCCTGAGCGCAGAACGTTTCGCGGTTCGAATATTCCGTTTTTAGTTCCCAGAAAACTGCAAGAGCGGCTTATGCAGTTGGGCCAGAGCCAAGGCGCCACCCTTTTCATGGTTTTGCTGGCTGCTTTCAATGTCCTGCTGCATCGCTATAGCGGCCAGGGAGACATTGCTGTGGGCACGCCCGTGGCCCAGCGCAACCGGCCGGAGATTGAGGAATTGATTGGATTCTTCGTCAACACTTTGGTTTTGTGTACGCAATTATCCGGCGACTTTACCTTCCGGGAATTGCTTCGCAGAGTCAAAGAGGTCTCACTTGGGGCTTTCGCGCACCAAGACCTGCCGTTTGAAAGACTGGTTGAAGAATTGCATCCGCAGAGAAATTTGGGCCAGTCTCCTTTGTTTCAAGTGATGCTGGACTTGCAGAATGCACCGATGGCGTTGGAACAAATCAGCGGTTTGCGTTTGTCCCTGGCCCCGGTGGAAACGGATACGGCAAAGTTTGATTTGACTTTGACGTTCTGCCAAACCAGCCAGGGCCTGGACGCGGCGCTGGAATATAGCACGGAACTTTTTGATGAAGCCACGGCGCGCCGAATGGCGGCTAACTTCCTGACTCTGCTCGAAGGTATTTCCGAACATCCAGACAGACAGATTGCTCTTCTGCCGCTGCTGACGGAACCAGAGAAACAAAAGCTGTTAGTGGAATGGAACGATACCAGGCTGGACCACACGGAGTACGCCCACGTCCAGCGCCTCTTTGAGCAGCAGGCGCAACGAGTTCCGGACGAAATCGCGGTAGTGTGCGCAAGCGAAGCGCTCAGCTATGTGCAACTGAACCGGCGCGCAAACCAACTTGCGCGTTGTCTCCAGTATTCGGGGGCAAAGCCAGGGAACTTGATTGGCGTTTGTCTCGATCGCTCAACGGAAATGCCGTTGGCAATTTTAGCCGTGCTTAAGGCCGGTTGCGCTTACGTGCCGATCGATCCAGCCTATCCGGAAGAGCGGTTGGTTTTCATGGTCAGAGATGCACGGTTAAAAGTTCTGATAACGAATTCCAGGTTATTGCCGCGCATACCCCAGATGCCGCTCCAAATCATCTGCACTGATAGAGACAGCGCTGT
>Ga0164306_10000199_pt1 | contig 22827 bp, 17 predicted proteins | sample Whisoiple_242_MG_FD_110213 | JGI IMG/M metagenome (GOLD analysis project Ga0164306, IMG submission 110213) | Soil microbial communities amended with fresh organic matter from upstate New York, USA - Whitman soil sample_242_MG | ecosystem: Environmental > Terrestrial > Soil > Unclassified >... | reverse complement strand
TTCCAGCAGCTCCGCGCAGAGAACAAGAATAGGAAGTTAAGTATCTAATGTGGGTGCGGTCAGATATCACAAGTTCTTTCTAATTTCGATAACGTCATCCTGAGGGCCGTCAGCGAACGCGCGCTGTCGTCAGCGCGTGAGCAGGCCCGACGGTCCTTGTGCTTTAGGCAAAACAGGTAAACACAAGGTCCCTCACTCCTATTCGGCCGCTGATGAAAACGCGGCCTCATTGACGGAGTTCGGGATGACGATGCAGATGAATTAAATGGGGTTTTTAAAAGACCATCATGTCCTCACCCAACACCGATAAATACATGGACGCACTCCCCGAGTGGGCGCGCGAGCTCTCAGAAAAATACTATTCGCGCTCTTACGCCCTCTTTGTTCTCTACGGCAACGTGCGCGACCTCATCCCCTTTCGCCAGCCCAGCGGCACCGACTTTCTCTCGCTCGACCAGTTTCTCTCCGGGGCCTTGTTCGGCCAGCGCGACATCGTTCTGCATTACGATCGCGGCGGCCTCGCCTTTGGCAGCGCCGATTCACAATCCGACTTCCGCCGGGCTCTCGAAGGCTATGACAGCTTCCACGGCACCAACTTCTCCAACGGCGGCCTGCCCCGCAATCCTGACGCAGTCCTCAACATCCTGGACAATTACCTGCGCCTGCGCATCGCCGACGGAAAAAAGATCGCGCTGGTCATCGATTTTGCCGAGACCATCGCGCCCGCCGGTGACGTCTCCAGCATGTCTGCCGAAGACCGCAACTCGCTGGTGATCCTGAAGCGCTGGGCGCGCAACCCTGATTTCCTGAACGCCGACGTTACCATCTGCCTGATCTCGGAAAACCAGATCGAGCTGAACCAGGGCATCGTGCAGAACCCCGGCGTGGCTTCCATCGCCATTCCGCTGCCCGATGAACCCGAGCGCCTGGACTTTGTGCGCTGGCAGCTTCGCACTCATCCGCTGCCCCCGGGCTCTGAAGTCAGCGACGAAGTGCTGGCCAAGCTCGCCGCCGGACTAAAGCGCGTGCAGTTGCAGAGCCTGGTTGCGCACGCCGTGCAGAACAAGCAGCCGTTAACGCTCAAGTTCCTCAATGATCGCAAGAAGGAACTGATCGAATCTGAATCCGGCGGGCTGCTCGAATTTATTCAGAGCCGGTTTGATCTTTCTTATGTCGCCGGCAATGACATGGCCAAGCAGAAGCTCAAAGATGCCGCCGCCGCCATCCAATCCGGAAATACTGACGTGCTGCCCATGGGCTACGTGATTTGCGGTCCCGTAGGCACCGGCAAAACGTTCATCACCACCTGCTTCGCCGGCGAGGTCGGCGTTCCCGCGGTCACGCTCAAAAATTTCCGCAGCATGTGGCAGGGCGTGACTGAAGGCAACCTGGAGCGCGTGCTCAACCTGCTCAAGGCCATGAGCCCCATCTGCGTCATCGTCGATGAAGCCGACGCCCAGCTTGGCGACCGCTCCAGCTCCGGTGACAGCGGCGTGAGCAATCGCGTCTTTGCCCAGATCGCGCAGTTCATGGGCAATACCGATTATCGCGGCAAGGTCATCTGGTTTCTGCTGACCTGCCGGCCTGATCTCCTGCCGGTCGATCTCAAGCGTCAGGGCCGCGCGGAAGAACATATCGCGCTGTTTTATCCTGACACTCCCGACGAGCGCCGCGCCCTGCTAAGCGCCATGCAGAAGAAAGCGCGCATGTCGCCCTTCAGCCCGGAGATGGAAAAACTCTTCCTGGATAACTCCGGCGCGCTCTCCGGCGCCGACATCGAAGCCGTGCTGGTGCGCAGCCGCATGCGCGCCGCGCTGGCCAAGCGGACTGCGGTCACCGACACCGACATCAAAGGCGCGCTGGAAGACTTTATTCCGCCTTCGTATCCCACAGAGATCGACCTGCAAAACATTGTGGCCGTGCTCGAGTGCACCAGCAAGAGCCTCCTGCCCAAGAAATACCGTGACGCCGACCGCGGCGAATTGACCCGCCGCGCCAACGAACTATTGATGCTGAGTCGCCAGTCCGGAGAGGGATGAGACGGCAAGAAGCCGAAGAGATAAATGATCCTAAGAACGAGATTCAAGCGGCGGATCGTCGCGGAGTTTCTGCCGCCGCTACGTGGGCAAAAAAAAAAGCGGGTGATCATCCTGTGCGACGGCATGCCCTCTATTCCACGCAAGCAGCCGCTGATGGAGTTCCTGGCCGGCAAAGGTTATTGGGTTTTCTATCCCCGATATTGGGGCGCGTGGGAGAGCAGTGGAGAGTTTCTGGAGCGCTCACCGCACCTGGACATCCTGGACGTGATTGATGCCCTGCCGCTAGGGTTTCGCGAGTTGGCATTCGGCCAGCGATTTGCGTTGAAGCCGGATGAGATCTTTGTGATCGGTGGAAGCTTTGGCGGAGCGGCGGCCATTCTCTCGTCTTTAGACCGGCGCGTAAATCGAGTCATCGCCAACTGTCCTGTCGTTGACTGGGCGATTCTTCCTGAAGCAGAAAAGGCAGAGACTTCGAATCGCAGCTATGCGGCTTACATACGCGAGGCGTTTGGCCACGGGTACCGGCTCTCAGATCGCAACTGGCGCAAGCTGCACGGAGGGAAGTTCTACAATCCCGCGTATCACGCGAAAGAGATCGATCCTGAAAAAGTGATGATGTTTCACGCCAAGGACGATCCGAATGTGCCGTACAAATCCGTAAGCAATTTTGCCAAGCGCACGGGAGTGAAGCTTAATACGTTGCAGCGGGGCGGGCACCTAAGCACTGATTATGTTGTGCGGAAGTATTGGAGGAGGATAGAGAGGTTCTTTGACGATTAGCTTTTCGCCGCAGATTTCGCAGATAACGCAGATCAGAAATAATTGGCCGCGAATCCACGCGAAGAACGTGAATCTGGTTTTAGTTTGTGCTCAAGCGTGAAATTCACGGCAAATATTTTCATAACTCGCGCAAAAACAGCGCGCTGCAGGCGATTTTGAGGCTATGAAAGCCTCAAAGATCAACAAAAGCAATTTCTAAAATGCACTTACATCTCAAGTCTCATCCCTAATTCTTCAATTGTTTGACAAAGGTATTGCAGCGCAGCATCTGAGATGAACCCCCGCATTTCTCACTTATTCTTAGATCGTGGGCAGCAGTATCTGCATTTACACGCAGCCAATTCGGTTGCTCCTGCATCTTGGCTAACTCCGCACGTACGGATGCATCCCATTTGTCAGGTTGGTAAATTTCCGGCTTAGGCTTCACATATGTAGGAACCAACTCTGCGTCTCGGCGTTCGCGCATTCTTTGCTTGTATGCAGCTCTTCGCTTGAAAGCCAAGTGGTCAATTGCCAATTCCACTGGATCGGGGAGAGGCTCAAGACCCTCCACCTTCCAGTGCAATGAGCCCGTGTATCTAAACACCTTGCCCGTATAAACATGCTCTTTGATGTGCCGTGCCAATTCGTCGTAAGGGGTTGTCCAGTGCTTCGGCATTTTTATGAGTTTTTCTCTGAGACGTTTGAGGCCCATCGACACTGTTGGCCGTGCTTGTTGACTTACTGTTTCAATCTGCTCGAGTAGATTAGGGTAGCGCAGAACCCATTTAAGGCCAGCACTCAAATACTGCTCAATCTCATGAAATTGTGGCCCGACGACACCCTTCAGAAAATGCTGCTTAGCGACTACAGCCTGTACCCCTCGGATACCATTGGGCAGCAGCGTTACTGGGCCAAGCGGGACATCGCACACTTTATGTAGGACTGAATCCACCGCGATCTCATCAGAGGCAGTAAAGCATTGTCCTTCTTTGAGGTGCATTACTCGACAGATCGCTTGTCCAATTTCTCCCCCTTCGTCGGTGCCAGCGTGAATTTTGTGTGGGCGAAACGTGCGTCTGAAATATCCCCTGTAGGGAGGTCTACTTTGAAATTCCTTCAGCAGGAATCCATCTACGAGTAAGGCTGCAGGTACTGGGAAATTGCCGGACATCAAAATCCGAGCCAAATATTTCAAATTTGCATCATCGGGCAGAATCAGCTCGTGATTGCTGAACGGCACTTCAAATATCCAACGCCCTCTGTCCAAAATCATAGTGGCATCAAAAGGAATTTCACCGACCACTGTCATCCAGGGAGGTTGTCCCGGATCACAAAAACTGTAGCGTCCGTTCTTAAGCACAAACAGATTAGAAAACTCCTTGGCGATTCTCGCAGGCATGCGGCGAGATAACATTTTCAACCAACGTTCAATTCTCTTGCGCACTGCTTCAGAACATGCGTCTGCACAGCTCTTGCCAGAACCGCTGAGTGTTGCATTGCCCGCCATTCCGGTTTGTTCTATGTTGATAGTGCCAATCAGCGATTGTGTGCGTTGGCTGATTAGGTCATGCGCGTCATGCCAGCCGGAAAAGCGAAAATCAAAAGGATCCCAGAAGCCGCCTCTGAATTTGAGAATCCAACGGTGGTCTGGTGCTGGGAGTTGCAGTAGGACATTGGGGACATTTGCAATTTTGCGCTGGAGCCACTCGGGAACGTCGCTTTCATGTATCCAAGCCGCAGCCCCCTTGATCAGATCGTCTGCCCAGTCACGGGGAATATGGGGCAAAGCTGGATTTTGTCCCTTAAACCATTCGCGCGAAAGTTTTCTATACTGCTCAGTTGGATCAAATGATACTTGTGTTCCCATCTTCTTTTACGTCACCGCCACGCCCTTAAGTCCTTTCCGATTCATGTGAGCTGAACTCAGGCGCAACCCCTTCTTTGAATTTTGAAACAACTCGCCCGCATCAGCAACACTAAATTTTCGTTGCTGATGAGGGCGTACACCTATAGCTGGACGCGACAAGACGAGTTTGTAACATCCGGCGCTTATCTATGGAAAACCTTCTTGTTTTTGTATGGGCTGCTTCTGGGCGATGTCCTGTTCGCAGTACTTTTGCCTTGACATATGGGCGAACAAATAGTAAAGTAGAGTATTTTCCTCCCAGTGAGGAAATGCTGTAGTTGGACGATCTTTGACAACTTAGCAATCAGCGCTCAGCATTCAGCGTTTAGCCAAACAGAACCCTATTTGCGACCCTCTGCCCGATTGGGATTGGGTTTGGGTGGCCCAAGGGTGGCCCTTGGGTGGCCCAAGCGTCGCCCAAGGGCCACGCCTGGGCCTTGCAAGGGTCGAATCGGATAAGTGCTTTGTTTTTAACGCGGCTGACAAAAAGGGGGGTGGGACTGAATCGCCGTGATCGCCGACATCGCCGTAATCGCGCGTGATCGAAAAGCAAAAACCTCTGAACCCGATGCCCATCCACGCGACCGAGGTAAATACTTTGGAATCCGTAGTTGATCAGAGTGGGGGAAGCGTCGAAAGCTCGCCGTGCCTCCAGGGTGCATGCCGCTATCAGATTACGGCGATTCCGGCGATAACGGCGATAACGGCGATTACTTGCCTTCCATCGCGTCCCACACCTTCTTCGTGTCAACGTTCTGGGTGTACTTCACGATTTTGCCATCTTTGAAATTCCATATGTGGGCAAAAACGGCGTCCATCACGCCCCCGGACTTCTTGTAAGTCCCAAGATACCTGCCCGTCACGACGATCGTGTCGCCTGCGTCATAAAACTTGTCCACCTCCGCGCGATAGCCGTCCCACTCCGTGGCCAGGCGCGCAAAGACGTTCTTCCCCACCTCTTCCATGCTGTGGTACGTCCCGGCGTAAGGGAAGCCGGCGGCCTCGGTCCACTCAAAGCGCGGGGCCAGCGCGGATTGAAGGTTTTTGGCGATCTGCTCAGCATCGCCCTTGTAAATGCCTTGAATTGTTTCCAGGTTCGTTTTCATTAGACCACCTTAATAAATATGCACCATTTTGTACTGCAAAAACCCTCAGGTACTACAAGTCCTAAGGTGAACAGCCTAAAAATTCTAATCTTTTTTCTAATAATTTTGTAACGTTAGAACCATTTCGGGAACGATAATACTGGCACAACGCTAAACAGCTTGCCCGGGTTTCGGATCGTAATGGACCCGTTTAGGGGAAAAAAATCATGTATGACGCCATCGTTGTCGGCGCGCGCTGCGCCGGCGCTCCCACCGCTCTTTTGCTTGCCCGCAAGGGGTACAAAGTCCTGCTTCTCGATCGTGGGACCTTTCCCAGCGACATGCCGTTTTCCAATCATTACGTGCATCAGACCGGCTCTGCCAGGCTGAAGCGCTGGGGCCTTCTGGACGCGCTGAAAGCGTCGAATTGCCCCCCGATTTTGACCAATCACTTTGATTATGGCGCCTTTTCGCTTACCGGCTCGCCCGTTCCGGCAGAGGGCGGGGTGACAGAGGCTTTTGCGCCGCGCCGCCTCAAGCTCGATCCCATCCTGGTGGATGCCGCCGTGAAATCAGGTGCGGAGTTGCGCGAAGGTTTTTCCGTGCAGGAAGTGATTTTTGAAGACGGCCGGGTTGCCGGGATTCGCGGCCATGACAAGAACAAAAACGGCTCGCCCGTCACCGAGCGCGCGCGTATTACCGTGGGCGCCGATGGCATGTTCAGCGTCGTGGCCAAGGCCGTGCAGGCGCCGGAATATAAAACCGGTCCCGCGCTGGAAGGCTCCTGGTACGCCTATTACAGCGGCGTGCCGATGGTCGGCTGGCATCTGTGGCTGCGTCCGGGCAACGTGATTTTCGCGTACAACACCAATGACAATCTTTCCCTGATCGGCGTGGCTTTCGCCGCGCGCGACCTGCCCATGGTCCGCGGCAACATTGAGAAGCACCACAGCAACGTGCTTGCCCAGCACGCGCCCGAATTGTGGGAGCGCATCCAGGCAGGCAAAAGAGAATCGCGCTATGTGGGCGGCGCCATTCCCAGTCACGTGCGCAAGCCGTTCGGTCCAGGATGGGCGCTGGTGGGCGATGCAGGCTACCAGAAAGATCCATGCACCGCGTCCGGCATCACGGACGCATTTGGCAGCGCTGAGTGGCTGGCTGAAGCCATTGACGCAGGACTGAGCGGCCGCCAGCCCATGGAAGAAGCGCTGGCTGCCTACGAGCAGACGCGCAACAACGCTGAGCTGCCGTATTTCGATTTGACCACGCAACTGGCTGCCCTGGAACCGCCGCCGCCAGAGGTCCAGCAGTTGCTGGAAGCCTTGCGCGACAATCCGGAGCAGCGCAGCCGTTTCTTTGGAATGCTGGCCCACACCGTGCCGGTGACGGAGTTCTTTTCACCGGAAAACATACAAGCCATTTTCAGCAGGCAGAAGCACGCCACGGTTTCCTGAAAGGGCTGCCGGGCCGTCAAGACAGCAGGCAGTTCTCCGGCTCGGGCATTGTTACGTATCGTGAGCATGTATCGTGATACGACGATCAGAAAATTTTGCAACGTTCCCGCGCCTGAGCACACAACTGGATAGCCAGCATAGATGGCGCGGCTGTCAGTAACTAACCCGCGAATGCGCAAGATGACCGCTCAGGTTTTCGCGGAACAACCAACTCTTACGAGAGGAAGCGCGATGGACATTGCAATTTTTGGCGCGGGAATCGCCGGCTTGATGGCCGCAATTGCCTTACGCGCGCAAGGCCATCGCTGCCATATCTATGAGCGCATGCGCCAGGGCCAGGATACGGGCATGGGCTTTATCCTGATGCCGGAAGGGATTGAATGCCTGCAATCCTTCGGCGTGAAATTCGGAGAGCAAGGTGGCGCTCTTCTTGAGAAGTATTGCTGCCGCAACTCGGCGGGCCTGGGCCTTTATGAACAGCCTTTGCCCGCGGGCACCCGCAGCATCCGCCGGCGCGATCTGGTTGCCGCTTTGATGCGCGCTCTCCCCGCGGACGAAAGCCCCATCTTCGATGCCGAACTCGCCGGCCTGGATTTTGATCCTGCCGGCAATGTGACCCAGGCCCATTTGAATACCGGCGCGATCGCAAGGGCCGATCTCTACGTAAGCGCGGAAGGCCTTCGTTCCCGCGCGCGCCAGGCATTGTTTCCCGGTTGGCCCGCGCCGGAAGCCCAGGTGCTTGAGGTTGTTGGGCTGGTCCGTTGCCAGAAAACGGTGCGTTGGACTGGCGGGACTTTCAACAAATTTTATGCTGCCAATGGCGGAATCGCTCTTGGGACCCTGGCCGTCGATGCCGAGCACGTTGTCTGGTATGTGCAGTTTGATTCCAAACGTTTTCCTCCGCCGCCTGAAAGCAATGGGGCCGCGGCCCAGGCCCGCAAGGAATTTGTCACCTCCCTCGTTGGCGACTGGGCTGATCCCATTCCTCACCTGCTCAGCATCACTGACTTCTCCCGCACCCACCTTTGGCGTCCGCTGGATACTGACGTGGTGCCCAGATTTTATCGCGGCAATCTCGTTCTCGTAGGCGACGCGGCGCACCCGCTTTCGCCTTTCACCAGCCAGGGCGTATCTTCGGCGATTGCGGATGCCGTCTCCCTGGCGGAAAAGCTTGGGGTTGGCGGCTGGAATTCGGCCACCGATCTGGAACACGCTCTTGCCGCTTATTCGGCGGAGCGTCGCGAGCAATGCGCTCCTTATGTTGCCAAGGGCCGCGAGCTTACACGGCATTTTCTCTCTCCCCAGATCGGCAGCACCGTCCTCTTGCCCATCGCTCAATCAGACCCGGTTACGCCGCGCGCGTTTTCTGACAACATTGTCCGACTGGATCTTCTGCGCGAGCGCGCCTTCAATATGCGCTGGGCACAGCAGCCCGCCGACGTGATTCCGCTCACTGCCGCCGATCCTGATTTCCCTATCTGCCCGGCGATTCAGGAACAGCTGGTGCGTCATGTGCGTGACGGGGTGCTGAGTTATGGCCCGCCTGAAGGCTTGCCCCGGTTCCGCGATGCCGTGGCCGCATGGATGCGCGAGACGCGCCAGATGGATTGCACCGCCGAAGACGTTTTCGCCACCGACAGCGCTGCTTCCGGCATGGCCGTTGTGGCGCGGGCCAGCCTGTCTCCCGGCGATGAAGTCCTCATTCCTGACCCGGTAGATTTTTTGCTCCATCACACGATCGAACGCGCCGGCGCTGTGCCCGTTCGCGTGCGAGTTGAGCCAGGCACTACAGCCGAAGAGTTTATCGCCCGCATGGAATCGCGCCTCACCGGACGCACCCGCATGCTGTGGCTGTGCAATCCCCACAACCCGCTCGGCGTCGTCTATTCGCGTGATTGGCAACAGCGCGTGGTCGAATGGGCCGTCTCTCGGGGTCTGCGCATCGTGTCTGACGAGATCTGGTCAGACATCGTTTACACGCCGTACCGCCATGTCAGTCTGGCTTCGATCTCACCCGAGATTGCCCGTAACGTGGTGACTATTTACGGGTTCTCCAAGAACTTTGCGCTGGCTGGGCTCCGCGTTGGCTGCGTGATCTGCCGCGATCCCGAATGGAAAAAAGAAATTGTCGCCGCTTCAGACGCGGAAAGCACGGTGTACGGCGTCTCTGTGCTCTCGCAGGTTGCGGTGATTGCCGCGCTCACCGATGGCCGCGAGTGGCTGGCTGAATTTGTGCGGCATCTGCAAGCCCAGCGCGACTACGTGATCAATCGCCTGGCCAAATGGCCCGGCGTGACCGTCCAGCTGCCGCAGGGGACGTACGTGGTTTTTCCCGATGTGCGCAGCCTGGGTGACGACTCTGAAGCTTTGTGCCGGCAGCTGCTTGAGCAGGCGCGCGTCGCCCTGGTTCCGGGCGCTCCGCGCTGGTTCGGTCCCGGCGCCGGCGGACATCTGCGCATATGCTTCGCCACCTCGCACCGCATTCTGCAGCAGGCGTTTGACCGCCTGGAACCGGTGATCTCTCACATCGCCAGCGAGCGCCAGCTACACAAAGTTGGCCATAGCTGATCAATAAAGATGCCTGCTTATTCCGTGCCACCCTTCGCCGGCTCCGGTTCCTGGATGTAGACCGATTTCACATTCACAAATTCGCGGATACCATGGTGGCTCAATTCGCGTCCATAGCCTGAATGCTTGACGCCGCCAAAGGGAATGCGCGGGTCAGAAGCCACCATCCCATTGATGAACGCCAGCCCCGACTCGATCTCATTGATGAACAGCTCGCGCTCGGCCGCATCGTTGGTCCACGCGCACGCGCCAAGACCGAAGATGGAGTTGTTGGCTATCTTGATCGCCTCTGCCATGTCGGCGGCGCGATACAGAGACGCCACGGGGCCAAACAGTTCATCGTCAAACGCCGGAGAGCCTTTGGGAATATCCGCCAGCACCGTGGGCGCAAAGAAATTTCCTTTGCCGTCCAGCCGCTTGCCTCCCAGCAGGATTCGTGCCCCCATCTTGATAGTTTCTTGCACCTGTTTCTCCAGCCCTTGCAGAACGTCCGCGGTCGCCAGCGGTCCTACGTCAGTATTTGGGTCCATGGGATCGCCCACTTTGAGCGACGCCATGCGTGCGACAAATTTTTTCTCAAATTGTTCCGCAATCCTCTGGTGCACGATGAACCGCTTTGCCGCGATACACGATTGCCCATTGTTGATCACACGCGCCTGCACCGCCGTTTCCGCCGCACGATCAAGATCGGCGCTGGGCATCACAATAAACGGATCGCTGCCGCCCAACTCCAGCACGCTCTTCTTCAGTTCTTTGCCCGCCTGAGTGGCCACGCTGATGCCGGCGCCCACGCTGCCGGTAAGCGTCACGGCGGCAATGCGACGGTCGGCGATCACATGGTTGACGCGATCTGGGCCAATCAGCAGCGTCTGAAAAGCGCCTTCCGGGAAGCCGGCGCGGCGAAAGATATCTTCAATTGCCAGCGCGCACTGCGGCACGTTGGAAGCATGCTTCAGCAGCCCGACGTTGCCGGCCATCAACGCCGGCGCGGCAAAACGAAACACCTGCCAGAAAGGAAAGTTCCACGGCATCACCGCCAGCACAGGGCCAATCGGCTGGTAGCGTATAAAGCTCCGTGCGGCGTTCGTTTTGGCCTCTTCGTCAGCCAAAAACCGCTCCGCGTTTTCCGCATAATAGCGGCATCCAAACGCGCTCTTCTCCGCCTCCTGCACCGCCGACTTCAAGGTCTTCCCCATCTCCTGGGTCATCAACCGGCCAAACATATCTTTCTCCGATTCCAGGATTTCCGCGGCGCGCAGCATCCACGCGGCGCGCTGCGCAAACGGAATTTTGCGATATTCACGGAAGGCCGTTGCAGCGAGAGCGATTTTGCTTTCCACCGCGTCATCGGAATGCTGTTCAAACTCGCGCAGCAGTTCACCGCTAAGCGGGCTCACGCTGGCAACAGTTCGGCGCGGCAACCCAACCACTTTTTGCGTGCTCATTACGCTCTCCTCTTCAGTCGCTTTATATTATTTTTTAGTCGCCTTATATTATTTTGGATGCTGGCGACCGATGCAATGCTTCCGCCGGGGCAGCCGTGCATCTTCCTTGCGCGGGGACAGCCGTAGATCTTCCTCCGCCGGTGCGAAGACGAACAAACCCGGTTACTCTGAGCGATGATTCGCGAGTGCTGATAAACTGTTGACAACTCCACGCGGAGAGGTGGCCGAGCGGTTGATGGCACCGGTCTTGAAAACCGGCATACCCGGAAGGGTATCGGGGGTTCGAATCCCTCCCTCTCCGCCAGATAGCTCCGCCCTACAGAGAAACGTCCTCTGTTCCTGCCCGAATCGCCGCACGACTTGCCGCATGTGCGGGCCGCGGCGTTGACGATCCTCAACCGTAGAATCGGCAGCACGACAGCCCTCAAACCTGAGTGGGTTAACCAGTGAGAGACTTCTAATTCCAGCGCTGCTAGCTGGATCTTGGGATGCGAATGTTGAAGGTGGTGAGGGAAATCAGTACTGTTCTTGCATTCATGAAATCTTTTTCATCCTGATTGCCTTTTACTTGTACCACTGATAGAGATCATGGCCTGGCAATGTAGGAGATAAACGGGTAGTGTTCCCTCTATACATCTGGCGCCCCTGGCGCGTGTGCGCATTCTGGGGACGAGGCGTCGTGCGCCATTGGAATTCAGGACAAAGCTAGCTTTTTTAAGGGTAACTTGAAAAGGCGACTATAGTACTGCGTATGAGAAGTGATATTTTTTTTGTTGCGCCCTTGTAATGAAACTCATCTAGAAGACACTATCAAAAGAGGTAAGAACGCCAGTATATATCCCGGCGTCGTTACCAACTTGAGGGAAGGAGCAACCTTCCCTCCGCTTTACTGCCACGCGCAGAATGGAGAAAGTCGCCATGCGCACCAGCCCGGCCCTGGTCGTGACGCAAGACTCTCAGGAAACCGAGGTCTCTTCCGTTAATGAAGGTCTTCGTTCTTTCTTGGGGATTCTTTCGAAAACAGAATGTGAACAGACTTCCGCGCCACCCGCCCCTGTTTCGTCCTCGGAAAAGGTCCTGGTGGATATAGAGGTGGATGGTTGTCGCTATCTTTTGATCCGCATGGCCACGCCCGATCACGGTCCGGTCCGGCTCAGCCCAAGAGAGCAAGAGATTGTACGCATGGTGGCCAAAGGACATCCCAACAAAATAATTGCCGACGTTCTGAACATCAGTTCCTGGACCGTATGCACTCATCTGCGCCGGATCTTTGCCAAGCTGGGAGTGGGCTCGCGCGCCGCGATGGTCGCGCAGTTACTGCAGGTTGGAGTAATCGCGCCAGATTCCCCGCCCAAGACCCGGGCGAGATGAGCTCCTTGCAAGCCATCTAGAGCTTGTATTCCGCTTCATCGCTAACCTGATCCCTCTGGACCTTGAAGTCCGGGAGAGGATTCTCATAGTCGCGAAGGTCCGCTGTGTTGCGCTCAATCGCTTGTTTTCGGCGGTCCTTTATCTGCGCATTGCGGCTGGACCGAACGGTTCGCAACAAACGCAAAATATTGCCGCCTAGAACGAGCTCTTCCTCCTCAGCAGGCAGGCCCAACAGCCGGATTTTGTATAGTTCGAGGCCTGGATGGAGCCAGGGACCATCGGAGCCGAAGAGGAGTTTGTGCGGTCCCGCTCTCTGGATTGCTTCAACCAGGTAGCGGAATTGGCGGACCCCGGAAGTATCCGCGTAAACGTTCGGATACCGCGCCAGCTGATACGTGATTTGCCGGTGCGCCTTCCAATCGTCCGTAAAGCTGCCAAGATGGGCAATGATGAAGTTCACATCCGGATATTCCGGAGCGAACATGTCCACCACCTCTGGACGGCTGATAACGTCGACCAGGACGGGCAGTCCGAAGGCCCGCGCCGTTTCACATACCTCGCGGGTGGGCATGCATTCGAACCCGTGCACCTTGATTCCTTTAAAACCCCAGGCTGTCACCGCGTGTTGCACCATTCGGAAAACGCGGCCGGCATCGCGTTTGGCGTGGACGAAAGCAAACCCGATAAGCCGCCCGGGATAACGAGCTACAATGCGGGCAACCTGCCTGTTGGCTTGCTGGTAGTTGCCGTGAAGCGGCGCCAGAACGATTGTCTTGTCGATGCCGGCAGCACGCGCGCGATGCAGGTACGTTTGAATCGGCGCATCCGTGTTCCACGGGGCGGTCATTTTGTCGCCTTTTCCGGCGTGGCAGTGGCAATCGATGATCATACAGTCCATCCTTTGCGCAGCTTTACCGCTCGCCCGGTGGAGGTTGAGCGCCGCAACGCGCCCGCGGCGGCTGCCAGAAACCAGATGGAAGTCTCGATGCCGCGATAGAAGTTGGGCAGATGAAACTTTTCATTGGGCGCGTGAATGCGGTCATCGGGAAGCCCAAATCCCATCAGTGCCGTGGGAATTCCAAGGGACTCCTTAAACGCGTTAACCACGGGAATCGATCCGCCGGAGCGCAGGAATACCGGAGAGGCCCCGAAACCCTTCTTGTAAGCAAATGCGGCGGCGCGCACAGCCGGATGCTTACGGTCTACCAGGGCGGGCTGCACTGGAGACAAAAGTTTCACTATTGTCTCAATGCCGGGCGGCGTGGTCCGCGCGATGTGCTCACGAAAGAGCTTGCCGACCCGATTTGGATTCTGGCCGGGCACGAGACGAAAGCTTAATTTGATGATGGCGCTGGTTGGGATAACTCCCTTGACGCCCGCGCCGTAATGCCCGCCGGCAATGCCGTTCAATGTTAATGCCGGGCGGATCGTAGTGCGTTCGTACAGCGTGTATCCAGACTCGCCCCACCCCTGCCCGACGCCGGCTTCCTTAAGGATTTTGTCATCGCTCGGGCCGGTACGGGCCATATAAGCCCGCTCCTTTTCGCTCCAGTTGCACACGTCGTCGTAAAAGCCGGGAATTGTTACGCGACCACGATCATTGTGCAGGCCGGCAACGATTTCACAGGCGGCCTGTATCGGATTCAGGACTGCGCCTCCAAAAGTTCCGGAATGGAGCTCCTGGCTGGGCCCTCGCACCTCTATCTCCGCGCGTAATCCGCCTCGCTGCGCGTAGCCGATTGCCGGCCGGCCGGGCCCCAGCATTTTGGTGTCAGAAATTACGGCGGCATCGGCGCGCAGGGCGTTTTTATTTCGTTCGATAAGCGGCAACAAGTGGGTGCTGCCAATCTCTTCCTCGCCTTCAAAAATGCATCGCACATTCACCGGCAGGGCATGCGTGGTGCGCAGGTAACACTCCATCGCTTTCACATGGCAGAAAAGCTGTCCTTTATCGTCGGCCGCGCCGCGGGCGTAGAGGTCTTGTCCCTTTACTGCCGGGCTAAAAGGCGGGGTGCGCCATTCAGAAATTGGCTCTCCGGGCAGGACATCGTAATGACCATAGATGATGAGCGTCGGGCGCTCTGGAGCGCGCAACCACGAAGCATAAACAATCGGATTGCCGCGCGTTGCGATCACGCGGACCCGCTCAAGGCCGATGTTTTGCAAGTGCCGGGCCAGCCAGTGCGCGCACTTTTTTACATCGGCGCGCCGCTGCGGCTGTGAGCTCACGCTGGGAATGCGCAGAAATTCCTTCAGCTCAGAGACGAACTCTCCGCGGCGAGAACGAGCATAGTTAAGTGCGCGCGTTGGATTCACGGTTCATCTCGTATCGCACCAGTCGAATGATCCGCACCCATTCACCTCGCAGGGAAGGCTTCCTCGTACCGGTTACATTCGTTAAGTACAAACGCCAACGGGACATCTGTCCGTAATTCTCTGGGGAATGGTGAGCCCGTTGATGTTCGCGACATAACTCTGATAACAATAGGCGTTTCCGGTACGGCCGGTGTGCGCAACCGTGGTACTGAAGTAAATGTGCAGGGCCTCATGGAGAAGATTCAAATCGGTAGTGACGGTGTCGCCCGCCTGCCACGCTCTCCAGAATCCATCGCCCAGGCAGATGGTGTATCGTCCGCGAAAGCTGCTGCAGGAGATATACGTCGTGGGCGCGCCAGTGCACTCCGGGCAATGCGCGGCACTTCCCCAACAGAAATACCGGATACACCCGCCATCGATAATCTTTGCGGCATCTCGAAGGCGGATCGCGACCAGCTCACCCAGATCGCGCCATCTAACCACGCCTCTCAGGGTGCTCCGCCAGGCAGGAACAAACTCGGGAGTAACTCCGAATGCTGCGCAGAATGCCGCTCGCGACGCCGCGGTGCGGCTTGGCCTATCCAATGTTGCCGCCGCCGTATTAATCAATGAAACGACCGCGCCCGCGGATGTTTCCACGGCGGCGCGCAGGGTGGCAGGAGGGATGGACATCTGGAGCAGGTTTTCGACGCTCGCATGTTCCGTATCGCTGCAAGTGAGGCTGCCCACGCGCGTTCCAGTGGGCGTACAACGTCCCGCGGGGACTCTCGCCTCGCCTTCAGCTTCCCACTCTGCTTCTGCCTCGAGATTGCTCTCAGTGAGAATGGACATCAGGTCTTCGAGTTCTGCTTCCAGTTCCCGCTCACCACTCAACATAAATTTTCCCCTTCAACAACCTGCTTAAACTTCTCCTGCTGACGACGGCCTCGTTCACGCCGCATCCAAAACTGTTATCCGTCCGTACTCTACGGGCTTTCGCTGATGTTAAAACGGACGCGAAAGATCCGGTTCCTTTGCAGCAGCGTGCTGAACATTACGCTGCCGATGCCTGGTGAGGTAACTGTGATATCTCTTACATAGCTGTTGCCCGGAATGAAATTCTCATCGCGAAAACCCCTGAATGAGATGTCATACCGCGGCGCATTCGCGGCCCGATCGCGCTGACCCGGCGGCCTTTGGTCGGGTGGCAGCATCTCTTCCCACCATGCCGTGAATTCAATCCGGACGTGCGGCTGGTTGATGCAGTAGGCGGTATTGATCGAGGGCGCGACAACAGGCCCGCCGCCCTCTGTTGCAAGCACGCCGCTATGCGGCAATCTCACGTCGCAAAGGCTGCCGTGCCCCGGCTCTATAAGTGGATCGCATGTCACCCATGGAATTTGTACTCCGGCGTCATTTTCATATTCGCTCTCAGCAAGCGCGATGGGAGGCGCCGGTATTCCACATGCCGGCAGCGGTCCGGGGGAGAACCTGGAATCGAGATGGGTCACGGTTTTTGTGCCGACGATGCCATCCAGCGAACCCGTGGTATTGCGAATGTTGAACTGACTTTTGTAGGCAAGCACCGCCTGGTAGGTTTCCTGGCCGTATTGACCATCGTCTCCATAGCGCGGCAATGAGTATCCCAAATCGATCAACGCCTGCTGGACCTTGCGCACAGCGCGTCCCTGGCTGCGGATAGGGGCTGGATACGGAGAGTCATTGACCCGGCCGAGCCGCAAACGCCCTTCAGCTACCATGTGCAATTCGGGCTCATCCACGAACCGGAGGCTGCGCAACGCACCCGGCAACACAGGGGACACAGTGGGAGCCGCAAGTTCTTCCTCGAACTCGTATTCCGGCGAGTATTCTTCCTCAAACTCTCGTTCCAACTGCCTAAAAAAGTTCTGATGGGAAACCATAGGATCACCTTGCTCCGGTTGATCTCATACGCTTTTCACGGCCAAAGCTCAATGATGGCCGGCTCTTCCAACACACATTCATCGCCCAAGCACACTACCGGATCGGCTTCGAGCCAAAGGAGAGGAGTGGGAAACTCAAGAAAGCCGCCCCAGTTTCCCCATCGTCTTTCGGCCCGCGCGTCAAATCGACTTTGCCGATCGGTATTTACAAGGTTAAACCGCGTCTGCGGCGCGGCCCCGGTAACGCTGAAGAGGTTTGTGTTGATACGGTTGTTATTGAGCACGTTGCTCCTTGTATACGATTCACGATGCAGGGCGCTTACGGCCAGCAAAAACCTAAGCTGGCCAGTGCGCTTTCAAAAAACGTTAGTCGCCGTTATTTCTGCGGCGAGTGTGCGGCCTGTGAAAGCCCTCCGGTCCGACCGCGCGCGACGTGGACTTGTCAGTTCGTCCATGCCGCGGCGGCCCTTTCCGGATCAGACTTCGTATTCCAGTTCGAACTCACGCGCCGGCGTCCGCTGCGGAGAAACTCCCGATTTCTGCCGGCCATTGGCCTTCATCGGCGTAGGCTGCGTCTGGTCCCAGGGAAGTACGCGATGCGATCCGGTGCGCTTGCCCAGACCCATGGCCTGCGCGCTGGTGAGCCATTCTTCCGATTGCTCCGCGATCTCCAGCAACAGGGTTTCAAACTGTGAACGCGTGGTCTGCAGGATGTGGGGTTGTGCCAGCCAGCGCAATACTTCGCGCCCTGTAACTCCCATGCGCTGACGCGGCGAGGTCACCAGGCGCTCATTATGGTAGCGGATCAAGACTTCTTCCACCACGTCCCAGGCGTTGTCGGCGCCGAACAGCCGTTTCACGTCGTCTGAATCCAGGATCTTGAAAGCCTCTTCCAGCAACTGCATCACTTCACGCGTAACACGTTCAGGTGACCGAAAGACAGCCATTTGAGGTTGTTGCGCAAATCCAGTCCGGCGCGACGCACGATAGCAATCGATCCGAAGCTCGGGTCATACGCCCGTTCGCGGATCACATCGGAGATACGCTTGTCGCGCCAGAACAACGTCACCTGATGAACAAAGTGGGCAAAGAGCTTGTGGAAGTCGCTATTGGCCCGTGAACCGGTGGGGACGGGCGCGCCGCCATAGCCGAAGATGCGCTTGTAAGCGGAAAGCCGGTCGTTCTTGGTGTACCGGAGCACGTCGCGGCGATCAAACTGGTACAGAGAAAACGCGCCAGGACCGGCCGAGAGCCGGACCGTTCCGGCCTTGAACAACTCCTGGAGCTTCTGCACCACGCGGAAGACGCCGATCTTTTCATGCTGCCAGAGATAGTACATATCTCCAACGGCCATGATGCGTTCTGACGTGATGGTTTCGTCGTACGGCTCCACGCCTTGCGGCATGCGGGCGACGCCAAAATCCTTTGCCGCGTCCGGGCCTACGCCGGCCAATGCGGCCAGACCTTTATCCGGAGGCGGGGGGATCTTCTGGTCGGCATCCACAACCGAAGCCAGCAGGTCATCAATCTGCTTGGTGATCGCATCGGCCAACTGAGGATTGGCGACCAGGTCAGCCGAAAGCCGGCTGGCGACCTGTTCCCGCAGCGCTCCTATACGGTCATATAAACCTTGATAATCTTTTTCAGTAGCCACGATGCGCCTCCTAAGTTCACGCTTTTCAAATCACCAAGAGCCACGTTATGCACAAAGCCGGTCTAGGCGTTGACTGTTACCCGACGATTGATGTGGACTGTTCCATGCTTGACAGTGATGGCATTCGCCAGAGTTGCGGACTCGCTGTTTGGATTCGTCACAGTAATGTCGTAATGGCCGTCAGTCAAACCTGTAGCGTCAAGATCGATCCGCTGCGACGAATAGAATTCAGGTTTGGGCATGTGAGCACCAGATTGAGGCGCCGGGTTAAAGGACACCGTTGCCCCTGGATCAAATCCATTGCCGAAGATCGAGAGTTCAAATGTATCTTCTGAGGAGAACTGCTTGATTCCGGTGATCGCGAACTTGTCTTCCGCCGGAGGCACCCGCTGCTCGACCTGCTGGATCAACACCACTAATGCCTCAAGCTGATCGTTCAGGTCATCCAGCGAGTTGCGGACCCGGGCCGTTTTAAAACCATCCGGCAACACATTTATGTTGCTCGGCTCATGGGCTTCTTCCACCAGGTTCTGGAGAGACTGTACTACCGGCAAAATGTTGTTCCTTACGGATATCTTGCCGCCGTCACGGAGAAGACGCGGCCCTTCGTCAGAAGCGAAACCTTCCACTTCATTCAGCACATCTTCCAGGAACATTGGAGCGAATGCCGGGTCTGAGAACTCCAGCAGCAGGGCCTGGCGTTCATTCGGCCCGATGAAGACTGAATCCAGAGCGAAGCGAACTTCATTCACTGTTTCGGCGATCACGGTAAACTGGCGGGAAATCAGGACCAACTGAGTTCCAAAGAAGGCCGGCGCCTTTGTCCCAAGCCTGAAGAAGGCCCGATTGGCGATCCAGCTCTGCATGAGTGATGTCATGTAGTCTGAAATCACGCGGAAGTTTGTGATGTCCTGCTCGTCCCCTACTGAATTGTTGAATTGGTTGTTAGTAAAGTAAATTCCGTATGTATCGCGCAGCTCTCCCAAAGTGCCGGTTATCTTATCCGGATCAAACTGCACTGCTTGTGCCTTCGTTGGTTTCTGGCCGAGCAGGATGCCGAAGTAGGTATCAATCCGCAGGATGGAGGGAAGCCCGACGGTCCCCAATTCCTTGACGATTTCGGTCATCTGGCTGCGTGCCATTTCACGCAACGCCTTCACGTATTCCGGATCAGCTTCAGGATCGAGAGGATAGAGACCGTCGAGAAGAGGAAGGGCGCTGTCCAAAGCATTCTTGGCCCGCATGTAGAGACTTGCCTGGGCTCCCGTGATGCCACCGCCAAGATCGGTCTGCACCGCGTAGGTCCGCGGCGTCCAGCTGGATTCGACATGGCCTTCCACTTCAGTCAGGGTGAATGCCTGCGTAAGCGCTCCAACAAAGCCTTTGGCGTCTGCGGAGTTCGTTTTCCAGCCAAGGACATCGCTTACCGCCTTTGCTGCCACCTGGCCCAGGCCGCCCCCGCCTCCGCCTGAAATTCCGCTACTTCCCGCGGATGGCAGGCCGACCGGAGACGACCGATAGCCCACCTCTTCCGTGAGAATTGGATAGGAGATGGCATCTTCAACGTCGCGAGTGAGCCGGGCAGTCTTGCCTTTTCCAGGCACTTGGCGGGCAATCGTTGCGATGCCGTCTTCAAGAGGGGTCCCGTCTGCGGCTTTAACGCCTTTCACCACGATGGTGACCCAATCTCCGGGCTGGAACTCGCTGTTAAACGAAAACTTTACTGAGTCATCGCTCAGTGGACTGGGCGCAACAGGAGGAATGGAAGGCTGGCTGAAATGAGGAGAGCCAGGATCAAACACCTTATAGTGTTTCACTTTGGTCGCGCTGGGCTTGTCCACGGGATCCGAGAAGATAATCGTGATCGAATTTGTGTCTATGGTGCAATCAGTTACTGTAAAAGCCATGGTGGATCTCCTTCCGCCGGGTTTCGCCGACTTCTCCTTCTCGGATTTACTTACGCTCTTGACCGCCGCATAAGCCAATTGGACGCCCAGATTCGCTGCTGTTCAAGTAACGCCCTCAATTTCCCAGTTCTCTACCTTGGGCTTCGCCACCGTAATCTGCTGGCCCACGTTGGTCGCCTTTATGGAGATGTTCGCGGCGCCGAGCCGTTCCGCCAGCTCCTGCCAGCACTCGGCAAATGGAGCGCTGGTGGATTCCAGAGATTGCCGGCACTGTTCAATCCCCTTCCGGATGCTGTTGGACCAGGGCATCCATCCCCGGCGCTCTCTTCCCACCCGCGTGACCTCTTTCAGGTTGTCATGCGAGAGCAGCTCCGCTGTGAATTGCCGCTCCAGTTGATGAAAGCGTTGCTGGCACTGTGTGAGAGCATGGCGTGCATTGTCGAGTTCCACCGGGTGTGTCACCGCTTTTTGCGCTTCCAGCGCCACCTTTCGGATCTCGTGCAGCGTTCCCATCATGTCCAACACCGTGTTCTCCAATCCATCCGCCAGCGCCGTCTCGTCATTCGGCGGCGTGTCGCCAACCGTAACCTGCAGCGCCTCAAACGCGTCATGCAGTTTGTGCAGTGCTACCGCGAGCTGCCGAAATGTTGCTTCCAGTGCCATTTGTTTACCCGCTTGCCAGAGCCTTGTAGAAGTTTTTCGTCAGAACTTCAGGACGCGCCAGGCGGCGGTCGAGGGCCATGCGCACCGCGCCGATCAGGAAGCGCTCAGGAATAATTCCCGGATCCACGCCTGCCGACAAGCGTTGCGCAGCTTCTTCAATCATCTGCTGCTCCTTGGCGCCGAAGTTCAACACCTGGAAGAGACTTCGGTTTCCCAGGGAGCGGTACGGCTGAAAACACATCGCGTCCACCGCAATCGGACAAACATCCTTGAACGACTTCACCATGGCTGCCGGTATGTTTCCCGAGGATGGATTGGGATAAATCCGCGTCCAGGCTTTTTCATACTGCCGGCTTTCCGATTTGAAGTCCATTCTTCGGAGCAGTTCGGTATTGATCAACATTCTTAAATAAGGTGTGGGGTGCGGGCCTCTGGAGCTGTAATGCACCACAGTTTCCGGTCCTCGCGCCAGAATGTCCATCAGCGATCCGACGAAGCACGGGCCGCCCAGCAGGAGGCCGCTCATGTCGGCAAACATCTCGCGGTTCCACCTTACCCAGGTTTTCGCAACCTGCCGGCTTGCGCCGGCGCGCAAGAGCTTCAGCCCCACAGTTCGCGGGACATCCTTTGAAAGTCCCAAATCGTTCTGCAAATTGTGACTGATCTCATGCAGCACCGCGCCCAGCGTCCACGGATTCACCAACCGGTGATAGGGAAGCTGGATCAGCGGAAACGGATTGAGCTGCTTCCCCAGCCGCTTGAGCGGGATTCCCCGGCGAAATGTCGCGGGAGAGAACCCGGTGGCCATATAAGAAAAAGGAGGCGGCGCGGGAATGGGCCGTGCAATCGCCAGCCCCAGATAGCTTGCGCGATAGCAATCAAGCCCGATGCGGTCGCAGCTAAGGAGCCATTTTGAGTAGCGGCTCTGCCGCTGTCCGAAAAGTTCAAAATAGAAATCCCAGATTTTCTCAATCGCGCGCACCCACTGGTGAGCGTGCGCCTTTTTGCGCATCAGGTCCTGCAGGCGGGAAGTGCCGGGCTCTTCCAGCGTGGCTGCAGTAGCCTTGCTCACCTTTTTCGACATGCTCAACAGGCCGCTTCTGAGCCCTGTGATCATCTGGTTGACTGCCTGGATGTGGCCCGCGGTGGGAGCTTCAGCCCCGGTGCCGAATTCATCCGCTTTGAACGGACGCAACGCCGCCGCGTGCCGGGCCACGTTGATCGATTGCGCTCGAAGCCACGGCAACAGAACGCCCGCCGGGGCGGCCTTCACCGGCTGCGGCGGACCCGGCACAGGACCGGCTGTTGTCGGGAACGTGTTTTCGATCATCGTTGCCATCGCTCTACCCTTAGTCAGAAGATCGTCAGTCAGAAAGCCGTTATTTTCACTGCCCGCATGCATTGACACCGCGCGGCCATTGAGGAGCAACTGCTGATGCCCCTACCTGGCCGGCGTTTGCCCACATGAAGGGCACGGAGCGCAGGTGCATGTGCCGCACCGGGGTTGTCCGGCAGTAACGCCCGGCTGATACACCGCTCCCGGAGTTGCATAACTGGGAGCTGCATAACTGGGCGCTGAGTATCCTGGCGCGACTCCGGCCCGATATCCTGGCGCACCCGAAGTTGCATAGCCCGGAACGCTCTGCGGCACGCCACCGTACCGGTAACCGGTGTAGCTTCCGTACCTGTACCCGGGGTGGCCTCCGTGCCTGTAATGCGGACGGGCCATCCCGCCGGCGTAGCGCCGGTGGAAAGT
>Ga0164306_10000197_pt1 | contig 22871 bp, 7 predicted proteins | sample Whisoiple_242_MG_FD_110213 | JGI IMG/M metagenome (GOLD analysis project Ga0164306, IMG submission 110213) | Soil microbial communities amended with fresh organic matter from upstate New York, USA - Whitman soil sample_242_MG | ecosystem: Environmental > Terrestrial > Soil > Unclassified >... | reverse complement strand
TGGCAAGTACGACGCCATAATCTGCCTCGGCAACTCTTTCACGCACTTGCACGACGAGTTGGATCGCCGTAAGGCCCTGGCCGAGTTCTACGCGGCTCTGCGGCACGACGGAGTTCTGATTCTCGACCAGAGAAACTACGACGAGATGCTCGATCACGGCTTCACGTCCAAGCATAAGTACTACTACTGCGGCGATCAGGTCACGGCGGAGCCCGAGTACATCGACGACGGCCTGGCTCGCTTCAATTACGCCTTCCCTGACGGGTCCGAATACACGCTGAACATGTTCCCGTTGCGAAAAAATTATGTCCGACGCCTCATGCGTGAGGCGGGGTTCGAGCGTGTGCGCACCTACGGCGACTTCCAGGAGACCTACGAGAGCGAGCCCGACTTCTTCATCCACGTTGCGGAGAAGTCTGTGACCCCGAACTGCCACCTGCGTGACCGCCGTAGTTCCTTATCCGGTACGCGACAACGGCACTTGGAAAAGTCGGTGGCCATCGCCGGGGACGCATTGGTCCCGGCTCGCCTCGACTCGACACCACAGTGCGCGGCAGACGAAAGCGTGATGAGAAATGGCCACTGAAGACTGGCCTCCCGCACAGTCGGGCGGCACTGCGAATGGACATCGGGAGACCCGTCGGCAGCCTGCAGATGGGCACCAGCCCAGCGAGCCGATCGCCATTCTCGGGATCGGTTGCCGCTTCCCGGGTGGCGTCAACTCACCGGATGACCTGTGGCAGTTGCTCTCCGAGGAACGCGACGCCGTCTCGGACTTTCCCACCGATCGCGGATGGAATCTTGATGCGCTGTTCGGGCCCGACCCCGAGGCACCAGGTGCCACATACGTGCACGCAGGCGCATTTGTGGACAATGTAGCCGATTTTGACCCGGCGTTCTTCGGGATCGGTCCGCGTGAAGCCCAAGCCATGGACCCGCAGCAGCGACTGCTGCTCGAGGTGACGTGGGAGGCGCTGGAGCGAGCAATGATCGACCCGACCTCCCTGCACGGCAGTGATACAGGCGTGTTCGTCGGCGTGGGCGGGCAGGAATACGGCCCGCGCATCTACGACGATACCGAGGGATTTGCCGGCTACCTTACGACCGGTACCACGACCAGCGTCGCGTCGGGTCGCGTGGCCTACACACTTGGGCTGCAGGGCCCGGCGTTGACGGTCGACACTGCCTGCTCATCATCACTGGTTGCGGTGCATCTCGCGGTGCGATCGTTGCGGTCGGGTGAATGTGAGTTGGCGGTGGCGGGCGGTGCAACCGTGGTGTGCTCACCCAGCATCTACGTCGGCCTCGGCCGGCAGGGCGCGCTGTCCGCAGACGGCCGATCCAAGCCGTTCGCTGCGGCCGCGGACGGGTTCGGCGTCGCCGAGGGTGCCGGCGTGCTGGTCCTGGCCCGGCTGTCGCGGGCGCGCACACTCGGCTACCCAGTGCTCGCGCTCATCCGGGGCAGCGCACTCGGACAGGACGGAGCCTCCAACGTGCTGACCGCCCCGAGCGGTCCAGCTCAGCAGCGGGTGATTCGGCAAGCTCTGGTGGATGCTGACCTGACCGCGGGCGACGTCGACGTGGTCGAGGCGCATGGCACTGGCACGAGGGTCGGCGATCCGATCGAAGCCAAAGCGCTGCAGGCGACATACGGCAAAGCGCACTCGTCGACGCGGCCACTGCTGGTCGGCTCGGTCAAGTCGAACATCGGTCATGCGCAGTACGCGGCGGGCGTCGCCGGGATCATCAAGGCCGTACAGTCGATACAGCACGGGGTGGTACCCGCGACGGTGCATCTGGATTCGCCGACACCCCACGTTGATTGGTCGCCCGGAACGATCGAGGTGGTCAGTCGCGCATGTCCGTGGCCAGACCAGACCGGCCGACCCCGGCGAGCTGGGGTGTCGGCGTTCGGCATCAGCGGAACAAATGCCCACGTAATACTCGAGCAGGCTCCGCCTGTGCTGGCGACCCCGAAGCCGGCCCGCAACCATCCGCCGGTGATGCCGTGGCTGTTGTCCGCGAAGTCGGCGTCGGCACTGGCCGCGCAGGCGGCCCGGTTGCGGCGGTTCGTCGAGCAGCACTCCGATTTGAATCCGCATTATGTGGCGAACTCACTGGTCACCACCCGGGCGTTGTTCGACCACCGCGCGGTTGCGGTCGGAGCCGAACGTGACGAGTTGTTGAGTGGGTTGGCGGCGATCGCCTCCTGCGCGCCTGCACCGAATGTGGTAACGGGAAAGGCCGCTGCCACGGGTGGAACCGTCTTCGTCTTCCCCGGCCAGGGATCGCAGTGGACGGGCATGGCGGTCGAACTGTTGGACTCCGCGCCGGCGTTCGCCGATCAGATGCGGCTCTGCGATGCGGCTTTCGCCGAGTTTGTCGACTGGTCGCTGCTCGAGGCCGTGCGGGGCGGCGTCGGTTCTGGCCGCCTCGACCGGGTCGATGTGGTGCAGCCCGTGCTGTTTGCGGTGATGGTGTCGCTGGCCGCGCAATGGCAGGCACTGGGAATCCATCCGGATGCCGTCCTCGGGCATTCGCAGGGCGAGATGGCTGCCGCCTACGTCGCTGGCGCCCTCTCGTTGCGAGACGCGGCGAAAGTCGTCACGTTGCGTAGCAAGGCGGTCAGCGCAATCGCGGGAACCGGTGGTATGGTCTCGATCCCGCAACCGGTTCAACGGGTTTGCGCATTGATCGAACCATGGAGTGAATTGATCTCCGTTGCCGCGCAGAACGGTCCGTCTTCAACCGTCGTCACCGGGAATGCAGCGGCGTTGGACGATCTCATGGCCGTATGCGAGCGGGATGACGTGTCGGCCACGCGAATTCCTGTCGACTACGCATCGCATTGTGCCCACGTGGAGGAGTTGCGGGAAAAACTGCGCGAGTCACTTTCAGGACTGCAGCCGCGCGCCAGCGATATCGCATTCATCTCCGCGGTCACCGGCGCAGGGCTGGACACGTCGATCCTCGATGGCAACTACTGGTTCGCCAATTTGCGGCAACCGGTGTTGTTTGAACAGGCAGTCCGATGGTCGTACGAACACGGTTATCGCACATTCATTGAATCCAGTCCGCATCCGGTGCTGACCATCGGGATACAGGAGTCGCTGGAGGATTATCAAGACGGCCACAGCGTGGTTGGGACGCTTCGACGCAACGAAGGCGGCATGCGCCGGTTCCTGCTGTCGGCTGCCGAAGCCCACGTACACGGGAAAACGCCCAACTTAGCGAGCATGTTTGACGACACCGGCGCTTGTCGCATCGACTTGCCCACCTATGCCTTCGAAGAGAAGCGACACTGGATAGACCCCACGCGCGGATTCGTCGACGCGAGCAGTCTCGGCGTCACCGCCGCGGAGCATCCCCTGCTCGGCGCGGTTGTGGAACAAGCAGATTCAGGCGAAGTCATTCTCACCGGTCGGTTGTCGCTCGCATCCCATCCGTGGCTGGCCGACCACAAAGTGCACGGGGTCGTGCTCGTACCGGGTGCGGCGATGGTGGAGATGGCACTACACGCGGGCGATCGTGCGGGATGCCCACGAGTGGACCAACTCGTGCTGCACGCCCCAATGGTCGTCGGCGAACATGGTGGTTTAGCCGTGCAAGTCGTCGTCGGCGCATGGCGGCAGTCCGGCGAACGCCCGGTCCGGATCTACTCGCGGATCGACCGCGACGGTGCGGAGCGGGCGTGGACGCGCCATGCCGAAGGTGTATTGGCCGCGGTCTTGGAGCCGGGGTCGGTCGAGGCCCTCGAACAATGGCCCCCGCAGGATGCAGAACCGGTCGACGTTTCCGAGGCGTACCCGAAGCTGGCCGCGCATGGATACGAATACGGTTCGGCATTCCGCGGGCTGCGCGCGGTCTGGCGCCGTGGTGCCGAGGTGTTCGTTGAGGCGGCGCTACCGGAGCAGACGAAGGCAGACGCAGGCCGGTTCGGACTGCATCCGGTGCTGCTCGACGCCGTCCTGCACAGCATCGTTGTCGGCGGCATCCTCGCAGAATCGGAACTGACCAGGTTGCCGTTCGAGTGGGACGGCATGTCGTTGCATGCCGTCGGCGCAAGCCGGGTTCGTGCCCGGATCACGCTCATCGGCGACGACACGGTTTCAGTCAGTCTGATGGACAGCTGCGGGGCTTTGGTCGGGAGTATCGATTCCCTTGCCCTGCGTGGGGTTTCAGCCAGCCGGTTGATGATGAGCAGTGCGGCCGATGACGATGTCTACGGACTGGACTGGGTTGCCCTCGCCCCGTCAGAGGGCAGCACCGGCGGTGTCGACACGGAGAACGCCACCGTATTGCGCTGCCCGACCACGACGGCGGACACTGCAGCGTTCGCTCACGACACGCGTCGAGCGCTCGCAGTGGTGCTGGATCGAGTGCAGAAGTGGCTCTCGGACGAGAGTCTCGACGAGGACGCACGACTGGTGGTGCTCACCCGCGGCGCGATCGCGGTCGACTCATCCGAGGACGTCACCGATCTTGGTCACGCCGCTGTGTGGGGATTGTTGCGGAGCGCACAGACCGAGAACCCGGGGCGTATCTCCTTGGCCGACGTCGACGACTGGGCCAGTGCCGATAGTGCGGTCGCCGAAACGGCCAGGCGTGACGAACCGCAACTCGCGGTCCATGGCGGCGTCTGCTTCGCCCCTCGGGTGGTGCGCACTGAGCGCCTCGACGACGCTGATCTGGTCGACGCAGGCCTCTGGCGACTTGCCGCCCTCGGCAACGGCACGCTGGACTCGCGGAACGTCGTCTTGCGTTCGTCGCCCGAATCCCACCGGACCCTGGAGCCCGGCGAGGTGCGGTTGGCGATGTGCTGCACCGGTGTCAACTTCCGTGATGTCCTGCTCGCACTAAGTGATTCGGCGGACGACCTCGGCCTGGAAGGCTCCGGGGTCGTTCTCGAGGTCGCCGACGATGTGTCCGGGTTCGCCAAGGGTGACCGCGTGATGTGCCTGTTGTACGGCGCGGGACCTGTCGTCATCGCTGATCACCGCATGGTGGCGCGCATCCCCTCGGGGTGGTCCTACGCTCAGGCGGCGGCGGCACCTGCGGCCTTTCTCACCGCGTACTTCGCGCTGTCTGACCTCGCGCGGGTCAGCCCGGGCGAACGGGTGCTGGTGCATGCCGCCACCGGCGGGGTTGGCATGGCTGCGGTGCGGCTGGCGCAGCACTGGGGCCTCGAGGTGTATGCGACGGCCAGCCCGGCAAAATGGAACGCCCTGCGCAGCATGGGAATCGACGACGAGCACATCGCGAACTCGCGCACTGTCGAGTTCGAGCAGAAGTTCTCCGCGGCAACCGACGGCGCGGGAATGGACGTCGTACTCGATTGCCTGACAGGCGAATTCGTTGACGCGTCGCTGAGACTGTTGCCGTGCGGTGGACGATTCATCGAGATGGGCAAGACAGACATCCGAGATCCCGGCGCGGTGGCCGCGCGGCATCCTGGTGTTCGGTATCGAGCGTTCGACCTTCTCGCCGAGCCCGGTCCAGACCGGGTTCGCGAGATCCTCGGCGCGCTGGTGAAACTGTTCAGCGCCGACGAGCTGCGTCCACTTCCGGTGCGGTCCTGGGACATCCGTCAAGCGTCGGAGGCCTATCGTTTCATGAGTCGAGCCCGTCACGTCGGCAAGGTGGTGCTCACCGTGCCCACGCCGCTCGACCCGGAGGGCACGGTGCTGATCACGGGAGGCACCGGCGTGCTCGGAACGCTGCTGGCCCGGCATCTGGTGACTCATCACGGGGCGCGAAACCTGGTGTTGATCAGCCGCAAGGGAGCCTCGGCCGAAGGTGCGGCGGCGATCGAATCGGAGCTGGCCGAGCTGGGTGCCTCCGTGCGGATCGAATCGTGCGATGCGGCGGACAGAGATTCGTTGCATGCACTCTTGGCCGGGATACCGGCCGAGCATCCGCTCACCGCCGTCATCCATGCCGCTGGAGTCCTCGATGACGCCGTGTTCGCGGCCCAGACGCCTCGTCACTTGGACTCGGTGCTGCGGCCGAAGATCGATGCCGCGTGGAATCTGCATCACCTCACTGCGTCCGCTGACCTGTCCGCTTTCGTGTTGTTTTCCTCAGCAGCCGGTGTTCTCGGCTCGGCGGGTCAGGCCAACTACGCCGCAGCCAATGCCTTCCTCGATGCGCTCGCACAGCATCGGCGGCAGCAGGGGCTGCCTGCCGTGTCGATGGCGTGGGGATGGTGGGCGCAGGCGAGCGGCATGACAGGCCATCTCGACGAGCGCGATCGCGCGCGCATGAGCCGTAGCGGCTTCATCGCGATGTCGTCGGCAGACGGCCTTGCGCTGTTCGATGCGGCGCTCGGGCAGACACGATCGTTCGTGATTCCGGCACAGCTGAACCTGGCCGCCCTCAGGTCCAATTCGGCGGTTGCGGGCCTGCCGCCGATGTTCCGTGGTCTGATCCGCAATGCCCGGCGCACCGCCGAGTCCGGTGCCCCAGCCGAATCCTCTTCCGATCTGCGCCAACGAATCGCGGCGATGAGCCCGTCCGCACAAGAACAGGCAATGCTCGACATGATCCGTTCCCACGCCGCCGTGGTGCTCGGGCATGACACCGCGGAGGCGGTGGGCGCGGACCAGGAGTTCAAGGAGTTGGGGTTCGACTCGCTGGGGTCAGTCGAGTTCCGGAATCGGCTCAAATCGGCGACCGGTCTGAAGCTGCCGCCCACCACCGTGCTCGACCATCCGACACCGACGGCATTGGCCCGGTACCTGGCGGGTGAACTCGGCATCGACGGGGCTCCGGCGCGCACCGAAAAGCAAAGCAGCACAGGACCCCGGCAAACGCACTGGCCGCTGACGACTTACCAACGAGACATCGTCGCCGTTGGCGCACGCTACCCCGATCTCCCGGTCGTGCAGGCAGCCGGCTACGCCCGATTCGAGGGCACAGTGGATCTGGAGCGGATGCGCGCCTGCATGCGGCGGATATATCTGCGCAACGACGCGATGCGATTGCGTCTCGAGCTTCGCGACGGCCAGTTCGTCCAGTGTGTCGGTACCGAGTGGCCCGAGCCCGAACTCCTCGACTTCACCGGGTACGCGGAACCCGAGGCAGCGTGCGGGCGATGGATCGACGAGGCCAGTGACCGGGTGCTTACGCTCGACGGCCCACTGACCCATGCCGCCGTGCTCGTCGATCGGACCGATTCGTTTCTGGTGTACGCCTGCTTCCATCACGCCGTGGGGGACGGATGGAGCGTCAATCTCGCGATGAGCCAGCTGTTCCACGAGTACGTGTCGGGCATCGACGTCGACAGCGACGACGACGCCGAGATGCCGAGCTATCTGGACTTCGTACGCGCAGAGGCCGAATACCGCGGCTCGCCGGAGTGGGCGGCCGATCGGGAGTACTTCGTCGCGAACTATCGCGACGTTGAGCCCGCGCTGTTCACCCGCGGCGGATCTGTGCGTAGCCGGCGCCGGTGCCACCACAGCTTGCGGGTGACTCCAGATACAGCACAACGTATTCGAGACACCGGGCGCTCGGTCTTCGCGTTCACCGCGGCTGCCCTCGGCGAGTACTTGCGCCGAGTACACCGCGGCGGCGACATCGTCCTTGGGGTCCCGTTCCTGAACAGGTCATCGGATGCCGAATTCCGCACCGTCGGTTGCATGGTGAACATGCTGCCGTTGCGAATTCCCGTCGACAGTGCGACGTCGACGGCCGAACTCGCCGATCGGATCAACGCGCAGGTATGGGAACTTCAGCCGCGGCAGCGGTTTGCCATCGCTGACGCCGTCGCGGGGTGGCAGGAAAATGTCGGGCGGGTCCCGACCCTGTTCGACGTGACGTACTCCTATCAGACCGTTCCCGATACCGAACACGCTCAGTGGGTGTGGAAGAACATCGACGTGCTTTCGTCGGGGTACTCACTCGATGCGATGAACATCGTCGTTCGTGACCATGAGCGGGACGGTTCTCTCGAGGTCGACCTGTTCTACGCCGACGATGTCTTCGACGCGAACTATCGGTTCACCGACGCATTGCGTCACGTGTTGACGTTGATCGACCGAGCGCTCGAAGCACCCGATACGCCACTTGGCCAGATCGACATGCTCTCGGATGCCGACCACGCCGAGTTGAACACATTCTCCTCCGGAGCGCCGATTGATGCTTGATATCGCACAGCACCTGACGGTCGACCGGTTGGCGTTGGACGTAGGTGACGTACCCGGTGAGCGCACTGCTGTCGTCTCAGAGGACGGGGCTCTGTGCTATTCGGAGTTCGTCGGGGCGGTGAATCACGTCGCGAACATGCTGCGCGAGTTGGGGATTGAGCGCGACGAGTGCGTCGCAGTAATCGTGCCCCGGTCACCGGAGCTTGTCGTCGCGATCCACGGAATCATCCGTGCGGGCGCCGCGTACGTGCCAATCGATCCAGATCATCCCGCGCTGCGCATCCGCACGATCATTGAAGAAAGCGGTGCCCGGGTCCTGGTGGCCGGAGCCGAATACGCCGACCTGGCGGCCGAACTCGATGTCAGCCGCGTCGAGCCGAGTACCGCCGGGGCGGATCTCGTCGAGCCGGCCGCCTCGCCGGAGGACCTCGCCTACGTCATTTACACGTCGGGATCCACCGGCCGGCCGAAGGGTGTGGAAGTCGAGCACCGGTCGGTGGTGAACCGGCTGCAGTGGATGCAGCGGCGGTACGCACTTGGGCCCGACGACGTGATCCTGCACAAGACGCCGGTGACATTCGATGTGGCGGTGTGGGAGTTGATGTGGTGGGCGATGGCGGGCGCGAGCGTCGCGCTGTTGGAGCCGGGGGGCGAACGCGACCCGCGCAAGATCGTCGCGGCAGTGCAGCGATATCGGGTCACAGTCCTCCATTTCGTGCCGTCGATGCTTGGCCCGTTCTTGGATCAACTGGAGGCGCAGCCTGATTCGGTGCACCGACTTACTTCGTTGCATACCGTGTTCAGCAGTGGGGAAGCGCTGAGCCCCGCGCTGGTCGAGCGGTTCAACCGGGCTTTCGGCGCCATCGGGGTGCCTCGGCTGGTGAATCTCTACGGTCCGACCGAGGCGACGGTAGACGTGAGCTACTTCGACTGCCCGTCGGCAGGCCCGGTTGAGGTGGTCCCCATCGGAAAGCCCATCGACAAGACCTTATTGCTGGTCCTCGACGACGGCGGAAACCCCTGCCCGCTGGGGGTGCCGGGTGAATTGAACATCGCCGGGATTGGCCTGGCCCGTGGCTATCGCGGCCGTCCTGACTTGACGGCCCTTGCATTCGTCGAGGATCGACGCGTACCGGGCGGCCGACGCTACCGAACCGGCGATCTCGCCCGCTGGCGGGCGGACGGCAACCTGGAGTTCCTGGGTCGCATCGACGATGAGGTCAAGATCCGCGGTAACCGGGTGAGCCCAGCCGAGGTACAGGCCGCAATGGAGTCGTGTCCAGGTGTGCGATCGGCGGCGGTGGTGGCCGAGTCGTCGGAAAGCCACGGTACCCACCTGATCGGATACTTCGTCGGAGAGTCTGTGACCGCCGATAGCCTCGGCGATCATCTGTCCCAGCGGTTACCGGCGTACATGGTTCCCACCAGTTACGTCGAACTGAACGCCCTCCCCCTGACGGCGAGCGGCAAGTTGGATCGTCGGGCACTGCCCCGGCCCGGTGCGCCGGATCGATCGGCTGACTCGAACTCTGGCCCACGTACCCCTGCGGAGGCAGCGCTGGTCGATGTGTTCGCCGCGGTGCTCGGGGTGGAATCGGTCGGTGTGTACGACGACTTCTTCACCATCGGCGGAGATTCGATCCTCGCGCTCTCCGTGCGCAGCGAGGCCGAAAAGCGCGGCATCGCCATCGATATCGACGAACTCTTCGCCCGACCCACGGTCGCCGAGCTGGCGGGGTCGATTTCGCAGGTAACGCCCGACACCCAGGGTGTCACGGACGCGTTCGCGTTGCTCCCCTTGATCGACCGCGCCGCACTGCACGATGCCGAGGATGCATTTCCCGCGACCGCGATGCAGCTGGGAATGGCGTTCCACAGCTTCGAGCGTGCCGATTCCACCATGTACAAGGACGTGTTTCGCTACCGCTTGGCCATGCCATGGCGACAGACGGAGTTCGCGGCGGCGTTCGACCGGCTGGTCGCGCGACATCCCGCGCTGCGGTCGTCGTTCGAACTCAGCAGGCATTCAGTGCCACTACAGGTGATACGGGCATGGGCGCCAAGCGCATTCGAGGTTGTGACCGGAGCCGAGGACGGGGACATCAGCGAGTGCATGGCGGCTCTGCACAGGCAAGAGTACGACTTGGGCGGCGGTCCGCTGTATAGCCTTCGCGCGTTTGTCCGTGATGACAGTGTCGATCTGGTGTTCGCGTTCCACCATGCGATTCTGGATGGCTGGAGTGTCGCGAACCTCATCCGCGAACTGCTCCAGGACTACCTCTTCGACCTCGGTATCGACGTACCGCCGATAAGCACCGAGGCCTGTTCGGCGACGATGCTCGCCGAGTACGCCCGACTGGAGCGAGAAGCGGGTGAAAGTGCTGCCGCGCAGCAATTCTGGCAGCAGTCCTTGGCCGGATCGCACGCGACGTCACTGGATTCTTACGGCGCCCACCAGCCACCGACAACCGCGGAGCCCGACGCGACGGTGGTGATTCCTCGGTGGCTGCAGGATGCCGCGCACCACCTTGCGACATCACGCAAACTGCCCTTGAAATCACTGCTGCTCGCCGCGCATTGCGTCAGCCTGCAAAGGCTATCCGGCCAGGCCGATGTCACCACAGGGCTGGTCACACACGGACGTCCCGGTCGTTCCGGTGCCGAACGAGCTGCAGGGCTGTTTCTCAACATGATTCCCATTCGGCTCGACGGCACGCCCAAGACGTGGCTCGACGTCGTCGAACACCTTGTCCAATTCGAGCGGGCGAGCCATCGCCATCGCCGTTACCCGCTGCAGGCCATGCAATCCGACGCGGGCCGCCAGCTGTTCAACACGGCCTTCAACTTCGTCAACTACCACGTCTTCGCCGAGTTGGCCACGGTCACCGGGGTCGAATTGCTGGGGTTCGAGGCAGCGGAGCAGACGAACTACGCGCTCTTGGTGTCCGCCGCAATGGATCCGCGGACCGACCGGTTGTCACTCCGGGTGACCGGCGACCGGGCCGCGCTGACCTCATCGCAGGCCGGCGATTACGCAAACACATTCATCCGGGTGCTGGCGGCAATCGTCCGCGGTCCCGAACAGCCCAGCGATTACGCAGCGGATGAGCTGGCAGCTCGCGACGTCGCACAGATCATCGCTGAGCAGGCTGCGGCCACGCCGGAGGTGACCGCGCTGGCGACCGACTCCGCCACCTGGACGTATGCCGAATTGGACGGCAGCGCCGAACGAATCGCCTCCGGCCTGTTGACCGCGGGCATGCCACCGGGAGCACGCGTCGGCGTGAAGCTGGATCGGTCGCCGGAGCTGATCGCGACAGTGCTCGGCGTGCTGAAGGCCGGTGCGGCGGTTGTCCCGTTGGACCCGAGCTACCCGCACGCGCGGATCGACGCGATGATCGATCGTGTCCAGCCGTTCCGCGTCATCTCCGACATCGCCGAAGCGCGGGCACTAATGCAAGTGACTGCGACAACAACGCTACCGGCAATCGGCCCCGAGAGTGCCGCCTACGTGTTGTTCACATCGGGTTCGACGGGGGAACCCAAGGGCGTCACGATGCCGCACCGGGCTCTGGCCAACCTGATCACATGGCAGAACCGGCGTCCGTCGGGTGCCGCCGGCGGTTCGACACTGCAATTCTTCCCGTTGTCCTTCGATGTGTCGTTTCAGGAAATCTTCTCGACGCTCTGCGGTGGCGGGACGTTGCGGCTGGTGTCCGAGTCGCCGCGCAAGGATCTGCGGCGACTGGTGGGCCTAGTCGCCGACGAGGGGATCGAACGCGTATTTCTGCCCTGCGTCGCGTTGCAGGCATTCGCTGAGGCAGCGTACGTCACCCGAAAGCGGCTGGAGTCGCTGCGCGTCGTGGTCAATGTCGGCGAACAGCTGAGGGTGACACCCGAGATCCGCTGGCTGTGCTCGGCGAATCCCGGTCTTGTGCTGGAGAACCATTACGGCCCGACCGAAACGCACGAGGTGGCCAGCTACACCTTGAGTGGTTCACCGGAGGACTTCCCCACGCTGCCACCCATCGGCACCGCGATCGACGGCGCAACGATAAGCCTGCTCGACGCCGACCTGCGTCCGGTTCCGCCCGGAACGAAAGGTGAGATTTACGTGGGGGGTCGTTGCCTCGCAATCGGTTATGAGGCACGCCCCGACCTCACCGCGGAGCGGTTCGTCACGATCGGCGAGCACGGCCAGAGGATGTATCGCACCGGTGATCTGGGGTTGCAGCTGCCCAGCGGTGACCTGGTCTATCTTGGACGGGCCGACACCCAGGTGAAGGTGCGTGGCTTCCGCGTTGAGTGCGCGGAGATCGAAATCGCGTTGATGAGGCTCAATGCCAAGGCCATCCACGCGGCAGCCGTTGTGGCGCGAAATCTCGGCGGGTCGGACTCCGTCCTGGTTGCCTACCTAGTCGGTGACGGGAAAGCGACTGACCTCGCCGCGATCCGAGCCCGCCTGCGAGCGGCGTTGCCCGAGTATATGATTCCGACGCACTTTCAATGGCTCGAGGAATTTCCGCTCACGCCGAGCGGCAAACGCGACGACAAGGCGCTGCGTGAACTGCCGCTGTCCACCACCGTTGCGGTATCGGCCGATATAGCCCCGTGCAACGGCTACGAGCGAGCGGTCGCCGACATCATGGCGGAGTTCGCGGGTAGGGCAGGATTCGCGGCCAATACCAACTTCTTCGATGCCGGAGGTACATCGATCGGCGCAATGCGTGTGGTGATGGCGATCGCGCGAACATGGGACGTCGCGATTCCACTGGATGCGTTCGTTACCGCGCCCACCCCCGCGCACCTCGCCAGCCTGATCGCGGCAGGCGGTCCGGCGCGGACGTTCGATCCCATTGTCGCCCTGCGCACCTCGGGTGATCGTCCGCCGCTGTTTTTAATCCACCCGATCGGCGGTAATGTCCTGTGCTATCTCAATGTCGTCAAGCACCTTCCGGTCGATCAGCCGGTCTACGCGCTGCAGGCGGCAGGTGCCGCGCCCGGTGCGACGCCACTCCGCACGATGAGCGACCTTGCCGCGTCCTATATCGCGGCGATCCGTAAATCCCACCCCCGCGGCCCCTACAACGTCGGTGGATGGTCCTTCGGCGGCTACGTCGCCATCGAGATGGCACGACAGCTGGCCGACGAGGAATTGGCGCGTCTGATCCTGCTCGATACAATCGCGCTCGGTGACGGCCCCCGTGCCGGAGTATCTGAAAGTGACTTGATCACCTGGTTTTTCGCAGAACTGCTGTGGCAAGCGCACGGCATGAAGGCATCACAGCTGACGCTCGGCTACAACGGGACGGATCGTGACACGTTGTTCGATTCGATCCTCCGCCAAGCGATCGAGGCCAAGATCGTTCCCGCCGAGAGCTCGCCGAAGTTGATCCGACGGCTCTACGAGATATTCCGCGCCAACTACGAGGCAGCGCTGAACTATTGCCACGAGCCGTTGGATCGTGATATCACACTGCTGAAGTCGACCGAGCGAATGCCCGCGGACGCTGAGCATGTCCATCACATTGTCGGCAGCAGTTTCACTAGCCAAACCAACGGTTGGGAGCGGTTGGCGCCCCGCAGCCTGACCGTGATTGACGTGGCCGGCGACCACCTGTCCATGATGTCCGAGCCCAACATCGCCGATGTTGCGGCGAAACTGGAAGCGGCATTGCGATGAGCACGCCCAAGGTTCTGGTCGTAGGCGCGGGCATTGGCGGCCTGACTGCGGCTATCGCGTTGCGCGCCAGAGGTATCGACGTTGAAATCTACGAAGCGGCGCCGCAGCTGCCAGCCAATGGCACGGGATTGGGACTGGCGAGCAACGCGACGAAAGTGCTGCGTGCGCTCGGTATCGGTCTAGGTTCAGCTGACTGCGGGCGGATACTCGAACTTCTGGAGGTGCGTACAGCGCGAGGCAAACTGATTCGGGCTCTTCCCATCCAGTCCATCACCGCGGAACTTGGCGATCCGATTATATGTATCGGCCGAGGTGACCTGATGCGGGTGCTGCTGGACGCCGCCGATGACACGCCAATTCGTTTCGGCGCGGAGATCGTCGACTTCGAGAGCGGCGACCGCGGTATCCGTGCCACGTGTGCAGACGGCCGCGGCGTGCAGGCCGATGTATTGATCGGTGCAGACGGCATCCGATCGACAATCCGATCAACAATCGCGGGTAAGGCGTCGCCTATCGAATGTGGGTACGTATTTTGGCTCGCCACAGTCGCGTTCGCACACCCACGTGTTGTCCCCGGATATGCCGGCCACTACTGGGGGAAGGGACAGCGGTTCGGGTTGATCGACATCGGTGGGGGACGAGTTTATTGGTGGGGAAGTAAGAACATGCCGGTCGCGCAGGCGCGCTCCTGGCGCGGTCGTAAGACGGAGATACTCACAGCGTTCGACGGTTGGGCTCCGGAAATTATCGATGCGATCGAGCGAACGCCGGACCACACCATCGTGACCGTGCCCGCGCAGGATCGACCGTTCCTCGAGCAGTGGGGCAGCGGCCCGGTCACCTTGCTCGGCGACGCGGCGCACCCGATGCAGACCAGCTTGTCGCAAGGCGCGAGCTCGGCGGTGGAGGACGCTTACGTCCTGGCGGAAGCGATCGCTCGAGTGTCCGATCCCGTTGCAGCGCTGAGGCGATACGAGGATCTGCGCCGCGAACGCACTCGTATGCTGGTACGGAGTTCGCGGCGCTACAGCCGGCTGGAGCAAGTGCAGAACCCTGCCGTACGTGTCGCGCGGGATCTGGGGGTGCGATGCGCGCCGACATGGATCCTCAAGCGGCACAACATCGGTCCGATGCGGTTCGACCTAGCGTGGGATGCGGGATGAGCCAGGAGGTCACATCGATGGAGATTCTCGCGCGATGGGTTTCCCGGTATGCCGGCTGGATCCTTACGATGGCGGTAGTCCTGCTCGTGCTCTGTGGGCTCTACTCCGGACATCTGAGTAGTCGGCTCAGTGGTGGCGGCTGGATCGTGCCCGGCTCGGAGGAGGCGCGGGCCGAGCGAGCGCAGGAAGCCGGCTTCGTCGGGCGTGGATCATCGAGCGTCATACTGCTGATCCACGACGACAGGTTCAGCGCGCCGTCGCCCGAATTCGACCAGCGCGTCGAGGGTGTGATTCAGCAGATCACCGCCGATCCGCGACTGCAGATCCGCAGCCGGGCGGGTTGGAGTTCGCTGCGGGCGCAGCAACGGGATGAGTTTCTCGGCCGCGATGCCCGGACAACGCTCACAACACTCGAGCTCGGTATCGACGACGGCACGGCGAAACGGGTTCTTCCCGAGGTCGAGCGCGGGCTCTCTCGTTTCGACGCGGCAGGCATGCGGGTCTATCTGGTGGGCCAATCTGCCGCATTCGCCGCAACCAACGAGGTTGGCGCGGCCGCGCTCACGCGCGTCGAGCTGATCTTGTTTCCACTGGTGGTGGTGATCCTGATGATCCTGTACCGCAGTGTCGCTGCGGCGCTGATCTCGCTGGCCGTCAGTGGAACCGCGATCGTTGTCGCGATGGGCGTACTCGCCTGGTTCGCCGGCATCGTCGAACTGAACGTCGTCGTGCAGAGCATCGCCACCATGCTGGGACTCGGCGTCAGCGTTGACTATTCCCTGATCATGATCCGCCGATTCATCGATGAACTGACCACTGCCGATCGAGGCACCGCGCTCACCAACACCATGCGAACCGCCGGACGCACCGTTGCCGCCTCGGGAACCACGGTCGCCGCCGCATCGGCGACGCTGCTCATCGTCGACATGCCGGTGATCCGTTCGATGGCGGTCGCCGCGATCATCGTCGTGCTGTTGGCGGTCCTCGCATGTCTTGTTGTCCTTCCCGCGGTGCTGTACCTGCTCGGTCCTCGCGTGGCTGCGTGGCGCGTGCCGTGGCTGCCGTCCACCCGGGACCGGGGCCGCCGCCGCTGGGACAGATTTGCCCGGATCATCATGGCCAGACCGTTTGCCGCGTTGGCGATCACGTCTGCCGCCCTGCTTGCCGTCGCGGCACCGGCGCTCGGACTGCAGACGGGCAGCGGCGACGCCTCGGTTTTGCCGAAGAGTTCGTCGGTGCGCGACGGCTACGATCTGGTCGAGGAGCAGTACGGGAAGGGCGCCGTCGAGCCAATACTGGTGATCATCGAAGCCGACAAACCGTTCTCCGGCGCAGCCGATTTCGCGCGCGTTGCGGCGATGACTACCGGCCTGAGCCAGCTGGACCATGTCGCACGAGTCGCTTCGCCGGTTTCCATTCTGCAAGCCATGATGCCTGCCAATCCGTTCGCTGCGCTCGAACCCGCCAATTTCCAAAGTCTGCCGGCGGATTCCAGGACATTGATCGATCAGTTCGTCTCCGCTGACCGCAAAACAATTGCCATTGAAGTGTTTTCGAATGAGCGTGCCGCCGACTCCAACGTCAAGACGCTGCTGAGTGAGGTTCGCGCTGTCGCTAAGAGCAATACTGCGACGGGTTGGCAAGTATCGGTCGGAGGTTTGGCCGCTGTCCTGTTCTCGGCCAACCAACACATTTCGGATGCCAACCCGCTTGTCATCGCGACCATGCTTGCCGTCATCTACCTGCTGCTGGTCCTGACATTCCGCTCGCTGTTGTTGCCGTTGAAAGCGATCGCCCTGAATTTGCTTTCCGTCGGTGCAGCCATCGGCGCGGTGGTGCTCGTCTTCCAACACGGCTTCCTCGCGGACGTGCTGGGGATTGAATCAATTGGGCCGATACAGAACTACGTACCCATCTTGCTCATCGCTGTGCTGTTCAGCCTCAGCACGGATTACGAAGTGTTCCTGCTAAGCCGGGTGCGTGAACGCTACGAACAGACTGGCGACAATACCGAGAGCGTCGCCTACGGGCTTGTGGAGACCGCGCCGCTGATTTCGGGCGCGGCCGTGCTGATGGTCACGATATTCGCGGCCTTCCTGATCGTTCCGCTGGTGACGGTCCAGCAGATGGGGTTGGCGGCGGCCATCGCCATCGCAATCGACGCCACGATCGTCAGGCTCGTCATGGTGCCGGCTGCCATGCGCCTGATGGGCCGCTGGAACTGGTGGCTGCCCCGCGGCATCACCACTCATCGTGGCTCGATCCACCGGCGCAATCATGCTCTTGGACCAGACCAGATCAATGAACAAGGTGCGCAATGGGTTCCGTGACGGTGACGCCGGCACGCTCGAAGTCGGTTGTTATCACTGGCGCGTCGAGTGGGCTGGGAAGAGTTGCCGCTATCCACCTCAGCGAAATCGGCTATCGGGTGTTCGCGGGTGTGCGTACAGACTTGTGCGCCGCTGATCTTTCCGGGTTACGGCCTTCGCTGGGCGAGATCATCCCGGTGCTGCTCGACGTCACCGATGCAGCGTCGATCGCGCAAGCCGGCAAACTCGTTGCGCACGGGTGTAGCGACAGCGGATTGTGGGCCGTCGTGAACAACGCGGGTATCTCCATCAGCGCGCCGCTGGAATGCGTTCCGATGGGCGTGATGCGCAGCCAGCTGGAGACCAATGTTGTTGGTGTGCTTGCAGTCTCGCAACAGTTTCTTCCGTTACTTCGCGCATCCGGGGGAAGGATCGTCAACGTCAGTTCCGGCATCGGTAACGTCGCGCCACCGTATCTGGGGGCGTATGCGGCAGCTCAGTTCGCCAAGGAGGGGATGAGCGACTCGCTTCGGCGCGAACTGCGCCCGCTGGGGGTGAGCGTTTCGGTCATCCAGCCAGGCGCCGTCGATACGCCGATCTGGGGCAAGATGCGCCGATCTGCGAACCAGATCCTTGCTGCTGCCCCCGCCGACGTCGTCGAGACTTACCGCGCCCGATTTTCTGCGTTTCTCGACGCCAATGAGGTCCGTGCACAGGCGAGCAAGACCACGGCCGCGGACTACGCCGATGCCGTCGCCGCCGCGTTGGCGGCCAAGCGCCCGAAGACCCGATACCGTGTCGGCGCCGATTCATGGAGCAGCGCCCTCGCGCGACGCGTGGTGCCGGATCGGATGATGGACGCCCTGATCGCAGTCCGCCTCAAGCCCTCGGCAAGGGCTGCTTCCTCGCGCCGGCCCAGCCGGGAATTGGCGTCATCGTGAAGGCGGGTTATCGATGGTGGGGATCATGACTGCCAGCCGGCATGTGGACAATGCGCGTCGGCTCTCGAGAAGGCTTGCGAGTAAGGGTGGAGCGGTAGTCGCTCGCAGGCTGATGAATCGGAAGGCCGTTCGGTCCGAGCTTTCGCCTGCTCCGAAAGATAGCGGGCTGCAATCAGTTCCGGGCGACATGGGTCTGCCGATTCTCGGTCACGCCCTCACAGCGATGGCGCTCGGAATCGAGTTTTTGAATCGTCGGCTGGAAACATACGGTGAGATCTCGTGGATGCGCGGCTTGGCGATGCCGTTCGTGCTCGCATTTGGACCGGAAGCGGCTCAGGAGGTACTCGCGAACAACGACCACGTCTTCTCACAGAAGGGCCAGGAGCTATTCCTCGGCCGTTTCTTCACCCGCGGGCTGATGCTATTGGACTTCGAGGAACACCACTTCCATCGTCGGATCATGCAAGAGGCGTTCACCCGAGAACGCCTGGGTGGCTATCTGCATGCGATGGACACGATCGGTCGCGCAGCAGCGGCGTCGCTCTCCGACGAGGAATTGCTCGTTTACCCGTACCTCAAACGCACCCTGCTCGACATCGCCACCGTCGTGTTCATGGGCGACGAGCCCGGACCGCAAAGCGACCTGATGAACAAGGCCTTCACCGACTGTCTGCGCGCCAGCGCGGCCGCGGTTCGGTTTCCGGTTCCCGGCTTACGCTGGTCAGCAGGTGTGCGAGGTCGGCGCGCGCTCGAGGAGCATTTCCACACCAACATCGACGCGCGGCGGAACTCTGGCGGCGACGACCTCTTCGCAGCACTATGCCGCGTCTGCGACGAGGACGGCAATCAGTTCACCGACGATGACGTCGTCAACCACATGATCTTTCTCATGTCAGCCGCCACCGATACGAGCGCGGCCGCCGCGACGGCGGTCTTGCATCAACTGGCGAGCCACCCGGAGTGGCAGGACCGGGTGCGCGCAGAGTCATCGGCTGAGATTGGCGACGGGCGACTTGACCTGGACGCGCTTGATCGCATGCAGTCGCTGGGGATGGTCATCAACGAGTCGATGCGGCTGTTTGCCCCGGTGCCTGCGATCTTCCGGAAAACCCTGGCGGACACCTCGATTCGGGGGTACTTCGTACCCGCACACACCATCGTCGTCGTCGCTCCTTCACTCAACCACTACTGGCCGGGCCTGTGGACCCACCCTCATGCATTCGATCCCGAGCGATTCAGCGACTCACGTCGCGAGGACAGGTCGCACCGTCTTGCCTTCATGCCCTTCGGCGCAGGTGCACACAAGTGCATCGGGATGCACTTCGCGACAATCGTGGTAAAGGTCGTGATCCATCACTTGCTTCGTGACCATCGCATCGAGATGCGTTCGGGCTACACGCTGGAATGGGACATGACGGCGTTGCCGGCTCCGACCGACGGCTTCCCAGTGCTCGTCCGCCGGGTCGACGATTCGGACCTGAAGAACATGACCGTTGCACCGTGAATTGGAGGTTCTCCCATGGAATTCACCTACTTCTTGGCGTTCAACCGATTCGTCTCGAAGCTCTTTTACCGCATCCAAACCCACTTAGTCGCTGCAGAGGACGTGGTATTCCTCAATATTGGCTATGAGGAAGATCCGCCGATGGCCCTGCCGCTCGCAGAATCCGACGAGCCCAACCGGTTCCACATTCAGCTCTACCACCGTATTGCGACCCAGGCCGACCTCGGGGGCAAACGGGTGCTGGAGGTCGGTTGCGGCCACGGCGGGGCAGCCTCGTACCTGATGCGCACCTTGCGTCCCGCCTCCTACACGGGGCTGGACTTGAACCGGGCCGCCGTCGCTTATTGCCGAAAGAGGCACAATCTGCCCGGCGTGGACTTCGTGCACGGTGACGCACAGAAGCTGCCCTTCCCCGACCAATCCTTCGACGCGGTGATCAATGTCGAATCCTCGGCTGCCTACCCCCACTTTTCCCGTTTCCTCGCCGAAGTGGCGCGGGTGCTGCGCCCGGGAGGCCATTTCCTGTACACCGATCTTCGCCCCCGAAGCAACATCGCCGAGTGGGAGGCGGCACTGGACGGGGCCCCGATGCGGATGCTTTCGCACGAGGATATCAATGCGCAGGTTGTGCGCGGGCTGGAGAAAAATACGCCGCGGATACTGGATCTGATCGGCCGCGTGCCGACAATTCTGCACCCCATTGGCCGCGCATACTCCGGGGTGGAAGGCACGGCGTTCTACCGCGCAATGCAGAGCGGGAAGTACTCGTACCGGATGTACTGCTTTATCAGGAGTGAGGCGTCCAGTCCCGGCGGGATCCCCACCCCACCGCCCATGGCCTCAACGTCTACACCTTTGCCCAAAGCCCTCCTGCTTCGTGTGGCATGGATCCCACGCGTTACGCAATTCCTGGCGATGTACCTTTACCCGGTTATCACCCGCTTGGTCAGCAAAGATGACGTTATCTTCCTCAACTACGGCTACGAGGAGGATCCACCGATGGCCCTGCCCCTGGCTGCGTCGGACGAGCCCGATCGGTATCCCATTCAGCTTTACCACCGCACGGCTACCCAGGTGGATCTCGGCGGCAAACGGGTGTTGGAGGTCAGTTGCGGGCACGGCGGCGGGGCCTCATACCTCACGCGCACTGTGCAACCCGCCTCCTACACGGGGGTGGATTTGAACCCGACCGGCGTCAACTTCTGCCGAAAGCGGCACAATGTGCCCGGCCTGGATTTCGTGCAGGGCAACGCCGAGAAGCTTCCCTTCGCCGACGAATCCTTCGACGCGGTGATCAATGTGGAAGCCTCTCACTGCTACGCTCACTGCCCCCGTTTCCTCGCCGAAGTGGCACGCATGTTGCGCCCGGGAGGGCATTTTCTGTACACCGATCTCCGCAGCCGCGAGGGTGTCGCTGATTGGGAGGCGGCGATTGCCGACACACCGTTGCGGCTGCTTTCGCGTGAGCTCATCAATGAGCAGGTTGTCCGCGGGCTGGGGAACAATTCGCAGCGGTTGCTGGACCAGTTCGGTCGCCGCTTGCCAAATATGGGGTTTCTGCACGGCATAGCTCGCGATTTCGTCGGCGGGCCGGGTTCGCGATCCTACGACGATCTGGTAAGCGGACAACTCACCTACCAGCTGTTCTGCTTCACGAAGGATTGAGACGCGCGTTTCATCCCGGGTAGCGATACCGTGTCGATCACCAACGCGGTGTCGCGCCATCCGCGGTGATGGGGTGACCTGCAGTTCCGAGGTCGCTGACGTTGCCGCGATCTCTGAGCCACTGGGTATTGCCCACCGCCCTGGGGGATGGCGCGTTGCAATGGCCCTAAAACACTGTCCCCGTAGTGACCATCGGTGTGCGCGTTGTTGGTAGTGGCTTTGGCGGCCTTGGTGCTGGTGCGGTCGGGCCAGGTGAGCCAAGCGAGCAGGACGCTCAGGGTGTCTGGCGTTAAATCACCGCCTGCCATATGACCCAGGATCGCGGTCGTCGCCTGACTGATTATTCCCCGCTCTCGATCATCGCCTCGGCCCAGGCGATGTGTCCTTCGAAGCCATACGATTCCGCCTTTTCGCGATAGCACCTCACCAGGTCCCGGTAGGCAACGTCGTCGCCGCGGGCGCGGGCCAGCAGCGCGCGCAGCCGCAACAGCGTGATCTCGACCATCGCCGAACCTTGATCGGCCGGCAGGTTCGCCAACCGGTCGATCGCCTCTTGGGCGTCGGCCAGGTCGCCCTCGGCGCCACGCTCCAGCAGCGCCTCCACCAGAACGCCGGTGCCCCAAACGCCAAACCCGAGCCGTCCTGCCTGGTGCAGATCGTCCACGGCTTTGCGCATCACCGGCATGGCAGCATCGGAGTCGCCACGCCTGGCCCTCTCTCGGCCCGCCGCCAACTCGGTGACCGGGACCAGGGAGGGAGCTTGCTCGCGCTGCCACTCGCGGGCCTGCACCATCAATTCCAGTCCGCGGTGACGGTCGGGGGCGGCGTCCCGATACAGCAGCGCGCCACCCAACGCGTACTCGGCGTATTTCAGTGCGTGATCGCTGCTGGCCCTTTGGGCGGTCTGCACCGCCTCCTCGCTCGCGCGCACCGCGGAGTCATCGGCCCGAAGCACCCCGTAAAGTATTCCGCCGTAGGTCCAGCAGACGACAAGGGCGAGGGTTGCCGGGTCGCTGTTTCGGGCCATCGCGACTGCGTCGTGGAGGTCCTGCCGCCATCCGGGACGGCCCAGCCACCACCGAGCGACGCCGCGAAATGCCAACCCGATCGCCAACGGTGATCCCACACCGAAGGCGGCGCCCTTGGCGGGATCACCGTCGGCCAGGTCGATGACGGTCTGCGACCACCGCAAGATCTCGGCGAATTCACCGCTCTCGAACCAGTTGGCGAACGCGACGAACGCCAACCCGATGGTCAAGGTGGGATCGCCGATCGACTCCAGCAGCGCCGTCTGTTCGGATGCCAGCCGCGAGGCCTCACGCGTGCGCTGAGCGTAGAGAAGCTCGGTTGCCAGCCCGCTCATGCCGATGGCCAGCGAGACCTTGTCCCCGGCCGCGCTGCACAACTCCCGCAGCTCCGCGAAGCGGCCCCGGCTTTCCTGGATTGCTTGGTGGCCTTG
>Ga0164306_10000196_pt1 | contig 23020 bp, 20 predicted proteins | sample Whisoiple_242_MG_FD_110213 | JGI IMG/M metagenome (GOLD analysis project Ga0164306, IMG submission 110213) | Soil microbial communities amended with fresh organic matter from upstate New York, USA - Whitman soil sample_242_MG | ecosystem: Environmental > Terrestrial > Soil > Unclassified >... | reverse complement strand
TTCTATATAACCTTATCAATGTGGAGAATTGGTTAAAAGAGCTTATCTGTTTTTACATGATTAGGCGCAAAAACCTTGCGGCCTCTGGTTAAAATGCAGAGGCCAAGCAAGGCTCATGTGCAGTTATTGATTGATCATCCAAGAGTGAGTGTAAGTGACTGATAAAGAGAATGAGAAAATCGTAATTCCCCTAAAGATAATGAATAAAAATGAGGCGATGAGTGACTTGCTTAAATTACTTGATCTAGTTCAAAAACATGCAGATAAGGAAAGGTGTCAACATTGTCTTGACCTATTAGAATCTATCTTTGAGCATTAAAATAAAATAAGACTTTTGGCCTATGGCGTATGATAGTTGAATATGAATGCAATGTTTAAGGTGCTATAAGGTGCTCATAAATTGGTATCTATAAATAGTAGCGATTAATAGATATGAATCAGTTTATTTAATTCATTCAATCACCAGTAAGTTCTACACATCGGATAGTATCGGATTCTTGAAGCGTCAAGTAGAATTATATCGGAAAAGTGCCTTCTAATACAGGGTTAAGCAAAATATGGCAATTTTTTCAACGGTATCTGGTATATCATAAATACTTGTGCTTCATAACATAGTTCTATTGATTGGGTGTACAGTAATGATGGTTTTAGTTGATATGAATGAGAGGGTCTAGAATACGAGAGATATGTTGGAAAATGTTAACCAGAAGATGCCGTGATTTAACGATTGAATCCGTTCTTCAGATCATCGTGGTCCTTTCCGTAAATAGAATTCGTAGTAACTATACCCCATTATCACTAATGCTATTAATAGCAAGTACTGTTATTATTGCTCCAGTTATTACTGCTCAACCAAGTTTTGCCCAGCTAGTACCACAAAAGGAAAAGGTTGTCCTAACTGCTATTATTGTACAATTGCATTCAAATCGTGATATAGGAAAAACTCTACTTGATCGCGCACTCACCAATTTGAAAGTGATGTATCCAAATTTGGATATTCAGTTAAAATATTTAGAGTATCCATACAATCAACTTCAATCTCAGTTATTAAAGATGCTCAATGACACAAAGGCCTCTGGATCAGTTGACCTAGTATCATTAGATCAGATATGGCTTGGAGATTTCGCTAAGAAAGGACTTTTGACTGATCTTACAAATTATACCAAGAATTGGGGAAGACAAAATGACTGGTATCCAGAGAACTGGGATGGGGGGATTTATGGTGGAAAGGTGTATGGAATATGGGCATGGACAGATATTAGAGGAATATGGTATTGGAAAGATCTATTAGGCAAGGCAGGCGTCAATCCAGATTCATTAAAGACTTGGGATGGATATATTGCAGCAGGAAAAAAACTAAATACTGTGCTAAGACCTCAGGGAATAGAAGGTGTACATCTTACAGGTGCTAGTCATTCTCCTGACTTATGGTATCCATATCTGTGGATGCTTGGCGGTGAGATATTGAAGATGAAGTCTGGACATCCAACAAAAGGCAGTTACTGGTTTCCTGCCTTTAATAATACTGAAGGTGTAAAAGCAATGAATTTTATCAAACAGCAAGTCAACGCTGGCATAAAACCACAAAAGAATCATTTTTTCGGATCAGAATTTCTTGATAGGAAGTTTGCAATAATGATTGAAGGCTCATGGCTACCTGTACCATTTCTTCAAAGCCAGCCCGAGAAGAACTTTGAAGATAGAATTGGTTTTATACCAACGCTACCTGTACCATATAAAAATAATCAAACTTCAACGTTAATGGGAGGTTGGGCATTAAGCATTCCTAAGACTTCAATCCACAAGGATCTTGCATGGAAACTGATGGAATTAATGCTAACACCAAAGCTACTTAATCCTTTTCTTGTACAAGGAGGCTATCTTCCGACTCAGATATCTATGGGGACAAGCGATTTAATAAATTCAACTATTTCGTCATCATATCCATATTATAGACAATTAGTCTCCCTGATCCCATCTGCAGGAACACGACCCTCAATTCCTGAATATCCTCAAATTGCTGATAATATTCGACAGGCGATCTACGAAGTTCAATTTAAAAATAAGGATCCAAAACAAGCGTTAGCAGATGCCGCCCTACGATCTGCAAAGGCATTAGGATGGTAGCAGCTGATCAAATGCAGCACTTAGGGAGATTGAAAGGGTGAGAAGCTCGTGATATTATCAATCAAAAGTTGATGCAGGAGACATTACCATCTAAAGAAAATCTTAAATCATCGAATTCTGATTGAATCGCAATGAACAAGAATACGCAGGTCTCATTTTTTGCTATTGGTCTTGTGGTCCTACTGTTACTAAGTATGGTGGTCAGTTCCGGGGTGGCTATTCAATTAGCACCACGGAAGAAACAAGTTACCCTTACAGCAGTAATGAGTGATTTAGGTGACCCGGGAAGATGGGCGCGTCTACTTCAACCAGCGCTCAAAGAATTAAGGATAAAACATCCGGACATGGATATCAAGCTAAAATATTTGGAGATTCCATCGTATTCTCAAACCAGGAATGAGACTTTATCATTATTGGCCAATCAAACTCCTGTAGATATAGTTAATCCGGATGTAATCTGGCTTGGAGAGTTTGCTCAAAAAGGATATCTGACAGACCTAACAAATCGTAGCATAAGTTGGGGAAGACTTTCTGATTTTTACCAAAATAACGTGGATGGAATGACATATAATCACAAAATTTACGCTATATGGGTATGGACTGACGTGAGGGGAATGTGGTATTGGAAGGACCTATTGAATGAGTCAGGTGTTAAGCCGGATTCATTAAAAACATGGGGCGGATATCTTGCATCTGCAAAGAAGCTTAATGCTGTTCTGAGACCCCAAGGAATAGAAGGAATACACCTTACTGGCGCTAGCCATTCTCCAGATTTGTGGTACCCTTATCTCTGGATGCTTGGAGGACAAATTCTCACCTATAAGAACGGACATCTGTTTCCAGCATATAACAGCTCAGCGGGAGTTAGAGCAGTGGAGTTTATCAAAGCTCAAATTGATGCAGGCATAAAACCACAAAAACAACATTTTTGGGGTGTGGAGTTCCTTAATAAGAAATTTGCGGTGATGTTAGAAGCAGTACAACATCATGCGCATTTAAACACGACTGCGGAGAAACAGGCTTTCGAACAAAAAATTGACGTCTTACCATTTCCTGTGCCAGATCCAAGTTATAACAGCTCGACATTAAGTGGTGGATGGTTGTTAAGTATTCCTAAAGCATCAAAAAACAAGGACTTGGCATGGGAGTTAATTACACTAACGGTGGAACCTAAAATACTTGCCCCTTGGTTAGCAAAATATGGATATCTTCCAACACAGATACCTATAGGAAACGGTCCATACTCAGATGTACTGAATCAATCGATACCCTATTTTGAAAAACTAATCTCTATGATTCCTACGGCAGGTGCAAGACCAAGCATACCACAATATCCACAGATAGCTGAACATATATGGCAAGCGTTAGACGAGGTTTATTATGGTATGAAAGGACCTAAACAAGCGTTAGACGAGGCTGCAGCAAAGTCTGCAAAGGTTCTGGGATGGTAGGTTACTATTAACCCTCTAGCCATATTTGACTTATCAGATTCGTGGACCTAAAGTTAAATCAACTATTCATGTTATTTTCTTGACTGATGGTTTCATATGACAAAATTGTTTCTGGTCTATCGAAAATTTTAACACATAAATTATAACGATATTCTTTAGCGTGTGTTAATTGATGACAGAATGAACTAATTTGTAGAGGCGTTGAAGTATGCAATCCAAAGTCAAACGCCAGAACATGATTTAAGCAGGCCCATGTGACAGCATCATAGCTAAAAAGCCAGCTTATTTTTACTCCAGGCTGCATCCTGAGATAAAGAACGTACGTCTGGAGTCAATAGAGCATCATATTAAGTACAAAGTTCCTGAGGAACATAAATCAGAGATACTAAAATTCGGCCTAGACCGCTCACAGATAGATGATTCTATCGACAAGTAACACTTCTGTTAAGTTAAAGTCAATAATGAGAGTGCTTCGATCATACACCTTTGGTCTTACCGTAAATTGCTAATATAGTATGCATTCTCATACACCATGATAAATGGTAAAGACCGACTTATTTGAAGGTAGACTTTGCAAGTATTGCGGCTTTAACATTGATACAAAACTAGTAGAAATACTGGCTGATGTTCATGGGACTTGCTGGCAGCAGTATAGAAAGAATAATGAGGTTTATTCGATACCAAAATATGCGCATTTACTTCACTCTAAACCGGACAAATCGTAATAGTACAGCCATGGGGGATCGTCAACAGTTAGCCAGAAGTTAGGATTTTGAGTATAGTCTGAAGGTATAAGTTAGGTACTTTAGCAGTGCATATTCTGGAGCATAAATGATGAGCAGTAAAGGTTAAGAAACTGTATGGCAGTGGATAAGAGGACCGTAGGCGGCCAAGAACTTAATCAAAGACGTTGCGCGATTTTAGAAAATGGCTCATCAATCAAAGACTCGAAAAGACAGATACGCTAACAAAGCGCACTCCCATACCACATACATCCTATGTTCTCCTTCGTGCTTCCGAATTTGTGGATAAACCGCCCAATTCCTCCATGAACTGGACTATGACGGAAAAATTCTTATTTATTGCCAACTTCCGATATTCCATTGCTGCCACATTTCTGCAAGTTTTCCATCTGCTGAAATCCTAAATAAATCAAAGCCAGTAACTGTGTATCAATAGAATGGGAAGCCGATTGGAATTAGGCTGTTGAGCATTTACTGAAAGAAATGAGCCACTGGCGACGGTAAGGCAGCAAATTGATGCTAGTGCAACTAGACTTATTCTTAACGTCTTTGTTTTCATGATCACATGACTCAGGGCCGTTGCTAATTAATTATTATAATTCCATTTTATGATTTGTCAGGAATTCCATGATGGATATTGGAATATAATATGCATGAATATGCCAGGATAAGCAGATAATGGTGCCGATCATCGATTACCTGTAGCAGTATGTTCATATCCACATCAGGATATTAGATATGGCTCTTGATAGAATATGTTCGCTAATAATCGTCCAATCCTAATAATCAATCTAATTGCAAGGGGGTAATTTTTCTTTCAGTCTAAATTGAGGCACCTTAGTTGAAAGAAATTTTCCCCCTTAGTCAGAAATTTAGTTCCAGTACTTCACACCTTATTATGTGAGAAGAATGAAAAGTACTGAGTACATAGAGCGATACGGATTTAATGATTGTGAGTACATAGCGTATAAAAATAAAATATGATCTTGAACTAGTCAAGACCAATATATGGTGTAGTGTTTGGGCCCAACAGATTCATATCAGACTGGTCATGATTTTTTTACCATCGGGAGAACCCCATCCTGTAGATGCATCCCATCCATTAGCTGCTGAATATCCTGCTATGTCTACCAATTGATCACTACCTATCACTTTGACATTGTTTATACCATTATTTCCATTAGTTATGTCACGAAGTACTCCATTTGGACCAATGCGTATGTAAAGTAGCGTATTTAGAAAGCCCACTCTTGTTCCTATTGCTTGATTGATTAACGCTATCAAACCAGCCCACAATGGAGCTACTGCACTGGTTCCCCCGATTGGAAAGTCTCGTCCGTCTACTCGAACTTGGTAGCCTGTAAGTGGTGACGCATCGCCTGACACATCTGGAAGGCCTCGTCCATCAAAGTTCACTCCATTAACGGAAGGAGGCAATACTAAATTTCGTTGATAGTCTGGCCGTTGAGTAAAAGCGCTGATTCCCCCACCACCTGCTCCGCCATCAGGGTCGTTCCAAACTATTTCATTACTAATTGAACCATTGAAAGCTGTCAAATGAGTACCACCACAGGCTAATGCGAAAGCAGAAGAGGCAGGAAAATCTACATGTGCATTGCCATCGGGAATACCTTGACCATCATTTGAAGGCCTCTCATCGGAAGAGCCATTATCACCGGAAGCACAACATACAGTTATTCCTAAAGCAGCAGCATCTTGCAACATACCGTCGAAAGCTTGTCGGTTAGGCGCTGTCCAAAATTCTTCTGGTTTGCCCCAGCTAATAGAGATCACAGATGGTTTATTTGAGGTATCGTGGATTGCCCTGTTAAGAGCTGCAAGAAAACCTCGATCATCTGGTTTGTCAAAATAAACTACTATTTTTGCCTTTGGCGCCACGGCTGCAGCTACCTCAATATCGAGCATAACTTCCCCATCTGGACCCTTTGGATTTCCTGTAGGATTATTATCTGCTCCACGGGTACCGGGTACACTTGATATGTCAGGTTTGGCAATTCCCAGCTTTGAAAAGTATGTGTCTAGATCAGAATCTCTATATCCTCCACCCAATTCTATTATCGCGATACACTGGCCAGTACCATCTAATTTTCTGCCGTTTCTATCTGTAGGAAAGTTATAAAGTTTAGCCAGCTCAACTGGAGTAAACGTTCTATTAGAAATTGCTAAAATTTCAGATGATTGCACTCTCTTGGAAGATTTGTGATGTCTGAAATGGGGCTCAGCTTGTGGTCTATCGTCAAGTCCAAACACCCCTTCTATTATAGAAGCAATTTCGGTTGGCACGTGTATGTGTCCAGTACGTCCTCGGTATGAGCCTTCAGAATATTGATACTGCTTTAATTCGACTCCGAAAGTTGAATTCATAGCACTTGCCGATCCCTTTAACACCACAGCACGTTTGGTATTATCAGTTCTCACTACTTGCAGACCATTATTCAAAGCGAATCGTTCTACTTTTGCTACATCATCTGGGTCAGCTCCATAATATGCTTCTAGCTCTTCAGCTGTGAGGTAGTGACGGTCAGAAGGTAACTGATTTGCCATTTCTTGTATTCTTGATTGGATATCATCTGATCCTGCACGACGAAGTCTTACAGTGACTTCAACTTGTTGATTAGGATCTATTGGTCCAACAACATGCGAGCCAACAAGTGGCTGACGTTCACTTCCCTGGATAGGAATTTTTGATCCATTTTTCTTTGATGACATGAGTACTGTTACAAGTCTGATAACATAAAATAAGCTAAAAACATATTATTACAAATAATAACTAGCTCTGATTTTAGAGATAGAAGATTAGTTTTCGAGTTAGAATTCTTGCTTTATTTAACTTGAAGGATTATACGAAATTGTCATCGATTGATTGAACTAGTATTTGTAATAATGGCTATGATACACTGATCGTAGGCATGATATGATGAGTATTAAGGGGGGGATTTTTCTTTCAGCTACGGTGCTTCCTAGTATCTGGACTGAAAGAAATATACCCCCTTAGTAATCAGAATTTTTAGTTCAGATGCAGGATGGAAGATAATATGAAAATGAATCAAATTAATATTAGTCATATGATCACATTAAAACACTGGTTCATCATAGTGCTATAAAAAATAACGATATACAAGGGTGTAATTTTTCTTTCACCCCTCGCAGAAAGAAATATACCCCCTTAGTAATCAGAAGTTTGATGGCGTAGAACAGAACCTAAATTTCACACATCACATTTCCAAGAGCCCTTTTCCCAAGGAATATCATGACTAAGGCAGTTGGATATCAGAAAGAGGTGTTCAATGTACAAGAAGTAGTTGAATATTTTAGAACATCGAACTATGAAGACTGCAGAATCAATGCTTATCCATCATTTACTAGATATAATGGCATTAATAGAACTTCACCAGGTTTTCTAATGATAGATATAGATCTTAAGGACTTTCCTTCGAAAGATAAACTTGATCTTTGAATCAAGTCATGAAGCGAATCGAAAGCAAAATGCGCGGCCTTCCTACAGTACTTTGGACTGGCAATGGCTATCATATTTACCAGCCTATGACAGGATTTATTTTAGAGGAAGAACAGATATTTGCAAAATTTATAGATCCTACTGTAAAAGATCTTACTACTAAATTCATGCAGTTTGCAGAGGAATTCCTTACGAATAAGAAAGAAGATCCTCAACATAGACCGTCTATAAATTCGTGTTTAGTTAGGATTCCAAGAACAATAAATTCGAAATGCGGGCAGATAGTCAAGGTTGTGCAGCGATGGGATGGTCAAAGATCTGCGGTACAATATCTATTGCGTGATTTCCGAAGATGGCTTATAGATGAACAGATGAAGCAGAGATTAATCGATAGTAAGAGGGCACGGACCCAGACAGCTAATCCGAAGACGATCGCATGGATCGAAAAACTATTGCAGACTCCAATAGACGACTATAGGAAATTTGTTGTTTGGCGTATCTTATCCCCATATCTTATTAATATTAGAAAATGCTCTGTAGAAGAAGCTACCAATATGATTAAAAATTGGCTTGATAAATGCGGCAAGCTAAGGCCACTAGATTTTAATCCCAATTATGCGATCAAAAATAATATCAAATCTGCTACGAGAAGCGGATATTTACCAATAAGTCTGAGGAAGTTGAAGGTAGATAACGCGTACTTGTATAATGTATTAGCTAGGTAAAAGACTTGTCCAAATCGGATAAGTATATCGGAAAAAGAATTATAATACGATATGAGAATAGCCATGTTATAAATATTATCAAAAATGTCTGGTCCTAGACGTATAAACTAACGTTACAATATAGTGATAAAATTTATAATGCTGATCATGAGGGCGCGCACCAAAATGCATTAATGGTCCCATTTGTGTATCCGCTGTCATCGATATCATTCATTGATACTTTACCCGCAGACAAACACGCATTACATGACATACGATTTCGGTTTAAGGTTGATAACATCTGGACTGTCATCTCAACTAACCATCCAGAATTAAAACCGAATGAGGTGAGTAAGGATATATCACTAGATCCTTTACTGACCCATGACCTCACCATTAAGACTACTATACATCATACAGATACTATTAGTGTCATAGTTGCCTGTTCTTTAATTCCTGTTGCTGCAGATCTCAAAGGCCTAGTACGACTCTCTAATGCATTAACTCGTGTAGAGGAACGAGTGCTACGATATATAGAATGCGCGCCCCCATCACCGTCACTGTCACCTATTCCAGATCATGAATCGTGGATTGTAACGATGTGGCACTTCGGTCATGATTCTCCTAATGAATACACGGGCGATGAATTTGAAGTTGCATGGGAAGATGGACAAAATGCCTTGTTTCGGATATACACAAAAGACCTGAATGGAGTAACTAGAATCAGAAAAGAGCGTCAGGAATATCCTAATAAAAGATTTGATGAGGCAATAGATGAAAAACTACCTACTATCATCAAGATACTAAGTTTTAAGTCAATCGTTACCGTCTTTTTCTTTTTGTTCATTTTGGGACATTTCCATTATCATCTTGAGTTTACAGTCTTTTTAACAGCAGAGCCGCAAAGGGAGAGGCCGAGGGATTGTATACTTTACTATTTTGTCATATGCCTTTACTTTTTCACTGTAATTGCGGATAAGAATTTGGTATGAATATCGAGTCCTAATGAAATAGCTAGGTCAGTCCTCATGAATTGGCGAGGACATTGTAGATATTGTAGATGCTGTAAGCTTGGCTGATTATTTGTTGAAAGCATAGCTGTAGCTGGGACTCACTACTTTGCCATCATGTACTATTAAATAGTCCCGTTCAATTGCTTGTCCATTTAGAAATTTTACAAGACAGTTTTTTATCCCATCCGCATATCTCTTCTGTGCCTCCAGAGTTGTACCCGAGTAATGGTGCACCATTCCGTGGTTTGGCATATTTCTCCATGGATGGTCTATTGGCGCTGGCTCGGGGAACCATACATCTCCCGCATATCCTGCTAGATGCCCCTTCTCTAAGGCTTCGACAAGAGCTTGGGTGTCAACAATCTTTCCTCGAGCAGTATTCACGAGGTGAGCACCCTTTTTCATTCTGAATAAAAGATCTCTATTAAACATTCCATCAGTTTCAGGAGTCAAAGGAGTATTGATTGTAATAACATCTGATCTTTCGATCAATTCCTCTAAAGGTGTATATTGGATGCCAAGGACAAATTCTTCAACAGTACTCAATCGAAAATTGTTATAGTAAAGTAAGTTAATATCAAATCCCTTGAGTCTCGTACATACCCTCTGTCCAATTCTACCAGTACCTATTACTCCAACCGTTTTGCCTTCCAAATCATGAGCGTTTGTAGCAATTTCAGCAATATCCCATTTTCCATCAAGTACCTGTTTGTATGCAGGTATGTAATTTCGAACTAGTGCTAAAATATGCATTACCACCTGTTCAGCCACACTTACTACGTTACTACCTGTGATCTCTGCTACTATTACACCACGCTCAGCAGCAGCTGCTAAATCTATATGATCGGATCCAACACCAGCGGTTAGAATTAGCCGTAGTTTAGGTGCTCTTGAAAGTCTTTCTTTTGTTATATAAGCTGGCCAGAACGGAGTGGTAATAATAACGTCCGTGTTAGAAAGATGTTTGTCAAGTTCAGATTCTTTATCGGTAAGAACTACGAGTTCATGCCCATTCTTTTCAAGGTAATCTTTAAGACCAAGGGCATTTTCTGCACATCCTAGTAAATCAGGATTATTCTTTGCTCTTTCTCCTCCTGGGTACAAGACAGCTACAATCTTCAAACAGCTCAATTTGACAGATTATTTAATTTAAGGATTTGCTAAAAGTGCTCCGATTCAATTTTACGTAATAGTTGCATACTGGAGAGAGAAAATCATGCTGTTACAGATTTGTATTAAGATTAGTGAATTCACTTTCCACTGGGAACTAGGAAATGAAATGTGATTCTTCTATAACAGATGCTTAATTAAATAAGTCCTAAATATTAAATCGTGTAATGCGTCAGGAGCCAGGCTACTAATTGCATCCCGATCTTTATGGTCAGTTCCATAAAGAACAAAGAACTTGACTTGGATTAATAAAATATGATGATTAGATGAATGTCCACGTGGTTACACTTGGTATTTGCTAAATCTACCTTCATAGTCAGAGTTAATGTTTATAGTAACGACCTGCGGGTTATTTGCCGGCAAGCATGTTCATAATTATTGGCTTGGATGCATTCTATGCAGCTTGTTGCAAGCGCCAGTCAATTTAGAGGTATCTATCTACCGATAATCGCTTCGCGTCGTGATCGGCATCGTTCATTTCACTTTTCTGCCTGCAGAATAATCATCCAATAGATGCACTTGCATAGATTATGCAGTCATTGGACTACCAGACACATTACTTTCACTAACTTATTTCAAAACATAACATCCCTATACCGATATTTTGTCTCAGCTCGAGTTTCTACAATCTTCCGATCAGTCATAAGTTGGTCTGATAAGTGTGTGTGCTACTGCATCATCCTTCATTTTCTCATGTTGTGTTAATGGTTGTTTTAGATGTTCCAGATCTTCTTGTCTTGATGGCATCTCTCAGAAGGGTTTCATAGATTGATATAGAAGCAAGCGCTCCACTGCCGCTGCTAGGACTACATAGTGCCTATCAGTAGCTATATCTCCTACTGCATAAACGTTAGGAACTGTGGTTTGCTGCATGTTATTTGCTTTGACAAACCCCTGCTCATCTACTTCGCATCCAATCTGCCTTGCAACCTGATTTCTAACTTTGTATCCAATATTATAAAATATCACATCTCCGGAAAATAGTCTCCCACTTTTACATATAATTCCTGTGAGAGATCCTTTTTTATTTGCAGTAATTTCTATAGGTATATCATTTTGTACTATCTTGATCTTTAATTTCTTGGCATCCTCTAATTCTTCTTGTTTCATCTTGTAATTATCATTTATAAAAAGCGTAATATTCTCAGTCCATCCCAAGAATTCTTTTGCATAATTCATGCTATTATCGCCAGACGAAATAATGATCAGCCTTGTCCCTTCGCTTTGGAATCCGTCACAATGAGGGCAATGCCATGCTCCATTTCCATCGAACTTTGTAAAATTTTTGATACTTGGCTTTATATCTTCAATTCCTGTTGCTATTACAACGTATCTGCACTTAATAGAATTGCTCCTTTTGTCTGTAGTTAATAAAAAAATATCCTTGGATTTCCTAACCTTTTCAACTTTCTCGTTGATTACCTTTATCGATTTATACTGCAATACATCTTTCCGAGCTTTCTTAATAAGCTGTCTTGGACAGACGTTTTCATACCCTAAATAACCATGGACTTGTCTGGTCATAGAGTTTCTTGTGTTCCCACTATCAAAAACCACCGTAGGCCTGATATATCTACCAAGCAGTAATGCTGAGGATAGTCCTGCAAACCCTCCGCCTATTATTGCTACATCAAACTCTTGTTCCTTACTATTATAATGCTCCTTCTTCTTACCATCATCTCTTGTACCATCGATTATATTGCTTTTTTTACTTTCGCGTAATATCTTTAAATATTGTTTGTCATTGTTTTCCAAAATTAAGCTCTCTTTATTATACGATATGCGTACACAATATATGATATAAGAGATTGACCACCATCAATTTTTCTGTTTAGCCATCATCATGGTAACAGTAATTCTTTTAACAAACATCTTTGGATAAAGAAAGCAACTGGTCTTGGTATTTCTGAATTTCTGCTTAGATTCATGGCCTGACTTTGTCTCAAAGAGAATGCATTGCATTTAGTTGCGACACCAGACAAGAAGTGTATATCTGATTCACGTCTGGTTTAATTCCAGTAAGTCCTAGACTGGGCAGTGTTTAACAATTAATCCTAGTATTGTATAATTCGATATCATATTCACATGTCATAAATTAAAACTAATAGAACATGGTTTAAGATTCACGATTGTCTGCCTTGATACTGAAGCCGAGTTTTTGTATCCGATCTAAAATTACTCCTCAACAAAGTTGGAACAATGATAAAGGAAGGCGCCAGCCCAGATATAGAAATGACATGTTGATTTGTTTTTAGCATTAACAGGCTACAAAATTTTATCACAACTAAGGGGTAATATTTCTTTCAGCAATAGTGCTTCCTAGCACCTGGACTGAAAGAAATTTACCCCCTTAGTAGTCAGAGTTTTCGTTCAGGTGTAGGCTAGACAAGTAATATGAAGACTAATCAAATTAATATCAGTCATGCGATAGTATTAACACCGGTTCAAAATACCGCAAATAAAAATAATGATGGACAAGGGGGTAATTTTTCTTTCGCCCCTTCACGAAAAGAAATTTACCCCCTTAGTAGTCAGAAATTAAATGAGGTAGAGCAGAACCTAAGGTTTATCCTATCACACCAGAATTCGGCAGTTTCCGATAACTCATCCTCACAGAACCGAAGGTCCTCTAATCTTCGGACGCCTATAACGTTACCAACAGATATCTATTGGTATGGGATCACATTGTCCCACACTATCGAACACTGTTCCACATTATAGTTACAGACCTTGATAACGAAATGGCACTTCGTTTCTAATCAACTGCAATTAGAATCTTCTTCTATAAAGAATAATCAAAATGTTCAATAACATCTGTCACTACAATTGTGACAGGTTGAGTACGGCCAAATCAATTACCGTTATGCCAACAGTCATGATGGCTATAGTGTTAAATTCTCTGGTTGTAGAGTTAAGAAATGCAGGATATAAGCTCGAAACAGATTTCGTGGAGGAACCAAAAAGGGTTTACCACCAAGGGCTGAAAATAAATAATGAATAAATTTATAATTCTATTTTTGATTGTTGGCTTGGCAGCTTGTATGGTTTCGACCAGTGGTTTTAGTGTGAGTTTGGTCGAGGCTTCCTAAATGATACTGCTGGTCGTCCGATTGTATTACTTGGCTTTTCTAATGGAAGTATTAAGCTGATTTCATCCCATAACGTATCCGGGATTCTTTGATAGTTGGAAGATACTTGACTCTATTGTAAGCCACATCTATGAATAAAACGCTCTCAAGCTATATGTCTATCCATTTTTGGGATGAGTTCTTATTTAGAGTTAAATTCTAGACTTGGAATTCATCATTGATCTTGCAAGTTGATATCTATATACAGTAGCAGCTAATACCCAATACATTAATCACATCGCGTTAAAAACCCATCCGGATTAATCATCCCGCACATAAAGTTATAATACGATATGAGAAATGGCAGGTTATAAATATTATCAAAAATACTGCGCCCTAATGTAAACATGGTAATATAATTTATGTATGCTGTATATCATGAGGCGCGGGGTGCCTAAAGATACCTAAACGATTAGTTAAAGAACTAGAACTCTTTGCAGAAGTAAACAACAGAATATTGGTATAAATAAAAGTTTGGATAAAGAGGAACAAGGAGGGAGAACATGCCGTCAAACGATGTGTATGGTAGTATTCACCTGTCATCAAATGAATCTAGTTAAGCTGTGTAGGATTTACCTATCTCTTACGTAATAATTAAGACTATTTTATATAACCATAAACTCTAGAATAGAAAGAATATTATGAAATCTCGCATTAATGTGATAACAATAGGCGTTAATAATTTAGAAAAATCGCTCGCGTTTTATCGTGAAGGATTAGGACTGCCATCAAACGGAATTGTTGCAACCGAATATCATGATGAAATTTCAGGAGCAGATGGGACAATAGCAATGTTTGAATTACAAAACGGATTACTGCTTTCCTTGTATCCCCGAACAGAACTCGCCAAAGATGCTAATCAAAAAATGGGGAAAGAAAGTTCTACAGAATTCAGTCTAGGGTATCTTACAGATACAAAAGAAGAGGTAGACGCTTTACTAAAGCAAGCAAAATCAGCTGGAGCAACAATAACAGATGAACCGCGTGAGCGTCCTTGGGGGATTTATTCAGGATACTTTAAAGATCTAGATGGGCATCTATGGGAAATTATCTGGAGGTGATATACCACTGCCCAAGATCTATCCTACTGACGTTTTGTCAGAAAAACAACTGGAATTTATCGCAAGTCATCTGTCTGAACCACATGCTGACACTGGCTGTCCAGCGTATTCAAACCGTGAACTGCTCCCTGGTATTTTGAAAGTGCTGCGTTTAGAATGTCGGTGACGTGATTTGGACTCACCAGATTGTCCTCATGCGACAACTCATTGGAGACGACTCCAATTCTGGAAGCGGAAGAGACATTTCAGGAATCTCTGGGAGTTACTTCCCAAACTGTTACACAAGCAAAAACTTCTTGTTTATGAGAGGTAGGCGTTGATGCAAGCTTGGTGCAAAGCTTTGCGTTCAAAGATAAAACAGGCTATTCAGGTAAACATCATAAAACAGGAGTAAAGATATCTGTAGTTGTTGAAGAAACAGGTGTCCCAATAGCTATGGTTACAGCAAAGGGCAATATTGTTGACGTCACCCTTGCTGAGGCTACAGTTAACAGTATTCGAGTTGCGCAAAGAGATATACAAGGAAGCCTCTTGAACGGAGATTAGTTTTATGGAATTGCTTAAATGTTATAAAAGGCCTACGAATCTATATGTTAGGAGATCAAATATTTGAAGAAAATGGTAAGTTAACAAGTCAAAGAATTTTAGACGTTGAAGGTGGGATACCAAAAATGGAAACTTCTTTTACCGCAACTGGGAACTATAGAGGCGCAGAGACAACAGCCACCATAACATATTGGTCTACTCACAGACCTGGCGGAGCAGTATATGGTGAGGGTCAGGGAGTATTGATGAGTAAAGATGGACAGGAAATGGCAACCTGGACTGGCCCAGGAATAGGTCGATTTACAGGTCCAGGAAAAATTAGATTTACTGGTTCATTATTCTATAGGACTTCCTCAACTGGAAAATTAGCCTTTCTTAATAACATGGTAGGAGTATTTGAATATGAAACGGATGAGTCAGGAAATACGTCGGCCAAAGCATGGGAGTGGAAGTAAGTAAGTAAGAATCTACAGCCTAATAAGGAATAGTGTATTTGGTATATACTGCTTGTTCGTCCACTCGAACGCCGCTCTGAAATATTCATTACGATCATGAGGCCCAGTGATTCTCTATGATCTGGAATTCGTAATGGTCGTTACACGTAAAGCAATGATTAAGACTTGCGAATATGCGCTTTTATCTTCTCTTTTAATTCTGGTTTCATTATCTCCTCTTCCTTGTAACCATGATCTTTAACAGCGTGCTGGCCAGCGTCTTTCATTAATTCTTCCTCAGTTTCGCCCTTGGCGACATAGTCGCAATCCATTCCTACTTCCTTACATGATACTGTTAACATTGGTTATTCGCAATGAATTGGTCCTAATAAACCTAAATTGGGTGCTCCTTACCAAATGTAAACTGGTGGTACCTACCAGCAAACCACGTCATAGGCAATATAGGATAGTAGGAATAGATAGATGATATAATATACGACATCCACCCAACTAAGAGGGTAAGTAATAATAATGGACGATAAAGGCTATGGCACAAGAACTATTTCTTCACGTTGTCATTTCCCTTGCCATACTGTTATTCACTGCAAAAGTATTTGCTGAGATATTCCATAGGTTAAGGCTGCCTGTTGTATTAGGTGAGTTATTAGCAGGTATTATTGTTGGACCATTTGCTTTAGGGACCTTTGTATCGTTTGACGGCAGGTTGCAAAGAGGACGTCGATGTGACCCTTCTCTTTTTTGACTGTTTCAAACAACCGATCGAGGTCGGCGAGATTGCCGGTAATTGAGGTACGGTATCACTTCCATTTTCAAGCGGTGATTACAAACAGGCAGCAGTACAAATTATAGATGATATGGGAATCGAATCAAAAGCGAATTTGACGGTATTAGCATTCGGTATCGTGTATCCTGCTGCCTTCTCTGTTGGGCATCTTGATACTACTTCTCAGGCTTTATGGCTTCAATCATAGCATCAATCTTTTTATCCAAACTAAGTATCTCATTAAGTATTCTTTCGTGATGATTTTGAAATATCTCTATGGATTTCAAAACTTTATCATGACTTTCTTCGATAGCGTTTATGCGGCTGAGAGTTTTTTCCTGTGTCATAGTAGTATTCTTCTGTATTTTATAGACCCACCAAGTTATGAGAGCACCTACAACTGCTCCTATTACAATACTAAGATATGTGCTTGATGCGTTTGTCATATCTGCACAACCCCGGGTTATCTCGGGCATACAGCCCCAAACGACAAGAACAGGTAATACCATTCTACTATAATGATTTTGACTTAGTGTTATATTTTGTGTATCCTAAGGGCATCTTATCTTATCAATATGTAATCAACAATTTTTAAGATTATGACATTATAGACTTTACAATTCTTAATAGTCTCGGAACATCGCTTACATTTATGGTAGCCAGTTCATGTTTTATCACAGATCTTGCCTGCTGGCCTTCAGTATGACTGAGTGTATCATCAACATCCTTTCCTGACAAGTGCAAATATCGTCTAATCACAAAGAAGAAACACAAGAGTGCATACGAGCTAGGTAAGCAAGACGCAAATTGCGATCTATCGGATTGCCACTTGTATATAACACAGCCCGGCAAAGGCTTCATGTTTCATTACAAGGAATTCAATAAGAACTACATAAAGGGATTCTGTGCTGCTGCGGGGATCACATACATGTAGTGATGCAGATCAGGCAACGTTTGACTGTAGTAAAGACAACAACTAACTCTTTTTTCTTTCTAATTTATTCAACTACTACAGATATTTTCGGTGTTAATGTCGGATTTATTGTCGGACTTTCGAATAATAAGTTCTGTGCCTCGGAATAAATTAAACCATGCGCAGTACTTGGTTTCTTATTATCGAATTTCTTCAGAATTCGTTATTGTCGGCTTCTTTGGCTAAATTCGTATATATAATACTGCACTGAGATTATCATGTCAGCAACAACTCAATTTAGCTCTGAATTACATGGTCAGTATAAAGCCAAGGCTTATGCAGCTGGTGATGCAAACTCGCCACTTACCCCAACCATGATTTCGCGGCGTGATCCAGACGATCATGACGTTCAGATTGAAATCCTTTTCTGCGGTATATGTCATTCTGACCTTCACACTGTCCGTAGCGAATGGAGCGCGGCGCCCACTGTCTACCCATGCGTTCCTGGACATGAGATCGTTGGCTGCATCACCAAGGTTGGTTCCGCAGTCACCAGGTTCAAGCCAGGCGATATTGCTGCAGTTGGCTGCATGGTTGACTCTGACGGTAACTGCCACGAGTGCCAGGATGGACTCGAGCAGTTCTGCCCACACGTGACCCTCACCTATAACTCTCCAGATGGGCACCTTGGAGGCGTCACCTATGGCGGCTATTCTGACAGTATTGTCGTCAAAGAACACTTTGTCCTACACGTTCCTTCCAACCTGAATTTAGCTGCAGCCGCGCCTCTCTTATGCGCTGGAATTACAACGTACTCGCCTATGCGACATTGGGGTGTCACCAAAGGCAAGAAGGTCGGCGTGGTTGGTCTAGGTGGGCTAGGTCATATGGCAGTAAAGATTGCTCATGCACTTGGAGCACATGTCGTAGTATTTACCACTTCACCTAACAAAAAAGAAGACGCTCTTCGCCTAGGTGCAGACGAGGTGGTCATTTCGCGAAATACCAATGAGATGAGCAAGCATCAAGGTAGCTTCGACTTCATCCTAGATGCTGTCTCTGCAGAGCATGACATTAACTCATACATACAATTACTCCGCCGCGATGGTAACATGACGCTAGTTGGTGCACCAGACAAACCTTTTGCCGTTCCGGCCTTTAGCCTTATATCCAAGCGAGTTAGCATCTCAGGTTCGCCCATAGGAGGTATTGCCGAAACTCAGGAAATGCTCGACTTTTGCGGCAAACATAACATCACTGCTGACGTAGAAGTTATCCCAATACAGAAGGTCAACGAGGCTTACGACAGGCTGTCCAAAGCAGATGTAAAGTATCGCTTTTCCATTGATATGACTTCTCTCAGATCACAGTAACGTGACATGGCAAAAGAGCGGTTCGAGAATAGCTTGATGGCAATATGTCAAACCGGATGGAGAAGGTTAGCGACTAAATATAATTCACATAGAGTAGGCGCTGGCTAGGAGGCGTAGGAACAATGCAAAAACTCAGACTTGGAAAGAGCGACCATTGGGGCTTGGCTGGATGAGAATGAGCCCATGGTTATGGGCCAGCAGCAGACAAAAAGGATATGATTGATCTTATACGAAAAGCAGTAGAACGCGGCTGAATCCATAAGTAAGTAGATGATCGATGAAGGATGGCTCCAAGAAGATAGCACAATGATAGGATTGTTTCAGTTTAGTCTGCTTTACTGCTCATTTATCGCTTTTTACAAGTCCGCATTTTCTATCTTCAGCTTTTCCAAACCTACTGTCAAGTAGCCAACTTTCTTTGCAGCTTAAATATTATGTTTGATTATGTAATTGGGATTTAAAGTCTAAACGCCGCAAGGAATTGCACTTGTCAAGCACACAAACTGTGTATCGCCTTTTTTGTAAATCTATGGCTACTCTGAAGCTCACCAAACTGGCCGTATAATGTGAGCTGGTTGATATTGTATATATGTTATTATAAGGAACGCATTCCTTTTGACTGGCTTGCTCGCCTGCGAACAAATCAAGAAATACTAATCTACTTTAATACTTCCTGTTTGTAGGCCCAACCAATCCAGTACAAGAACTGGTAGCCTAGTATCACATTTCAAAGTGAAAATGTAACAGTTACGCAGTTTAATAATACATTGATAATGGCAAAAAAGAAGGGAACGAGTGCATTCGAACATGGTATTAAAGATGGTGCAGATAGCTGTTTTCATCCGGATGGTTGCCACTGGTACATCTTAGGATATAAGAAAGGATTCAAGTACCACTCTGAAGAATTTTTGGAAAATATGCTCAAGAGTTTAATAATATCCTTTCTATAATTATCTGATAAATTGACTTCAGTTCTCATAGCGTTGATATAATTAACTATGACAAACACATTCCTATTCACAGTATTGTGCAGATACTTAGAAAACTGAGGCTGCAGACCTACGCAAACGTCTTCTATATCTCTTTCTAGCGAAGTAACTGTATTATTATTATTATTATTATAATAGATTCCAGAATGATTATCATTATTAATAGCGATACCTTCTCCCGTATTCACGCTGTTTCTGGTAAAGATCGTAACATCAGTATTCTTCTTCAAGTATCATGTAAATGATGGTCGCCTAGCTATATAACTTCCTATTCCATAGGAAATAATTTAGCGATTATAACATATGAAGCAATAGCTTGAGTTATGATCTAAAAATGTTATTGAACCTTGCTGTGTTAAAGAAGATAATTCATAAGGTCACCATTTCGGTAACCACGTATGTCCCCAATGAAGTACAAAATTCTGGGCGTGTTAGCGATTGAATTACTAATAGTGACAATTGTTTGGACGTTACAAGTGCATGAATTGGCCACGCCATCACAAGTAACCACATATTAACCTAGCATGATCTGATGTATGACAGGCAGAACGTAGCACGCGCAAATGGCTTAGTTACAAATGAACTATTCTCATCAATGTATACGTATATCGAACAGTCCGTCTATACATATGATGTCTCATTTTTGAAAATATTTATAATGTCGTATGCTGCATATCGTCTTAGAACAGTTTTTCCGATATGACTAAACTGGATTTGAATCAAATATTATCCGATATGTTAAAACTTGTTTGTGAACTAAATACCTTGCTTTACAATCACTAATTGCTACTATCTATAGGTATCTGAATTTGTACTGTCGCAGATTGTTTCTGAGCCAGTGAATCTATCACAAGTACTTATAGTTTTAGCGTTTATCGAGCTCAAATTAATTTTGTCTTCTATATGCAATCATAGCAAGAGTCAAATCTGAGAACAATACTTAAAGCTCTTCAGTGTGTTATAGTATAAGGCATTCATTCATAGAATGTATCTTGCAGAAAGTAACCATTTATAGTCTAGAATCTGAGGCGTTCAAATTCGCCCATAATAAACTTAGCACCGGAAGGTAGTAAGGCCATAGATTGTTTCATAGATTCGCCCATTCTTTCGTCTTTTTCCATCTTTGACATTACTTCTTTCATATGTTGTCGATCTTTGTAATAGATTGACTCAATCCATACTTCCTCGTCTTGGTTTGCTGAAACGGTATTGGCAATGTTATCAAACCCATCCATTGGTACATTGTTATTGCTTAACTTGAAAATGTCATAGTGTAGAATACCATGTTGCTTCAATATATTGTAGGCTTCATTGCATAGCTGCAACATTGCATCATGATTGTTTTTAGGAACCCGGTAGACAATATGTGAAACTAGACTGTCACCTATTGAATCAAACTTGCTCATGAGGTTTTAGTACATTTGATTGGTATAAAAATGGTTATGGGATCAAAAGTATAGTAGCTGCATTGAATCAATGTCTTATATTAAGATCCAAAGTTATCTTTCTTTCTGAATAAGGACCTTTAACGGCTCGTTATGTCATTATCTTTCATAATCACGAAAAACGATCCGAATCTATCAGCGACTGACCCACACCTTTAATCATTTATGAGTTCGATATGACAATATTTAGCCCACCTCATGATAGATATACATACAGGAATTCCGAGTTTATCTGCTACTCATCGGCTATGTATATCCACACTTTGTTCTATACATCTGAGATCCCACTTTATCTGATGTTTATAAATTCATTCGCATCACATCTGTATAGAAGAACTTCTCCCAATACACTTGTCTTGTCTTGTCTTAACAGTATCCAATATAGTCTAAATTAGATTGATAGTGCGAGAATAAGTTATGAGTACCTAAAATTACCTTTACATTCTATAATGATAATTGGCATGCAACAAGGGCTTATTTTTTAATAATATCAGAGAAAATATGTTTAATTATTTTTATATTTGATCGTCCAATCAATAATTATGGATTACGGTAATTTATGTGAAGACATTCTTAACTTGGATCCAAAGATGCGTTTTGCGGGGGTCTGTGATGATACTGGCGAAATAAAATATGGTGGACAACGCGAAGGTGTTAAGAACTTGCTTATGCCAGAAGAAACAAAAAAATCAAACATTCAAGCAATAGCTATGTGGGGATTGCGTAAATCTCTTGCGTCACGAGTTGGAAAAGGTCGATACGCTATGGCTGAATATGAGAAAATAAAGCTTATAACTTTTCCACTAGAAAACGATCATTTCCTTCTTGTCACAACAGAGGTAGAGTCAGATCATAACAATATCATAAACAATGTTCTCAAATTACTGAAAAGCTAAATCCAAGTATTGAGAATTTCAAAATTCATTCTGACCTTTTATTAGTAACGATTCATTTAAATGCCTTTTCTAAAGGACCAACTTATGCCATTGCTACAAGTGACAATGCACCACATAACAAATTTCCTATAATCAACCAATGGAGTTTGCAACAGTTTTTCTATCCACCCAGATTTTAGTTAAATTTGTGGTCTACAATTATAATAAATTAGCATCCTTGCTACTACTGTTATTCTTAGCATTGTACATGTAGGCTACTAATGTAAACCAAAAAGTAGCAATTAAGGGAGTAAATTTCTTTTATCTATGATGTCTCAAGTATTATAAATATCAATTACCTATAGTTTACTACAGATTGGCATGTCCTACACATTACTGTTCCTATTATACTATTCGAATTCAAAATTGAAAGTGTCTGGACTGGCGCATTGACTAATTGTCTGGAAATACAATCAACGATTACGGTAGTAATAAAATATGTCGCTAAATCCTTTACTAATACCTCACGGCCATTTCTTAGGACAACTCTGCATGGTATAGATACTTAGCATCATGATCACAAATTCCTAAGTATCATGGCAGTTTGCTCAGCTGTAAATGCCTTGAGAGTCATAGTCGTAGAACTGCCCTGTTGGCTTTCATATGATAATAGACTTGACATAATTGTTGCATCATCAGAAGCCTCTACAATGGATACACCATCATATTGTCCCAATGTATAGTATGTGCTAACCAACTTCCCTCCTGCTTTCTCTATGCTGTTTT
>Ga0164306_10000195_pt1 | contig 23031 bp, 21 predicted proteins | sample Whisoiple_242_MG_FD_110213 | JGI IMG/M metagenome (GOLD analysis project Ga0164306, IMG submission 110213) | Soil microbial communities amended with fresh organic matter from upstate New York, USA - Whitman soil sample_242_MG | ecosystem: Environmental > Terrestrial > Soil > Unclassified >... | reverse complement strand
TGCCAGCAGCGACGCAGTCAAAGCCAAATTCGAAACCTGCGCCGCGTGTCACAACGCCGACGGCATCTCGACGACGGAGAACATCCCCTCGCTTGCCGGACAGACCGATCGCTACGTCCAATGGCAGTTGGTTTATTTTCGCAGCGGCACGCGCAAAAGCGAGATCATGAACCCGATCGCGGAAACCTTGAGCAATGAAGATATCCGTGATCTCGGAGCCTATATCGCGCAATTGCCGCCGGCGGAGCCTGCCGCACTGGTGCATCCCGATCTCGTGGAAAAGGGCCGCACACTTGCAGCACAGAACCGCTGCACGTCTTGTCACGGCGAGAAGCTCGATGGCAACGGCGCCGCGGCAAGATTGTCGGGGCAGCGCGAAGATTATCTCCTGAAAGCGCTGCAGGATTTCAAGGCCGGCAAGCGCGTCGGCGGCGGCATGGCGGCAATGGCCGACGTCATTTATCCACTGTCGGCGAGCGATCTCCCGGCGCTCGCCGCTTATGCGGCCAGCGTGCATTAACGCGCCTCCGCTTTGTGAGCATATTATTACGATTTCTGCTGCTTTACGCGGCGATGTACGCGGCCTTCGGACTCGCCTCGCCATTTACACCGGCGCTGCTGCACGAACGAGGCCTCGACGTCGCCTCAGTCGGGATTTTTCTCGGCCTTGGCACGGCGATTCGGGCGGTCAGCGCGCCTCTAGCGGGTCGCGTGGCCGATGCGTTCGCGGCGCTGCGTCCGACTTTGTCGATCTGCGCCGGAATGGCGGCGCTCGCGACTTTGCTTCTGCTATTGCCGCGTCAGCCGCTGCTGATCCTCGCCATCCTGTTCCTGTATTCGGTCGCCCTCGCGCCTGTCGTGCCGCTCTCGGATGCCCTGGCGCTCGGCGTCGCGAGACCTGGCGAGCAGAAACGCGGCTTCCACTACGGTTGGGTGCGCGGCACCGGATCTGCCGCCTTTATCCTCGGCGCGCTCGGCGGCGGGCAAGCAATCGATCTATTCGGCTACAATGCGCTTTTGGTCGCAAGCGCCGTATTGCTGCTCCTCGCCGCCATGGCCGCCTGGTTCGTGCCGGAACTGCGGCGCGAAGCTCCTTCCCAAAAGCAGCACGTCCGTCTTGCCGATGCGATTCTATTGTTTCGCATACCGGCGTTTCGCCGCGTGCTCACCATCGCCGCGCTCATCCTCGGCGGCCATGCACTGCACGACAATTTCGCTATCATTCGTTGGCACGACGAGGGCATCGATGCGCGCACAAGCAGCGTGCTCTGGTCGGAATCCGTTGCGGCGGAGGTGATCGTATTTTTCTTTCTCGGCGAGCCGCTGCTCAGGCGCATCGGTCCGGCGGCATCTGCAACTTTATGCGCCAGTGCCGCGATTTTGCGCTGGGTAATCATGGGCGCGACCGCCGCTGTGCCGGCCATGGCTGTGATCGAGCCGCTGCACGGCCTCACCTTCGCGCTTCTGCATCTCACCTGCATGCGCGTGCTGACGGCAACTGTGCCGCAAGAACTCGCGGCGACCGCGCAAGCGGTCTACGGTACGGTTGGCGTCGGCCTGGCAACAAGCGCGCTGACGCTCGCTTCCGGCGAGCTCTACGCGCATTTCGCCGCGCGTGCTTTTTGGGTCATGGCCGCGCTGAGCTTCATGGCCTTGCCACTGACGCGCGGGTTGCGGACGGAGGCAAGCTGAGCCGTTGAAGAACGGCGATTTCGCTTGCATTTCCGCCTCGCACTAGCTACTTACAACTCAGTTTCCGTCTCATATGGCTCATGGGTTACATGGGCTCCTTTGAGAGTGGGGCCCGCCCGGGACCCGCTCTTTTTTATTACCCGGCGGGTCCCCGCGACCAGCCGGCAACAATCCCTGCCACTGGAACAAGGCCGCTTGGACCGCGCCAGCACTGAACAGGCCCCGGAAATCGGCGTGAGCATCGAGGCTCCGCTCGATGAGCCGCGTCTCGTCGAGGAGACGGGAATTGCCGCGCGCATCGCGCACATCGCGGCGCCCGTACTGCAGGGCCTCGGCTACCGACTGGTGCGCGTGAAGCTCGGCGCACAGCACGGCACCAACGTGCAGATCATGGCCGAGCGGCCCGACGGGACGATGTCAATCGATGATTGCGAGGCTGCGAGCCAGGCGCTGTCGCCGGTGCTCGATCTCGAAGATCCGGTCCCGCAGGAATACCGGCTGGAGATGTCCTCGCCCGGCATCGATCGGCCGCTGGTGCGCTTGTCGGATTTCCACCGCGCCATCGGACATGAGGCGCGCGTTGAACTCGCCGTTCCGAGCGCGAGCGGACGCAAGCGCTTTCGTGGGCTGATCGCCGGCGTCGACGGCTTCGACATTGCGAATGCAATCCTGCTTCTTGATGTGAATGACCCCGCGTCCGATGAAGAGAGACGCGTGCGCTTGCGCTTGAGCGAGCTCGACGAAGCCAAACTCGTCTTGACCGATGCTTTGATCCGCGCCGCGTTGAAGGCCGGCAAAGCCGCGCTCGAACAGTCTGCGACAGAGGAGACCGAAACGGCACCTCCGCAGCGCGGACCCGGCCGCTTCTCGGCTCGCAAGGAACAGAAACCAAGACGCCTCGTGTCTGCCGGCGTGCAGGCATCCCCAAAGAAAGCAGGCGGGCGGTCTGATGCCGAATGCCGCAAGCCTTTTCAAAAGCTAGGAGACTCTCATGGCGATTAGCGCCAACAGGCTCGAACTCCTGCAGATCGCCGATGCGGTCGCGCGCGAGAAATCGATCGACCGCGCGATCGTGATCGAATCGATGCAAGAAGCGCTGCAGAAGGCGGCGCGCTCGCGCTATGGTCAGGAAACGGAAGTTCGCGCCGAAATAAATCCGAAGACCGGCGAAGTGCGCTTCTCGCGCCTCCTGCTCGTCACCGACGACGTCGAGAACGACGCCATCCAGATTTCGCTCGACGATGCCCGCAAGCGCAATCCCGCCGCCGAGATCGGCGACTGGATTTCCGAGACGCTGCCGCCCTTCGATTTCGGCCGCATCGCCGCGCAATCGGCGAAGCAGGTCATCGTGCAGAAAGTGCGCGACGCCGAGCGCGACCGGCAATACGAGGACTATAAGGATCGCATCGGTGAGATCGTCAACGGCGTCGTGAAGCGCGTCGAATATGGCAACGTGATCGTCGATCTCGGCCGCGGCGAAGCCATCATCCGCCGTGACGAAATGATCCCGCGCGAATTGTTCCGCCCCGGCGATCGCGTGCGCGCCTATGTCTATGACGTGCGCCGCGAGCAGCGTGGCCCGCAGATTTTCCTGTCGCGGACGCATCCGCAATTCATGGCGAAATTGTTCCGCCAGGAAGTGCCGGAAATCTATGACGGCATTATTGAGGTGAAGTCGGTGGCGCGCGATCCGGGCTCGCGCGCCAAGATCGGCGTCGTCTCGCGCGATTCCTCGATCGATCCGGTCGGCGCCTGCGTCGGCATGCGCGGCTCGCGCGTGCAGGCGGTCGTCAATGAGCTGCAGGGCGAGAAGATCGACATCATTCCTTGGTCGCCCGACGCTGCGACCTTCATCGTGAACGCGCTGCAGCCGGCGGAAGTTGTCAAGGTCGTGCTCGACGAGGATTCCTCGCGCATTGAAGTCGTCGTGCCGGATGATCAACTATCCCTCGCGATTGGGCGGCGCGGCCAGAACGTGCGCCTGGCTTCGCAGCTCACCGGCTGGGACATCGACATCCTGACCGAAGCGGAGGAATCCGAGCGCCGTCAGAAAGAGTTCATCCAGCGCACGAATACCTTCATGCAGGCGCTCGACGTTGACGAAGTCGTCGGCCAGCTGCTCGCCTCAGAAGGCTTTCGCTCGATCGAGGAACTCGCCTTCGTTGACATTTCGGAACTCGCCAGCATCGAGGGTTTCGATGAAGAAACGGCGCAGGAAATCCATTCACGCGCGCAAAACTATCTGGCTCAGATCGAAGCGCAGAACGACGAGCGCCGGCGCGAGCTTGGCGTTTCCGACGATCTGAAGGAAATCGAAGGCGTCACCACCGCGATGCTGGTCAGGTTCGGCGAGAACGACGTGAAGAATGTCGAGGATCTTGCCGGATGCGCCACTGACGATCTCGTCGGCTGGACCGAAAAGAAGGACGGCGAGACCATAAAGAACGCGGGCTTCCTCGACGGTTTCGATCTGTCGCGCGAAGAGGCGGAAGCGATGATCATGAACGCCCGCGTGAAGGCGGGCTGGGTCGACGAAGCCGATCTGCACCCGGCGCAGGAAGACGAAGAGGCAGAGCCGCAGCATGCTGCGGAGTAACCACTGCAAGGAGACATGGGCGGCGTGTTGGTTCGGGCGCATCACGGAGAGGCATTGGTCGGCGGCCGCAATTCCGCCGCACGCCGCGACGCGCGGGCCGCACGCGACGGATCGGAGCGGATGTGTATTGTCACCCGAGAGCGGCGCGCGCCCGAGGAGTTGATCCGCTTTGTCCTTGGACCGGACGGGACTGTCGTTCCGGATATCAGGGCTAAACTGCCAGGCCGAGGCGTATGGGTGACGGCGCGAGCCGAGTTGGTGCGCGAGGCGGTCGGCCGGCAGGCGTTTTCGCGCGGCCTGAAAGCGAGCGCTAAAGCCGACAAAGATCTGGCGGCTGAAACCGATGCGCTCATCGAGCGCGACTGCCTGCAATCTTTGTCGCTCGCCAACAAAGCCGGCACAGTCGTGACCGGCTTCACTCGGGTTGAAGCCGCAATCGAGAGCGGCCATGTCGCGCTTTTGCTCCACGCCAAAGACGCGAGCGCAGAGGGAACCCGCAAGCTCGCGCCGGCGCTGCGAAGGAAGTTCGGTGCGACGTGTCCGCCGCAGGTCGATCTTTTCGCCTCGGACCAATTGGATTTGGCACTCGGGCGGGCAAATGTGGTACACGCAGCGCTCAAAGCGGAGCCGGCGAGCAGAGCCTTTCTCGCCCGGTGCCGCCGGCTTGCCGCGTATCGCGGCAACGGCGTGGTGGAAGATCAGGGGCTGACCCCCGGGACGCATGAATGACTGAGACGAAGAACACTGGCGAAAAAACCCTATCGGTACCGGGCAAGACGCTTTCGCTGAAGCGCTCCTCGGTCGAGCAGGGAATGGTGCGCCAAAGCTTCTCGCACGGCCGCTCCAAGGCGGTGGTGGTGGAGAAGGTGAAACGCCGCCCCGGCCCCGGCGAAAAGCCCGCCGCAGCAAGCGCTGTGCCGGCCGCAGCGCCCGCCGCGCCGATTGTCCGGCCGCAGCCATCGACCACACCCTCCGGCCGCGCGCTGCCGCCCTCCGCCGCGCCGAAGCCAGAAGCGCCGGCCGCTCCTCGCGCGGCGAGCGGCGTCGTTCTGCGCACATTGACGGACGAGGAGCGCGAGGCCCGCGCCCGCGCGCTCGTCGACTCCCGTTCGCGCGAGGAGGAGGATCGCCGCCAAGCTGAGATCGACGCCAAAGCGCGGGCCGAACGCCAAGCCCGCGAACAGGCTGAGCGCGAGGCGGCCGAGACTCGCAAGCGCGACGAAGAGGCTCGCCACCAGCGCGAGGCGGAGACGAAACGCAAAGCCGAAGAAGAGGCGCGGCGTCGCCTGCCGCAGTCCGAGGCGCCTCCAGGGACCCCTGGGGCGCTGCGCGCTGGCGAGCCCGCCGAGGAGCGCCGACCAGGAATGCTCCGCCGTCCGCTTTCGATGCCGAAGACACCGCTGCCGGCACGTCCCTCACGCGGAGGGGAGAAGAATCGCGGCCGCCTCACCGTCACCACCGCCACCACCGGCGACGACGAGCGCACCCGCTCCGTCGCCTCCTTCCGCCGCCGCGTGCAGCGCCTCAAAGGCTTCGGCACGTCCGACCAGAAGGAGAAGCTCGCCCGCGAGGTCGTGCTGCCCGAGACGATCACCATCCAGGAACTGGCGAACCGCATGTCGGAGCGCGCCGTCGACGTGATCAAGCTGCTGATGCGCCAAGGCGAGATGCGCAAGATCACCGATGTGATCGACGCCGATACCGCTCAGCTCGTCGCTGAGGAGCTCGGCCACACGGTCAAGCGCGTCGCCGAATCCGACGTTGAAGAAGGCCTCTTCGATACGCCCGACGAGGACGCGGTCCTCGAGCCGCGCCCGCCCGTCGTCACCATCATGGGCCACGTCGACCATGGCAAGACGTCGCTGCTCGACGCCATCCGCCACGCCAATGTCGTGGCGGGCGAAGCCGGCGGCATTACCCAGCATATCGGCGCTTATCAGGTGACGGCACCGAACGGCCAGCTCATCACCTTCATCGATACTCCAGGCCACGCCGCCTTCACCGCGATGCGCGCGCGCGGCGCCAAGGTGACCGACATCGTGGTTCTGGTGGTTGCGGCCGACGACGGCGTGATGCCGCAGACGGTCGAGGCCATCAATCACGCGCGCGCGGCCAAGGTGCCGATGATCGTCGCGATCAACAAGATCGACAAACCTGACGCCAAGCCCGACCGCGTCCGCACCGAGCTCCTGCAGCACGACGTGCAGGTGGAAAGCATGGGCGGCGAAACGCTCGAAGTCGAAGTCTCGGCGACGAAGCAAACCAACCTCGACAAGCTGCTCGAAGCTATCGCGCTGCAGGCCGAAGTGCTCGACCTCAAGGCCAATCCCGATCGTGCCGCAGAAGGCACCGTCATTGAGGCACGGCTCGACCGCGGCCGCGGTCCGGTTGCCACGGTCCTGGTGCAGCGCGGCACGCTTGACGTCGGCGACATCGTCGTCGCCGGCACGCAATGGGGCCGTGTCCGCGCCCTCCTCGACGACAAGGGCGAGGCCGTCCTCGATGCCGCGCCGTCGGCTCCGGTCGAGGTTCTCGGCTTCTCCGGCGCGCCGGAGGCCGGCGACCGCGTCGCGGTCGTCGAAAGCGAAGCCCGCGCTCGCGAAATCACCGACTACCGCGAGCGTCAGAAGCGCGACAAGATCGCCGCGCGCGGCGGCTCGGCGCGTACCTCGCTTGCCGACATGATGAGCCAGGTGAAGACCGCGGGCCGCAAGGAATTCCCGCTGCTCATCAAGGGCGACGTGCAGGGCTCCGTCGAAGCGATCATTGCGTCGCTCGAGAAGCTCGGCACGGAGGAAGTCGGCGCGCGCGTCATTCACGCCGGCGTCGGCGGCATCACCGAATCCGACATCACGCTCGCGGAAGCCTCAAACGCTGCCGTCATAGGCTTCAACGTACGTGCGCATAAAGAAGCGCGCGAGGAGGCCGAGCGCGCCGGCATTGAAATCCGCTATTACAATATCATCTACAATCTTGTCGATGACGTGAAAGCCGCGATGTCCGGCCTGCTCGCGCCGACGCTGCGCGAAACGATGCTCGGCAATGCGCAGATCCTCGAAGTCTTCACGATTTCGAAGGTCGGCAAAGTTGCCGGCTGCCGCGTCACCGATGGCACTGTGGAGCGCGGCGCCAATGTGCGGCTCATCCGCGACAATGTCGTCGTGCACGAGGGCAAGCTCTCGACGCTGAAGCGCTTCAAGGACGAGGTTCGCGAAGTCCAGGCCGGGCAGGAATGCGGCATGGCCTTCGAGAACTATCAGGATATGCGCGTCGGCGACGTCATCGAGTGCTACCGCGTCGAGGAGATCAAGCGCACGCTGTGAAGCGGCGCTGTTTAGCGAGAACGCTTTTTATTGAAACCGCGGCCGTGAAGCCCGCGTTTCGGAACAACTCACCCCATGTCCAGATCACATCATAGCGGCGGCGAGCCGTCGCAGCGCATGTTGCGGGTCGCCGAACTCATCCGCCACTCGATGGCAGAGCTTCTGACGCGCGGCACGATCAACGATCCCGTGCTCGAGGGCCACGTCGTCACCGTGCCGCGGGTGAAGATGAGCCCGGATCTGAAGCTTGCCAGCGTGTATGTGATGCCGCTCGGCGGCAAGGATACGGGTGACGTGATCGCTGCGCTCGACCGGCACAAGAAGTACCTGCGCACGGAGATCGCGCATCGCATCAATCTGAAATTCGCACCGGAAATTCGCTTCAAGATCGATGACTCTTTCGACAATGTAGCCAAGATCGACGCGCTGTTGAATTCGGATAAGGTCAAGCAGGATTTGCAGCCGCGCAAAGACCCGGCGGAGAAATAACGCCGTCATTGCGAGCGAAGCGAAGCAATCCAGAGGGCACTGCTTCACAGGTTGATGAGTTTGCCCCTGGATTCGCGAAGTCGGCTATAGCCGACTTCGCATGAAGCTCCTCGCAATGACGGCGCTATCAGCGGCCTTAGGAGACACATGAGCCAGTTCCGCTCCACGCGCGTCGAGGTGAACGGCTGGGTCGTTCTCGATAAGCCGATCGGCATGACCTCGACGCATGCGGTGTCGCGGCTCAGACGCATTTTTAACGCCAAGAAAGCTGGACACGCCGGCACGCTCGATCCGCTCGCCTCGGGCATTCTGCCGATCGCTTTCGGCGAGGCGACGAAGACCGTGCCGTTCGTGCAGGACGGCGAGAAAGCCTACCGCTTCGAAGTCAGATGGGGCATCGAGACCGACACCGACGATGCCCACGGAAAAGTCGTGCACACGTCCGACGCGCGGCCGAGCGCAGAAGAAATCGCAGCGCTGCTGCCGCGCTTCATCGGCAACATCATGCAGACGCCGCCGTCCTTCTCCGCGATTAAAATTGCCGGCGAGCGCGCCTACGATCTCGCCCGCGACGGCGAGACCGTCACGATCGAGCCGCGCCAGGTGACGATCCATGCCCTCGATCTCGTCGAGGCGAATGGGGACAAAGCGATCTTCTCGGCGCAATGCGGCAAGGGCACTTATGTGCGCGCCATCGCCCGCGATCTCGGCCGGCTGTTGGGTTGCTACGGCCATGTCACGGCCCTCAGGCGCACCCGCGTCGGCCCGTTCACCGAGCTCGATGCCGTGCCGCTCGCGGATCTCGAAGGCGAGAGCGCCGATCCCGCCTCCGCGCTGCTCTCGGTCGAGGCCGGATTGAACGAGCTTCCCTGCGTCGTCGTCGACCGCTCCAGCGCGGCGCGGCTGCGGCGCGGGCAACCCCTCCTCCTCCGCGGCCGCGACGTCCCGGCGGACGGGTTCGCCTACGCCGCGTGCGGCGGCGTCGTCGTCGCCACCGGAATGGTCGAGCAGGGCGAGCTCGTCCCGGCGCGGGTGTTCAACCTGCCATTTTGACCCCCGGAGGAGAGAACCTCTCGCGCAATTCCTGCTTGCCGCTCCTCGGCCCGCTATCCCGGGAGTGCACGAGGAGTTTGCCATGCCGCAATTTCAGCCGACGATCTTTCCCGATTTCCGCTTTCCGCTCTCCGGCAATGTCGATCAGACGATCAATCCTTGGACCTGGTTCTTCCGCGGCATCAGCCAGTTCGGGCTCGTCAACATTAATCTCGGCAGCTCCGCCGACCCCGATCTCGAGCAGCAGATTCTCGACGACGTGGCAGCTATGGCCGCCAGATCGGCCAGATCAGCGACGCCCTTTTCCTGTTTGCGCACAAATCGCTGGACAAGTTCGATCCGGACGAGCGCAAGGCGATCGCTGCCTTCCAGCGCCAGGTCGAGGGCGTCAATGAGCTAAAGGACAAACGCGAGCGGCGACTGGCACTGGCGCGGCCCGCTTAAGCAACGCCGTGCCGGCGCTCGATCGCTTCGCTTCGTACTCAGCCTCGCCGCCCGATCACCAGCCGCAGGTGTTCCAGGTCCCACCCTGTATATCGTAATGGATGCCGGTATCGGTCAGGCAGTCGAAGTTGTGGCCGGAAGCTCCGATGGCAGAGGCCCAATTACTACAGGTCTGTTGGCTCCAGCTCTTGGGAACGGGAAGATCGTTCCTCCAATTGCTCGGAACGACCGCCGGACAGACCTTCACCCCGCCCGCAATGGGATAGGGCGCATATTGCTGTGCATTGGCGGCCGCAACGCCCAGAACTGTCAAACCAAAAAGACCAAGGACCAACGCTGCGCGCATGAGACCCTCCCGATGGTTGCACGCGGTACGTTCGCAATTTGGAATGAAAAACAACTTAATCAAGAGCAATTCAGAAATACAACCTTCGGAGGGGAGGTAACGAGATGGCGAACGCTCGTAATAAGTGGATGACGATGCCGCGGGCGGCTTTGCCCGAGACCGCTTTGCGCTTTTCTGGCCGATGCATAGGAGGCACGGGACGCTCGCGGGCTGGATTGAGCATGCGCATTACGCACGCGTGTAGGTCGGACCTTGCCCTTCCCGCTCCTCCCCTGCTATCCCTCAGCCCATGCGGCGCTTCGCGCCGCCTTCGAGGACTGACCCGTGGCAAGCTTCGCCACAATAGCCGGCAAACAGGCGCTCCGCGCCGCGACGTCGTTCGTGGCGCTGACGAACGTGCTCGGCTTCGGCGTCATCCTCGCCCTTCCGCTGCTGCTCCTTAGCCGCCCCTGAGCGCCGGCCGGGCTTTTCATGCCTGGGCACTCAGGGGTCCCTTGAACATCCCCCTTCACGTGCCGCAGCGCGCCGCGCGCGGTCCATTCAAGGTAAGCAGTCATGACCGTTCCGACCGACATCATCGCCCCCGAACCCACCACCACCCCCATCACCTTCCACAAAGACCAGGTCCGCATCTTCGACACGACGCTGCGCGACGGCGAGCAATGCCCCGGCGCCTCGATGACGTTTGAAGAAAAGCTCGAAGTCGCCGAGCTCCTGGACGAAATGGGCGTCGACATCATCGAGGCGGGCTTTCCCGTCGCCTCCGACGGCGATTTCGAGTCCGTGCGCGAGATCGCCAAACGCACGCAGAACGCGGTGATCGCCGGCCTGTCGCGCACCTCGCTCGCCGACATCGACCGCTGCGGCGCCGCGATCAAGCCGGCGCGGCGCGGGCGCATCCACACCTTCATCTCGACGTCGCCGCTGCATATGAGCGCCAAGCTCAACATGACTCCGGAGGAAGTGCTCGCCGCGACGATCGCCGCGGTGACGCGCGCGCGGCAATATACCGACGACGTCGAATGGTCGGCAGAGGACGGCACGCGCACCGATATCGATTTTCTCTGCCGCTGCGTCGAGGCGGCGATCAATGCCGGCGCGACCACGATCAACATTCCCGACACGGTGGGATACGCGACCCCGCAAGAATACAGAGGGCTGTTCGAGACGGTGCGTGCGCGCGTGCCGAATTCCGACAAGGCGATTTTCTCCGTGCATTGCCATGACGATCTCGGCATGGCGGTGGCCAATTCTTTGGCCGGCGTCGCGGGCGGCGCGCGGCAGATCGAATGCACGATCAATGGCTTGGGCGAGCGCGCCGGCAACGCGGCGCTGGAAGAGATCGTCATGGCGATCCGCACGCGGGCGGACGTTTTGCCTTACGACACGGGCATCGAGACGACGATGCTCAATCGCGCGTCTAAGCTCGTTTCCGCGGTGACGTCGTTCCCCGTGCAGTACAACAAGGCGATCGTCGGCAGAAATGCGTTCGCGCATGAGAGCGGCATCCATCAGCACGGCATGCTGAAGAACCGCGACACCTACGAGATCATGACGCCGGAATCGGTCGGCGTATCGAAGACGTCGCTGGTGATGGGCAAGCATTCCGGCCGCGCCGCCTTCCGCGAAAAGCTGAAGGAAATGGGCTACGAGCTCGGCGAGAATGCGCTGAACGACGCGTTCAAGCGGTTCAAGGACTTGGCCGACCGCAAGAAGATCGTCTACGACGAGGATATCGCGGCGCTCGTCGATGACGAAATCTTGAACGCGCATGACCGCATCAAGGTCGCGGCGCTGACCGTGATCGCCGGCACCAATGGGCCGCAGAGCGCGGCGTTGACGCTCGACATAGACGGGCACAAGCACGTGCATCAGGCGACCGGCAACGGACCGGTCGATGCGATTTTCAACGCCATCCGCGCGATCGTGCCGCATGAAGCGACGCTCGAATTGTTCCAGGTGCATGCGGTGACGCAAGGCACCGACGCCCAGGCGGAAGTCTCGGTGCGACTGTCGCAGGGGGGTGCACCATCGGTGACCGGCAAGGGCGCCGATCCCGATACGCTGGTTGCGTCGGCACGCGCCTATATCGCGGCGTTGAACAAGCTCACCGCGCGCGGCGAGCGCCAGCACGCGCAGCACGCGATGGGGTAGCTTTTCCACCTTCCCGGACGCCCGAAGGGCGATCTGGGACCCAGAGCAAACGCATCTGCCCCTGGACCCCGGATCGCCTTCGGCGTCCGGGGATGTGGCTGCCTCGTCACGATGCGCATGTTGCATTCGTCGCCATTGTTTTCATGGCTGCCGATTCTCGCCGGGCCGGCCGGCGTTTTGTCAAGGACGCCGGCTTTGCCGGCGTCGCCGAAGGCGGTCGCTTCGCGATCCTTGACAAAGCGCGGCCGCCCGGCACGCTCGCAGCCAAGAAGGCAATGGCGCAGTATCAATAACGTGCTAACCCAACCACACGCCCTGCTCTCTTAGTCTTACCTGCAGCGCTGCGCGATCGATCTCCCGCACCACCGCGTTCGATTTCAGCGCCAGCGCGGCGGCGGTGGCCGCCGCTTCGCCCATGACGAAGCACGCGCCGGAGACGCGCGCCGCCGATTGGCCGCCATGCGTCATGCCGGCGCAGCGCCCGGCGACGAGCAGATTGCGCATGTTCCGCGGCAACAGCATGCGGAACGACAGCTGATTGTAGCCGCGCGCGCGCGGAATGTCGGGAAAGCGGAAGATGACGTCGCCTGCGACATGCTCTTCGATCGGCCAGCCGTTCACGCCGATCGTGTCGTCGAAATCGACGCAGTCGAGCACGTCGCTTTCACTCAGCATGTAATCGCAGATGACCCGGCGCGTCTGGCGAATGCCGACCTGCGGCGCGATGTCGATGATGTAGCAGTCCTCGAATCCGGGCACGGTTTTCAGGAATTCGAATGCCTGCATCACCTGCCTTCGCCCCTGCAGCTCGCCCGCACTCATCTCGACCGCATCGGTGCCGTCGATCGCACTGCCATCGTCGTTTTTGAGTTGCGTGATGTTGACGCGCCATTCGCTCGGATGCTTCTGCGGCCGCACGATCGCGCCTTTGCGCGGAAAGCGCATGCCGCGCGCTTCCGCTTCTGCCATCAGTTGCGGGATCGTCGCCCAGGCGTCCCTGGCGCGTGCGGGATCGACGCCGTTCACGCGAAACATGGTCGAGGGATAGAGCATGTTGCCGGCGCCGTCGCCGAGCTCGCACGAAGCGCCGGCAAACGCTGCGAGATCGCCGTCGCCGGAAGCATCGACGAAGATGCGCGCCCGCACCGCGACGCGGCCCGAGCGCGTCTCGAGGATAAGCGAGTCGATGGTCTGCGGATCGTGCATCGTCACGCCGACCGCCAACGCGTGAAACAGGATTTTCGCGCCGCTCGCGATGAGAAGATCGTCGGCAGCGATCTTGTAGGCCGCATTGTCGTAGGCCTGCGCCATGCTCTTGCCGCCAAAGAGCACGTGCGGCGTGTTGAGGCCGCCAAGGCGGTTCATACGATCAAGCAGATCGCCGGCAATGCCGTGCACGACTTGGGTGAGCTCGCCATGCACGTTGGCGTGCAGCCCGCAGAAATTGGTGACACCTGCCGCCGTTCCCATACCGCCGAGAAAGCCGTAGCGCTCGACGATCAGGGTTGCCAGCCCGGCGCGCGCCGCGACCGCCGCCGCGGCGATGCCGGCCGGGCCGCCCCCAAGCACGACGAGATCGTACGCGCCGAAGAGCGGTGTTTTCCGCGCCGGTTCTTCGATGGTGCCGACATTAGGCACAGGCGCTCTCAGGCTTATGAAATTTGCGCGATGCATTCTGCGTCATTGCTTTCATGGCTGCGCATTTTCGCGGGTGCGGGGCGAGCTTTGTCAAGGATCGCGCGAAGCGCGACCGGCTTCGCCGGCTTGTCCTTGACAAAGCTCGTCCGCCCGGCACGCTCGCAGCCAAGAAGGCAATGGCGAGAAATCAATACCTGGAACTCATAGGAGTCACAGCGCCGCATAGTCCTCCGTCCGCGCCAGCGCCGCGATTGCCATGGCAAGCTCCGGCGGGGGAACACGCACTTTGCGCGCGGCAAGATCGAACCAAACGATCATCGAGCGCACTTCCGCGGCAAGTTCGCCGTCCGGCCTGATGATGCGGTTGACGACGAGATTGCGCGTGCCGGATTCGTTGATGCCGGCTGAAAGGAACTGCACCTTGAATCTGTCGAGGAGATGCAGTTCGCGCTTGTAGGTGATCTCGTCCTTGACCACCACCGGCCCGATCTGGTGCTTGGCAAAAGCGCTCGCCGGAAAGCCGTTCTCATGAAAATAGCGAAACCGCGCCTCGATCGCGTATTCGAGAAAGGCGGTGTTCTTCAGATGCCGATTGGCGTCGCAATCGAACCAGCCGACCTCGAAGGCGACCTCGAACATATCAAGCCTCTGGAGAATCTGAGAGAGTAGCGTCTACGACGCCGGCCCCGCCCTGCCGGACGCCCTCGGACCCTTCCGGAATCCTCGTCGATCTCACCCCAAGATTTCAATGGGGAGCTGCCAGAATGGCGCCTCGGTCGAGGTCCAGAGCACCGCTGCCCTGCGCCGCTCGCTCAAGGGCTAGCGTGCACGCTCGCGCGACGCTGGCGTGTCCCATTGCGGACAGGCGGGCCTGGGATCGGGCAAGTCGGTGGCCGCAACACTTCGCATCGTAACCAGGGAAGCGACCGGCTCGCCCGCTTTGTCCGGTTTCGCCATTTCGCCGCGCACGCGAGAGATCAGATCGGAAACGGCGTTGGAGCGGGGTCCGCAGGTGCGCACGCTTTGCGCCCTCTCCAAGGCGGCGAGCGCCTCCTTGTGACGGTTCTGATTGTAGAGCATCTCGCCGCGCACCCACTCGACGAGATGCACGGGAGCCTTCGTGTGCTCGAACGGCCGGAGCACCTTTTCCGCTTCGGTGAACTCGCCGAGGCCGGCGAGCGCCCGCGCATATATCGCCTCATAGAGAGCGTCCGACCGGCCGACCCCTCGCCGAGAGAGTTCGAGGTATTCCTTCGCCTGCTGGAATTTCTGCCGATATTTCGGTTCCGATAAATACTTATGCGAATCGACAGCTTCCTCGGTCAGCACTTCCGCCAATACCAGATTGGCGAAGGGAGAGGCGGAATCCCGCGTGAGAGCGTACCGCGCCTTGAGTTCCGCTTCGAGTAGCCGCGCGTGACGCGCGTTTTGCGGCTCGCCGAAGTCTCGCGGATGACCGAGCAGGCGGGCCGAGGTGGCAAAGACGGAGGGCTCGTCAGACGCTTTGTCTTGCGCCTCTTTCAGCACCTCCTCCGCCGCACTCATGTAGTCCACCATCGCCCCTGGCCGATTTGGGGATGAATGCTGCTTATCGACACCGTACCAAGTATAGAGAAAGTTGGCGTAATCCACGAGACTCAAATAGTCGGGCATAGTCCGCTCGGGGTTTTTCCCGCGCTCGATCGCGTTCTGGAAGCTTTGGTCCGCTTCCTTTTCATGATCGGGTCCGGCCATGCAATTGCCACGCAACGCACCGAGCTGCCGGTAGCCTTCCGGTGCACCGGGTTGGTCGTGGATGAGACGAAGCGCCAGATCGTGCGCCTCCGCCGACGCGTTTCGCTCACGAAGCCACGCCGCAAGGATGCGCCAAGCCGGGGTGAATGACGGGTCGCGCGCTATCGCTGCGCACAGGCTTGCCTGAACAGCTTCGGGCTCTTGCCGCTTCTCCTGCAACGCGAGGCCCCTGAGAACGAGCGCCCCTGCCTGTTGCGTTGCGTCTTGCGAATGGAAGCCGTCGGCGAAGCCTATCGCCCTGTCGAGATCCTTGTCCGGGGGAGCGGGCGCGCGGAAATAAAAGAAGCCTGCGACGAGTGGGTCGAATCGCTCCACAAGCCGCTTTGCGACTTCCTGCACGAGAGCGGATACGTCAGATCCTTCTTCTCGCTCGACCCAAATGTCTCCGCCCATCGCGCTCCCCGTCGCGTGAGCGCGCACGAGATAAGTCGTCGCCCCGGGCGTTCGTTTCGAGACCACGATTTCGCCGACGATCTTCGTATCCTCGATATGTAGCAGCGCCCTCAATTGGCTGACGAGCGTCAGAAGGCTGATATCGGCGCCCGGCAACTTGATGTCGGCAACCTTCGATGCCGCGCTATTTGCCCCAAAGGATCGCGACCCCAATTGGCTTTCCGCGACCGCCGACTTGGCGATCCGGTGCATCTCGGCGATACGATCGAAAAAGAGACGGCCGACGACGTTGCTGGTGACACCGCTTTTCTGAAGCTCGTCGGGAACCGAGAATTCGCCGATTACGAAACTTCGATCGAAAATCGCCGAATATAGCGGAATGGTGAGCAGGAGCAGCAAGAGAACGAGCGCAGCGCGCGTCGTGACTTTCCAAAGGTGAACGGCAAAACGGGCAACGCGGGCATAGGCGCCACGCGTCGCATTGGTGGGAGCGGGATCGTCTGCGGAATCCATCCGGCAGCACGCCATTCAATAAAGAAAGAGCTGCATCCCACCACCATTGCGCGAGCTTGGCAAGAGGGTGTTTCACACAAAGTTTACGCGCCAGACTGCCAGGGGATGACCGTTTTCGCGAGGCCTCCATACGGGCCGCAGCACGGCAAGCTTCTGCGGAGCTTTTGCGGCTCTGCCGCGTTGGCAGGGCGGCCACGTCAATTTGGGTCCTCCATGAACATCCAGGTCACGTCCGTTCCGCCGTCCCTGATTCTGTCTGGCCCGGCGGTCCGCAGCCGGATCCGCGAAGGCCAACCCTTCCCGCTGGGCGCGACTTGGGATGGAATCGGCGTTAATTTCGCGCTGTTTTCCGCGCACGCCAGCAAGGTGGAACTGTGCATCTTCGACATCGACGGCACGACCGAGGTCGAACGGATCGCGCTGCCCGAATACACGAATGAAGTATGGCACGGCTATCTGCCGGACGCGCGGCCGGGCACCGTCTATGGCTATCGCGTGCATGGGCCTTACGATCCGGCGAACGGCCATCGCTTCAATCCGAACAAGCTCTTGATCGATCCATATGCCCGCCAGCTCGTCGGCGATCTCCAGTGGAACGAGGCGCTGTTCGGCTACACCGTCGGTTCGCCCGACGCCGATCTCTCCTTCGACGAGCGCGACAGCGCGCGTTACGTGCCGAAATGCCGGGTGATCGACCCGGCTTTCACCTGGGGCGAGGAACGCAAGCCGAAGACGCCGTGGCAGCGCACGATCATCTACGAGACGCATGTGCGCGGCTATACGATGCGCCATCCCGGCGTGCCGGAGCATTTCCGCGGCACCTTTTCCGGCATGATGTCACCGGAGGTGATCGATTATATCGCAAATCTTGGCGTGAGCGCGGTTGAATTTCTGCCGATCCACGCTTTCGTCGACGACGATTATCTCGTGCGGAAGGGCCTGAAGAACTATTGGGGCTACAACACGCTCGCCTTCTTCGCGCCGAAACCGCGCTATCTGGCGACGCCCTTTGTCAACGAGTTCAAAGAAATGGTCAGCCATTTCCACGATCGCGGCATCGAGGTGATCTTGGATGTCGTCTACAATCATTCGGCAGAGGGCAACGAGCTCGGGCCGACGCTGTCGCTGAAAGGCATCGACAATTCCTCGTATTATCGGCTGGCGCCGGACAAGCGCTATTACATCAACGATACCGGCACCGGGAACACGATCAACTTAAGCCATCAGGGCGTGCTGAAAATGGTCACCGATTCGCTGCGCTATTGGGCAACCGAGATGCGCGTCGACGGCTTCCGTTTCGATCTCGCGACGATCCTGGCACGCGAGCCGCACGGCTTCGACGAGGGCGGCGGCTTTCTCGACTCGTGCCGGCAGGATCCGGTGCTGAGCGGCGTGAAGCTCATCGCCGAGCCCTGGGATTGCGGGCCGGGCGGCTATCAGGTCGGCCATTTCTCGCCGGGCTGGGCAGAGTGGAACGACCGCTATCGCGATACGATGCGCGCGTATTGGCGCGGCGACTACGGCAAATTGCAGGAGCTTGCCGCGCGCCTCTCGGGCTCCGCCGATCTCTTCAACCGGCGCGGACGCCGGCCGACTGCATCGGTCAACTTCATCACCGCGCATGACGGTTTCACGCTGAACGATCTCGTCTCTTATAACGACAAGCACAACGAGGCGAATGGCGAAGACAACACGGACGGTCACTCCCACAATCTGTCCTGCAATTACGGCGCCGAAGGCCCGACCGACGATGCCGAAATCCGCCGCACGCGCTTCCGCCAGATGCGCAATTTCCTCGCGACGCTCATCTTCTCGCAGGGCACGCCGATGATTCTCGCCGGCGACGAGTTCGCCCGCACGCAAAAAGGCAACAACAACGCCTATGCCCAGGATAACGAGATCAGCTGGATAGATTGGGACGCGATCGACGACGATGCGCGCGCGCTCACCGGCTTTACGCGCAAATTGATCCAGCTGCGCAAGGATTTGCCCGTCCTGCGGCGGAATCGGTTTCTGACCGGCGCGTTCGACGACGAGCTGCAGGTCAAGGACGTGGCGTGGCTGTCGCCGACTGGCGCGGAGCTCACGCAGGAACAGTGGAGCGATGCCAAGGCGCGCTCCCTCGGCGTGCTGCTTGACGGACGCGCGCAATCGACAGGGATTCGCAAGCGCGGGCACGATGTCACCGTACTGCTTTTGCTCAACGCCTACCACGAGCCGGTCGAATTCTCTCTGCCGCAAGCGCAGGGCGGCTCCGCCTGGGACCGGCTCGTCGATACCAACGAGCCGGAGGCAGAGAAGACAAAATTTGCTTTTAAGAAAAAATATCTGGTCACCGGCCGCTCGCTCGTGCTTTTCCAGCTGGTGGGATCGGAAAAGGCGAAGAAAGCCTAGCGATGATCGACTTTGAATGAATTCGACCGCCCTGCTTGTCGTCAATACGAAAAGCCGGTCCGGGGAGCGCCTCTGCGCGAGCTTGAGCGATCTGCTCGCTGAGCGCGGCATTCAGCCCTTGCATGCAGGATGCGAGGACCGGGATGCGCTGCCGCAGGCGATCCTCGACAACAAAGACAAAATTGATTGCGTGGTCATTGCCGGCGGCGACGGCACCTTGAATGCGGCCGCCCCGGGTTTGCTGAACAGCGCTCTGCCGCTCGGCATCGTCCCCGCCGGAACTGCCAACGACCTTGCCCGCACGCTCGGCATTCCCGACGATCCCCTCGAGGCGCTCGACATCATCGCGCGCGGCGAGGAACGGCGTGTCGATATCGGCCGCGTGAACGATCACCTATTTTTCAATGTAGCGAGCATCGGCCTCAGCGTCGCGCTTGCACGCGCGATGTCGCGCGAAACGAAGCGGCGCCTCGGCCGCTTGAGCTATGCGCTCGCGGCGTTGCGCGTGATGGCGCGTGCCCGCCCCTTTTCCGCGCTCATCGTCAGCGAGGGCGACGTCGCGCGCGTGAAAACCTTCCAGATCGCGGTCGGCAATGGCCGCTATTACGGCGGCGGCAATGCCGTGGAAAAATCGGCGGAGATCGACGACGGCCGTCTCGATCTGTACAGCCTCGAAATGGATAGCCTCTGGAAGCTCGCGTGGATGGCGCCGTCCTTCCGCTCCGGCGAGCACGGCGCGTTCGAGGAAGTGCGCGCGGTGCGCGGAAGAAATTTCGAGATCCACACCCGCCGGCCGCGCCGGGTGAATGCCGATGGCGAAATTCTGACGACCACGCCGGCTCGATTTTCGATTATACCTGGGGCGATCCGCGTGTTTGCGCCGCCGCTAGGCGGAGCCTGAGCGGGCGTGAAGCGGGAACTCTGCTCTCCGGCGGCACGTTTTCACACCGAGCAGCCAGGCAAATCTGGAGGCATTTATGCAGAGCCCCGCCGCTTCCACTCCTTCCGCCCATGAGAGTCACCGCCTGATTGCCAGCGATAAGGTCGAGGGAACCAAGGTCCGCCGCCCGAATGGCCAGACGGTCGGCGAAATCATGCGGGTGATGATCGAGAAGAGGACGGGCCAAGTCGCCTATGCGGTGATGAGTTTCGGCGGCTTCCTCGGCATCGGCTCGGATTTTTACCCGCTGCCCTGGGACAGGCTCACCTACAACCCGCGCCTTGACGCCTACGAGCTCGACATTACCGAAGAGCAGCTGCGCAAGGCGCCGAAATTCGACAAGGGCGCGGCGTCGAACTGGTCGGCCGAAGAAGGCAAGCGCATTAGCGATTATTACAATCTGCCGATGAGCGGGATGTAATCTCAGAAGCCCGGTTTCGGCGGATTGGCGGGATCGGGCTGCGGCGCGCCGGGATCGATTACGTCGGGATCGCGCAGCGGCGGGATTGGCTCGTCGCCGGGAGCATCTACCGGATAGGGCGAAGGATCGGGATCGGGGATCACCGACGGGGAAGGTGGCGGCACTTCGCCGCCGGGATCGGGCTTTTGCGCTGGCATTCATGGGCTCCGCATGGAGAATGCGGGTAACCGGTCGCACCGATTGCGGTTCCCTTCTTTCGCGCCGCTATTCTTCCTCGAGCCGGCGCTTCTCGCGCAAACACGATTGCGCGATTTGCGCGAGACGTTGCCGCTCCTCGCTCTGCAGCCTGTTGGCAATCGTGCGCATCCACAGGTCTTGTTCGCGCAATTCGTCGGCGATGCAGGTGCAAACGGCGCTGCATATCGCCTGCTTCTGTCCCGGGTCTTCGCATTTCGCACGACAGGACGACATGTAACGCGCCTCCGCTGACGCGCCATGCGGCGGTGCGATCGTCGCTGACAGCCAGACCAAGCCGAAGAAGATCGGTTGATGCACGAGATAAATTGCCAAACTGTGCCGGCCACCGAAAACAACGCTGCGCGCGAAAAGATTCTGCGGCTGCCAGCGCGCCAAGCGCTCGCGCAGAGCGAAGCGATCGCCGAGCTTCATCGCTGCGACACCGAGGAGTAACACACCGGCCCATGGCAGGATTGGCCAATAATCGTTGGTGCGCGGCTCAAAGGTCGATAATCCCGTCCACCACCAGATCGGCGCGTCAAAACTCGGCGAAACGAAAACCCGCGGCGCGGCGATCACGAAAACTGCACCGAGAAACGGTATCCACCACGGCAGGAACAGAAACGGCAACGCGATCAGGCTCGCCAGCGCGATGCAATGCAGGATGCCGAAGAAGACGAATCCCTCGGGAACGAAAATATACGTCGCGAGGCTGACGGCTGCCGCCGCGGCGATGATGATCGCCAGGTGACGCAGATAAGCGCGGGCACGAAACCTCGGCGCATGCGCAAGAACGAGGCTTACGCCCGCAACCGCCAGAAAAGTCGAGCCGATCGTCTCGGCAAAAATCTTGAAGGCAGGCCTAAAGACGATGCGCGGATCGATGTAGCCGAAATAGGAGAGATCCCACGTCAGGTGAAAGGCAAACATCGCGACGATCGCGATGCCGCGCACCGCATCGATCAACGGGATGCGGCCGGCGCCCCTCCGCCGCAGGATGTTTGCGAGCGACACGCGTTAGGTGGGCGCGGGCGCCACCGCAGCAAAGTGGCTGAAAATCATGTCCGGTGCGCTGAGATTATGCCGCGATTGCTGGCGGCGGCCGGCCCAGAGCTCAGTGACGGCGGGCGCGCCGGAAAAGGTCAGCACGGGCGATTCGTCCCAACCCGACGCGCCCGGCGCACGCCACGCGACGCGCGAGACATCGGCGACATGATCGGTCGTATACATCGAGCGCAGCGAGGCGAAGGGGCGCTTGTCGGGCATCGCGCCGGAATAAGTCACGTCGAGCTTGATCTCACTTTGGTCGACGCCGGCGAATGCCAGCCGCGCCGAGCCACCGCGGGCGAAATCAAGATTGAAGCTCAACGTCTTCGGGTCGAATTCGACCTCATTCAAAACGACAAGCGGCCGCTCCTGGATTTCCACCGGTCCGACAAGGAAGGAGGACCCATAAGCAGTCCAATTCAACTTGCCGAACGGCAACGGCCGGGCGCGCCAATAGCCGTCGCGGGGATAAATAACGAGCACCTCCGCCGGCCGTCCGCGATAGCGCATCCAGAGCTGCAAGAGATGGAAGCCGGTCTCGATACGGTCGCCGATCTGGACCGGAACGTCCTCCTGCCGCCAGAAGCTTGGGTAAGTGAGGCCAATCAGCCAGAAGTCCGGGCTCGACCAGATGCGCGCCTGGCGCGCCGGACTGGGAAAGGACCCATCATCGGAAATATCGCAGGCGCTAAAGTCGGGGTCGGCGCGGTCGTGTCCGACCGACGCGATATAAGAGGGATGAACGGCGCGCACGCGCATGCGGCGTACGTGCGGCGAGAGGAAATCGATCTGGACATTGTCCTTTTCGGCGCAGACTTCCGGCTCGCTATGATTGGTGACGGAGACGGCGAGGTCCCGGTTTTGTGCAAGCGCGTTGCGCACTGAGATAAGCGGCGCCAGCCCTACACCGCTAGCGAATGCACGACGCGTCAGGCTCACTTCATTCTCCGGCTTGTTCACGGCAACTAAGACATGAGGCGCGGCAAAAGCATAGAGCTTTTCTGCGGATGGTCAGTTTTGCGACTGCGTCACTCCACCCGCACGGTGACGGAATCCGTCGCGCCTTTTGCATCGATGACGGAGACGCGTGCAAAACCGGTTCCATCGGGCGTCCAGTTCGCCTGGCGGCGCAGATCCGGCGTGCCGAGCGGCGCGCCGTTGACGATCCAGGTCAGCGGCGGCACGCCGCCCTGCGCTTTCAGGGCGAGCGAGCTCGTGTCAAGGCGGCCCAAGCCCAGATCGACGCGCGCGCCGTTTGGCGGAAAAGCGATGCGCAAGGGCGGCGCGTTTGCGCTTGCCAGCACTTTCGCCGCGTCCTGGCGAAGGTGCCGGAGCGGCGGCGGCAAGTTCGACGAGCGTGCGACAAGCGCATCGCGCGGTCTTGCCGGCAGCTCGGAATCGATGCCGATCCGCGCGAACGCGTCGAAAAGAATCGGCGCGGCGACAAGCCGGCCGACAAGTCCCGGCACGGACGCATTATCCGGTCGCCCGACCCAGACCGCTATCGTGTGGCGGCGGTCGTAGCCGACCGCCAACGCGTCGCGATAGCCGTAAGAC
>Ga0164306_10000194_pt1 | contig 23063 bp, 26 predicted proteins | sample Whisoiple_242_MG_FD_110213 | JGI IMG/M metagenome (GOLD analysis project Ga0164306, IMG submission 110213) | Soil microbial communities amended with fresh organic matter from upstate New York, USA - Whitman soil sample_242_MG | ecosystem: Environmental > Terrestrial > Soil > Unclassified >... | reverse complement strand
CGCCAGCTGGGGCACCAACAGTTTTCGGTGCACCGCATGTGCCGGGTCGTCGGCGGTGGCGAGCGCCTGCATCTCCGCGCCCAGCTCGCCCATCGGAAACGCGCTCACCCGGCCGCCTTGATACGTCATCGTCGCGGTGAGATTGGACGAGAAGTCCTCCGGCCGCGCGACGACATCGTTGACCGCGTCCCAGCCGCACACCGCGTAGAAGCCGGAGTCTGCGACCGCATGGACCGGGCCGTCAGCGAGCATGCGCTCGTACAGCGGATAGGGGTCCTGGACGAATCGATCGTCGAACAGGTCGAGGCCGAGGCGGCCGTCGTGTACGCGCATCCGTCAAGGCTGATCCCGGTGGGCGGACCACGTCAACGATGTGCGATGAAGTTGAAAACTGCAGGTCCGCGACCACCAGACCCGTCGTCTCACACCGCGCCGACGACCTGCGACGATGGTGAGAATTCTGGTCACATTCGTCTCACCATGAGAAAGTTGGGCCCATGTCTCGCAGCGACTGGCTAGTCGGCGGTGACCGGCGCGCCGCGGCCGCCGAACGCATCTACGCCGCCGCGACAGATCTGATCGCGCGGGACGGCATGGACGGATTCGATATCGACGCCCTGGCGTCCCGGGTGCACTGCTCTCGGGCGACGATCTACCGCTGCGCAGGCGGCAAGCGACAGATCCGCGACGCCGTGATGGAACGCTCGGCCACGCGGATCGTCGATACGGTGCGCCTGGCCGTCGACGGGCTGAGTGGCGCGCAGCGGATCGTCACCGCGATCACCGTGGCGCTCGGAGAGATTCGATCGGATCCGCTGGGTCAGCTGATGTTCAGCACGATCCGGGGCGGGCAGGATCGAACGTGGCTGACCGAATCACCGATCGTCGCCCGGTTGGCAACCGATCTCAACGGCTTGGCCGACGGCGACACCGAAGCGGTGCAGTGGATCGTCCGCGTCGTGCTGTCCCTGCTGTACTGGCCGGTCGCGGACGCGGCGACCGAGCAGAAGATGGTCGAGCGGTTCATCTCTCCGGCGTTTGCGTCATGACCAGCGTCGCGCCGCGCCGGCCCGTCAACGGTAAACAACTGCGCGCAGACCGGACACGGACGATGGTCATCGACGAGACGGTGCGGTGTGTCAACGAGGAGGGCTTCGGTGCTGCAAGCGCCAAGCACATCACCGAGCGCGCCGGCGTCACATGGGGCGTGATCCAGTACCACTTCGGCGACCGGGACGGCCTGCTGATGGCGGTGGTGGACAAGGGGTTTGGTCGGCTATTGGAGACCCTGCAAGGCATCGAACCGGAATTGACCTCGACGGTCGGCCATGCGCGGGCCGAACTGGTGGTCAATGCGGTGGCCGATGCGTTCCTCAGCCCGACGTCGATTGCCGCCCTGGAGATCCTGATCGCGACGCGCTCCGGTCGAGCCGACGGCGACCAGCAGCATCTTCTCGAACTGTTCTCGACGCTCACTCGTCTCGGCCGATATGTCGCCGACGGCCTCGAACCCGAGCGCGCCGACGCGGTCGGCAATCTGGTCTGGACCACGTTGATGGGTGCGATGGTCGCCAAGATGGCGGTGCCGGGACCCGTCGATGTCAGCCGTGAACTGCATGCGCTGACAGACGTGATCGCGGCATATGTCGATCGCCATCGGGTGACCTAGAGGCGGGGCGACTTCGTCAGCGGGCTGCCATCCGCCGCCTGGAGCAGGCAGATCGCGGTGCTGGGTGTGGGATTGTTCGCGGTCCGATCCTGGTTCGAGTCGATCAGGTACGTCACCGCGAACGAGGTGCCGTTGAACACCTGCCCCGTGTAGTCCACGAATCCCTTTGCGCACTTGGTCATCGCAACTTGATCGATCGCCGTGTCGACCGCTAACGGCGCGAGCAGAAAGACCTCCGCCTGATGCGGTGCCGAACAGCTGACGACAGTGGTGCTCACAACGCCGGTCTCGATCGCAGGGATCTCGGTCACGCAGTCGCCGACCCTCAGGTCGAACCAGTTCTTCGTCTGCGTGGTTGGCGCCGGTGACATGAGAACAATTGTCGTGGATGGGCTGATTGCGGGTGTGGAACTCGACGCCGCACCGGAACCGTGTGAGCCGCATGACGGTAGCAACGCCAGTGCGGTCAGCGACGCGCACAGCGTTGCCGCCCTACTGCTCGGCCGCATCCTGGAGAAGCTGCGCGGTGATCTTCTGCGCATCGTCGTTGTCGTCGACGTCGCAGGAGAAGCCCTCGACGATCAGGTTGGAGACGACGCCCATCGCATGTCCGCATGTCCCGCTGAGGGTTCCGCTCACCTTGGCTTTCAGCGAGATCGTCCGCTCGTTGACGTCTACCACCTTGTCCGGTACCCACGGGCCGTCCTCGACCTCGATGTCCTTCACCTCTGCGCACTGACGCCAGTTCTCCTTGGACGACTCGAAGAATTCGACGGCTTGATCGGCGTTGTCGAAAAGCACAAGCGTCTGCTCGACGAGCCGTCCGTCGTCCGCACCGCTGGCCTCGAGGAGCAACTGGTCACGAACCGAGGTCCAATGGGTGTCCTCGTAGACGGCGTCTTCGCCCGGATAGATCGCGCCAAGGCAGTCGAGGTCGGAGACCATGTCCGCGTTGTCGTTCATCTCCTCGGCCGCGTAAAGCTCTTCAACCTCGACGCCGGTGATCTTCTTCAAATCGTTGTTGCTGAGCATCAGACCGTCCAGCGTCGACTCCTCGAGCGTCGGCACGTCGTCCGCCGGCACCGAGGAACGCGATTTGACGGCTTCGCCGGCCACGGTGCTGGTGCAGCCCGTCGTCAGTACGCCGAAGGCGACAGCCATACAGAGCGCGAACACCGACACCGGCCTTGTCATGGCGGGAGTCTAGAAGACATGCAGGCGCTTCGCTGCGGTGATTGCCAGACCGTGGCCGATCCTTGATGCCGGTCGGCGGCACTGTGATACTCCTTGCAATGGCCTGAGGAGGGACATGGGGACGATTGCTCGTCTACTGAGCGTTGCCGTCGTGCTGGCGGGCACGGCGGTGGGCACCGCGGCCCCTTCGTCGGCGGATCAGGTGATGGAGGGCATCTACACCTTCAACGCCGAGGGTTCCACGCCTGCGGAGTGGACGATCTACCCGCTGTGCACACCAACCGTCGGTGACCTGCGGGAACCGCTGGAATTACCGGTGGCTTGCAAGTTGAAGGTCGTCAGCGCGACCCCCGGCAAGTACACGTTCGAATTGAACAACCTGAACTGGGGCGGTGACGCCAGGCTGACGGGGGGCATGTGGTCTCTCACCACGAACAAGACCGACGGGTTTCAGTGTGCAGACGGCAGCACGGCACCCACCGTCGACACCTACACGTTCGACGACGCGACGCTCACCGGCATGCACACGTCGCTGCACACCGCGGTTTGCGGCGCGTCGCCGGGCATGACCAAGACGCCGTTCACGCTCACCTTTGAGAAGCCGCTGCCGATCCCCGTCGACCGCTACCCGTTGGTGTGCGAACCGGCAGGCAATCGTCTCTGCAGGTGACAACCGCTATACGGTGAAGCCGCCGTCCACATTCCAGTTGGCGCCGGTGATGTACCCCGTGTCGCGGCCGGCCAGATAGCCGACGACGCCTGCGACGTCACTGGGGTGACCGTAGCGGCCGATTGCCATGAGTTCCTTTGCAGAAGCCGCGAATTCGCCTTCATCCGGATTCATGTCAGTCGCAATCGGACCGGGCTGGACGTTGTTGACCGTGATGCCGCGGGGTCCGAGCTCACGGGCCAGCCCGCGCGTCAGGCCCGCGACGGCAGCCTTTGTCATCGCGTAAGCGGCAAGACCGGGTGCGGGGACTCGGTCGGCGTTGATGCTGCCGATGTTGATGATGCGTCCGTCGCTGCCCAGATGTGGAACCGCTCGCTGAACCGCGACGAACACCGCTCGAACGTTGATCGCGAGTTGTCGGTCGAACTCGTCGAGACGCAGCGACTCGACATCGCGCAGGACGGCAACGCCGGCGTTGTTGACGAGCACATCGAGACCGCCGAGCTGGGCCACCGCGTCGTCGACCGACTTCGCAACCTGCTCGGCGTCGGCGCTGTCGGCTTGGATCGACACTACTTTCCCGCCGTCGGCAGTCACCTCGGCGACCAACTTCTCGGCCTCGGCGGAGGACCTGCCGTATGTGAAGGCGACGGAGGCGCCGTCGGCGGCGAGGCGTCGGACGATTTCGGCACCGATGCCGCGGGACGCGCCGGTGACCAGCGCACGGCGACCTTGGAGGTTTGTCATAGTGCGTCCAAGCTAACTCACGGGGCAGAAATTCCCGCCTGCGTTAGGGTCAGCGGTTGATGAGCCCGCAATCCCGGCTCGAGCGCTTCGGGCAGCGGGCCGATTGGAAGGTAGCGGATGACCAAGCGAATCGTGGTGTGGGGCACCGGCTTTGTCGGCAAGATGGTTATCGCCGAGCTGGTCAGGCACCCGTCGTTCGAACTGGTCGGGGTCGGCGTGAGCAGTCCCGACAAGGTCGGCCGCGATGTGGGTGAGATCTGCGGACTTCCCGCACCGCTGGGCCTCACCGCAACTGACGACGTCGACGCGCTGATCGATCTCAAACCCGATGCGCTGGTGCACTACGGCCCGACCGCGGCCCACGCCGACGCCAACATCGCGCTGATCATCCGTTTCCTGCGCGCAGGTATCGACGTCTGCTCGACCGCCATGACGCCGTGGGTGTGGCCCACGATGCACCTGAACCCACCGGACTGGATTGCGCCCATCACCGAAGCGTGTGAACTTGGCGAAGCGTCCTGCTTCACCACAGGCATCGATCCCGGCTTTGCCAACGACCTTTTCCCGATGACGCTGATGGGCCTGTGCTCTGAGGTTCGCACCGTGCGGGCTTCGGAGTTGCTCGACTACACCAACTACACCGGCGATTACGAACGCGAGATGGGGATCGGGCGGCCACCGGAGAAGAAGGCGATGCTCGAGACTCCCGATATCCTCGTTTTCGCCTGGGGCGGAACGGTTCCCATGATTGCGCACGCCGCAGGCATCATGCTCGACGAGATCACCACCACATACGAGAAGTGGGTGACCCCGACCGAACGCGCGTCGGCAAAGGGGGTCATCTCTGCCGGCAACGTCGCCGCGGTGCGGTTCACCATCAATGGCGTTTACCAGGGCGAAAACCGGATTCAGCTGGAACACGTCAACCGCATCGGAGACGATGCCGCCCCGGATTGGCCGACCGGCAACCAGAACGATGTGTACCGGGTCGACATCGAGGGCACGCCAAGCATCTTCCAGGAGACGGCATTTCGGTTCACCGACGGCTCGGGCCGTGATGCCGCGGCCGCGGGATGTCTCGCAACCGGCATGCGCGCACTCAACGCGGTACCCGCAGTCAATGACCTGTCACCCGGCTGGGTGACAGCCCTGGATCTACCCCTGATCGGCGGCGTCGGCACCATTCGCTGAGTAACGCCTGCGACTCCATCCGAGATGGACGATAGGGTTGGCCGCGAGATTGGATTGAGATGGCTGATGGGGTAGGGCTGTCGGTTGGTGCCACCAACCTGACGGCGGTAGTGGTCGACCGGGCCGCGGTGACGCGGTCCGCCGTGGTGACCCTTTTTCCGAACCGGCCACTCGAGGTCGGGTTGCCAGCTGAAAATCCCCGGCTGAACAGCGACGAGCGTGGGCTGGTCATCACCGGATTCGTCGATCGCGTCGGAGATCCGGTGGGCATCGTTGCGTCCGACGGCAGCACCCACCGCGGCGAGGTCCTTCTCGCCCAAGCGCTGCTCGAAATGCTCTATGAGGTGACCAACGGACGGGGCACCACCGACCCGGTCGTGGTGACACACCCGGCGCATTGGCGTCCGGCCACGGTGGAGGCGCTGCGTGGCGCCCTTTCGCAGATGCGGGAGTTCACCGGGGTGTCGCTGATCTCCGATGCGAAGGCGGCCGTCGCGGCGTTGCGCGACAATCCCGGACTGCCGACCAGCGGAATCGTCGCCGTGTGCGACTTCGGCGGGAGCGGGACCAGCATCACGTTGTTCGACGCCGCCAACGGCGGCGAACCGATCGGCCAGACGGTCCGGCACGCCGAACTGTCCGGTGACCTGATCGACCAGGCGCTGCTGACGCAGGTGCTGGCTGCCACCTCCGATGCCGGGGACGTCGACCTGACGGGAACCTCTGCGATCGGACCGCTGACTCGGCTGCGCGCACAGTGCCGGGCGGCCAAGGAAAGGCTGTCGACCACAGCGGCGACCTCGCTTGCCGCCGAGCTACCAGGACATCGCGGCGAGGTCCGGCTGACCCGCAACGAGCTCGACGAGGCGATCCGAGCGCCCCTCGACGATTTCGCGGGCGTTCTTCAGGAGACGCTTGATCGCAACGGGGCGCGCGGGCTGGCTGCCGTCGCATCCGCAGGCGGCGGCGCACGCGTCCCACTCGTCACAACGACGCTGTCCGAGCACTTCGGTGTGCCGGTCATCACCACCCCGCAGCCCGAACTGACATCGGCGATCGGAGGCGGCCTCCACGCCGCCCGCGGCACCGCAGAAGAAGGCTCGACCGCCCTGGCGCAAGCGGTTGCCCCGCCCACCGCCGCGGCTGCCGCGGTAGCCGCCACGCAGATGGCGCCTGAAGTCCACGCCGACGACATGGGCTCCGGGGCACCTTCGGGGTTGGCCTGGTCCGAGGCCGACGACGTGCCCGACGTCGTCGCCCCCACCGACCCGTACGACTACGGCGGCGCTGCGGCCACCGACGCGATGGGCGGCCCGCGTCCGCAGATGCAGTTCGAACCCGCCACCGGCCCGTACGACAGCGGCACCCCCAAGCGGACGATGCCGTTCGGTCTGCTGGTCGCAGGCCTGCTCCTGGTGCTGCTCGCCATCGCATTGGCGGTCTGGTTCGTCCTTCGCAGCAATGAGAGCACTCCGTCGCCGTCATCGACGACCGTGAGCACGACCGCGCCCCCTGCCTCGCCGACGTCGGAGGCGCCGCCACCGCCCGCATCTGAGGCGCCGGCGGCGCCGCCCCAGGAGGAGCCGCCCGCCACGCAGACGGTCACGCAGCAGCCGGAGACGATCACGCAGACTCAGGAGCCGCCGCCGCCGCCGAGCGAAGCGCCCCCGCCCCCGCCGCCATCGTCCGAGGCCCCGCCGCCTGCCCCGGAGTCACCGTCATCGGCGTCGTCTCCGCCGCGGCTGATCCCGACGCTGCCGTACCCGACGATTCCGGGTCTGCCCTTTGTCCCGGCACCGGTACCGCCCGCCCCCTAGGCTCTCGGCTATGAATCAGACGGACGGCCTGCTGTTCAATCCGAACACCTACGATCCGGAGCAGTTCGACGCCGAGACCCGACGCCTGCTGCGCGCGACCATCGACTTCTTCGAGGGTCAGGGCAAAAAGCGCCTGCTCGACGACGACCTCAGGGTGGTCTGGCCCGCCGATTTCGTCGATTTCGTGAAGCGCGAGAGGCTGTTTGCGACCTTTCTGACGCCGTCGGAGTTCGCCGACGGTGACCCGAACAAGCGCTGGGATGCTGCACGCAACGCGGCACTGTCGGAGATCTTCGGGTTCTACGGGTTGACCTACTGGTATACCGAGCAGGTCACCATCCTCGGGCTCGGGCCGATCTGGCAGAGCGAGAACAAGGACGCGAAGCTCAAGGCGGCCGACGACCTCGAGGCTGGCGAAGTGATGGCGTTCGGGCTGTCCGAGCGCGAGCACGGCGCCGACGTCTACAACACCGACATGGTGCTGACGCCGGCGAGCGAGGAGGACCGCGCCAACGGAATCCTGTACCGGGCGACGGGGGAGAAGTACTACATCGGCAACGGCAATGTCGCGAGCATGGTTTCGGTGTTCGGCCGCCGAGGCGACATCGAGGGCCAGGACGCGTACGTGTTCTTCGCCGCAGACAGCCGGCACGAGAACTACCACCTGGTCGACAACGTCGTGCACATGCAGATCTATGTGAGCACGTTCCGGCTGGAGAACTATCCGGTGCGCGAGGAGGACATCCTGCACACCGGTGTGGAAGCCTTTGCGGCTGCACTCAATACCGTCAACATCGGCAAGTTCAACCTGTGCACGTGTTCTATCGGGATGGTCGAACACGCCTTCTACGAGGCGATCACGCACGCGCAGAACCGAATCCTGTACGGCAATCCGGTGACCGATTTCGCGCATGTGCGGGCCAACTTCGTCGACTCCTATGCGCGCATCGTTGCGATGAAATTGTTCAGCCAACGGTCGGTCGACTACCTGCGCAGCGCCAGCCTCGACGACCGGCGCTACCTGTTGTTCAACCCGGTGACCAAGGCGAAGGTCACGATGGAGGCCGAGAACGTCGTGCGGGCGCTGCATGACGTTGTCGCCGCCAAGGGATACGAGAAGAACACGATGTTCCGCGAGGTGGCACAGCTGGTCGGGGCGCTACCCCGGCTGGAGGGCACCGTGCATGTGAACGTCGGCCTTGTGCTGAAGTTCATGCCGAACTACATGCTCAACCCCAAGGACTATCCGGAGATCCCGACCCGCAACGATCCCGCCGACGACGTCTTCTTCTGGAATCAGGGACCGACGCGCGGTGCGGCCAAGGTGCAGTTCGCCGACTGGGCACCGGTGTACGAAAGACATTCGCAGATCCCGAATGTCGCCCGGTTCTACGAGCAGGCGCAGGCGTTCAAGCAGTTCCTGCTCACCGCCGCCCCTGATGCGGATCAGCTCAAGGATCTGGACTTCCTGCTCGAGGTCGGCCACCTGTTCTCGCTCATCGTCTACGGCCAGCTGATTCTCGAGCAGGCAGCCCTGACCGGCGTCGACCACGACATCGTCGACCAGATCTTCGATTTCCAGGTTCGCGATTTCAGTTCCTATGCCGTTGCCGTGCATGGCAAGTCGAGCTCGACGTCGGCTCAGCAGGAATGGGCACTCGGCGCGATCCGCAAGCCGGCGGCCGACGCGGCGCGCTTCGGCCGGGTGTGGGAGCGGGTCAAGGCCCACGACGGCGCCTACGAGATGCGCCCATAGCCGACTCGTGCGGCCGTGCCTCGTCGGCAGGCTTGGGATTCACTTCGTCCTCCGTTGTTTCGTCAGCACCAGCTTGGCCATGGGAATCTGCATCTGCTCCGGTTCGGCGGTCAGCCGTTCGGCGATCCCGACCTCGAGCCGGTCGAAGAACTGTGCGCACCGAGGATCGTTGCGGCCGTCCGCCAGTGCCGTCGCCAACGTCGGAAACACCGACGCCCTGACGAAGGTGGCCCACAGCGCGCCGAAAGCGCTTGCGTCGTGGTCGAGTTGATACTGCGTCCAAAATCGGTCCTCGGCGTCGAACACCTCGAGATGTTCGACCGACAGCCGTTCGAACCGGCCGGAAGGAGCGAACGGAGCCAGAAAGTCCGCCTCTTGGCGCCCAACGGTCGGAATGCACATGCGCCGCACCTCGTCCTCGGCCAGCAGGCCGTCGCCAACGAGCTCGGACAGCGTGTCGACCAGCGCGCCGAGCAGCGGACGGTAGCCGAACTCGCCCTGCTCGTCCAGGCCCATGGTCAACACCACGAGCTGCCCGCCAGGACACAGTTCACGGCCGCGGAACGCGACGAATTCGTGCCAGTCGCGCGCTGCCTGCTTCGCGTACGCCACCCGCACGTCTTCGTCAGCGCTGTAGGCCACCTGCACGTGATCGGGGATCGGCGCAGGGATTCGGCTCACCCATTGGATCGCCCATGACGACCAACCAAGATGCACACTGTTGGACGGGATGATCTGGTTGTAGAACGAGCGGCCGACCGCCGAAGCGAACGTGGCGGCATCCTTGCTCAGATACGTGTCGTGGTCCTCGGCCAGTGTTTCGAACATCACCGTGAAGTTGTTGTCGGGGACGTCGGTGTGGACCACGAGGATCGAATGTTCTGGACGGGTCCGGTTGCGCAGCACCGGGAGGGCTGCAGAGATGGGCAGCAGCGAGTTGTGTCCGGTCGACGCCCCGTAGTCGGCGATAACGATCGGCTGCGGCTGCCGAGGAAGCGGCACCGTGGCCGCCGCCTGCTCGAATAGCGCTATCGCCGGTCGCACTCCAGCCGCCTGCAGCCGCGAGCTGACCGAGTACTTGTCGCTGTCGATCGGCTCTGGCCGAACCACCACGCTCGACTCGGGTACCGCCGACGGCTCCTCGGGCATGCGACAACGGTAGCCGTCGTCGAGCGAGGCGTGGCAGACTTCGCGGATGGCTGGCGGACGGACGGTGCCGCGTACCTTCATCCTCGCGTCGGTTGTGACCCTGGTGGTGGCCGTCGTCGGCTTCATCGTGACGATGGTGCTGAACGCGTTCGTCTTCGATGAGTACGACGCCTACGGTGAGGTGCCGATCCCGGGCTCGAGCAGCCTGCATCTGCCCGCGGGCGAGGCGACGATCAGCTTCCACACCCAAACGATCGGCAGTCCGAGCGGCGGGGGTCTTCCCGTCCCGAACCTGGGGCTGACCATCGATCCGCCCGCGGGCACACCGAAGCCCGAGGTCACCCAAAACTGGGGCACCACAACCACCGTCAACAACGACGCCCGCGTCCGGGTCTGGGTGGTGCAGATCCCCGCAGAGGGCACCTACCAGATCACCGCCGACGGCAACGTCAACGGCTACATCAACCCGCAACTGGCGTTCGGGCACGATTCCTCCAACGCCACGCTGGTGTGGGCGTTCGCCGGACTGTTCGTCATCGGCCTTCTCGAGCTGACGGCAGCGATCATCTACGCGGTGAGAAGCGGTAAGCGCCCGGTACCTGCGGCACCTGTGGGGCCGACGTTCGATATCGGAGATTCGCACCGGGCCGCAGATCGGTACACGCCGACCGACGACGGCGTCCGGATCGAGCAGCTCAAAAACCTTGCGGCGCTTCGCGACTCCGGCGCGCTCACCGACCAGGAGTTCGAGGCCGAAAAGCACCGGATCCTGAACTCCTAGCCGGCGACGACCGCTAGGCGACGGGTTGACCTGCGGCGAGTGCCTTGACATCGGCAGTGTGCAGCGGAGTACCGCCGACCCCCCAGTCGCCACTGCTGATTTCCTCGACCACAACCCAGGTGACCGGTCGCATGTTCTCGCCCTCGATCTCGACCATGGCGTCGGTCACGCTCCGTACGATTTCCTGCTTCTGAGCCGCCGAGAACACTCCCTCGATGACCTTGACGTTGACGAATGGCATCGCCTTCTCCTTCTGTTCTTTCTCCTGCCGGCCAGCGGAATTGCTGGCCAGGACTATCTCGCTGACCGACCGTCGGGAAGGTCTGCGAAGCGCGGTGTATTCGGCTCGAGCGGCAGTCGAAGGCCGTTGACGAGATAGCTCACCATCCGGTAAAAGCCGGCGAGCATGAGCAATTCGATGATCGCCTCAATCGAGAAGTGATTCGTGAGGTTGTTCCACAGGTCATCGTCGACGGTGCAGCAATCGTGCAAGCTGTCGCAGAGCGAGATGAGGGCGCGGTCCTCATCGCCCCAGATGTCCTCGTCGGCAACGCCGCTCACGAGTGATGCGATCTGCCGTTCGTCCAACCCGGCCTTGCCGGCGTACGCGGCTACGTGGACCCCCCACTCGTACTCAGCGCCGCACTGTGCCGTCACGCGGTCGATGACGATTTCGCGCTGCCGGATGGCAAGATGACCATGATCGAGAAGTCCGGCACTGAACAGCTTGTAGAACAGCCGACGATCGCGGGCCAGCGTCGTGAAGAGAACCAGCGGCTCATTGCCCTGCATGACGGCGTCAATGGAGTCCTGGATGTCGGCCGGAAGTGGAGAGGGCGCCGGGTCGACCCGTGCGCTATGAAACTTATAGCGTGTCATGGTTGCACCGTACCCACACGTGCTACAAAATGTAAAGCATGAATAGTCCAAGGGTCGGTCGACCAGCACGCGGATCGACCACGGGGCGACCAATCATGGTGGTCCTCGACGTGCTGGGTCGCCGTGGGGCGCTTCGTGTGTTGTGGGAACTTCGCGACGGCCCGTTGACTTTTCGCGCCCTTCAGGAGGCGTGCGAATCCAACCCCGGCTCGCTCAACGCGCGGTTGAAAGACCTACGCGAGCTCGGAACCGTCGATCACGAGGACGGCGGCTATCGACTCAGTGAAAGCGGTATCAGCCTGATGGAGACCCTGATCAGTCTCCAAGCCTGGTCAGACCGATGGGCCACCGCGTCCGGGCATAACGCGAAAGGCTAGTGGCCGCGGGCGACCCACTCGTCGTAGTGCACGATCTCGTCGCCGACGGTGGTGGAGTCACCATGGCCGGTGTAGACGATGGTTTCGCCGGGCAGCTTGCCCAGCTTGCCCGCGATCGACTCCAGGATGGTCGGGAAGTCGGAGTACGACCTGCCGGTAGCCCCGGGTCCGCCTTCGAACAGCGTGTCGCCGCTGAACACCGCGTTAAGCTCTGGTGCGTACCAGCAGACCGACCCGGGTGAATGACCCGGTGTGTGCAGCGCACGCAGCTCGGTCCCGGCGACGTTGATCGTCTCGTTCTCGCCGATTGCCCGGAAGTCCTTGTCCGGATGGGTCATCCGCCACAGTACGTCGTCGGCGGGATGTAACAGCACAGGAGCGTCCAGCGCGTCACCGAGCTCGGGTGCCACCGTCACGTGGTCGTTGTGGCCGTGAGTGCAGATGACGGCGACCACATTGCGGCCCCCGACGGCGTTGACGATCGGGCCCGCGTCGTGAGCGGCATCGAAAACCACCACGTCGTTCTCATCGCCGACAATCCAGATGTTGTTGTCGACTTCCCAACTGCCGCCGTCGAGTTCGAACGTGCCGTGGGTGACGATCCGCTGTATCGGTCCGCCGTTCATTTCATCACCACCACCGAGCGCAGCACCTCGCCTGCGTGCATCTTGTGGAAAGCGTCCTCGATGTCGTCGAGACCGATGCGTTCGGAGACGAACTTCTCCAGCGGCAGCCTGCCCTGCAGGTACAGGCTGATCAGGGTGGGGAAGTCGCGCTCGGGGAGGCAGTCGCCGTACCACGACGACTTCAGCGCACCGCCACGGGAGAAGAAGTCGACCAGCGGCATCTCCAGCTTCATGTCTGGAGTCGGAACACCAACCAGCACAACAGTTCCCGCCAAATCGCGTGCGTAGAACGCCTGCTTCCAGGTTTCCGGTCGTCCGACGGCGTCGATCACGACGTCGGCGCCGTTCCCGTCGGTGAGATCCTGGATCGTCTCCACCGGATCGAGCTCGCGCGCATTGATGGTGTGGGTGGCGCCGAATTCGCGCGCCCAGTCCAACTTCTTGTTGTCGGTGTCCACCGCGATGATCCGCTTGGCGCCGACCAGTCGGGCGCCGGCGATGGCGGCGTCGCCCACTCCGCCGCAACCGATCACCGCAACGGTGTCGTCGCGGTTCACCGCGCCGGTGTTGATCGCCGCGCCGATGCCTGCCATCACGCCGCAGCCCAGCAGCCCGGCCACGGCGGGATCGGCCGCGGGATCGACCTTTGTGCACTGGCCCTCGTGGACCAGCGTCTTGTCGACGAATGCCCCGATGCCCAGCGCCGGGGTCAGCTCGGTGCCGTCGGTCAGCGTCATCTTCTGCTCGGCGTTGAACGTGTCGAAGCACAGGTGCGGACGCCCACGCTTGCAGGCGCGGCACCGACCGCAGACCGCGCGCCAGTTCAGGATCACGAAGTCGCCCGGTTCCACGTTCGTCACGCCGGGGCCGATCGATTCGACGGTGCCCGCCGCCTCGTGACCGAGCAGGAACGGGTACTCGTCGTTGATGCCGCCCTCGCGGTAGGTCAGATCGGTATGGCACACCCCGCAGGCGAGGATGTCGACGACCACCTCACCCGGTCCGGGGTCGGGGATGACCACATCCACCACCTCGACCGGTTCACCCTTCTTCCGGGAGATCACTCCGCGCACTGTTTGACCCATGAGTCAAACCTTAGCGGGACGCATCGGCGAGCCGATAGTGGTGCACGGCCGCGGGCCGATAGTGAAACCTGTAGGCATGATGCCGGTTCTCTTTCTCAGTCACGGCGCGCCACCGCTCATCGACGACGAGCTGTGGGTGTCGCAGCTCGCAGCGTGGGCCGCCGACCTTCCGGTGCCGAAAGCCATCGTTGTCGTCTCCGCCCATTGGGAAGCCGCGCCGTTGACGATCGGCTCGACCACGGTCGAGACACCACTGACCTACGACTTCTGGGGCTTCCCGCAGCGCTACTACGACGTCACCTACGACGCGCCCGGCGCGGCCGCCCTGGCCGCGACGATCGAGGCGCTGATGCCCGACGGCGAACCCGTCGCCCACGATCCAGACCGAAGGCTCGACCACGGTGCGTATGTTCCGCTGACGGTGATGTATCCCAACGCGGACATCCCGGTGCTGCAGATCTCCATGCCGACGTTGGACCCGCACCGGCTGTTGCAGCTCGGCGAACGCCTTCGACCGCTGCGCGACGACGAGGTGCTGGTGATCGGATCGGGGTTCACCACGCACGGCCTTCCGTTTCTGGACGACCCGTCGCCGGGGGCCACCCCGCCGGGATGGTCGGCGGACTTCGACAGCTGGGCAGCCGATCGGTTCTCCGCCGGAGATGTCGACGGGCTCGTCGACTTCCGGAACAAGGCGCCGGGAATGCCGTATGCGCACCCCACGATCGAACACTTCGCACCGCTCTTCGTGGCGCTCGGCGCGTCGGGGGACCCGCAGCAGAAACCCGGTCAGATCATCGACGGCTATTGGATGGGCCTGGCGAAACGGTCCATCCAACTGGTGTGATGAAGGTGCTATGAACGCACTGTTCGACTATCTTGCCGAGGCGCGCACAGCCCACCTGCGCGGCGACTGGCGCGCGAGCTACGCCGCGTTCGTGCGCGCTGACGGGATCGGGACGATGTCGATCGACGACCTCGACGCCTACAGCGTCGCCGCGTGGCGCCTCGGTTACCGAAGCGAGGCGCTCCGGTTGGCCGAGCGCACCTATGACAGGTTGGCGCGCACCGATCCCACCGCCGCGGCGATGAAGGCGATAGTTCTCGCATTGCAGTGGCACGCCGGGGAACACGACGCGGTGTCCCGGCATTGGGTTGACCGCGCACGAGGCCTGCTCGCCGGCGTGTCGGCGGTCGGCGCGCGCGGTTACCTCGCCTACCTCGAAGCCGCGGCCGCCCTCGATGCGGGCGACGCGCCCAGGGCGGCGCGCGCCGCGGCGGTGCTGCGCGATACGGCGTCCGCTACGGGCGACCCGACCCTGGTGCTGCTCGGGCGCGTCGTCGACGGAGTGACCGCGTTGATGGAATCGCGCGTCGCGCAAGGCTATCGGCTTCTCGATGACGCGCTGGTGCCGGTTATCGATGACCGGATTGCGCTCGAATGGGCCGGCGACCTGTATCGGCTTGTGCTGCGTACGGGTGACCGGGTGGACGCAAGTCACCGCCGGGCGTGGACGGTGTCCATGCACCGCTGGGTGGTGAACACCGGGGTCGTCGTCGATACCGGGTTTGCGCCGTGAGGAGCCTGCCTCAGTTGGCCGGCGACCGGCTGTTCGTGACGGACGGCGGCCTGGAAACCGAGCTGGTCTTCCACGACGGCATCGACCTGCCTTGCTTTGCGGCGTTCCCACTACTCGCCGATCCGAACACTCGCGCCAGACTGGCGCGGTACTACAACGGCTATCTGGACATCGCGCGCACGCATTCAGCGGGCTTCGTGATGGAAACGCCGACGTGGCGGGCCAACCCCGACTGGGCCGAGCAGCTCGGCTACTCGGCAGCGCGGCTCGACGACGCGAACAGGGCGGCGATCGCCCTCGCTGAGGAGATCCGCGCGACCGGGGCGGCCGACGGCATCCCCACCGTCGTCAGCGGATGCATCGGTCCGCGCGGGGACGGCTACGACTCCGATAGCGCAATGACGGCCGAGGAAGCCGAGGACTATCACCGGGTACAGGTCGGCACCTTCGCCGACACCTCCGCCGACCAAGTCACCGCGATCACGATGACCAATGCCGCGGAGGCGGTCGGCATCGTGAAAGCGGCTGCCGCGGCAGGTGTTCCGTCGGCCATCTCGTTCACGGTCGAGACCGACGGCAGGCTTCCGACGGGACAGTCGCTGCATGACGCCGTCGACCAGGTGGACGCGATGACAGATTCCGCTGCGGCCTACTTCATGGTCAACTGCGCACACCCGACACATTTCATGCCTGCGCTGGCACACGAAGGGGCGTGGCGGCGGAGGATCGTCGGCTTGCGTGCGAATTCCTCACGGAGAAGTCACGCCGAGCTCGACGACGCAACGGAACTCGACGAGGGGGACCCGCGCGAGCTCGGCACCCTGCACGCCGCGCTGCAGGATCGGGTTCCTGCGGTTCGGGTGCTCGGCGGGTGCTGCGGCACCGATGCTCGACACGTAGCCGCGATCGTTTCGGCGTGGAGGACGAATTAGGCTCCTGCGGGATGCCTGCTCTCGACGCGATCGCCGACTGGCCTGTCTCGAATGCCGCCGCGGCGGTTGTCGGACCGTCCGGTGTTCTAGCCGAGCACGGCGATGTGGCGTATCGGTTCGGGCTGGCTTCGGTGACGAAGCCGTTGGTTGCCCGGGCTGTTCAGATCGCGATCGAGGAGGGTGTGCTCGAACTCGACACCCCCGCAGGGCCGCCGGGTTCGACGGTGCGTCATCTGTTGGCCCACGCCTCCGGTTACGCGATGCACACCGATCGGGTGATGTCGGAACCCGGAAAGCGGCGGATCTACTCGAACTACGGGTTCGGCGTGGTCGCTTCCGTGGTGGCGAGTGAAGCGGGCATCGACTTCGACCGCTACCTCGACGAGGCCGTCTTCGATCCGCTTGGCATGACGTCCAGCGGTCTCGAGGGCGGCGCCGAGGCGGCGGGCTATGGCGCCACCTCGACGGTCGCCGATCTGGCGTTATTCGTCGGTGACCTGCTGCGACCGGTGCTGGTGTCGGCCGAGATGCATGCCGAGGCGACCGCTCTACAGTTCCCCGGGCTAACAGGGGTGCTGCCGGGCTTCGGGGTGCAGCGGCCCAACGATTGGGCACTGGGTTTCGAGCTTCGAGACAATAAGACGCCGCATTGGACGGGGTCGGCAAACTCGGCGCGCACCTACGGTCATTTCGGCCAGTCAGGGACGTTGATCTGGGTCGATCCGGACCGTGACCTGGCGCTTGTCGCGCTCACCGATCGTGATTTCGGGGACTGGGCCTACGAGCCCTGGCCGGCACTCTCTGATGCCGTGATCGCCGAATTCGACGGCAAACACATGGGGGACTAGCGCAACAGGGGCCTCACAAGGCACAATAGACACGTTCGACACAATTTCAGCTCGTCGCATTCACCAGGTCGTTGGGGAAGACGTCCCTCGTGGAGCGAAGGAGTAGCAATGCGTGCGTCGAACCAGTTCGCCGACTCAACGACGGGCGTGGTTTTCATCCACGCCTCGCCAGCGGCCGTGTGCCCGCATGTCGAGTGGGCGTTGTCGTCGACCCTTCATTCCAGAGCAAATCTGACCTGGAGTGCGCAGCCGGCCATGCCCGGTCAGCTGCGTGCGGTCACCAATTGGGTTGGTCCGGTCGGCACCGGCGCGCAGCTCGCGAACGCGCTGCGGTCATGGTCGGTGCTGCGATTCGAGGTGACCGAGGACCCCAGTGCAGGCGTGGACGGACAACGGTTCTGCCACACGCCGCAACTCGGCTTGTGGAGCGGCGTGATGAGCGCCAACGGCGATGTGATGGTCGGCGAGATGCGGATGCGCTCGCTGATGTCCGCGGGGGCCGACATGCTCGTCGCCGAACTCGACTCTGTGCTCGGCACCGCATGGGATGAGGCCCTCGAGCCGTATCGCAGCGGAGGCGACACGGGCGAGGTGCCCTGGCTCAATCGCGGAGTCGGGTAGCCGACGGCATTCAATTGCGGAGTCGGGTAGCCGACGGCATTCAATTGCGGAGTCGGGTAGCGGGCAGCCGAAGGATCTTCAGCGCGCCCGGCACCGCCGACACCTCGACAGGCAGCGGGCAGACATACTCGCCGTCGGCGTAGGCGTTGATGCCGGGGGAGTCGACGGTGATCGTTTGCGCCCGCGCGGTGCGGACCTCGTCGAGGTCGACGTGGGTGCCCTTGAACACCGTCGGAAACAATCGGATCAGCTTGGTCCGCGACGCCGACGCCACCATGGTGGCGTCGAGCAATCCGTCGGTGGGGTCCGCGTTCGGACAGATCCGCATACCGCCGCCGTAGGTCTTGGTGTTGCCGAATGCGGCAAGCGTGAGATCAGTGACGACTTCTTCGCCGTCGAACGACAACCTGAACGGCAGCAGCCGCAGCTTGGACAACTCGGCGACCATGGCCACGTTGTATCGCATCCGGCCATGCGGCCACCGCATGCGGTTGGTGCGATCGGTGACGAGCGAGTCGAAGCCGGCGGCCATCACGGTGCCGAACCACTTATCGGTGCCGTCGGCGCCCTTGATCCGGCCAAGGTCGACCGTCTGCACCGCGCCGTCGACCACGACATCGGCGGCGGCCTCGGGATCTGTTGTCGGAATGCGAAATTCGCGCGCATGGTCGTTTCCGGTTCCCGCCGGGATGATGGCCAGCGGAACGTCGGTTTGCGCCAGCACTTGCAGCGCAAGCGAGATGATGCCGTCCCCGCCTACGACCACCAGTGCGTCCATCCCGCGCTCCAGTGCCCCGTCGACGAGTCGTCGGGCATGCTCGGCATCGGTTCCCGCGATCGCGACGACGTCGACGCCGCGGCGATGCAGTTGAGCCACCGCCCGCTCGGCCGCATGCGGCGCGCTGCCGTGCCCCGACGCGGGGTTGGTCAGCATCGTGACACGGCCTATGGTCACGGAATCAGTTTGCCCGGGTTGAGGATTCCTACCGGATCGAGTGTCGCCTTGACCGCCTGCAGCACCTTGACGCCGACGTCGCCTACCTCGTCGCGCATCCACGGCCGATGATCGGCGCCGACCGCGTGGTGATGCGTGATCGTGGCGCCGGTGCGCACCATTGCGTCCGACGCCGCGGTCTTCGCTTTTCGCCACTGCTCGATCGGATTGCCGCGCTGTCCGGCGACGACGGTGAAGTAGAGCGAAGCCCCGGTGGGATACACATGCGAAATGTGGCACAGCACAAGCGCAGGCGTGCCGGTTTCGGCCAGCGCGGTCGTCAGCGCCTCGGTCACAGCGGATTTCACCGCGGGGATGTTGGACCAGTTGGTGGCCGTCTCCAAGGTTTCGCACAATGCGCCCGCCGACAGTAGCGAGTCGCGCAGGTACGGCGCGTTGAAGCGGCCGTGCTCCCATGCGCGCGCCGGCGCCTCGCCGAGCGACGTGCCGCCCTTGGTCTTCAACAGCGCCCGGGTTTCGGCATGCCTGCTCTCGACGTGTTCCTCCGAGCCTTCGAACACCGTGATCGCCAGACAACCCCCGGTGATGCTGTTCTCGCCGATGTTTTCGGTGGTGGCGAGGTTCACGCCGGTCTCGGCCTCGTCGGAGAGCCGCAGCACGGTCGGCCCGGTACCGGTCTGGGCGACGGCACGCAGACCGTCCGCGCCGGTGGCGAAGTCGGGAAATGACCAGGCTTCATACCGTGTCGCGGCAGGCGCTGGGTGAACCTTCACGCGAACGCGGGTGATGACGCCGAACACCCCTTCCGAGCCGATCAACAACTGCCGTAGATCCGGGCCCGCCGCGGACTCCGGCGCACGACCGAGATCCAGGACGCCTGCAGGGGTGATCGCGCGCAGACCGCGCACCATGTCGTTGAATCGTCCGTAGCCGGCCGAGTCCTGCCCGGATGACCTGGTGGCGGCGAATCCGCCGATCGTCGCGAATTGGAAGCTCTGCGGGAAGTGCCCTAGCGAGAATCCACGCTCGCCAAGCAGACGTTCGGCATCCGGCCCTGTGACGCCGGCGCCGAGCTCGGCCTCCCCGGAGACCTCGTCGAGGTGGTGCAGTTCGTTCAGCCTGCGCAGATCGAGCGAGATCACCGCCTTGAACTGACCGCGCAACGGATCGAGGCCGCCGACGACGCTGGTGCCTCCGCCGAAGGGGATCACGGCGATGCTGCGCTGCCCGCACAGCCGCAGGATGTCGGCCACCTCGTCCTCGTCACCGGGCAGCAGCACCGCATCGGGTGCGTCCTGGACTCCCGGGTCGCGGCGGCGCAGCAGATCGAGTGTGGACTTTCCGCCCGCGCGAAGCAGCCTGGCGGCGTCGTCGACACCGCAGTTCTTCGCCCCGACAATGTCGGCCAGCGCGTCGCGATCAGCGGGTGAGAGTGCCGACGGTCGCAGCTTGACCTGTTCAGGCTCGAGTTCGGGAAGCGGGACGTCCCCGACACCGAGTGCCTGTGTCAGCAGATTCCGAATTCCTTCGGAGAGCGGCTTCGCCTGCTCCGGGTCGCCCCATGCATCCCACTTCATCATGCGTTACAGTATTACATATGCTGTCAATCAGTAACGAACTCTCGCCCGACGTCGGCGACCGGATTCTCGACGCCGCGGCGAGTTGCGTGGTCGCCTACGGCATCGACCGGGTGACGCTGGCAGAAATTGCCCGCCGGGCCGGCGTGAGCAGGCCGACCATCTACCGCCGCTGGCCCGATACGCAGGCCCTGCTGGCGGCGCTGCTGACCGCACGGATCATCGGCGTGCTGCGCGAAGTGCCGTCGGCAGGCACCGGCCGCGAAGCTCTTGTCGAGCGGATCGTCGGTGTCGCAGAACGGCTCCGGCACGACGACGTCGTCATGTCCGTGTTTCACTCCGCACCCGAGCTGGCCATGGTCTACATCGCCGAACGCCTCGGCACCAGCCAGCAGATCCTCATCAATGCGGTCGCCGCCGAGCTGAAGGTCGCTCAGCGGGACGGCAGCGTGCGGCCCGCGGACCCGCGTCACCTCGCCGCCATGTGCCTGCTGATAACCCAGTCGACCATTCAGTCCGCACAGATCGTCGAACCGATCCTCGACGCCGACGCCCTCGCCGTCGAGCTCGCCCACTCGCTGAACGGATACCTCAAGCCATGACGAATTCGGCCGCACTCAACGCATCTCGCCGCTCACGCGAGATGACGGCGCTTGCCGACAGCGAGGAGCTCGACGTCATGGTCATCGGCGGTGGCATCACCGGAACGGGGATCGCGCTGGACGCCGCATCCCGTGGGCTCACGGTTGCCCTCGTCGAAAAGCATGACCTGGCTTTCGGGACGAGCCGATGGAGCTCCAAGCTCGTGCACGGCGGCCTGCGCTACCTGGCGACCGGCAACGTCGGCATCGCCAGGCGCAGCGCCGTCGAGCGCGGAATCCTGATGACGCGCAATGCGCCGCATCTGGTCAGCGCCATGCCTCAACTCGTGCCCTTGCTGCCCGCGATGGGCAGCGCGGAACGAGCCCTGGTGCGCACCGGCTTCCTCGCCGGCGATGCGTTACGCGCTATGGCGGGCACTCGGTCGTCGACATTGCCCCGGTCTCGGCGCATCTCTGCCAGCCGGGCCGCCGACATGGTCCCCGCGGTCCGGCGCGACGGCCTCAGCGGCGGGTTGCTCGCCTATGACGGGCAGTTGATCGACGACGCGCGCCTGGTGGCCGCCGTCGCCAGGACGGCTGCCCAGCACGGCGCGGTCATCCTGACCAGGGTGGCAGCATCCGATGTCACCGGCGGCACGGTGCGGCTGACCGACCAGCTGACCGGCGAGTCGTTCGACGTGAACGCCCGCGCTGTGATCAATGCCAGTGGCGTCTGGGCCGGCGAGGTCGACACCTCGATCAAGTTGCGACCCAGCCGTGGCACCCATCTGGTGTTCGATGCCGAGACGTTCGGAAACCCGTCAGCTGCGTTGACCATTCCCATACCAGGAGAGCTCAACCGCTTCGTGTTCGCGATGCCTGAGCAGCTGGGCCGCGTGTATCTCGGCCTGACGGACGAGGATGCGCCGGGACCGATACCTGATGTCCCCGAGCCGACTTCGGAGGAGATCGGTTTCCTGCTGGACACCGTCAACACCGCGCTGAATGTCAAGCTCGGTCGCGACGACGTCATCGGCGCCTATGCGGGGCTGCGGCCGCTGATAGATACAGAGGTGGCGGACGAGAGGAGCATGGGGGACAGGCACAGTCGGACGGCTGACGTGTCGCGCGACCATGCCGTTGTCGAGTCCCCCTCGGGAGTGATCAGCGTGATCGGCGGCAAGCTGACCGAGTACCGCTTCATGGCCGAAGATGTGCTCGACAAAGCCGTCGCGCTCCGCGGGCTCTCCGCACGTCCCTGCCGGACGCGCAATCTGCCGCTCGTCGGTGCGCCGTCGAATCCGGTTGCGACGCTGCGTGTTCCCAATGAACTGCCGTCGTCATTGGTCGCCCGGTTCGGAGCCGAGGCGCCTAACGTCGTCGCCAAGGCCACCTGCGACCGGGCAGGCGATCCGGTGGCCGACGGCATCGACGTTATTCGGGCCGAGTTCGAGTACGCGGTCACCCACGAGGGCGCGCTGAGCGTGGACGATATCGTCGACCGGCGCACCCGTATCGGGCTGGTCGACTCCGACAGGAACAAGGTGTTGACTGTGGCGGAGGAAATGCTCGCAGGAGGTGTTTGATGAGTCTGGCTCACGGACGGGTCGAGGTGCGACTGCCTGCAAAGGACCTTGCGCGTGCGAAGCGGTGGTATGCCGAGAAGCTTGGCCTGCTGCCGTCCGAAGAGCGGGACGGAGGTCTGCGCTATGAGTGCGGTGCCGGGGTGTTCTGCTTGTTCGAGTCAGCCGGGTTCTCCGATGGATCGTTTACCCAGATGGCCTTCAACGTCGATGACATCGATGCCGAGGTGTCCGAATTGCGCGGGCGGGGTGTGGCGTTCGAGGATCACGGCATCCCTGGGCTGGCGATGGCGAACAAATGAGGCTGATCGCAGCCATCGCTGCGGTGCTCGCGGTGCTGTCGGTGGCGGCGACTGCACCTGCTGCAGGCGAGCCCGGGATGTCAAGCGGAAAGGCCTATTCCGAGAAAACGACCTCGGTCGAGGGCACCACCACCGACCGGTTG
>Ga0164306_10000193_pt1 | contig 23092 bp, 21 predicted proteins | sample Whisoiple_242_MG_FD_110213 | JGI IMG/M metagenome (GOLD analysis project Ga0164306, IMG submission 110213) | Soil microbial communities amended with fresh organic matter from upstate New York, USA - Whitman soil sample_242_MG | ecosystem: Environmental > Terrestrial > Soil > Unclassified >... | reverse complement strand
TGGCCTGCGCTTGCACGTCAGTCTGCGAGGAGACATAGCTACCTAGCGAGCCAAGCACCCGCAATTCTCGTGACTCGAGTCGGTTCACCTTGCTCGACGAGATGTGGGAGTGTGCCCCGCTGGCGTGCGAGAGCGTGATGACGAAGCCTGCGTCGGTGCGCCCTTCGGGCAGCTCCACCCAATCGAGGTTCGCCGACACCAGTTGCGCCGGTCCGAGAAGCCACAACGCTTGGTCGACGAGATGGCTGCCCAGGTCGCGAAGTAGTCCGCCGTCGGGGCCGGCCTCCAGGGTCTGCGGCTCGTCGAGATCGAATCGAGAGTCGAATCGCCAGACCTCGCCCAGTAGGCCCTCGTCGAGCACGCCGCGAAGTGTGGTGATGTCGGTATCCCAACGACGATTGTGGAACACGCTCAACAGCACGCCCGCCGCAGCGGCGGCGTCGACGAGGGCCTGACCGGCCGCCGCCGTCGGTGCGAAGGGCTTATCGGCGATGACGTTGACTCCGCGCCCGACAGCCTCGAGGACGAGTTCGCGCCGAGTCTGCGGCGGCGTCGAGATGGTCACGGCGTCTACCCCGGCATCGAGCAGCTCGCCGAGCGACGCGAAAACCGGCACTCCCGGCAAGTCCTGATGCACTTCCGCGACGCGCTGCGGGGAGCGCGCCACAATGCCGGTCAGTTCGCACCCGTCCGCCGCCTGGATGAACGGAGCGTGAAAGTAACGACCTCCGACCCCGTAACCAACGAGTCCGATGCGCATGATGCCTCCAAGTTTCCAGGCCGGATGACGTCGCCCTATTTGTTAAGACAATATAACCTATACCCAACGGTGTTGATGCTCCAGAGACTCACCGCCGGCGCTACTAGTAATTAGCCTGGCTTCGAGCACGCCGGGGACCCGATCGCGATGGCCGCCGACGCGCTGGCGGCCTACCTCAACGATCGCGCCGCCAACAAAGACACCATCCTGATCGCCGACACCTGGGAGATGGCCGACGCGCTCAACCACCGCCTGCACGACACCCTCACCACCCCCCGGCCCGACCGTCAAAGCCGCGCGCGACCAAGAAATCCGCGTCGGCGACATCATCACGAGCCGAAGCAACGACGCCACCATCGACGTCAAACCCGGCGCCGGCCACGACCGCACCCGTCCGGTTGATCAGGTCCGCAACGGCAACCGCTGGCGGGTGGCCGCGATCGATCCGGACACCAATCGGCTTGCCGCCGAACGACTCACCGACAACGCCCGCGCGGTGTTCGAGAACGACTACCTCAAAGAACACATCACGCTGGGCTACGCGGCGGCGGTGCATTCGGCGCAAGGCGTCACGGCCGACAGTTCGTATGCGATTCTGGGGAGGGGCTTCGCGGGCGATGGCGTATGTGGCGATGACGCGGGGCCGGCACAACAACGAGGCGTTCCTCTACCAGAAGTTCAGCGCCGAAGCCGACCACGAGCACGCCACACCGATCACCAGCCCAGACCTGCATCATTTGCGCCGCGGCAACGAGTACTCGGCCGAGCACTACTTCAAGCAGATTCTGCACAACGACGACCGGCCCCGCACGATGCGCGCCGAGGCCGAACGCACCGAGAGCGGGTTGCTTCCCGAGGTGGTCGCCGAGGTGATTGAGCGCCACGAGTCGCGCCGCCGCGCCCGCCACGCAACTTGGCGGGCTCACGTGAAGACGGCGCAAAGGTGGCACGCCGGTCACGAACGGATGGCCGCAGCGGCTCAAACACGCACCGCCGGCGTCGATCTCGACGCCCGTCTTGAACTCTGAGCGCTACGCCCACCGGCAGGGGAAGGTCACTCCGGTCAATTGCTCGGAGATCTCCCACAGCCGACGGCCGTCGGCCTCGTTCTTGGCGCGATCCAGGACCTTGGCATGCGTCACTCCTCCGCCGGCCATCTCCAGAATGCCGTGCGGGCCGTAGAACGTTCCGCCCTTGGCGTCCGGCGATACCGCCCCGTAGAGCGCGGGCAGGATCGCGTCGTCGACTTCCTGCCACATGAACGGCGTGGCTTGGCGACTGACGCGGTAGAAGCGCTCCCACAATGTCGGGTTCTCCTTGCCCTGCGAGGGGCCGCTCAACTGCAGGTTGGTCTTCGCAAAGCCGGGGTGGGCCGCATTTGACATGATGCCCCAGCCGCCGCGCTGGCTCTGGCGATCTAGTTCGAGGGCGAACATCAGGTTCGCCGACTTCGATTGCGCGTACGCCTTTGTGGGGTTGTAGCGCTTTTCCCACTGCAGATCGTCGAAGTTGATGCCGCCCATGCGGGCCGCAAGGCTGCTCAGCGATGTCACCCTTGGGTTGTCCGCGGCGCGGAGCAAGGGCAACAGGTGACCGGTCAGGGCGAAGTGTCCGAGATGGTTGCCGCCGAACTGCAATTCGAACCCGTCCGCCGTCGTTTCGCGCGTGGGCGGCTGCATGATCCCGGCGTTGTTGACGAGGATGTCGATGGGTCGTCCTTCGGCGTTGAGTTCGTCACCGAGTGCCTTGACGCTTTCCAGCGACGACAAGTCGAGCGATTTGATCGTCAGCTTCGCGGTGGACACCGTCGCGCGGATCTGCTCGACTGCGGCTTCGCCCTTGGCGCGGTTGCGGATCGCCATGACGACCTCCGCGCCCGCGGCGGCCAACCGGGTGGTCAGGCCCAGGCCGAGGCCGGAGTTCGAGCCGGTGACGACGGCCAGCCTTCCGGACAGGTCGGGAACGGTGACAGTGAGGTCATTGCGGGTCATGGGATGTCTCCTCGTATAGGTGGGTTAACCGAATAATAACGAACCAATGGTCTGATAACAAGAGCCCACCGGTCTGATACACTGCTACCTGTGACGTTTCAGCGCGCGCGGCGGCCGGAACAGATGGCAGAACGCCGTTCGGCGATCATGACCAGCGCCAGGGAAATGCTGGCCGAGAAGAACCTCGCCGACATCAGCCTGCGGGAGCTGTCTGACCGTGTGGGACTGGCCAAATCGAACGTGTTGCGGTACTTCGACAGCCGCGAAGCGATCTTCCTCGAGGTCCTCGACGAGGAATTTCAGGCCTGGCTGACCGGGCTCGACGCCCGGCTCGGGAAGCCGCGAACGAGGAAGCCCGGCTACGCGGTCGAAGTCCGGGTGGCGACGACGATGGCGGTGTCGCTGGTGGAGGCCGAGCTGCTGTGCGAGCTGCTCGCCTCGATGGCCGTCGTGCTCGAACGCAACATCTCCGGCGAGTTCGCCCGCGACTTCAAGGCGCGTGCGACGGCCAACACCGTCGCCGTCGCACAACTCGTCGCCAGCCACCTTCCATGGCTGCCCGGCGAATTCACTTTGTTCTTCGCCGAGGCCGCGCTGATGTTGACCGCAGGCATGTATCCGTTCTCCGTGCCAACCGAGCCCGTGCGCGTGGCGATGGCCGAGATGGGACTTCCCGAGCCGCGCGAGCGGTTCTCCGACGGCCTGCGCACCGGACTGGTCACCTGGCTGATTGGCGCCGCAGCCCAATCGGAGGCATGACAGACTTCGCCCGTAAACCGAAGTTCGGATCCGCGATTCGCAATCTTCTCCGCAGTCCTGACGCTGGTGGTCGGCAGTGCCGGGCTGGTCGCCATGCTGATCTTCAATGCGTTCGTACTCGACGATTACGACGCGTACGGGCGTCGGCCTGCTTGGCGAGTAGGACGGAGCCGATTCGTTCCTCCGTGGCAGCGGAAACGACGGAAATAGTCTCGTCGGAGGACGGGCTCACTCACGTGCCGCCGATGAACAGTCGGTCATAGACGCACTCCATGCACCACACCATAGATCATGTTACGGTCAGGCATAGGTCGCTTCGCGGCCTTGCGACGACGACACGATAATCCGTGTTGCGGAAACCCGTTGTGTCGCATAGTGTTCGAATTGGGAAGGGGCGGCTGATGTCCCAATTGGTCACCAAGGAGGAGTACTACGACGCTGCTCTCGAGGTCCTCGCCCAGCTGGGATTCAAAGGCCTCAACATCGGGGTGCTGTGCAAGCGGCTGGGTGTCACGAGCGGCTCGTTCTACCACCACTTCGGCAATTGGCAGGGCTTCGTAGCAGCGTTGCTGGACTCTTGGGAGAACCGGCAGATTGTGGTGTTGCGTGAGCAGGCATTCGGCACCGCTGGCCCGCAGAATGATCTCGCGCTGCTCATTTCCGTGACGCTGGGCCTCAACCACAGCGCCGAGGCTGCGATTCGCGCGTGGTCGCGCAACGACGAGACTGTTGGCATCGTGCAAAAGCGGGTCGACAATGGCCGGTACAAGACCAACTTCAAGGTGATCAAGGCCATCGTCGGTGATCGGAGAGTGGCGAGGGTGGTGACCGCCCTGGGTAGTGCGGTGCTGATCGGCTACCAGCAGCAGTCGACCGACGACGACCACGCCGAGTTATCGGAATTGCTGGACGAATACGTGCGACTCATCTACTCACACAGCACTTTGACGTCCGTCTGATCACGCGCCTCAGGCACCCGACCAATGCGGCCGGCGCTTCTCGGCGAACGCACGTGGTCCTTCCTTGGCGTCGGCACTTCTCAACGCGGGCAGACACTCTCGCACGATCATGCGCCATACTTCATGGTTCACGTCGGAGCCGAAATCGTGGCCCTGTTGGATGACCCGCTTGCTGGCTTGGACCGCCAGCGGCGCGTTTGGTCGCGATCCTCTCGGCGAGGCGCCCTGCGCCACCGGCAATTTCCTTGTGATCGGCACCCGCGCAGAACGCCCGGCCGACGTCAGTGATGACGACGACCCGCAATTTGTTCTCGATCGCCAACTCCTCGAGCGCAGAACCGATGGCCGCGGACATGGCCGGATTCACTGCGTCAGGCGGTTGAGAAGGCAACCGTGAGCGGCAGGGTTGTGATACCGGTCCCATCCCTTGGCACCATAGACTACTCTATGGTGCAATAGAGTGGTCTATGGTGTGATCGGCACACTGTGTGGGCCAACAGGAGGCACGATGCCCAAAGTCGGTTTGGCAGACCGGATTTTCCTGACCGCAGATTCGGCGGAGACGCCACAGCACGTCGCCTCACTGTCCACGTTCACGGTCCCGCCCGGCGCAGGGGACGAATTCGTCCGAGAGCTCGCGACGACGATGCGCGCGCAGACTACTTTCGCGGCACCGTTCAACTACCGACTCCAGAGCCTCCTACTGAAGAAGATCGCGCCAGCGTGGGATGTTTTATCAGACGACGAGATCGACATCGACTACCACTTCCGGCATTCGGCGCTGCCCAAGCCGGGAGGAGAGCGTGAGCTGGGTGTCCTCATCTCGCGGCTACACTCGGCGCCGTTGGATCCATTGCGTCCACTGTGGGAGTTCCACCTCATCGAGGGGTTGGGGCCGAACGAAGCATCAGGAGATCGACAAGAGGCGAGCAGGTTCGCTATCTACATTAAGATCCACCACGCCCTGATGGACGGCGTCGGTGGGGCAAAGCGGATGGATCAGATGATCTCTCCCGATCCCACCTCGCGAGAGTTTCGGCCGCTGTGGACAATTGGTCCACGTGCGCGACTGGACCGCGAACGGCCCGATCGTTCGCTGACCGACCGCGCCAACGCATTGGTCACGGCGGGCATGGCGGGTGCCCGGACGACGGCTGCGCTCGGCAAGGTCGCCGGAGGAATGATCGTCGACACGGTTCTACCGAGGGACCCTGACGCCGGGATACCGTTCGCAGTACCCAGTTCGGTGATCAACGGACGGATCGGGCGACAACGCCGGGTTGCCACGCAGAGCTACGACCTCGACCGCCTAACCGCAGTCGCCAAGGCCGCGGACGTCAAGATCAATGATGTCTTTCTGGCCATCTCTGCCGGAGGGTTGCGACGCTATCTAAACGAACTCGATGAGCTCCCGGAATCGTCGCTCGTATCGGGCACTCCAGTGTCGATTCGGCCGCCCGGCAACGACGATGCGGGCAATGCCTTCAGCATGATGATAGTGCGGCTCGGTACCGACATCGCCGATCCACTCGAACGGATCGCGGCCATTGCGCGATCGAGCACCGTCGGAAAGGACAAGCTGAAAGCGCTACCGCGTGGGGCTGTCGAACTTTCCCCGGCGTTGTTCATGGCGCCTTTCGTTGCGGAGAATTTGGTTGGGCTCGGCGGCAAAGTGCCACCGCCATACAACGTGTCGATCTCGAGCATCCCCGGTTCCACCGAGCCGCGGTATCTTGCCGGTGCAGAGCTAGAAGCGCTGTATCCGGTCACGATGCTGTATCACGGCATTGCATTGTTCATCGGCGCGTTCACCACCGCCGGAAAGTTCGGCATCGGGTTCACCGGGGATCGTGACGCACTGCCGCACTTGCAACGTCTCGCTGTCTACACCGGAGACGCGCTCGAAGAGTTGGAAAAGGCGCTCGGTCTGTGACTGATTGAGCAGAAGGCCTGCCGGTGCGCCGGCTGAACCGCCCGGCATGACGATCACTCCGCACAACCTGCGCGACACCGCAGCATCGCTCGCCAGTTATCATGGCCTGGCGACGTTTTCCTAGACGATGTTGAGTGCATCGAGCAACGGGACGGCGAGCGATTCGTCGCCTTCTATGGTGCAGTCGGTTCGCCAGCGGCGGCGCTGTGTTCCCCAGGCGATGAAGGCGTCGGCTTCTGAGGTTACGACGACATCTCCACCGCCTGTTTCTTCAACGACCAATGCGCCACTCGGACCACGGCGATGCACGGTCCACTCGCTTGCCCCTGCGCCGGTGAGACGGAAAGTTATTGGGGCTCGGACAGTTTCGTCGAGGTCGCTGCCCTGCATCTGAGGGAGGCCCAACATCATCCACACCACGGCTGAGTAGACGGTGTCGTGGTCGGGTGACGGCAGGACGCAATAGAGCGGGCCTGCGGGGCGCAGCAGGTCGTGTCGCATGTGACAGTAGTAGTCGAACACCATGGCGTTGGCCAGTGAGTGCGCGGGGTAGATTCCCAGTCCGGGTACGGGAAAGGGCTTCTCGGCGGCGGGTTGATCTTGCATGGACGCCACAAAGTCCACCAGTTTGGGAACGTAGGTGTGGTACTCGTGAAGGATTTCGGCGATTGGCCAGGCCCGGCGGCGCGCGACGACAAGGTCGTGTAGCCGTTCGCGGTTGTCCGGCATTGGTGGTGCTGGCTCTATTTCCGGCAGTGGCTCGATCGGCGCCCGAGCATTCGCCCCAAGGTGGGCAACGACATCGCGGACGAGCCAGCCAGGGCATGCGCTTGGGGCAAGCCATTCGAAATCGGTGATACTGTCCAGCATTTCGTCGACTTGACCGCGCACAGTAGTCCACGCGCGCATTGCTTGCTTGGTCATCGACTCAACCTCCAGGGGGTTAGTGGGAGGGCAGCACGGCTCGTCAGGCGCGCACTTGCTCGAGCAGCGCGGAAGTATCTCCTGGCCCCACTGTGTTCTTCCTCAATCCTCTTGTGCTCGATCTGTTTCGGATAATCGCCGACCGATCGGAGCGGGGCAGGCCAGTGTCGAAATCGTGCCTGTCAAGGGGCATGTATCCGAATCTCTTTTACCCACGGTGACCGTGATCTTCGAATCGGCGATTGGTCGTGGTTTGCTCATTGGTTGGGCGCTGCCTTTGAGTGATATAGGTAGGGAGGAGGTTGCGCGCCGACCCTATGGCGGCGGCGTTGAGCAGACGGTGTTTCGCAGCGTTCGCGTCCTCGGCGATGCGACCGTCCACTAGCCGCGCGAACTTGTCGCCGAGCCGCCGCTCCTGTCGGTCCAGATTGCTTTGCGGCGTTGAAGTATCGGCTTCTGCGGGAGGCAGGTCGTCGACTGCGACGCGGGCCCAGGACTGTGGTGCGGTCGCATCGGTGCGGATCTTGATGCGGCGCAGTTGCTTTTGTATTTCGGCGTTCTGGACGACTGAGTCGGTAAAGGTCGCAGGGTCGGCGGTGTCGTGTCCGAGCAGGGCCAGCGCGGCGGCGCCACGCAGGCTGAATTTGGCCTCCAGCCCCGTGCTGGGCTCGGGGATGCCGCAGGTGTCGAGTAGCGCGGGGTTGACCGTGATGACCACAGAGTCGGCCCCTCCGGGGAGTCGCGGGGCCCCCAGCGATTCGATCGCGTGGAGAGTAGCGTGGGTGAGGTAGCAGGAGGCGTGGTACTTGAAGAGGGTGTCGATGATGGCGAAGTCGTTGTCGCCCAATCGCAATGGCACGAGCGACCCGCCTCCCGCCGCGACCACCAGGCCCTGCTGGGCGGTGAAGGCGTCGGGGTTGGCGGTGAACCCCGCCTCGGCGAGCAACGCCGACAGCAGGCCACGCTCGGCCGCCGAGCCAGCGTGAAAGGGTTTGGTCATGGTGCCGAAGTTGGCTTTCAGCCCGGCTGACTGAGACGCCGCCAGGCCGAGCGCTGTCGCAAACCGTTCGGTGTCGAGGTCCAGCAGGCGCGCGCACGCCGCGGCGGCACCCATCACGCCGATTGTCGCGGTGGAGTGCCAGCCCCTGGCGTAGTGGTCCGGACCGATCGCGGTACCCAGGCGGCTCTCGATTTCGACGCCGGTGATGAATGCGGTCAGCACCTGCTCGCCGGTGGTGTCGAGATGTTCGGCGAGGGCCAAAACGGCTGGCAGCACCGGCGCGCTCGGGTGGCCGAGCATGGCGGTGCTGGTGTCGTCGAAGTCCAGGGCGTGTCCGGCGGTGCCGTTGATCAGCGCGGCGTCGCGTGGGTGGCCGGTCCCGCCGGTCGTCAACGACGACGACCCGATTGACGATCCGAGGGTGGCCGCCAGAATCGAGACGGCGCGTTCGCCGGCGCCGGCGATGGCGCAGCCGACCCAGTCCAGGAGGCACTGCCCGGCCACGCGTTGGGCCGCTGCGGGCACGTTCGACCATGTCAGTGTGTGCCAGGCCTGGGTCAGGTCGGTGAGCATCAGTGCACACTTAGCAACAGATCGGCGGCTTTCTCGCCGATCATGATGCACGGTGCGTTGGTGTTACCGGAAGTCACCCGCGGCATGACCGAGCCGTCGGCCACACGTAGCCCTGCGATACCCCTGACACGCAGTTGCGGGTCCACCACCGACGCATCGTCTGCCCCCATCCGACAGGTGCTGACCGGGTGGTACACGGTCGACACCCCGTTGCGCAGGTAGGCCTCTAGCGCCTCATCGCTGGTGGCGTCGGGGCCAGGGTCCAGCTCCTCGACGACGCGGTCGGCGATCGCGGGCTGGGTCATGATTTCGCGCAGCCGTCGAATGCCGGCGCGCAATACCGCGATGTCGCTCGTGTTCTCCAGGTAGTTGATGTGGATGTCGGGCCTGCTGTTCACATCGGGCGACGTGATCGCGACGTGGCCGCGGCTGGTTGGCTGAGCGTTGATGGCCGAAACCATCATTCCGGGGAAGGGGTCGATGACGACCTCGCCTGTGGCGTCCATGCTGAAGGACATCGGCCGCATCGCCAACTGGACGTCGACGTCGTTGCTGGCTGGGTCAGAGGAGAAAAACCCGAGAACTTGTGAGCTGGCCGTGACCAAGATGCTGGGTTCGCCGGCGTTCCACCGCTCGAGTTCGGCGGCGAACAGCTGCGGGTCCCGCAATACCGCGTTGGTGCTGTGGGAGTCCTCGGCCAGGCGGTATTTGATGTGCCCGAAGAGGTGGTCGTTGAGGTTGCGGCCAACCTCGGGAATGTCGGCGGCGACGTCAATGTCCAGGCGTGCCAGCAGCTCAGCGGCGCCGATGCCCGAGCGTTGCAGGATGCTTGGTGAGCCGATCGCGCCGGCGCACAGCGCGACCTCGCGGTCGCAGCCGATCTCGCGCGACTCGCCGCCGATGCGCACGACCACCCCGACCGCGCGGCCGTCGGTCACCACGACACGCTCAACCTGCGCACCGGTCATGATTGTGAGGTTCTCGCGGTCGGCGATGGGATCGAGGAACGCCACAGCCGTAGATTCGCGTTTGCCCTCGTGGATGGTCGCGATGACGTGGGCGACGCCGGTCTGATCGCCGGCGTTCATATCATCGTTGAACTTGAGACCGGCTTGAACCGCGGCGTCGAGGAAGCGGTGCGAGGTCTCGTGGTTGGTGGCCGACATGTCTGTCAGGTGCAGTTCGCCGTGGTGGCCGTGAAACTCGGGGTTGCCCGCGGGATATGCCTCGCTGCGCTTGAATAGCGGTAACACGTCCGGCCAAGCCCAACCGTCGCAGCCGTCCTCGTTGGCCCAGCGGTCGAAATCGCTGCGCTGACCGCGCACGTACATCATCCCGTTGGTGGCGCTGGAACCGCCGAGGACCTTGCCCTGCACGAGCACGATCGAACGGTTCATGATCCGCGCGTCCGGGACGGTCAGGTCCTGCCAGACGAGCTGCGGGTCGGCCATCACGCGGGTCAGGCCGCCGGGAATGCTGATCAATGGGTCGACGCCGGCCTCGCCGGCCTCGATGAGCAGCACCGAGAACTCTCCGCTGGTGCTGAGGCGGTTCGCGACAACGGCCCCGGCTGATCCGGCGCCCACCACCACGTAGTCGTAGTTCTTCATCCTCGTGGGCCCCTTCACAACGTCGCGGTGACACACGTGACGCGCATGCACAACGCCACGGCCTGCAGGCCTGTCTGGCGGCACTAGCCGCCGAGCTTTGTCCTCGCTCCCAGACACGAACCCGCTAATAATGTCTCAAATAATTAGTTGTCCGTCAACTATTTTTATGCCAACCTTGACATGGCCGACGACCCCGTGCCGCACCGGCTAGGCACACCAGCTCAGCCGGGCGGTGTGACCGCCACACAGGAGCGATAGCCATGGATGACAACTTGCCCAGCTTCGGATCCTTCTTGGATGTCGTATCGCAGGCGTTGATGACCCACGCCCAACGCGAGTGCCTGGTCATGGGACGGCGCCGGTTCACCTACGCCGAGGTCGACAGGCTGTCCGCTCGCGTGGCCAACGCCCTCATTGAAGCCGGCTTCGCACCGGGGATGAAGGGCGCTGTCGTTGCGCACAACTCGCCCGAGGCATTCATCGCGACCCTCGGGATCATCCGCGCCGGCGGCGTGTGGATGCCGGCCGCTAAGACGATCCCGCCGCCCACGCTGCTCGCGACATGGACAGCCGTGGGGTGCGACGCGCTGTTCGTCGATGATGCGACAGTCGGCGAATCGCTGCAAGCCGGCTTGGCGGCGTTGGTGGCCGTTGTCGACATGCGCGCAGACGGAAGTGGACTCGCCGAATGGGCGGGAGAGGCCTCCGCCACCGCGCCTGCGCTCGAATGCGATGGCAACGACGTCATCTCGCTGCCGATGACCGGCGGAACCACCGGCGCTCCGAAAGGCGTGATGCTCAGCCACGCCAATTTCTCGGCGATTGCGTACGCCATGAGTGCCGATTACCAAACCCGTTCGGAGCCACCGGTTCTGCTGGGAGCCGCACCGATGACCCATGTCGGTGGGCGGATTGTGCTGATGTCACTTCCCGCCGGGGCGACGTGCGTGATCATGCCGACAGTCGATGTGGGGCAGATCCTCGCGGTCATCGAGGAACACCGAATCACCGATGTGTTCCTGCCTCCCACGGCGATCTACCGTCTGTTGGATAATCCGATGCTCGGCGGGCATGATCTGTCGAGCCTGCGCTCGATGGCCTACGGCTCGGCCCCGATGGCGCTGCCGCGGCTCAAGCAGGCACTGCAAGTGCTGGGGCCGGTGATGCGCGGCGGATTCGGCCAGACCGAGTGCCCGATGTTTATCACCGAGTTACATCCGCACGAGCATGCCCTGGAGGACGGGACCCTGGCGCCCGACGAGCGGCTGCGAAGCGTCGGTCGGGCGACCGTCATCAGCGACGTGGCAATCATGGCCGACGACGGCACACTGCTTGCAGCCGGGGAGATCGGGGAGATTGTCGTGCGCGGGCACAACGTGTCGCTGGGCTACTACGAGAAGCCCGATGAGACTGCGCAAATGCGCGCCCACGGTTGGCACCATACCGGCGACGTCGGCGTGATCGACGCCGAGGGCTACGTCACGATCGTGGACAGACTCAAGGACATGATCATCTCGGGTGGGTTCAATGTGTACTCCAGCCAGGTCGAAGCTGTGCTGCACACCGTCGATGGTGTCGCGGGCGTCGCCGTCGTCGGTATCGCTGACGCGGACTGGGGTGAACTGGTCTGCGCGGCCGTTGTGCCCGAGCGTGGCGCCGAGTTGGACCCGGGTGCCCTCGCAGCCCGCTGTAGGGCCACGCTGGGCAGTGTCAGCACACCGAAGCGGGTCGTGATCGTCGACGAACTGCCCACCACCGCGGTCGGCAAGGTGGACAAGCGGGCGGTGCGGGAGATGATCACGCACGCCAGCGAGTGACCGTTTAGTCGGTCACTGTGTCCTCCTACCCACCGGATACGTGGCCGCGCAACGGGAATGGATGCTGGGGGATCAGTCAGTGGGTTCAGGCTCGAAGCGGTAGGCGTCGCCGTCGTTCACGATCACGCCGGCCCACGGCTCGGCGAAGTGGCTGCCCACCAGCCGCGTCGGTGTTCCGGCAAGATCGGCGAGCAATGCTCGTCGTGAGGATGTGCTCAGTTCACTATCGGTGTCGGGCAACGACGCCCATTGCGGCCGCGCGATCTGGCATGGGTGATGAAACAGATCTCCGGAGATCACCGCCCGCTGGCCGCCGCTGGTGATCTCCACGCTCACGTGACCTGGTGTGTGACCGGGCGTGGGGATCAGCCGAACACCAGGGACGACCTCGTGTGGTGGATCGACCAGCTCGACGAGCCCCGCGTCGACCACGGGCTGGATGGACTGTTCGTGAACGCGCCGCTGAGTCAAGTCGAACTGGATGCCCAGGGCGTCAATGTCGTCGTCGGCTTCCTCCGGCGCCCGCGGCGCAAGGTGACGATGCGATCCCCAATATTCGTACTCCTGGTGGCAGAACAGATGGCGAGCGTTCAGGAAGGTCGGATGCCAAGTGTGGCCGTCCGACCACGTCTGCCATCCCACGTGGTCGACGTGCAGGTGGGTGCACAGCACGTAATCAACGGTCTCCGGAGCGGTTCCGAGGGCGCGGAGCCGGTCGAGGAACGGCGTGTTCAGGTTGTCCCACGCCGGCACGACCGTGATGCTCTTTCCGTTGCCTACGCAGGTGTCGACCATGATTGTGACCCCCTGGTGCTGCACGAGGAAAGCTTGGACGTGTCCTAGTAGGTCGCCCGTCTCGGTGGCGTATCGCGGTGTCAGCCAACCGATTTCGCGGACTTGTTCGGGATCGGCGCCGAGAAGCAGGTTGATGCCGTCCAGGGGCTGTTCGAACAGTCCGGTGATCGTCGAGTCCCCTAGCCGGAGTTGGGGAGGGTTCTCGGATTGCGGGCTCCACACTGACCGTGCCTTTCTCGTCGGCGCCATTGCGCGTAGGGCTGCTATTGAATGCTGTGTCCACGTCGACATCGAGGCAGACACCGGTCAGAGATACCACGGTGCGATGTGTGAAGCGCCGCAGAGCAATCGATCCGGTCATGGCGTCACTAGGTTGTGTGACGTGGCGGCTGATAGTCGGAATGGACCTGCGCACACCATCGTCGGAGGTAATCTTCACGTCATCGTCATGTGATCAGGCTTCGCGGCTGGCGCTCAGCTGGGAGAGGATTTCGGCCACGTCGTAAGACCCGTCAGCGTCGGTGGATGGCAGCCCGTCAAATGCCCTTGCTAGATCGGAGGCCCGCTCGGAGAAGTACTTTCGGACGTGCGGATGCGTGGCGATGATGAAGCGCTCCGCAGCCACGGCGTCGAGTGCCCGGGCGGCGACGACGGCCGGGTTCATGCCGAGAGCAAGCACCCGGCGGGAGGGGTCACCGCCGGGTGCAGGTCCACCATATCGGTCGGGTCGCCGCGAACTACTGCTCCACAGTTCGGTGGCCACCAGACCCGGAATCATCACGCTCATGCCGACGTGCGGCGGCAACTCGTAGCGTAAGACATCGGCAAGGCCGAGGACCGCGTGCTTGCTGGCTGTGTAGAAGCCGTTGCCGGGGAACGGCACTCCGATCGCGTGTTCGGATGCGGTGACGAGCAACCAGCTCGGCTGCGCAGTGTTGACCATGTGGTGACCGAAGGCTCGCAGTGTGGCCCATGTTCCCACGACATTGACCTCCAGCGCCCATCGCAAGTCGCCGGCGGCGGCCTCGAGTAGGGGGGCGGGTTGGGTGTTGATGCCGGCGTTGGCGCACACCAGAGCGGGTACGCCGAAGGCATTCGCCACCTCGTCGGCGACCCATTCGATGTCTTCCATATCGCTGATATCGCAGCCGAAAGCCAAAGCTGGGACACCGCGCTCTTCGATCCGTGTTGCCGTCGCGCGTGCTCCCTCGGCGTCCAGGTCGATCACGGCGACCCCAGCCGCGCCGCGGGTCGCCGCCTCCTCGGCGAGGGCCGCTCCGATGCCGCTGGCAGCGCCGGTGACCGCGACGGTGCGTCCCTGTAGGTTCATAGCTTTACCGTCACGAACTTGGTGTGCGTGTAGTGGTGCAACGCCTCGGCCCCCTTCTCCCGGCCGTATCCGCTGTTCTTGTAGCCCCCGAAAGGCCCTTCGACGAGGCCGGCCGGCCAGTCGTTGACGTAGATCTGGCCGGCGTCCAGGCGGGCGGCGACCCGGTGGGTCCGCGCGACATCGGTAGTCCAGATACCAGCTGACAGGCCGTAATCTGAGTCGTTGGCTTGTGCGACGGCGTGGTCTTCGTCTGTGAATGGGATGACCACGACCACGGGGCCGAAGACTTCTTCCCGTGCGATGCGCATGTCATTGGTCACGCCGGCGTAGACGGTGGGCTGGATCAGCCAGCCGTCGCCCACCGCGGCACCGCCGGACATCAGTCTGGCTCCGTCCTGCTCGGCGATCTCGAAGTAGGACAGCACCTTTTCGAATTGGGCGTGGGTAGTCTGTGGGCCGTAGATTTGGCCGGGGGTGACTTGATCCACCTCCGCGCACAGCGCTTCGACGAACGTGTCGTGAATCTCTTCGGCGACCAGTATCCGTGTTCCGGCGCTGCAGACCTGGCCCGCGTTGACGGCGAACGCCGTCAAACTGCCTCGCGCCGCCGCGGCGAGGTCAGCGTCGGCGAAGACGATGTTGGCCCCTTTCCCGCCGAGTTCCAGGGTGAGCGGAATGATCCGGTCGGCGGCGATGCGGCCGATCTCGCGGCCGGCGCGCACCGATCCGGTGAAAGCTACTTTGCGCACGGCCGGGTGTTCGACGAGGGGGCTGCCGACTCCGCGTGCGTCACCGGTTACGACATTGAGGACGCCGGCCGGTAATCCCGCTTCGGTGGCGATCCGGGCCAGCTCCAGCGTGGTCGCCGAGGTGAATTCCGACGGTTTTGCCACCACGGTGTTGCCGGCCATCAGCGCTGGGGCGATCGCGCGGGAGGCTTGGTTGAGGGGCGCGTTCCATGGAGTGATCACCCCGATGACACCGTACGGTTCATGGACCGTGTAGCCGTGTCGTCCTGGACCCATGTCGATGACCTCGCCGGCGGGCAGGTTGGCTAGTCCGGCGTAGAAATCGAAAAAGGCTGCGGAGCCTTCGACTTCGATGGGCGACTGCCACAAGGGTTTTCCCGACTCGGCCGATTCCAGCTCGGCCAGTAGATCAGATTGCGCCCGCAGTCCATCGGCGATCGCGGTGAGGATGCGGCCGCGTTCGCCGGGTTTGCGGTCGCGCCAGCTCGCCAGGGCGTCCTGTGCCGCGTCGACCGCGGCGTTCACATCCGTTACGTCGCCGAGGGTGATTTCGCAGACCGCGGTGTCGGTTCCGGGGCTGGTCGAGGTGAGGTACTGACGTGTCTGCGGGGCCGATGCGGCGCCGTTGATCCAATGGCCATAGCGCTTCACCGGTGCACCGCCTCGGGCGCGCCGTAGTTGACCGGCATCTCCGTGATGGCGTTGAACCATATGCTGCGCAGCTTGCTGACGGGCCCGCTGACGTGGACTTGTGGGCGGGCGGTCAGCACTGCTTCCAGCAGGATGCGCAGCTGTAGGCGCGCGAGTCTGGCGCCCAGGCAGAAGTGTGGGCCGGAGCCGAAAGACAAATGCTTGCCGGCGTTGGGTCGCAAGATGTCGAACCGGTCTGGTTCGGTGAACACGGCCTCGTCGCGGTTGGCGGATGCGTAGGACAAGTACACCTTGTCGTTCTCCTTGATGTGGACGCCGTGCAGATCGATGTCGTTGGTCGCTGTGCGGCGAAATTGCATGACCGGCGGGGAGAACCGCAGCGTTTCCTCTATCGTGTTCGGCAATCGGCCCCCGAGGTCCTCCAGCAGGATCGCCCGCTGATCGGGGAATTCACTTATCAGCCGAATCACGTGCGCGGTGGTGTTGCGGGTGGTTTCGTGTCCGGCGATTGACAGCGTGACGAAGAACATATTGATGTCCAACGCGGAGAGCTGCTCGCCGTCGACGTCCGTATTGGCATAGTTGCTCAACAAGCTGCCATCGGGGCGCTCGCGCTTTTCTGCCACCAGCTGGTGGCAGTAGCCCATCATCTCACCGGCGACCTGCATGCCGTCGATGTCAGGATCCTCCACGGCCGCGATGCTGTTGCCCCAGTCGAACAACTGCGGCCAATCGCTGGGCGGTACGCCCAGCATTTCGCACAGGATGACCATCGGCAGCTCAGCGGCGACGGTGTGCACGAATTCGCCGTCGTGTGCATCGCGGACCCGATCGACGATGCGCTGGGCGTGTGATCGAATCACGGGCTCCAGCTGGGCGATGTTCTTTGGGGTGAACCCGACCGACACCAACTTGCGGTATGCGGTGTGCTCGGGGTGATCCTTTCCCATCAGGCCGCATCGCTGTCCCTCCAAGCTATAAGGACTCAGTGGCGGTACGTGGAGGTCGTTGTCGTAGAGCACCGGGCCGCCCAACCACGACGAGAACACCTCGGGGTTGCGCGAGGCCATGTCGACGTCGGCGTGCCGCGACAACACCCAAAACCCTTTGGTGAGTGGCATGGATCCGCCAATGGCCTTATCGGGTGCGGGATTCCAGTGCACGGGCGCTTCGCGACGCAACACGGCGAGGTACTCGTAGGGCGGGTTGCCGACCTCCATGAGCTGGTCGGGGTCACCAAGATTGACGTCACCTGGCTTGAACATCTGACTCTCTCGATCGCGGATTGGCGGGGGGGTATTTGCGGTGGTCCAGCACGTTCTAGGCGGGCACGGTCGACGACTGCGCGATCTCGTCGAGGATCGGTTCGACGTAGGACAGGAACTTCGCCGGATCCTCGCTCATCGGAAAGTGCCCAAGCCCGGTCATCACCTGGAAGGTCGCCCCCGGTATCTCGTCAGCGAGCTGCCGAGACATCTCCGGTGTGGTCGCCCAGTCGTACTCGCCGGTGAGCAGGTACACCTGACAGCGGCTGGTGTCGATCTTGCCGGCCAGGCCACGCAGGTCGTGCTCGGTCTGCCAGTAGTGCAGGTCGCCACTGAAGGTCGGTGGCGCGCCCTGGCTGTAGACGAAGATGGTTTCCCGACGCAGCGCCTCTGAAGCGGTAGGTGAGGTCAGGCCGTACATCCCAGTGGCCTTGTACGCGTTGGAGACTCGTGGGTGATACAGGTAGGTGAGGTCGATCTGCGCTTCTTGTTTGAGTGCTGCTTCCAGTCCGATGACGGCACGGAAGGACTCAGGGTGGTAGTAGGCCAAATCGACGGCGAGATGACCGCCGATCGAGCTGCCCATGAAGGCTGGACGGTCCAGGTTCATTGCAGCAGTCACCGCCAACGGCACCTGCATCAAGAACTCGCGGGTCAGTCGATAGGGCTCAGACCACCAGTTGCGGTTGGTTGACGGCAGCGACTTGCCGTGGAAGGGCAGATCGTAGGCCACGAATCGGAACCGCTGGGTCAAAGCTTCATCGTCGAGAAGGTGTCGCCACTGCCGGCCGTCGGCGCCGGCGGTGTGCTGCAGTAGAACGGGAATACCCTGGCCGGCCTCCTCGATGTAGACACGGTAGTCGTCGCCGTCGAGATTGAGGTGCGCATACCGTCCGGCGGCTTGATCCCACAGTGGGGCATCGGCGGCCCGCCGTGGGGCCGGAACTACCGGGACGTCGGATGCCGCATGCCGCAGCAGGGCCACCACACGATGCACCGCCGGCCAGTACTGGGCGACGGTCTCCGGATGCCCGCCTGCCTCGAAGCCGTGATACGCCGCGCCCATTGGACAGTGCAGGTAGGGCGGCGGGGTGGCTTCCAGCATGCCCTGCCACACCGCCTCCGGTGCACGCAGCGTGATGTCACCGGGGTCGGTCCCGACGTGTCCAGCCGACGGCCGCAGGGAACCGTCAACCACGTCGAAGACTGCGCCGGTGTCGATGGACACTGCACTGTCCGGTCCGGCCGTCAAAGCGAGCCGACCGGTCCAGTGCCGACTCACCAATTGCCACTCGGGGTCGCTGGCTGTCAGATCTGGTAGCCGCGTGAAGAGTTCGACGAGGGCCTTTGCGGTTTCCGTCATGTCACTAAGAATGACTCAGAAAATTATTTTGTCAACCATCTAATTTTTGAGAGCTGAAGCGGAACTACCGCGTGGGAGGTGGGGCGGCGAACACGAAGTCTTGCGTGTGCCGGTGCGTTCTCATGATGCCGCTGCCCAGAACCGCCCGGCAACTGATGGTCGGATTGGTGGACATGGTTTAGTAAGTCCGCCAGTCGAATTGGGGTGTTACGCCCTACGCGGCCGCTTCGTCCGCGAGGGCGCGGCATTGGGAAGAAGGGTGTCGACGAGCACCCGGACGTCGCTGAGCGCCACCTTGATCGGCACCCGGGCCGGGTCGAGCATCGACTGGTAGGACGCTCCGCGGAGGGCGCCGACGATCAATCGCGCCGCGGCGGCAGCGTCGACGTCGGGACTGGTGATGCCCTCATTGATTGAACGGGCGATGGTGTCCGCGACGCTGCGACGGAGATCCTCATGCAGTGCGGCCATGCGCTCATGCAGCAACGGCACCGGCAGCAAGGCTTCGAACATCAGGATGTACAGGGCCCGCATCCGCGTCGGCGATCGACGCCAGGACTTCGCGAGTTCGTCGATCAGGGTGTGCAGCACCGCCGTGCCGGACTGGTCGGCGATGGCGGGGGCCAACAGTTCGGCGCGCCATTCGTTGACCATCCGGTCGACGAGAGCCCACAGCAAGCCCTCCTTCGACCCGAACCGGGCGGTCACCAGGCCATGGCTGTAGCCAGCTCGTTTCCCGATTGCGGCCAATGTCATCCGTTCGTAGCCGCCCTCGGAGATCAGCTCGGCCGCGGCGTCGAGCAGCTTGCCGGTCGACACCTCTGAGCGCGCCTGTTTCGGTGTCGGCAGTACAGGCTTGGGACTTGCCAACTGAATCCTCGCTCACCTAGCTGTCTGGTACGGCCGGGCAAAGGGCGTGCACGTCATCGTAGCGGGCCGCTGCACCAGGATGTGCGTCTTGACGATCGGAGCAACCCGGATCGTTAGGGCTCGCCCGAAGGTCGGACGTCCGTCGTCCATTGACCGCAACAGACGCTTAAAAAAGTATCTTGTCAACTAACTAATTTTGTTCTATTGTCAAGGGCGATGCAGCGCGACGCGATGCGGACCGCTAGTCAGGACGAGGTGGTGCCCGCCGCTAAGACGCTACGCTGGCCCCGCCACGAATCCGGAGCCCAAAAAGCAGAGGTCGCTATGAGTTTGGACAAAACACGCACTGTAGGCCTAGACGGGCCGGGGACGGCACGGGCAGTGGCCGGGGTGGACCTCGACAGCTTTCCCATCGCCGAAAAAGGAAATCGATTTGAGGATTTCACGGTCGGACAACGGCTGATCCATCATTGGGGCCGCACCCTCACTGAGGCCGACAACGTCATCTTCTGTAGTGCCACCTGCAACTGGCACCCGCTCTACCTCAACCGCAATTTTGCGGGCAGCCATGGCCACAGACGTGAGGTCGTGCACCCCATGCTGGTGCTGTGCACCGTGGTGGGGCTGTCGGTGGAGGATCTCAGCGAGGCCGGCGGACCATTCTTGGGCGTCGAAGACTGTACTTTCCGGCTGCCGGTCCATGCCGGCGACACTTTGACCGCCACATCGGAAGTCCTGGACAAGCGGGAGTCGTCGAGCCGACCCGGTGTGGGCATCGTCACCTGGCGCACCGAGGGCGCCAATCAGCGCGGTGAGGTCGTCCTCGATTTCCAGCGCAGCAACCTCGTCCGGTTCAGGAACGCGTCGTGAGCGCCGGCGATGTCTTGGTCGGCCCGACGTTGGCAGCGCCGTGGTACTCATCAGAGCGCGCCGCGATCCAGCGCGAGGCGCGGCGGTTCGCCTTACAGGAGGTGCTGCCGGTCGCCAACGAGTTGGACCCGCATAAAGCCGAGATGCCGCGGGAGTTCCTGGACCGCATCGCCGCGCAGGGTTACTTCGGCATCACCGTCTCGAGTGAGCATGGTGGTCTGGGACTGGGCACGTTCGAGTACTGCATGATCGCCGAAGAGCTCGCCCGGGCATGGATGAGCGTGGCCAGCATCATCGCCCGGGCGCAGGGAATGGGCTGCGAGATCGGTGACGAGGCTCACCGCAACGATCTGCTCACCAGGAGCGCGCGAGGCCAGCGCATCGGCGCGGTCGCCTTCTCCGAACCCGACGCCGGCTCGGATCTGGCCGCGGTCTCGACCCGAGCAGTCGTCCACGGGGACCACTGGGTGATCAACGGGCGCAAGCGCTGGACCGGGTTCGCCAAAGCCGCCGACTTCATCCAGATCCTTTGTCGCGTCCGCGATCCCGAACCCGGCGAACCGCGCGCGGCCGGTTTAGCCAACATCATCGTCGAAAAGCAGCGTGACAGTTTTCCCGACGGCATCACCGGCAGCCCGATCGACAAGATCGGCTATCACGGATTCACTACCTGGGAATTGACTCTGTCCAACCTGCGTGTGCCGCACGGAAATCGGCTGCCGTCCCCCGACGGCACCGCGGCTTTCCGGGCAGTGCAGAAGGGATTGAACATCGCCCGTGTGCATACCGCCGCGCGGGCGGTCGGGTTGGCGCGTGCCGCGGTGGAGGATTGCACGGCTTATCTGCGCCGGCGCGTTCAATTCGGCCACCCGCTCAGCGACTTCCAGGCGCTGCGGTTCATGCTGGCCGAAATGGCGGCCAAAGTCGCCCAAGCTCGAGCGTTCTACCAGCACGTCGCCCACCTGATCGACACCGGACAGCCATGCGAACAAGAATCCGCGATGGTCAAATTGTTAGCTACGGAAATGGCCGTGGAGGTCACCGGCCGTGGCATCCAGCTCTTCGGCGGCAACGGCTATACCACCGAACACCAGGTCGAGCGCTACTGGCGAGACGCGCGCCTGACCACCATCTTCGAAGGCACCAGCCAGATCCAGCAGCACATCATCGCCGAGCGCCTGTTGGGGAAGGAATCCGTACAGTGACGAGCACTACCCATGAGACTCTGCTGGCTCCTTCGGGCTGGTTCGAAGACTTCACTGTCGGACAGCAGATCCGCCACGCCCGGGCCGCCACCATCGGCGAGGTTGAAGGGTCCTTCCTGTCCAAACTGGTGGTGAACACCGCCCAAACCCACTGGAATGAACACTTCCTGGAAGCCTCGCCGACCGCAGCCCTTGGTACGGGTCGATTGGTGTTTGGGCTGCTGACCGCCTCGCTGGTGTTCGGGCTGACAGCTCCCGATACCTCCGAACACATGATCGCCGAATTAGGCTGTACCGCTTTGCGTTTTCGCGCGCCTATGCATCACGACGACACCGTCGAGGCCTTCACGCAGGTCCTCGAGACCGCTGACAGCCCCGATCGCGATGATGCCGGCGTCGTCCGGTTCAAACACTGGGGCCGCCGCCAGGACAACACCATCGTCTTCGAAGGCGAACGCACGGTTCTCATTAAACGCAAATCGCATTGGAGCCCATCCTGACCGCACTCCTGCGGACCGGGTTCACGCACTGCAGCACTGCGAGGTAGTCGGACAGTGTCAGTCTCACGTGTCGCACGTGCGCGCCCTCCGAGCTCCGCCTCCGATTAGACACCGGGATTGTTTCGACCCCGGGACTTTCGAGATCGACACGTTGTATGGGGCTGGAAGTCGCCCATCAAGTCCGAACAGATTCTCGACGACGAACGGTCTGATGAACAGGGCCGGAAGAGAGTCCGACGGCCTCGGCGCACGTGCGGGCCGTCGATCGAGATTCGCTGGGGTCGAGGGATACCCGAGTCGTCATGCGTGAGCCAGGCCGGCGCGAGCGCCTGGAAGTCGGGATCTCGCTGAGACCTGACTCTGCCGGTTCGCCGCCAGTGACCACGATCAGCTGCGTGCCGGTGTTGGCAGCTGCTGCCGGGCAGGCTTGGCCTCGCGCTGTCTGCGTGTGGGGCCCAGCGTGTCGACGAGCGTTACGGCGACCGGAATTGCCAAGGGGCTCAGAACCAGAAGGAAGGTGATGATGCACATGGTGATGTCGGACACGGCGAGTTAACCTCTCGGTGAGTTATCTGGATTCGGCGGCGGCGACGAACGTTTCCGGAGATCGCTGCGACTCCGGGCGCTGTGCAGAACCCGACTCGGTCTTGGAAAGACGAGCCCGAGGATCTACAAGTCTTAACTTTAGAATCAACAAAGTATCTTGTCAACCATATAATTTTGCGGTCGGTCCCGACGCCGACCAGGCCCACCGATCTGTTCAAATCGTGTGACAGTCTCAGCGACGGTTGTTCTGCTGCAGTTGATTTCGCTCTCGGCCGCAGCCGCAGCACCGACTCAGCCGAACCGTTGCTGAGTGTCGGTCAGGAATCGTTTCAGGACAGCCCTGACGAGCGGCCTGATGAACGGATTCGTTGCGGAGACGATCGGCTCGACAAAGAAGGTCCAGGTGAATCTGCAGCCGGTCTCGGTCACAACCACCTCATAGTGTTCGGCAAATCGTCGAAATCCTGGAGTGTTCGACGCCGTCACCCAGAAACCGTTCGCGTACCGCCCGTCGGCTTCGTCCCATCGAAAATAGCGTTCCCGCAGTGTGGTGCCCGTCAACGCCATTGTCGCGGTGCGGGTGGACCCCACGGTGCGGGGCGCTGGGGATGTCCATTCCACG
>Ga0164306_10000192_pt1 | contig 23100 bp, 20 predicted proteins | sample Whisoiple_242_MG_FD_110213 | JGI IMG/M metagenome (GOLD analysis project Ga0164306, IMG submission 110213) | Soil microbial communities amended with fresh organic matter from upstate New York, USA - Whitman soil sample_242_MG | ecosystem: Environmental > Terrestrial > Soil > Unclassified >... | reverse complement strand
TCGCTGGCCGGACGCGGCGCGCGCGATCATGACGACAGACACTTTTCCGAAGCTTGCGAGCGCGACGGCCACGATCGGCGGCGTCGAAGTGATCATCGGGGGCATAGCCAAAGGCGCCGGCATGATCGCGCCGGACATGGCGACGATGCTGTCTTTCGTCTTCACCGACGCGTCGATCGACGCGTCGGTCCTGCAGAAGATGCTGTCGAAATCCGTAGAAGGCTCTTTCAATGCGATCACGATTGACAGCGACACGTCGACATCAGACACGCTGATGCTGTTTGCGACCGGCGCGGCGGAAGCGCGCGGGGCGCCGCGCGTGGGATCGGCTGGCGATGACGAGCTTGCCGACTTCAAGCGCGCGCTCGATTCCGTGCTGCTCGATCTAGCACAGCAGGTCGTACGCGACGGCGAGGGCGCCCGCAAATTCGTCGAAGTGCAGGTCGAGGGCGCTACCAGCGATAAAGCGGCGAAGCGCATCGCGCTGTCGATCGCCAACTCCCCTCTGGTGAAGACCGCAATCGCCGGCGAAGATGCCAATTGGGGCCGCATCGTCATGGCCGTCGGCAAGGCAGGCGAGAAAGCCAAACGCGACCGTCTGTCGATCTATTTCGGCGATGTGCGCGTCGCGCATAAAGGCTTGCGCGATTCCGACTACGACGAAGCCGACGTCTCCGAAATTATGAAACGCGACAAGATCGACATTCGCGTCGACCTGAACATCGGAAAGGGCCGCGCGACTGTGTGGACCTGCGATCTCACCAAGGAATATGTCGCTATCAACGGAGACTATCGCTCGTGAGCGCAGACGCCGCGAGCGATCGCGTTCCCTTCTCCGCGATCATGCAGGCGCTCAGCAAATCGCCCGACCATACAATCTCGGTGCCTGACACATGGCGGCAGGGGCGCGCGATGTTCGGCGGGCTCGCCGCTGCGCTTTGCGTGCAAGCCGCTATCGATGCGATTCCCGATCTGCCGCCGCTGCGCTCGGCACAATTCCTGTTCGTCGGGCCGGCAACGGAAATCGTACGGATCTCGGCGTCGCTGCTTCGCCGCGGTAAGTCGGCCGTCATTGGGCATGCCGAGATGAGCGATGCCAACGGCATGCTGGTCCATGCACATCTTTGCTTCGGCAACGCGCGCGCTTCCGCGATCGATTACGACGACCTCATCGCGCCGGATGTGAAGGCGCCCCGCGAATATCCCCTCTTCGCACCTCCGCCGCGCGCGGGCGCGCCGGTTTTCTTCCAGAATTTCGAGATGCGCATTGCCGGGAAGAGCATGCCCTTCAGCGGCACGAATGAACCGGATTTTCTGACTTGGATGCGGTTTCGTGCCGAAGCGGACCGCAATGCCGACATCCCCCCGTCCGTCGCGCTGGTCGGTATAGGTGACGCGCCGCCTTCGAGTGGCGTGCTGATGCTGAAAACGCCCTCGCCGATCAGCACGATCGCTTGGTCGCTCGATGTCCTCACCGACAAACCGTCGACCCAGGAAGGTTTCTGGCTTATCCGCCGCCGGTTGGATTTCGCCAGGGACGGTTATTCCACCGAGACGATCAACGTCTGGAACAGCCGACGCGAGCCGATGATGGTGGGTCGTCAAAACGTCGCGCTTTTCGCGTAACGGAAAAGCGGCCCGGGATACTGCCCGGGAACATTCGCGGGCTCCGGCTGTTTCCGCGGGAATACCGGAAGCGCAAGCATATGATGCATGTGAATGTCCGCAAGCTGCTGCTTGGTCGGCGGCTTGCGAACCGCGAGTTCAACGAGCGGAAGATCGGCGCCTTCGAAGGCGTGCCCGCAATGGGCCTCGACGGTCTAGGCTCATCCGCCTACGGCCCAGAGGCCGCGCTCACCATCCTCATTCCGCTCGGCGCCGCGAGCCTCTCCTATATCGGCTGGGTCATGGCGCCGATCGTGGCGCTGCTCGCGATCCTGTTTGCCTCCTACTGGCAGACGATCCGTGCCTATCCCAGCAACGGTGGCGCCTACATCGTCGCCAAGGAAAATCTCGGCACGAATGCGAGTCTGCTCGCCGCCGCCGCGTTAATGATCGATTATGTGCTCAACGTCTCGGTCGGCATTTCGGCCGGCGTCGGCGCGCTTGTCTCGGCCGTGCCCGAGCTGCACTCCTATATCCTGTGGCTTTGCCTCGGCATTCTGCTTGTGATCACGCTGATCAATCTGCGCGGCACGCAGGAATCCGGCCGGGTCTTGGCGGTGCCAACTTACCTGTTCGTCGCGAGCTTCGCGATCATTCTGGGGCTTGGAACGTACAAGGCACTCGCTGCCGCCGGACACCCGCCGCCGGTCGTGCCGCCGGCGTCATTACCGGAAGCGACCGAGACGGCGAGCATCTGGCTTCTGTTGCGCGCGTTCGCCAGCGGCTGCACCGCGATGACCGGCGTCGAGGCGGTCAGCAATGGCATGGGTGCCTTCCGCGAACCCGCGGTGAAACATGGGCACCTCACGCTAACGGCAATCGTCGTCATCCTGGGCTTATTGCTGATCGCGATCGCGCATATGGCGACGGCGTATGGCATCGGCGCCATGGATCAAACGCGCCAGGGCTATCAGAGCGTGTTGTCGCAATTGTGTGGTGCAATTGTCGGCAGGGGCGTGCTCTATTACGTCGCTATCGGCAGCCTGCTTTGCGTGCTCGCACTGTCTGCCAACACGAGTTTCGTCGGTTTTCCGCGTTTATGCCGGACGGTTGCCGAAGATGGTTTCCTGCCGAAGCCGTTTGCCCTCGCCGGACGCCGCCTCGTCTTTTCGGTCGGTATTCTTTATCTCGCTGCGTGCTCGGGCGCGCTCTTTCTGATTTTCGGCGGGATCACCGATCATCTCATTCCGCTCTTTGCGATCGGTGCGTTCCTGACCTTCACGCTGTCGCAGACGGGGATGGCGTTTCATTGGTGGCGAATGATCCGCGAGAAGGAAGCGAAGGGTAGGCGCGCCACGCACCACACGCATTTCTGGATCAACACGGTCGGCGCGACCACGACCGGGCTCGCGCTTGTCGTCATCATCGTCGCGAAATTCACCGAGGGCGCCTGGATAACCATCCTCGCCATCCCCTGCGCCATCTCGCTCCTGAAGACGGTGCGGCACTATTATGATGAATTGGAATCACAGGTGCGCGAAGTCCGGCCACTGGAGCTCAGCGGAGGAACACAGCCGCCGATCGTTCTGGTTTCAGTCGGGGGATGGAGTAAGCTCGCTGCAAAAGCCATCGGGCTCGCACTTACGCTTTCGCCGGACGTGATCGGGCTGCATCTGACGCACTTGCAAGGGCCCGATTGCGAGGAAGACCAGCGCTCGATGCGCATGCAATGGGAAACGAACGTCGCGGAGCCGGCGCGTCGGGCCGGGCTCGCCCCGCCGCGGCTGATGGCCTTGCATGCGCAATATCGAGCGATGCACGAGCCGGTGCTGAGACTCGTGCAGGAGCTTCGTGCGAAATTTCCCGACCGTCGCGTCGCCGTGCTCATCCCGGAGCTTGTCAAGCAGCGGTGGTATCAGCGCATCCTGCACACCTATCGCGCGCGGTGTTTGCGCAAGCAATTGCTTGCTTATGGCGGCGCCGACCTCACGGTCATCAGCGTACCGTGGTATCTCGACGATGTCGCCTCGCCAGCCGAGGCGGAGTGAGTTCCCCTCACCCTGAGGAGCATCCGATCTCGGCTGTTGCCGAGATCGGCAGGTCTGCTCAAGCCGGGTAAACCCGACTTGAGAGGCGCGTCTCGAAGGGTGAGCAAAGAACAGCGCGCGTGGCCATCCTTCGAGACGCCGCTTTCGCGGCTCCTCAAGATGAGGGGCCGCTTTAGTGCGCGAGTGCCTTGACGATGCTCTCCGTCATCTTCTTGGCGTCGCCGAACAGCATCATTGTGTTGTCGCGGAAGAACAGCTCGTTTTCGACGCCGGCATAGCCGGACCCCATGCCGCGCTTGATGAAGAGCACCGTCTTCGCCTTCTCGACGTCGAGGATCGGCATGCCGTAGATCGGTGATTGCGGATCGGTTTTTGCGGCCGGATTGGTGACGTCGTTGGCGCCGATGACGAAAGCAACATCCGCTTGCCCGAACTCGGAGTTGATGTCCTCCAGTTCGAACACCTCATCGTAGGGCACGTTCGCCTCGGCGAGCAGCACGTTCATGTGGCCGGGCATACGTCCCGCGACCGGGTGGATCGCGTATTTCACGTCGACGCCTTCCTTCTTAAGGATGTCGGCCATCTCGCGCACGGCGTGCTGCGCCTGTGCCACCGCCATCCCGTAGCCCGGCACGATGATCACCTTGCCGGCATTCTTCATGATGAAGGCGGCGTCGTCGGCCGAGCCCTGCTTCACCGGCCGCGTTTCGACGGCGCCTACGGGGCCTGCCGTCTCGCCGCCGAACCCGCCGAGGATGACCGAGATAAACGAGCGGTTCATCCCTTTGCACATGATGTAGGAGAGGATCGCACCGGACGAGCCGACGAGCGCCCCGGTAATGATCAGCGCGAGATTGCCCAGCGTGAAGCCGATGCCCGCCGCGGCCCACCCCGAATAGGAGTTCAGCATCGAAACGACGACCGGCATGTCGGCGCCGCCGATCGGAATGATCAGGGTCACGCCGAGGGTAAACGAGACGAGTGCGATCAGGAGAAAGACGAAATGGCTTTCGGTCCGCACGAAGACGAAGATCAGGACGAGCAGCAGCACGCCGAGGCCGATATTCAGCGCGTGACGCTGAGGTAAGAGGATCGGCGCGCCGGACATGCGCGCATCGAGTTTCAGGAAGGCAATGACGGAGCCGGTGAACGTGACCGCGCCGATCGCGGCGCCGATCGACATCTCGACAAGACTCGCGCCATGGATATCACCGGGCACCCCGATGCCGAAAGCCTGCGGTGCGTAAAGCGCACCGGCGGCGACCAGCACGGCGGCAAAGCCGACCAGCGAATGGAAGAAGGCCACAAGCTGCGGCATTTTCGTCATGACGATGCGCCGCGCCAGCACTGCGCCGAACGTGCCGCCGATCGCCATGCCGATGACGACCAGAATCCAGGCTGAGAGGCCGACCGGCGGGCGATAAGCGAGCGTCGTCACGATGGCGATCGCCATACCGATCATGCCGAAGAGATTGCCCTGCCGCGAAGAGGCGGGCGACGACAGGCCACGCAATGCCCAGATGAACAGGACGCCGGAGACGAGATAAAGGACAGCGGCGATATTGGCGTTCATCGCGTCAGCCCTTCTTCTTGTACATGCCGAGCATGCGTTGGGTGACGAGGAAGCCGCCGAATATATTCACCGAAGCGAGGATCAGCGCGATGAAGCCGAAGATGCGCGCCCATAAGGGCCCGTCGTCGCCAATCCGCGACGCCTCGACGCCGACCGACAACAGCGCACCAACGACGATCACCGAGGAGATGGCGTTGGTCACCGACATGAGCGGCGTGTGCAGCGCCGGCGTCACCGACCACACAACGTAATAACCGACGAAAATCGCCAGGACGAAAATCGCCAGCCGAAACACAAAGGGATCGATCGCGCCGCCGGTCGCGGCGTGTGCGGCAGCGGCCCCGGCGGTGGCGATCTGATCGGCATAGGCCTGCGCCGCGTCCGCGGCTTGCCGCGCCGCCGCAGCCGCCGCCTGGGCGCGATCATGAAGAACTTGGATGTCTTCGGTCGCCATGACGAAGTCCCCGAATTTATTGTGCGGCGCCGAGTCAGGCGGCCTGTTGCTGGAAGATCGGATTGACGAGCTCTCCGTCGCGGGTCAGCGCCGTCGCTTTGACGAGCTCGTCGTCCCATTTGATCGCAAGCGACTTCGTGTCCTTGTCGATCAGCGTCTCGACAAAGGCGAGCAGGTTCTTCGCGTAGAGACTTGATGCGCTCGCGGCGAGCCTGCCCGGCATATTGAGCGCGCCGAGGACGCGCACTCCGTTTTCTGAGACGACCGTCTCGCCCGCGCGCGCCGTTTCGACATTGCCGCCGCGCTCGATCGCAAGGTCGACGATGACTGAGCCCGGGCGCATCGAGCGGATCATGTCCGCCGTGATCAGCCGCGGTGCCGGCCGGCCGGGGATCAGCGCCGTCGTGATGACTATGTCCTGCTTGGCAATATGCGATGCGGTGAGCGCCGCCTGCTTGGCCATATATTCCGGCGACATCTGCTTGGCGTAGCCGCCGGCGGTCTGCGCCTGCTTGAACTCTTCGTCCTCGACCGCCAGGAACTTCGCGCCGAGCGACTCGACCTGCTCTTTCGTCGCCGGCCGCACGTCGGTAGCGGTGACGATGCCGCCGAGGCGCCGCGCCGTGGCGATCGCCTGCAGGCCCGCGACGCCGACGCCCATGATGAAAATGCGCGCGGCGGGAATCGTGCCCGCCGCAGTCATCATCATCGGAATGGCACGGCCGTATTCGGCAGCCCCATCGATCACCGCGCGATAGCCGGCGAGATTGGCCTGGCTCGAGAGGACGTCCATCACCTGCGCGCGGGTAATGCGCGGCATCAGCTCCATCGCAAAGGCGGTGAAGCCGCGCCGGCCGATATCGGCGACCGCATCCGCGTTGCCGTAAGGGTCCATGATGGCTATGACCGCCGCGCCGGGCTTCGCACCTTCGACCTCGCTGCCGGCCGGGCGCTTGACCCGGAGCACGATGTCGGCGCCCGAGAGCGTCGCATTCGCATCGGGCGTGACGGTCGCGCCGGCGGCCTGATAATCGGCATCTGTAATGCCCGACTTCATCCCCGCCCCGGCCTGCACCGCTACGTCGGCGCCGAGCCCGATGTATTTCTTGACCGTCTCGGGTGTCGCGGCGACACGGGTCTCGGTCGGGTCGGGCTCGGTCGGGACGGCGATACGCATCAAAGTCTCCGCGAAACGTCGGCAAACCGCAGGGCGGCCCGCGCGGGCCTTGGGATCAGAGCGTCAGGAAGGCAAGGATGATGAGGATGATGATGCAGTGGATTGCGCCCCACTTCATCAGCGTGAGGAAGCGCCGATAGGTCCTCTCGTGCTCGGCATAATCCATATCTGCATGCCCGGTCGCGAGAACCTGTTGTTCGGCCATTTTCTTCTCCTTGCGCCCGTTTCGGGCCTGCCGTTCGGTTCTAGAGCAGGGGCTTGGCTGCGGCAACCGGCGCCGCAACAGGCCTTACATTGGCGGCGCCCGCCCCGATATAAGCGGCGAAACCCTGCCCCCGCATCTGGAGCCGCGATGTCCGACAAAATTCCCGTGACCGTGCTGACCGGCTACCTCGGCGCCGGCAAGACGACGCTCTTGAACCGCATCCTCTCCGAGGATCACGGGCGAAAGTTTGCCGTCATCGTCAACGAGTTCGGCGAGATCGGCATCGACAACGATCTCGTCGTCGGCGCTGACGAGGAAGTCTTCGAGATGAACAACGGCTGCATCTGCTGCACGGTGCGCGGCGACCTGATCCGCATCCTCGAGGGGCTGATGAAGCGCCGTGGCAAGTTCGACGCGATCCTCGTCGAGACCACGGGCCTCGCCGACCCGGCGCCTGTGGCGCAGACTTTTTTTGTCGACTCCGACGTGCAGGAGGCGGCGCGACTCGATGCCGTTGTCACCGTCGCCGATGCCAAGTGGCTCCTCGACCGGCTGAAGGACGCGCCGGAAGCCAAGAACCAGATCGCTTTCGCCGACGTGATCATTCTGAACAAGACGGATTTGGTCAGCAAAGACGAGCTGAAGGAAGTCGAAGCTCGCATCCGCGGCATCAATCCATATGCGAAGCTGCATCGCGCCGTGCGCGCCGACGTGCCGCTGGATGCTGTGCTCGGCCGCAACGCCTTCGATCTTGATAGAATTTTGGAGATCGAGCCGGAGTTTTTGCACGCCGAGGACGGGCAAGATCACGAGCATGGGCACCACCATGATCACGGATACGATCATGACCATAACGGGCACGATCACCACGACCACGCCCACTCATATGGCGGGCTGAAGCACTATCACGACGAGGACATGCAGTCGGTGTCGATCGCCATCGACGGCGACGTCGATCCCGAGCGCTTCATGCCGTGGATTAACGACATCGTGCAGCGCGAGGGCCCGAACATCCTGCGCTCGAAAGGCATTCTCGCTTTCAAAAACGAGCCGAAGCGCTTCGTCTTCCAGGGCGTGCACATGATCCTTGATGGCGACGTACAGCGGCCGTGGAAGAGCGACGAGCCGCGCAAGAGCCGCATCGTCTTCATCGGCCGGAATCTGAAGGAAGACGAACTGAGGCAGGGGTTTCTCGGCTGCGCGGCTTAAGGCTCGGGGTTTCGGCCGTTCACGCCGCGGCGCGAGCCGTAAAATCCCAATCAGGCCGCGGGGCGCACGCTCTCTTGCGGGGCCGGCACATGCGGCGTCTCCTCGCCGTGTTTCGTGCCTTGCAGCCAGTTCGATAGGCGATCGAGGTAGAGATACACGATCGGCGTCGTGAAGAGGGTTAGCGCCTGGCTCACGATAAGTCCGCCGACCATGCAATAGCCGAGCGGCTGGCGCAGCTCGGAGCCGGTGCCGGTGCCGAGCATCAGCGGCACACCGCCGAGAATCGCCGCCATTGTTGTCATCATGATCGGACGAAAACGCAAGCGACACGCCTCGCGGATCGATTCTGCCGGCGTCATATCGCGATCCCGCTCGGCATGGATGGCGAAATCGACCATCATGATACCGTTCTTCTTGACGATGCCGATGAGCAGAATGATGCCGATCAGCGCGATCAGGCTGAAATCGAAGCCGAACAGCATCAGCGTCGCGACTGCGCCAAGACCTGCGGAGGGTAATGTCGAGAGAATTGTCAGCGGGTGAATGGTGCTCTCATAGAGCATGCCAAGAATTATGTAGATAACGATGAGTGCCGCGGTGATGAGATAAGGCTCGCTTTTCAAAGAATCCTGGAACGCCGCCGCATTGCCCTGGAACGCTCCCGTGAGGGGGGCCGGAACATTGAGTGTCCGCATCACCTTGTCGATCGCGACCGTCGCCTCGCCGAGCGACACGCCGGGTGAAAGGTTGAAGCTGAGCGTCGTCGCGGGAAATTGTCCTTGGTGACTGATCGACAGCGGCTGCACCTTCTGTGTCGTCCAATGCACGAACGTCGCGAGCGGTACCTGCTGGCCCGTCAGCGGCGATCGCAGATACAGGCGGTTTAAAGTTTCGGGATCTTCCTGCAACTCCGGCAGAATTTCGAGAACAACGTGGTAGCTGTTGAGCTGAGTAAAATATTGCGTCACCTGCCGCTGGCCGAACGCGTCGTAGAGCGTGTCGTCGATAAGCTGCGGATCGATGCCGAAACGCGCTGCCTGGTCCCGATCAATCGTCAGCGTCAGTGTCGTACCTTGGCTCTGCTGATCGGTTGCGACGTCCAGTAGCTCCGGGACTTTTCTGAACGCGGCGAGGATTTTCGGTGACCATTCGTTGAGTTCGGCCAGGTCGGCATCGGTCAGCGTATATTGGTATTGCGTGCGGGTCGTGCGTCCGCCGACCGTGATATCCTGTGCGTTTTGCAGGTAAATCGTGGCGCCTTCGATCTTGGTCGCCGCGCGCCTTATCCTCCTGATGAACTCGTCGGCGCCGACGTCGCGCTCGTCGCGCGGCTTCAGCGTGATGAACATGCGACCGGAATTGGTCCCGGTTGCGCCGCCGCCGGTGCCAATGGACATGCCAACCGTGTCGACCGCCGGATCGCGAAGAACCAGGTCGCCGAACTGCTTCTGGATGCGCGCCATTTCGGGGAAGGACACGCTCTGCGCGGCCTCCGTCGTGGCGATGATGAAGCCGGTATCCTGGTTCGGGAAAAATCCCTTCGGAATGATGATAAAAAGATAAACAGAGAGAGCAACGGTCGCGAAGAAGCTCATAAGCGTGATGAAGCGATGCCGCAGCACGACATCGAGCATTCTCATATAGCCTTCGAGCATACGATCGAAAAAACCTTCGACAATACGGTACAGGCGGCCGTGGCGCGCGTGGCGCTCGTCTTTGAGCAGCCGCGACGCCATCATCGGCGTCAGAGTCAGCGAGACAATTGCCGAGACTATTATCGTCATTGTTACCGTCACCGCGAACTCGCGGAACAGGCGTCCGAAAATGCCGCCCATCAAGAGAAGCGGAATGAACACCGCCACCAGCGACGCGCTGATCGACACGATTGTGAACCCGATCTCGCCGGCGCCCTTGAAGGCGGCCTCGAGCGGCTTCTCACCGTCCTCGATATGCCGGACGATGTTCTCCAGCATGACAATCGCGTCGTCGACGACGAAGCCGACGGCAATCGTCAGTGCCATCAGCGAAAGATTGTCGAGACTGTAGCCGACGATGTACATGAGCCCTGCCGTGCCGAAGAGCGACAGCGGCACAGTGACGCTCGGAATGGCGGTCGCCCAGAAATTCCGCAGGAAGAGAAAGATCACCATCACGACTAGCGCGATTGTCAGCATCAACGTGAACTGCACGTCGTGAACCGAGGCGCGGATTGTCTGGGTCCGGTCGCTCAAAATCTCAATCTTAATTGCCGGGGGAATGGTGGCGCGCAGCTTCGAGAGCCGGCTCTTGATGCGTTCCACCGTCTCGATGACGTTGGCGCCAGGCTGCTTGAACACGACGAGCACGATGGCCGGCTTGTTCTCCGACCAGCCGAGCTTGGTAACGTCTTCCGGTCCGTCGATCGCCTGACCGAGATCTCTGATGCGGATCGGGGCGCCGTTGCGGTAAGCGACGATGACGTCGTTCCAGGGCTTTCCCGAGGTCAGCTGATCGTTATCGTAGATCGTGTAGGACCGGCGCGCGCCCTGGATGGTGCCTTTCGGAAGATCAACGGTAGACACCGCGATCTTCGAACGCACGTCTTCGAGCGAAAGACCTTTTGCCGCGAGTTTCGCCGGATCGATCTGCACCCGCACGGCGGGCTTGCGCTCGCCGCCGATGCTGACCTGCCCGACGCCGGAAATCTGGCTGACCTGCTGCGCAATTTTCGTGTCCGCCGTGTCGTCGACGACGGTCATCGGCAACGTGTCGGACGAAACTGCGAACAGGATGATCGGCCTGTCCGCCGGATTGACCTTGCGATAGGTCGGCGGGCTCGGCAGGTTTTTCGGCAATTGTCCGCTCGCCGCGTTAATCGCCGCCTGGACGTCTTGCGCCGCCGCATCGATGTTGCGGTCGAGATCGAATTGAATGGTGATCGTGGTCGAGCCGAGCGCGCTTGACGAGGTAAGCTGCGACACGCCGGAGATTTGCGCGAATTGCCGCTCCAACGGCTGCGCCACCGACGAGGCCATCGTCTCCGGACTAGCGCCGGGAAGACTGGCGCTGACCTGGATCGTTGGAAAATCGATCTGCGGCAGCGGTGCGACCGGCAGCAGCGGGTAGGCCGCAAGGCCGACCAGGAAGACACCAATCATGAGGAGCGTCGTCGCGATCGGCCGCCGGATGAAAGGTGCGGAGACGCCGCTCGCCATTGCCCGTCCCTATTTCGCGGCTTGGTGTTCCGGCGGCTGACTGCTGCCGTTGTCTTTGTTGATCGCAACAAGCGTGCCGGCGGTCAGGCGATATTGCCCGCCAGTCACGACCGTCTCGCCGACTTTGACTCCTTCTTGGACAACGTAAAACTGCTCGGTCGAATAGCCGGTCTTAAGCGGCCGCGGTTCGACCTTGTTGTCTGGGTTGACGACATAGGCATAAGGCCCATCCTGCCCTTGCAAGACGGCGGTCGCCGGAATCGTGATCGCGTCCTTGAGCACGCCCGTCTGAATTCGCACGTTGACGAATTCGCCCGGCCAGAGCTTGTTGTCCTCGTTTGGAAACATCGCTTTCAGGCGGATCGTGCCGGTCGTCGGATCGACGCTGTTGTCGATGAGCGCGAGCGTGCCCTGCGCGATTTCCGTTTTGGCGTCCTGCTGAAGCGCCCAAACTTCTACCGGGCCGGCCTTCATCGCCTGCTGCACGTCGGCGAGATAACGCTCGGGCAGCGTGAAAATTCCGGCAATCGGCTGCAGCTGCGCGATCGTCACAAGGCCGTTCTGATCGGAGGCGTGCACGATGTTGCCCTGATCAACGAGCCGAAAGCCGGTGCGCCCGGTAAGCGGCGCCGTGATCCGCGTATAGGAGAGCTGTGTCCGCGCGTTTTCGATGGCTGCCTCATCACCCGCGATCTGCGCGGTGAGCTGATCGACCTGCGCCATTTGCGTATCGCGCTGCTGGCCCGTCGCGTAGGCCCCGAGCTTGTTGGTGCGGATAAGATCACGCTGCGCGTTGGCACGTTGGGCTTCGTGTTGCGCCTTGGTGGCGGTCGCCTGGTCGAGCGCCGCCTGGAAGGGGCGCGGATCGATCAGGGCGAGAAGGTCGCCTTCCTTGACCATCTGGCCTTCCTGGAAGGCGACCTTTCGCAGCTCGCCGTCGACACGCGAGCGGACGACGACCGTATTCGCCGCCTGGATCGAGCCTATAGCGGTGAGCTGGACCGGCACGTCCCGGGCTTTCACCGCCTCGGCCGAGATCGGCACCGCGACCGGCGCGACGGGGCCCTTTGGCGCCGGCTCCGGCCGGAAACGCGCCCAATAGACGCCGCCGGCAACAGCGAGCGCGAGAAGCAGAAGCAGGAAGGGCGAGAAGCGCCGGCGCGGCTTGGCGCGCGAGCCGCGGGGCTCGGCGGCGTTGCGCCGGGCCACCACGTCATCGGAGAAGTTGGCGGTTCGCTCCCCGGCCGCCATCGCATCGCGCATGTAAAGTCAGCCTATCCTACAGGAGCAAACGAAGGAGTGTCGGCGGGGTTTCGGCCAGACCGTCACAATCGGTGGGGCGTGCCCGCCGTGGGCCCAACGCCCGGCTCCTATCGGCGGAAGTATACCAAATGCAACGCTGCAAGCGATAATTAATGTTCGGTTAGAAACAGTTGCGCTTAACGCCAGGCGAGGAGCCGGGCTTCGAGCAGCCCGATCACCCGTGCGACGATCAGCCCGAAGATCGACAGCACGACCACGCCGGCAAGCAGCTGGTCGGTCTGCATGAGGTTGCCGGCCTGCAGTACGAAGGCGCCGATGCCGCGGTCGGCGCCGATCATCTCGGCCGCGACGACGAGGAGGAGCGCGATCGAGGCGGAGATGCGGAAGCCCGAGAGGATCGACGGCAGGGCGGCCGGAGCGACGATCTTTCGTACGATAGCGCCAAAGGGCAGGTCGAAGCTCTGCGCCATCCGGATCAGCGTGCGGGGCACGGCATCGACGCCGCTATAAGTGGCGATGGTGGTGGGGAAGAAGACGCCGAGCGCGATCGTCGCGATTTTCGAAGGCTCGCCGATGCCCAGCCATAGGATGAGCAGCGGCAAGAGCGCAATCTTCGGAATCGGGAACAGGGCAGACACCATCGAGATGCCGATCGAACGGGCGAGCCCCCACAGCCCCATGGCAAGGCCGACGGCGAGACCGGCCGTCGTGCCGAGCGCCCAACCGATGCCGATCCGCATGGCAGAGGCCGCGATATGCTGGACGAGCTCGCCGCTGGCGGCGAGCGCGATGAGCGCCTGCACGATGGCGAACGGGCTCGGCAGGAACAGTGGGCTGATCCAGCCGAAGCTCCCCGCCGCTTGCCACAGCGCGATGATGAGCACGAAAGCCGCGAGGCTGCCGTACCAGCGCGGCCTGAGGACGAAGCCGCCCCCGCGAAACCGCACGGGCGCAAGCCGCGCCGTCTCAGACATGCGTGACCTCGCGTTCGGCATCGATCGCCTCAGCGCGGATCAAAGACCAGAGGTGCTCGTGCAGGCGGGCAAGCTCGACGGCCGCGTGCGCGCTCACCCGCTCGCCGCGCGGGATCGGCACATGCACGATCTCACGCAGCCGCCCCGGACGGCGCGAGAACACCGCGATGCGATCGGCAAGCCGCAGGGCCTCGTCGAGATTATGCGTGACGTAGACCGCGCTGAGGCGCGTTGACGCGAGAAGGTGCGACAAATCCTCCATGAGGATTTCGCGCGTCTGTCCGTCGAGTGCCGAGAGCGGCTCGTCCATCAGCAGGATCGATGGCTTCACCGCGAGCGCGCGGGCGATGCCGACGCGCTGGCGCATGCCGCCCGAAAGCTGCTTGGGATATGCGTCGGCAAAATCGCTAAGGCCGGTACGCTGCAGGGCGTCGGCGACAAGCGCCTGCATTTCGGCGCGCGGCAAGTCGCGATGCTCCAACGGCAGCTGGACATTGCCGGCGACGCTGCGCCACGGCAGAAGCGCAAAATCCTGGAAAACGAAGGTGATCGGGTTCAGCGCATTTGGCGAGAGGCCGCCGACGCGAACATCGCCGGCGCTCGGCTGGAGTAAGCCGCCAATGATTGACAGAAGCGTGCTCTTGCCGCAGCCCGATGGGCCGACGACCGCAAAGATCTCGTTATCGCCGACTTCGAAGGAAACATCGGCCAAAACTTCGAGCGCTTGAAAACGATGCGAGACGCGCTCGACGACGATCGTCATGCGTCCTACGGCAGTTTGACGAAGCGCGGGTCGACGATCTTGTCGAGGCCAAAACCTTTGTCGACAAACCCATGCTCCTGGAACCAGGCGAGCTGATGGGCGACGCCCTGCACGTCGAGCGCGCCGTTCGGATCGATGTAAGCCAACCGCACCCTGATCTTGTCGACCGGCTGATTTGTTGCGCGCGCGATCGCTTCGAGCAGCGGCTGCGTCTCAGGTGTCGACGCCGCAGCGCCATTCTTCACCGAAGCGAGAAGGACGTCGTGGTACTCCTTGCAACCGCGCCGGTAAGCCGCGAGAAAGCGCTCGATCAGATCGGCATTGGCCTTCATCTTCTGCGAGACGAACACCGCACCGAGCTGCCAGGGCGCCTCGTCGCCGCCCCAGCCGAGCAGCCGCGCATCACCCGCATCGAGCAGCGGCTGCGCTGCCGTCGCCGGCAGGATCGCCGCTTCGACGCGACCGCCCTTCAGCGCAGACGCGACATTCGACATCGATTGCAGCGGTACGAATTTTACGTTCGCCAGCGGGAACTTGTATTTCTCCGCAATAAGTCCGGCGCTGTAGTGAAAGCTCGAGCCGATCTGCGTAATGCCGACGCTTTTCCCGTCGATATCCTTCATCGATTGGAGACTCGCGCCCGCGGGGTGTGATGTCGCGAGATATGCCATCAGCGGAAATCCCGGCACATCGCGGCTCTGGCCGGCGATGATCGACACCGCGCCCTTGCCGGCAAGATTGAACAGCCCACCGGTGAACGCGGTGACACCGACATCGACGTCTCCCTAGGCGGTCGCGACTGCTATCGGCTGCGCGGCGTCGAAAAATTTCAATTCCACATCGAGTCCGGCATCTTTGAAATAATTGCGATCGGCGGCGATGAACACGTTGCCGGACGAGGCCAGCCGCAGCACGCCGACGCGGATTTTCGGCCTGTCCTGTGCGAGCGCAGGCGTCACCCCCGTCGCAAGCATTGCGCTCGCCGCAATGCCAAACCTGCGTCGTGTGAACTTCATTCGCCTAGCTCGCCAGACTGCACATCTCTTTGATCAAATCCGATTTGCCTTCAAAACCGATGCCCGGCAAATCCGGCATCGTGATATAGCCGTTCTCGACCTTCACGCCATCGGGAAAACCGCCATAGGGCTGGAACAGGTCGGGATAGGATTCGTTGCCGCCGAGGCCGAGACCGGCGGCGATGTTGAGCGACATCTGGTGGCCGCCATGCGGGATGCAGCGCTTCGGCGACCAGCCGTAGCTCTTCAGCATGTCGAGCGTCCGCAAATATTCGACGAGGCCATAGCTCAGCGCGCAATCGAATTGCAGCCAGTCGCGGTCTCTCCGCATGCCGCCGTAGCGGATGAGATTGCGCGCGTCCTGCATGGAGAAGAGGTTCTCGCCGGTCGCCATCGGCTTTTTGTAATGCTCCGCGAGTTTCGCCTGCAATTCGAAATCGAGGGGATCGCCGGCCTCCTCGTACCAGAAGAGATCGTAGGCCGAGAGAGCCTTGGCATAATCGATCGCGGTTTGCAGATCGAATCTGCCATTGGCATCGACGGCGAGGCTGCAGCCTTTCGGCAGGATCGCGAGCACCGCTTCGATGCGCTTCAGATCGTCGGCAAGCGGCGCGCCGCCGATCTTCATTTTCACGACGCTATAGCCGCGATCGAGATAGGACTGCATCTCCTGCTTTAAAAGCTCGATGTCCTTGCCGGGATAATAATAGCCGCCCGCGGCATAGACGAAGACGCGTGGGTCGGCTTCGCCACCATAGCGCTCCGCAAGCAGACGGAACAGCGGCTTGCCGGCGATTTTCGCGACCGCATCCCATACTGCCATGTCGATCGTGCCGATCGCGACCGAGCGTTCGCCGTGGCCGCCTGGCTTTTCGTTCTTGAACAGCGTCGCCCGGATTTTTTGCGGATCGAGATTGTCGCCGGCAGCATTCAGCAGACTGTTCGGATCGGCTTCCATCAGCCGCGGCCGAAAGCGCTCGCGGATGAGTGCGCCCTGTCCGTAGCGGCCGTTCGAATTGAAGCCATAGCCGACGACAGGCTTGCCGTCGCGCATGACGTCGGTGACGACCGCAACCAGGCTCAGCGTCATCTTGCTGAAATCAATATAGGCGTTGGCGATCGCCGAGGCGATCGGAACGGTCCGCTCTCTGAGGTCAACAATACGCATCGAGGGTGCGGGTTATATGAAGCGCGCGCAAAAGGCCCGAAGCATCAGCTGAAGTCAACCGATCCTATCGGGCGGCGTTGGAGCAGCTATGCTGCTCGAAGCCCTTGTCTTAAAGCTAAGGCGCGCCATGCTCGCTAGCGTCATCCACGGCGGACGCGCTGTGTAGGGAAAATGCCTTTGGGGGAACGCAGAGATGAACGACGACACGCATACGGTGCTCTCACGGCGCGAGCTCATTCTAACTTTCGGGACCATGAGCGCGGGACTGATCATCTCGCCCCACCTGACGTTTGGCCAGGACGCTAAAGCGCCGGCGAAAATCGGTGTCATCGGCTCCGGAAAGATCGGCGGCACGGTGGGAAAACTTTGGGTTCGGGCAGGCCACCAAGTCTTCTTCTCCTCGCGTCATCCCGAGGAATTGAAGGAGATGGTCGCGGGACTCGGACCCTCGGCGCGCGCCGGCACGGTCGAGGAGGCGATCGCCTTCGGCGATGCCATCCTGCTGGCGGTGCCTTACAAGGCTTATCCGCAGCTCGGGCAGGATTACGCCAAGGCGCTTGCTGGAAAGGTCGTGCTCGATGCCGGCAACGCGACCGTTGCGCGCGACGGGCAGGAGTTGGTCAGCGAGGTACAGCAGAACGGCATCGGGCGAACCTCGGCGAAATATTTTCCGGGTGCTAAGATCGTGCGCGCCTTCAACACGCTCGGCTATACCGTGCTCGCGCGCGAGGCGCATCGTCAGGGAGACCCGCTGGCAATCCCGATCGCCGGCGACGACAAAGATGCGGTTGCCACCGCCGCCGCGCTGGTGCGTGATGCAGGCTTCGAGCCGGTGATCGTCGGCGGTCTCGATCGCGCCAAGGAATTTCAAATGGGCGCGCCGGGTTACGGCCAGATCGTCCCGGCATCGGAACTGAAGAAGAAGCTCGGGCTCTCCGGCTGAGTCCGCAGGTCGGCGACATGTCTGAATTAGACGCGAGCGACGACGCCTCGGGGCCGAGCCTCGTCGAGCGCCTCTTCCAGGTCCGGCGCGACGAAATGCCGGTCGTCGGCTGGTCCTGGCTCTACATCTTTGCGATCTTGTCGTCGTACTACGTGATGCGGCCGATCCGCGAGCAGATGGGCGTCTCCGGCGGCATCGAGAATCTGCCGTGGCTCTTCACGGCGACGCTCGTTGCCATGATCCTTCTCAACGTGCCCTTCGGCTATCTCGTGAAGCTGCTGCCGCGCATCCGCTTCATCCCGATCACCTATCGCTTTTTTACCGCCAATATCATCCTGTTTGCCGTTGCGCTTTATCTCGCGAATCGCGACCAGGCGGTTTGGATCGGGCGGTTCTTCTTCGTCTGGCTCTCGGTTTTCAACCTTTTCGTGATCTCCATTTTCTGGCAGACGATCGTCGACGTCTTCACCTCGGAGCAGGGCAAGCGGCTGTTCGGATTCATTGCTGCCGGCGCGACGATCGGCGCGATCGCCGGGTCGGCGGCAACGGCGCTTCTCGCGCGCAGCGTTCCGACGTGGGCGCTGCTTGTCGGCGCAGCGTTGCTTCTCGAAGTCGCGGTCTTCAGCATGCGGCGTCTATCGCGCTTGTCGGACCGGCTCTATCACAAGCCGGCTACGCAATCGGGGGAGCGCGCGGTCGGTGGCAGCGCATATGCCGGCATAGTACACTTGCTGAGATCGCCTTATCTGCTCAACGTCAGCCTGTTCTTCATTTTGTTCTCGATCACATCGACATTTCTTTATTTCGAACAGGTCGGGATCGCGGCCAAAGCGTTTCCGGATCGCGGTGCGCAGACAACGTTCTTCGCAAGTGTTGATTTAGCGGTCAACATTTTGACACTCGCCATTCAGCTGTTCCTGACCGGGCGTGTCGTGCGTCTCTTCGGCGTCGGATTGGCGCTCGCCTCGCTGCCGCTTCTGACGATTTTCGGCTTTGGCGTGTTGGTTTACGCACCGACCATCGTTGCGATCGTCGCGTTTCAGGTTCTGCGCCGTGCCGGCAATTTCGGTATTGCGCGGCCGACGCGCGAGGTTCTGTTCACCGTGCTGCCGCGAGAGGACCGCTATAAGTCCAAGAGTTTCATCGACACGGTGATGTACCGGCTCGGCGACCAAGTTGGCGCCTGGTCGTACACGCTGGTCGGCGCGCTCGGCTGGGGCGCCGGCGCCTTGCCGCTCGTCGCACTGCCGATCTCGGCGGTCTGGCTCTTCAATGCGATCTGGCTCGGCCGGCGGCAGGAGGAACTCGCGGTGCGTGCGCCCGCGCCCGGACGTTCGACGGAAGCCGCGGAGGTCGCGGCCGCATCATGAGCCAAACCGGCTTCACCCGCGCCGAAATTTTGAAGCTCGCAGGCAGCTTCGGCGCCGCGTGCGTATTCGGCACGCCAGCGCGCGGGCAGCAATCGTCGGAGAAGGTTCACATGCAGACGCGCACGATTCCGTCGAGCGGCGAGAAGCTGCCGGTTGTCGGCTGCGGGACGTGGCAGACCTTTGACGTCGGCGCTGATGCGAACGCCCGCAAGAAGCTTGCGGAAGTGCTCGCAACCTTGTTCGACGCCGGCGGATCGGTGATCGATTCCTCGCCGATGTACGGCACGTCCGAGGACGTCGCCGGCAGCATCGTTGCCGATCTCGGTGCGCGCTCGAAGGCTTTCATCGCAACGAAGGTTTGGACACGCGGCAAGCAAGCCGGCATCCAGCAGATCGAGCGCTCGATGCAGCTTTTGCGCACCGACAAGCTCGATCTGATGCAGGTGCACAATCTCCTGGATTGGCGCATCCATCTCGCGACCTTGCGCGACATGAAGGCCAAGGGGCGCATCCGCTATATCGGCGTAACGCACTACACGTCGAGTGCCTACAAGGAGCTTGAAGCAGTGATGCGCAGCGAAAAGCTCGACTTCATACAGGTGAATTACTCGGCCGACGATCGCGCCGCCGAAGATCGCATCCTGCCGCTGGCGGCGGATCGCGGCATGGCGGTCCTGATCAACCTGCCGTTCGGCGGTGGCGGTCTGCTGCGGCGGCTACGCGGCCGGCCGCTGCCGCAATGGGCGGCGGACATCGATTGCCGGAGCTGGGCGCAAATTCTGTTAAAATTCGTGCTCGGTAATCCCGCCGTCACATGCGTGATCCCAGGCACGTCAAACCCGGATCACATGCGGGAGAACGCGAGGGCAGGTGTCGGCGCTTTTCTGACCGAAGCGCAACGCAAGCGCATCGTCGCGGAGCTCGGCGCCTAGCTCAAAAGCGGACTCCATGCCGGGTCCGACGCAAAGGACGGCGTCGGCACCGGGAATTCGCCGCGGCCGAACACGTCCATCATGTAAATCTTTGCGCCGGACTGGCCGCCGGGATCGCGGAAGAACATAAGGTAGAGCCCGTTCGGCGCCCAGGTCGGGCCCTCGTTGTGATAGCCTTCGGTCAGGATGCGTTCGCCCGATCCGTCCGGCTTCATCACGCCGATGGCGAACGAGCCGCGGCCCTGTTTGGTGAAGGCGATGTAATCGCCTTTTGGCGACCAAACGGGCGTCGAGTAGCGGCCTTCGCCGAAGGAGATGCGCTGCGCGCCACCGCCGCTGCCGCTCATCACATAAATCTGCTGCGAGCCGCCGCGATCGGATTCGAACACGATGCGCGAACCATCCGGCGAGTAGGACGGCGAGGTGTCGATGGCCGACGTGTCGGTGAGCCGCGTCGTGTTGCGGGAGCGTAAATCCATGACGTAGAGATTGGACGATGTGCCTTGCGTCAGCGACATGACGATGCGCTGGCCGTCGGGCGAGAAGCGCGGCGCAAACGTCATGCCGGGAAAATTGCCGACGACTTCGCGCTGGCCGTTCTCGATGTTGAGCAGGAAGACGCGCGGATCGCCCTGACCGAAGGACATGTAAGTCACGTCCTGCGTTGACGGTGAGAAGCGCGGCGTCACCACCAATTCGTCGCCGCGTGTTAGATAGCGCACGTTCTGACCATCTTGATCCATGATGGCGAGGCGCTTGCGGCGGCGCTCTTTCGGGCCAGTCTCGTCGATGAAGACGACGCGCGTGTCGAAAAAGCCCTTCTCGCCGGTAATGCGGGTGAAGATCGCGTCCGAAATGATATGCGCGACGCGGCGCGAATTGTTCGGATCGGTGACATATTGCTGGCCGGCGACCTGCTGGCCGGTGGCGACATCCCACAGGCGGAACTCGGATTTGAGCCGGCCGTCGCCGGTGCGTTGACCGCGCCCCGTCACGACGAATTGCGCGTTGACGACGCGCCAGGCGTCCATCTGCGGCGGCTGATCGGGGTTGGTCGGGCGATCTACGAAACTTTTCGGATCGATCGGCTGCAAAAAGACCGAGCGCGAAAAATTGTTGGTGATGATGTCGGAGAGCGCATGGCCCGCGTCGGGGTCGCCGGCGAAATTCGTCACCGCGATCATGATCGGGCGGAACTGCCCGCCGGGGCGAACGTCGAGATAGCGTTCTTGCGCGCGAAGCGGCAGGGAAGGCGCAAGCGCGCTGCCCAAAAGCAAGCCGGCTGCCGAGCGGCGGGTGAAGGTCGATGTCATGCGGAAAACCTGGTCAAGATCGCGTGTCAGAGCATGTCTTCCGGATCGAAGCGCACGACACGCGCCTTCCACTGTTCATAGTAGGGCAGATAGACGGACGGGATGTGCATCGGATTGCAGCGGCGCACCGCGCGCATCGCGCTGTCGGCAAGATTGCGCAAGCTGGCATCGGAAGGCGGATTAAGCAGTGCCGGTTCTGCCTGAAGCGAACCGTCCTGGGCATAACGCACGCGGATTTGCGCGACGTATTTCTGCGGGTTCACCCCGATATAGCTCCAGCATTTCTTGTATTGCTCGCGCATCAGTCCATCGAGCGAATCCCACATTGACGGCGACATCTGCGCGGCGCTCGCATTCGGCGCGCCGAGCGCGGCGGTGCGCGTCAGCTCGCGCGCGGTCGAGGCGCGCGCCTGCGGCGCCTCCTTGCTCAGAAGCTGCGAGATTGCTGTGACGTCGAGCTTGTGTTTCGGCTCGTTGTTTTCCTCGCCCGATTTCGGTTTTGGCACCGGCTTTTCCTCATGCTTCTTCTGCTCGAGGAATTTGGCAACCTGATCGAGTTTCGGCCGCTCGACCGGCTTCGGCGGCGTCGGCTCCTTCGGCGCCTCGGCGATTTTTGGCCGGGGCACGGGCTGCGGCTTGATCACCTCGGCGTCTTTCGGATCGTCGGGCTCGGGCGGCTTCTCAGCCTGCGGCGGCTCGGCCTTGGCGACCGGCTTCACCGGCTCGGGCTTCGGCTCGGGACGCGGCGGCGGCTCGGGCATCGGCACTGCTGCGAGATGCTGCGGCGGCATCGGCGGCTCGGGCTTTAATTCCGGCTTGTCCTCACCGGGATCGGGCACGCGCTTCAGCGGCGGCGGCGGCGTCGGCACATCGCGCTTGGCCTCGGCAACCGGCGGCGTCGGCTTCGTCTCCGTCACCTCGGCGATCTTCTCGGCCTTTTGTTTCGGCTGCACCTCTTTCGCCGTCTTCTCGCCTTTGGTGATCTGGCTGAACTGCGAGTCGGACATGATCTCGACCGGCGTTGCTTCCGGCACGTCCTCGAACGCCTTCGTGTCGGCAAAGGCGATGAGCGTCGCCGCGAGCAGCGCGACATGCGCGCCGGCGGAGACCAGCACACCCGGCTCGCGCAGATTGACCTTGCCGCGCGCCCAGGCGAGCAGCAGCGCGGCGCGCGTGGCACCGCGCGCGCCGTCATCCCTGGAGATGTCGTCTTGCGACTCCTCGGGACGAGGGCTCAATCACTTCTTCTCCGGTTCGGTGACGAGCGCGACCTTCTTGTATCCGGCCGTCGTTACGATCGACATGATTTCGGCGACGCGCCCGTAATTCACCGCCTTAGCGCCGCGCACATAAATGCGCTCGTCGAAGCCGGCTTTGGTCATGCCCTGCAGCTTGTTGACGAGATCGTTCGCCTCGGTCGGCTGGTCGGCGAGATAGATCGTGCCCTTCTCGTCGATGGAGATCGTGATCGGCTTCTGGTCGATGTTGAGCGGCGCCGATTTCGTCTGCGGCAGGTCGACGGCGACACCGGTGGCGAGCAGCGGCGCCGCCACCATGAAGATGATGAGGAGAACGAGCATGACGTCGATGAACGGCGTCATGTTGATTTCCGCCATCGCGCCGTAGCGCGGCACGCCGCGCCGGCGCCGCCCGCTCTTTCGGCCGATTGCCGCCGCCCCTGCCATCGCCATGGCCTACGCCTCAGGCGGCCATGCGCTCGCGCTCGGCGCCCGCATGCTGGTCGATCTGGCGCGACAGGATCGCCGAGAACTCGTCGGCGAAGCTCTCCATGCGCGCCTGGTTCTTGGCGACCTCGCCCTGCAGCTTGTTGTAGGCGATGAGCGCCGGGATCGCGGCGAAGAGGCCGATCGCGGTCGCAAACAGGGCCTCGGC
>Ga0164306_10000191_pt1 | contig 23105 bp, 11 predicted proteins | sample Whisoiple_242_MG_FD_110213 | JGI IMG/M metagenome (GOLD analysis project Ga0164306, IMG submission 110213) | Soil microbial communities amended with fresh organic matter from upstate New York, USA - Whitman soil sample_242_MG | ecosystem: Environmental > Terrestrial > Soil > Unclassified >... | reverse complement strand
GTAACCCGCCTCGCGGACGACGCCGAGGTCCACGGTGACCAGCCGGTCCCCCGCCGCCACGTGCTCGCCCTTGCGGACGGCGACCTCGAAGCCGGTGCCCGCCAGCTTCACCGTGTCGATGCCGACGTGCACGAGCACCTCGACGCCGTCGGCGGTCTTCAGCCCGAACGCGTGCCCGGTGTCGGCGACCGTGAGCAGCTCGCCGGCGACCGGGGCCACGACCACGCCGTCCGCCGGGACCACGCCGACGCCCTCGCCGAGCGCCTTCGACGCGAACACCGGGTCGTCGACCTCGGCGAGCGGGACGACCTCGCCGGCCACGGGGGCCAGCACGGCGGTCGTGGGGGCGGCCGGCGCGGCAGGCGCAGCGGGTGCGGCCGGGGCGGCGGGCGGCGTCGGGGCCGCGGCCGTGCCGGACCCGGCGGCGGCCGTCGCGGCCACCGGCGCGGCGCCCACGGCCGCGTGCTCCAGCGCCAGATCCGCCTCCGCCTGCTCCCGGGCGGCCCGGGCCTCGGCCCGCTGCTCCGGCGTGCGGTAGTCGGACACGATGACGAGCACCATCGACACCACGAACGCCGCGGCGACCGCGATCGCGTACACCGGGATCGGGCTGAACACCGGGATGGTCAGCAGCGAGGTGAACGCGAACGCCTGGGTGTCGACGCCGCCGAGCACGCCGATGATGACGCCGCCCACGAGGCAGCCGACGAGCATGCGCGGGTAGATCCGCTTGAACCGCAGGTGGATGCCGTACAGCGAGGGCTCCGAGATGCCGCCGAGCAGGCCCGCGGCGAGCGCGCCCGTCGCCGTCTGCCGCATCTGCACGTCCTTGTCGCGCACCGCGAGCACCAGCACGCCGGCGGTGGCGCCGAAGCAGGCGAAGTTCCACGCGCCCATGGGGCCCTGGATGAAGTCGTAGCCGAGGGTGTTGAGGTTGACCAGCATCAGCGCGTTGAGCGGCCAGTGCAGGCCCAGCGGCACCAGGAACGGGTAGATCAGCGGGATCACGATGGCGAACACGATCGGCGCGTTGCCGTTCAGCCACGCCAGGCCGTCGCCGAGGCCGGAGCCGAGCCAGATGCCGAGCGGGCCGAGCAGGAACGCGGTGATCGGGATCATCACGACCATCGACAGGAACGGCACGAACACCATCTGGATGTTCTCCGGGAACACCCGCTTGAGCCCGCGGTACAGCGGGGCGAGCACCGCGACCATGATCAGCGGCACGAACACCTGGCCGCCGTAGTCGTTCAGCTGCATCGGCAGCCCGAACACGTCCGCGACGCACGCGGTGGTGCCGAGCGTGTCGTTGGTGGTGCACACCGTGGTCGCCGCGTCCGTGAGGGACAGGAAGTTCGGCGTCATCACGGCGGCCATCACGGTCGCGCCCAGCCACGGGTCGACCTGCAGCTTCTTGGCGGCGTTGTACGCCACCATGATCGGCAGGAAGTAGAACACCGCCCGCCACATCGCGTCGACGAACACCCAGGTGGCAGGCTTGTCGTCGGCGCGGAAGTCGACCACGCCGAGCGCGTCGAGGACCGCGGCGAACGCGATGATCAGCGAGGCGCCGAGCAGCACGCCGAGCAGCGGGCGGAACGAGTCGGACAGGTACTCGAACACCGCGTCGAGCCAGGCGACCTTGCCGCGCGCCTTCGACCGCGCCGCCGCCTTGACGTCGGCGTCGGACTGCCGGCCCGCGCCCACGCCCGCCATCTCCGGCAGGTGCATGATCTGGGTGAACACCGTCTGCACCGCCCCGCCGACGACCACCTGGTAGCGGTCGCCGGACTGCGGCACGGCGCCCATCACGCCGGGCACCGCCTCCACGGCCTGCTGGTCGACCACCGAGGCGTCGCGCAGCTCGAAGCGCAGCCGGGTGGCGCAGTGGGTCAGGCTGAGGACGTTGGCCGGTCCCCCGACCGCCCGGATGATCTCCTCGGCCCTGTCGCGCGTCGTCGCGGACGTCATGTCGTACTCCTCGTCGAGAGCCGACGCCGTCCGGGCACAAAAAAAGACCTGAGGCGCATCGCTGCGGCTCAGGTCTTGCCCCGCGACGACGGCGGGTAACAACCCTGTGTGAACTCAGGTTCGCCGGAGAGGTTAGCACCCCCGGGGCGGGGGTCCGTCCGGGACCTTCGTCCCGGTGCTGGGCGGGGCCCACCGCCGGTGCGAGGTCAGGCTGTCCTCACTCGTAGACTCGGTCGGGTGAGCGAGACGGCGGCGGCGTACGGGATGGGCGGGTGGCCGTTCTGGGCCGTCATCGCCGGGCTGTTCGTCGTCGTGATGGCGCGCTCGCACCTGTTCTACTGGGTCGGCCGGGGCGTGACCTCGGGCGCGGCGCGGCTCGCGGACCGGGTGCCGGGGGCCGAGCCGGAGGCCGGCGGGGACGGGGACCGCGACGCCGCGCACCCCGCGACCCCGGCCCCCCGCGGCGCCGCGACCCGCGCCCACGTCGAGCGGCTCATGCACACCCCCACGGCCCGGCGCGGCCTGGCGCTCGTGCACCGGTTCGGCCCGTTCGCGGTGCTGCTCGCCTACCTGACCGTCGGCGTGCAGACGGCGGTGTTCGTCGGGTCGGGGTTGGTCCGGATGCCGTACCCGCGGTTCCTCGCGGCGTCGGTGCCGGGGAGCGTGGCCTGGGCGTTCGTCTGGGGCACGGTCGGGCTCGGCGCCGTCTGGGCCGCGGTCCGGCTGGCGACGGCGTCGCCCTGGGGCCTGGCCGCGGTGCTGGTGGCCGTCGCCGGCGTGGTGGCGTGGGCGGTGCTCCGCCGCCGGTCCCGCGCCCGCCGGGCGCACGCGACCCCGCCCGCCGCGCACCCGCCGGTCCGCGCCGACCAGCCCGCCTGACGCCCGCGCCCGCCCCCTCGCCGAGATGGCAACTCTCGGCTGTGCGAACAGGCGCGCTCGCAGCCGAGAGTTGTCATCTCGGCGTGGAGCGGCGCGGGGTCAGGACTCCGCGGGCTTGTCGATCGCGCCGCCGTAGCGGCGGTCGCGGCGCGCGTACGTCTCGATCGCCCGCCACAGGTGCCGGCGGTCGACGTCCGGCCACGGCTCGTCGAGGAACACCATCTCGGCGTAGGCGGCCTGCCAGATCATGAAGTTCGACGTCCGCTGCTCCCCGGACGACCGCAGGAACAGGTCGACGTCGGGCAGGTCGGGCTCGTCGAGGTAGCGCTGGACCGTCTTCTCGGACACCTTGTCGGCCTTCAGCCGGCCCGCCGCCACGTCCTGCGCGATGGCCTTCGCGGCGTCGGCGATCTCCGCCCGGCCGCCGTAGTTCACGCACATGGTGAGCGTGCAGGTGCTGTTCCCGGCCGTCAGCCGCTCGGCCTCCTCCAGCTCCGAGATGACCGACCGCCACAGCCGAGGCCGGCGCCCGGCCCAGCGCACCCGGACGCCCCAGTCGTTCATCACGTCCCGGCGGCGGCGCAGCACGTCGCGGTTGAAGCCCATGAGGAACCGGACCTCCTCGGGCGACCGGGTCCAGTTCTCGGTCGAGAACGCGTAGGCCGAGACGTGCGTCACGCCGATCTCGATCGCGCCGGCGACGACGTCGAGCAGCGACGCCTCCCCCGCGGCGTGCCCGGCGGTGCGCGGCAGCCCGCGGGCGTTCGCCCACCGGCCGTTGCCGTCCATGACGATCGCCACGTGCCGCGGGACGAGCTCCTTCGGCAGCGCGGGCGGGCGGGCCCCGCTCGGGTGCGGGGGCGGCGGAACCGGCATCAGATCCTCTCGACCATCGGCAGCGAGCGCAGCGTGCGCTCCAGGTGGAACTGCGAGTACGCGGACACGAGGCCGTTGCCCTCCTTGCGGTGCCGCTCGGCGGACGCGTCCGCCACCGACCAGTCGCCGACGAGCAGCGCGGACAGCAGCTGGAAGGTCTCCGGGGCCGGGGCGGTCGCGCCCGGCGGGCGGCAGGACGTGCAGACGGCCCCGCCCTGGGCGACGGCGAACGAGTGGTGCGGGCCCGGCCGGCCGCACCGCGCGCAGTCGGTGAACGACGGGGCCCAGCCGGCGATCGCGAGCGCGCGCAGCAGGTACGAGTCGAGCACCAGGCCCGGCGCGTGCTCCCGGGACGCCAGCGAGCGGACCGCGCCGACCAGCAGCCAGTACTGCTGCAGCGCGGGCTCGCGCTCGGCCTCGACGAGGCGCTCGGCGGTCTCCAGCATCACGGTGCCGGCGGTGTACAGGGCGTAGTCCTCGCAGACGGGCCGCCCGTACGCGCCGAGGGTCTCGACCTGGGTGACGACGTCGAGGTTCCGGCCGGTGTTCAGCTGGAGGTCGATGTGCATGAACGGCTCGAGCCGCGAGCCGAACCGCGAGGTGGTGCGCCGGACGCCCTTGCCGACCGCGCGCACCTTGCCGTGGGTGCGGGTCAGGAGGGTGACGATCCGGTCCGCCTCCCCCAGCTTGTGGGTGCGCAGCACGATCGCCTCGTCGCGGTAGAGGCTCACGCCCCCATTGTCCCCTCTGGCCGCCCCGGGGCGCGCACCTGTTCGCCGACCGCGTGCCGCGCCCCCGCGGAACCTCCACGGGCCCGGACGCGGCGACGCCCGGCCCCGCTGCCGCGCGCGGGTGGGCGCGGCAGGCGGGACCGGGCGCTGGGGCCGGTCGGGGGTGGCGCCGGCCCCGTCCTGGGGCCCGCGCAGGTCAGCGGGCGGCGGCCTCGCGCTCGGCGCGGTTGACCGCCGAGATGATGGCCTTCAGCGAGGCGGTCGTGATCGACGAGTCGATCCCGACGCCCCACAGGGTCCGGTCGCCGACGGCGCACTCGACGTACGCGGCGGCCGCGGCGTCGCCGCCGGCGGACAGCGCGTGCTCGGCGTAGTCGAGCACCTGCACCTGGGCGCCGACCTGGTCCAGCGCGGCGACGAACGCCGCGATCGGGCCGTTGCCGGACGCCTCGACGGTGCGGTCCACGCCGCCGTCGACCAGGTCGACCGCCAGCGTGTCCGGCCCCTCCTCGGCGCTCGTGGTCCGGGTGCCGCGGAGCGCGAACCGGCCCCACGGCTCCAGGTCCGACGCGGCGTCGACGGGCAGGTACTCGTCGGTGAAGATCCGCCACAGCGCGTCGGCCGTGACCTCCGACCCGTGCGCGTCGGTGTACCGCTGCACCACCTGGGAGAACTCGATCTGCAGCCGGCGCGGCAGGTCCAGGTCGCGCTCGGACTTCATCAGGTAGCTGATGCCGCCCTTCCCGGACTGCGAGTTGACCCGGATGATCGCCTCGTACGACCGGCCGACGTCCTTCGGGTCGATCGGCAGGTACGGGACGGCCCAGTCGATGTCGTCCACGTCCTTGCCCTCCGCGGCGGCCCGGACCTCCATCGCGTCCAGGCCCTTCTTGATCGCGTCCTGGTGCGAGCCGGAGAAGGCGGTGAACACCAGGTCGCCGCCGTACGGGTGCCGCTCGGGGACGGCCATCTGGTTGCAGAACTCGACGACCCGGCGGATGTGGTCGATGCCCCCGCCGACGGCGAAGTCGATCTCGGGGTCCACGCCCTGGCTGAACAGGTTCATGCCCAGGGTGACCAGGCAGACGTTGCCGGTGCGCTCGCCGTTGCCGAACAGGCAGCCCTCGATGCGGTCGGCGCCGGCCAGGTAGCCCAGCTCGGCGGCGGCGACGGCGGTGCCGCGGTCGTTGTGCGGGTGCAGCGACAGCACGACGTTCTCGCGGTACCGCAGGTGGCGGCCCATCCACTCGATGGAGTCCGCGTAGACGTTCGGGGTGGCCATCTCGACCGTCGCCGGCAGGTTGATGATCACCGGCTTCTCGGCCGTCGGCTCGAACACGTCCAGGACCGCGTTGCAGATCCGGACGGCGAACTCGAGCTCGGTGCCGGTGTACGACTCCGGGCTGTACTCGTAGAACACCTCGGTGCCCGGGACGCTCTCCTCGTACTTCTTGCACAGGCGCGCGCCGGAGACGGCGATGTCGACGATGCCGTCCTCGTCGGACCGGAACACGACCTCGCGCTGCACCACCGACGTGGAGTTGTACAGGTGCACGATGGCCTGCTTGGCGCCGGCGATCGCCTCGTAGGTCCGCTCGATCAGGTGCTCGCGGGACTGGGTCAGCACCTGGATGACGACGTCGTCGGGGATGCGCCCCTCCTCGATCAGCATCCGGACGAAGTCGAAGTCGGTCTGCGAGGCGGACGGGAAGCCGACCTCGATCTCCTTGTAGCCCATCTGCACGAGCAGCTCGAACATCGCCAGCTTGCGGGCGGCGTTCATCGGCTCGATCAGCGCCTGGTTGCCGTCGCGCAGGTCGACCGCGCACCAGCGCGGGGCCTTCGTGATCTGCTTCGTGGGCCAGGTGCGGTCCGGCAGCTCGACGCGGATCTGGTCGGCGTACGGGCGGTACTTGTGCACCGGCATGCCGGAGGGCTGCTGGGCGGTGCGGGAGTGGTAGCTCATCGGGGGTCCTTCGCTTCGCGGGGTGCTGGGGTCAGCCGGCGCACCGAACACCGCGACGAGGATCCGGCCTAGAGGGCCTCGTCGCGGCGGCGAAGGAGGAGGCTGCGAAGCGTGAGCACGGTTCGACTGTACTCCGCACCACCGGGCGGACCGCAACCGCTCAGCATGCGGACGCCTCAGGCGAGCAGGATCAGCTCGTCCCGGCTGCGCAGCACCAGGTGCCCGCCGACGGCCGACACCGACCGCACGCCCTCCTCCACCGGCAGGACCCACTCCAGCTCGCCGTCGGCCAGCCGCCGGGCCTCCATCGTCGGCCGGCCCGTGCCCGAGCGCCCCGCGCCGAGCACGAGCGTGCCGTCCGTGAGCGGCGCCCACCACATCAGCACCCGCTCCGGCGACTGCCACTCCACCGCGCCGGTGCGCGCCGCGACCACCTGGTAGCCGTCGACCCCGAGCAGCAGCAGGTGGCCGCCCGCCTGCGCCCGCGCCGCGCGGTAGGTGTCGTGCCGCCACAGCACGGCGCCGTCCGGGACGGACCGGCCGACGAGCGTCCCGCCCTCGTCCATCACCAGCACCCCGGGCGGGTCGCCGTCGGAGGCCGTCAGCGTCGGGAACAGCGCGCGGGAGGTGAACAGCGGCCGGCCGGCCCGGTCGTGGACCACGCCGCCGTCGGAGCTCGACCAGGTGCCGAACACCTCGTCCGACAGCGACCCGACCACGAACGACCGGGCCGGCGTCGCGGTGAGCTCGTCCCCGTCGGCCGCGTCCAGCACCGTCGCAGACCAGCCCTGGAGCAGCACGAACGAGTCGTTCACCCGCAGCTCGGACCCGCTGACGATGCCCTCGCGCAGCCGCAGCGGGCTCGTCCCGCGGTACCACCACAGCCGCCGGCCGTCCGCGCCGGCGTACCGGCCGACCCGCGCGTGCCCGTCCGCGCCGACCCGCAGCACGACCAGGTCGTCCCCGACCCGCTCGACCGCCGCGAGCCGACCCGACACCGTCCACCGGCCGAGCACGTCCCCGGTGGCGGCGTCGAGCGCCGACACCTGCGCCCAGCGCTCGTCGGGCGCGGGGAACGGCACCGTGCCGTGCGACCAGCCGCCGGCGCCGACCGGGGGCTCGACCACGCAGAGCACGACGGGCCCGACGTCCGCCGCGGCGTGCGGGCAGCCGGTCAGCGGCCGGGTCCCGGCCACCGGGCCGAGGTCGCGGGTCCACAGCCGCTCCCCGCTGCCCTCGTCGTAGCCCGAGACCTGGAACCGCCGGTCCCGGACGCCGGAGACCACGAGGGCGTCGGTCGCGGCGAGCACGTCGGCGGACCGGGCGACCGGGATGCGCCACCGCGCCCACGGCGGCCCGTCCAGCGGCGCGAGCATCCCCGGCGCGACCACCGCCGGCGGGGCGGGCGCCGCGGCGCGCCCGACGACGACGCCTGCGACCACCAGCGCGACCACGACGAGCACCGCGAGCCAGCGGCGGCGCCGCGCGCGGGCGGACCCGGCCGGGCGCGCCGCCGGCGGGTCGTCCGGCGGGGACGGCGGGAGCCAGGTGCGGGGGCGTCCGGGCGCGCGCGGGCCGTCAGTGACGTCGACCAGCTCGACGTCCTGCATCGTCGCAGCAGACCGCAGGCGGCCCATGCGCCATCGTAGGCCCCTAGGCGCGCAGCCCCACGGCCAGGGCCAGGTCCCCGAACGCCACCAGCGAGCCGTCCGCCAGGCGCACCCGCCGGTCCGGCAGGCACACGATCCGCTGGCCGTCGGCGAGCGTCACCAGCGTGCCGTTGGTCGAGCCGCGGTCGACGACCCACGGGCCGTGCTCGTCGACGCCCAGCATGAGGTGGGTCTTCGACACGGATCGCCCCGGGTCGGCGACCGCGACCGTGCGGACGCCGTCCTGCGGGTCGGGGTTGCGGCCGACCAGCAACGGGCCGTCCAGCGCCGCGACGGTGCCGTCCGGGAGGCGCACCGCCCAGCCCGCGCCGACGCCCGGGGCGGGGGCCGGGGGCGCGGCGGGGAACGGGGCGGGCGGCGGGGTCGCGGGGGCGGCGGGCGCAGCGGGGGCGGCGGCGTGGGGCGCCGGGGCGTGGGGCGCCGGGGCGGGCGGTGCCGGGGCGTGGGGTGCCGGGGCGGGCGGGGGCCAGCCGCCGGCGGCGGACGGGCCCGGCGCGGGACCCGGCGCCGGTGCGGGCGGCGCGGCGGGGGCCGCGGACGCGGGCGGGGCCGCGGGCGCCGGGGCGTCCGGGTGCACCGGCGCAGCCGGGACGACCGCGTGCCGGCCGGTGCGGGTCGGCGGGTCGGCCGGGGCCGGGCCGGGCACCGGGCCGAGGGCGTCGCGCCAGGCGGCCTGCTCGCCGGAGGCCGGCGCCGCCGGGGTGGCCGGAGCGGCCGGAGACGGCGCGGGGGGCGGCCAGCCGCCGGGCGCGGGGGCGGGCGCGGCCGCAGACGGTGCGGGGTGCGGCCAGCCGCCGGGCACGGGGGCCGGCGCGGGCGGCGGCCAGGCGGCAGCGTCGGCGGCGCCCGGTGCGGGTGCGGGTGCGGGCGCACCTCCGCCGCCGGGTGCAGGCTCGTGCGCGGGCGCCGGCCCGGGCGCGGGCACCGGTCCGTCCGCGGCCGGCCAGGGCGCCGCCGCGGGCGGCGCGGCCGGGGCCGCGGGGTGCTGCGGCGCCGGCGCCGCGGGGCCGGCGGCCGGCGCGGCGAGGTCCGGCCCGGGCGCGAGCGGCACGGGCGCCGCGGGGTGCGCGGGCACGACGGCCGCCGGCACCACCGGGATCTGCCGGGTGTCCAGGTCGGGCCCGAGGCCGGGCGCGCCCAGCGGCGGCAGCACGAGGCCGGGACCGTCCAGCCGGCGGTCCGCGGCGAGCGCGCTCCACCGGGTCCGGGTCGGCTCGGAGGGGGTGGCGTCGGCGGACGGCCGGCCCCCGGTCGTGCCGGGGCCGCCGGAGCTCCCGGCACCGCCGGGCCCCCCGGCCAGCGCGTCGCCCGGCGCCGCGGGGCGCGGCAGCCCGGGCCACGCGGGCGCGTCCCCGCCCCCCGGCGCGCCGGCGCCCGCCTCGCCCGCGCGGGCCGGCCGCTCGGACCAGTCGGCGACGCGGCGGGCCGGGGCGAGCCCGCGCACGTCGACCACGACGCCCTCGCCCACCCGGTCGTGCCAGCCGCGCCGGCGCCCGGACGCGTCGAACAGCGGCGACAGCAGCACGACGAGCTGGCCGACCCCGCACGCGAGCGCGCCCAGCGCGACGATCAGCGCGCGCACGAACGCCCGCCCGAGCCCGACCGGCCGGCCGGAGCGGACGTCGACGAGCCGGAGCCCGAGCAGCCGCCGCCCCACGGTCCAGCCGCGGGTGCCGTTCCACACCCACTGCGCGACGCCCCAGGCGGCGAGCAGCACGGCCCCGACGGCGAGCAGCACGCCGGACGGCGCCGCGGGCTCGGCGACCGGCGCGCCGGACCCCGAGGCCGCCGCCGCGCGCACCGTCGCCGCGAACGCCGGCGCCCACGCGAGCCACAGCGGCGCGGCCGCCACGTAGGTCAGCGCGGCGTCGACCAGATACGCCGCGACCCGGCGCCCGACCGGCGCGGGGGGCGCGCTGGGCGGGACCACGCCGCCGGTGGTGCTGCTCATCCGTCCGCTCCGTCCGCTCGTCGTGCCCGTCGTCCCCAGATCCCCCGCTTCTCCTGCCCGTCCGGCACGCTCCGGCGCGCCCGGTCGGCCGCCGCGGCGGCCCGCCGCCGCTCCGACCGGCGCAGCGACCGGGTCGCCACCCGCCCGCGCCACCGCTGCTTGCGCGGCGTCGCCGCCCGCATGGACGCGAGCGTGCGGTCCACCTCGGCCCAGTACTCCCGCGCGTCCGCCGTCGTCGGGGCCGCCGCGCCGAACACCGCCGCGTCGGCCCGGTCGGCCAGCGCCACCACCGCGGTACCCGCCTCCACCGCCGCGGGGGTCGGGCCGGCCGGCACCGGGGCGCCGCGCCCGCGGCGACCCTCCCCCGGCTCGGGCGGGGTGGTGAACGCCCGGTCCAGCGCCCGCGCGCCCTCGCGGCGGGTGGCCACGGGGTCGACGTCGCGGCGCAGGTCGGTCGCGAGGTCGAGCACCTCCTGCCAGCCGCCGACCACCCGGTTCACCGGGACGGGGTCGCGCCGGCGCCGACGCCGGCGCCGGGCCTTGAGCCCCGCGATGACGAGGAACGGCGCGAGCAGCAGCAGCAGCAGGCCGGAGCCGGCCGCGACACCGAGCGCCACCCGCTGCCAGACCGCCAGCGCGGAGTCGTCCTCGCCGTCCTGGGTCTGCGGCTGGTCGGTGTCGTCCGCCGGCGGGTCCACCGGCGGCGCGGGCGGCGGCGGGGGCTGGGCGACCTGCGGCTCCGGGTCGGCCTGGCTGGTCTCCTGCTCGTCCTGCGGGGTCTGGCTCTCGGGCGGGGTCGGGTCGAAGGTGACCCAGCCGTGGCCCTCGAACGCGATCTCGACCCACGCGTGCACGTCGGCGCCGGTCACGGCCACCGGGGCGTCCGGGTCCAGGGGCGCGTCCGGCGTCGCGGCCGCGTCCTCCTCGGCCCCGGGCACGAACCCCATGACCACCCGGGCGGGCAGGCCCATCTCCCGGGCCATCAGCGCCATCGCGGACGCGTACTGCTCGTCGTCGCCGACCATGAGGTCGCCGCCGAGCAGCGTCGCCACCCGGTCCGCGCCGTGCCCGGACAGCGACGGGTAGTCGCCCTGGTCCGTGCGGCCGTGGGAGAAGAAGCCGCGCTCGGACAGCGCCTGCTCGAGCGCGCGGGCCACCTGGGCGGGCGTCTCGGCCTCGCGCGCCGCGTCGCCGGCCGCGGTCGACACGGCGTCGGGCACGTCCAGCGGCTCCGGCAGGTCGAGCGCGCTGCCCGCGGCGGAGCCGAGCTGCTCGTCGTCCGGCTCGGTCGGCACGACGGCGTCGAGCGTGTACGTCAGCCCCTCGTCGAGCCCGCCGGTGAGCACGGCGGCGCCGGTCGCGTCGTTGAACCGCAGCCGCGACTGCGCCTCGGTGTCGTCGAACCGCACGGCGACCGCGTCGCCGACGGTCGGCAGCCACACGCCCGTCAGCCCGTCGACCTGGACCTGCACCTCGGCGCGCTCGCCGCCGGTGCCGGACGCCTCGATCGCGTCGGCCTCCTCGACGGCCTGCTCGCTCACCACCTCGCCGACCCGCCGGAACTGGCCCGAGGCGCGGGACGAGCCGTCGCCGGCGACGTTCCACACCACGCCGTCGAACCGGTCGAAGGTCGCGAGCCGGACCCGGGCGCCCGCGGGCAGCCCCTGCACGGTGAACAGCTCGACGGTGTCGTCGTCCTTCACGTACTTCCGGAACGCCGACAGCGGGCTGGCGTAGTCGCGCGGGTCGAACGGCGGCAGCAGCGCGTCGCGCAGCACGTACCGGTCCCGGCCCGACTCGACGGCGGTGCCCGCGGCGACGCCCGCCCCGCCGGCGAGCGCGACCAGCAGCACCAGCGCGACCGGGCGGCGGGCACGGAGGCGGCCGGACCGCCAGGAGGCCCACACCAGCAGGACGACCGCGATCGCGGTGCCGACCGCGACCGGGACCACGGTGGTGTGCGTGCCGAGCAGCACGGCGCCCGCGAGGACGACCGGCGGGAGCAGCGCCGCGGCCGGCGCCGCTCGCCCGGTGCCCAGCGCGAGCCGCACGGCGACCGCGGTCCCCACGACCGCGAGCAGGTACGGCGGGACCAGCAGCCAGCCCGAGCCGCCCAGCGGCGGCTGCAGGGTCAGCACGTCCTTCCAGCCGAGCACCGACCCGCGGACCACCGACACGATCGACGCGAGCGTCGGCACGACGCCCCCGACCGTCTGGTCCGGGGTCGCGAGCGGGCCGCCGAGCACGACGACGACCGCGAGCAGCACGGCCGTCGTCACGGGCGCCGACCAGCGCGCCCACGCCGACAGCACGCCGGCGGCCGCGCCGAGCACGACGCCGCCGACCACGGGCGCCAGCAGCACCGAGCCGCCGTAGACCGGCAGCAGCGGGGTCAGCGCGGCGAGCACCGCCCCGGCGAGCACGAGCACGTCGACGACCGCGCGGCCGCCCCGGGGCACGCCGCGGCGGCGGCGCTCGGCGCCCGCGGGCTGCCCGGAGCCGCCGGGGCGGGGGCGGCCGGACGGCGGCGGTCCGGGCGGCGTCGGCACGCCGGGCGTCGCGTCCGGGGCGCCGGGCGCGGCAGAGCCCGGCGCGACGGGGGTCTCGGTCGTCGTCGTCATGCCGCGGCCGCCAGACGCAGGGCGCGGGGCAGGTCGTCGAGCGCACCGAGCCGCACGAGGCTCAGGGTGCGCTGCGTGCGCACCTCGACCTCGGCGCCGGGCACGCAGCTCACGACGAGCGTCCGGGTGCCCTCGGGCACGTGCCGGGCGGCGGCGCGCAGGTCCGCCGCGGGCACCACGGAGCCGGTGACCAGGAACGCCAGCGTCACGTCCGGCGCCTCGCGGGCGACCCGGCGGCCGAGCAGCCGCGAGGCGGTGCCGTCCGGCCCGCACGTGATGCCGGAGCAGTCGTCGAGCAGCGGCCGGCGCGCGGTGGTGCGCACCCGTCCGGGGCCGGCGAGCACCGCGAGCGGGTGCTCCTCCGCCAGCACGTGCACGCCGAGCGAGGCGACCACGCTGACCGCGAGCTCCAGCTCCGCGTCGTCCTCGCCGTGCCGGTAGTCCCGGGGGTCGGTGGCGAGCGCGACGGCCGTCTGGGTGCGGCGGGTGTCCTCGTACTGCTTCACCGTGAGCTGCCCGCGGCGCGCGGTGGTGCGCCAGTGGATCGACCGGCGGTCGTCGCCGACCACGTAGTCGCGCAGGGCGTGGAAGGCGAGGTCCATGTCGGACAGGTCGCGGGTGGCGCCGCCCTCCAGGTCGCGCAGCAGGCCGGCGTCGGCGCCGGTGAGCATGACGACGCGCGGGTGCACGTACAGCTCCTCCGAGCCCGTGGTCACCGCGTGCCGGGTGGCGAGCCCGAGCGCGTCGCCGCGCACCGCGCGCACCGGGCCCACCGTGACGACCGCGCGCCGGTCGGTGGGCACCGCGAACAGCTCCTCGTGCTCGGTCCCGGGCGCGAGCGACGGGATCTCGAGCTCGGCCCGGCCCTCGCCGACCTGCAGCTCCAGGCGCACCGCGCGCGTCCGGCGACCGCCGGGGGCGGCCACGACCACGCCGCCGAACGCCCGCTCCCCCACGCGCACCCGCCGGTCCGCGAGGTCGAGCCGCACCGCGTGCGGCAGCCGGCCCCAGGTCATCGCGAGCGCGACCAGCAGCGCGACGACGCCGACGGCGCCCAGCGCCGCCAGCTCGACCCAGCCGAGCAGCACGCCGGCGACCGCGGCGGCCGCGCCCAGCAGCCCCGCGCCCCAGCCCACGCCCGACAGCCGGGTGCGCGAGCGCCTCACGCCGCGCCTCCCGGGTGCACCCCCGCGCCGACCCTGCTCACGCGCGCGCCACCGGCGGCGGGGTCGCGGACAGCACGCGCTCGACGACCTGCGTGGTCGTCGCGCCGAGGAAGTCGGCCTCGGGGTCGAGCACCAGGCGGTGCGCCAGCACGGGCACCGCGAGGTCCTTGACGTCGTCCGGGATCACGTACGGGCGGCCGGCCGCCGCCGCCTGCACCCGCGCGGCGCGCACCAGCGCCAGGCCGCCGCGGACGCTGGCGCCGAGCGTGGTCTGCGGGTCCTCGCGGGTGCCCTCGATCAGGCGCGCCACGTAGTCCAGCACCGAGCCGTCGACGTGCACCGTCTGCGCGAGCTCCGCCATCTCGACCACGCCGGCCGTGGTGACCACGGCGTCCAGCTCGCGGGTGCGGTCCCGGGCGCCGGACAGGATCTCCACCGTCGCGGTGCGGTCCGGGTAGCCGAGGGAGGTGCGCACCAGGAACCGGTCGAGCTGCGCCTCGGGCAGCCGGTAGGTGCCCGCCTGCTCGACGGGGTTCTGGGTCGCGATCACGACGAACGGCCGGCCCACCGGGTGCGTGTCCCGGTCGACCGTGACGTGCCCCTCCTCCATGACCTCCAGCAGCGCGGACTGCGTCTTGGGCGACGCGCGGTTGATCTCGTCCGCCAGCAGCACCGAGGTGAACACCGGGCCCGGGTGGAACTGGAAGGTGCGCGCGCCCTGGTCCCAGATCGTCACGCCGGTGACGTCGCTGGGCAGCAGGTCCGGGGTGAACTGGATGCGCTGGTGGGTGCCCTGCACCGACGCCGCGATGGCCTTGGCCAGCGAGGTCTTGCCGGTGCCCGGGGCGTCCTCCAGGAGCACGTGGCCCTCGGCGACCATCGCGGTCAGCACGAGCCGCACCGGGCGGTCGGCACCCAGGACCGCGCGGGACACGTTGCCCACGAGGCCGGCGAACGTCTCGGCGAACCAGGCGGACTGCTCGGGGGTCATCGGGGGGTGTCTCCTGTCGGTGCTGTCGGTGGTGCTGTCGTGTCGTGCGGGGCCCATCACCCGATCGGCAGGCCGGGCGTCAGGGCGAGGAACCGCCGGCGCCGGGTTCGGTCCCGGGGTCCGGTGGCGTCTCCGGCTGCGGGTCGGACCAGTCGACCCGCTGGGAGAACTCGCTCCACGGACCCCAGCCGGCCTCGGTCTGCGCGCGGACCCGGAGGGTCAGCGTCACGCCGCTCTGCGCGTTCCCGCGCCAGCCGAGCGAGTTCAGCACGACGTTGGTCGCGGCGGTCTGGCCCGAGGCCGTGTTCAGCCGGTCGCCCGACAGCTGGTACTCGTAGTTCACCACCGTGCGGCCGCCCTGGTCGGTCGGGACGGCCCAGGAGAGCTGTGCCTGGTCCGGCCGCCCCTGCCCGCTGGTCGCGGAGGTGGTGAAGGCCAGGTTGGTCGGCGCGGCGGGCCGGGTCCGCACCGGGCTGGGATCCGGCGTCTGGTAGGTCGTGCTCCAGGCGCCGCAGCCGCGCATGTTGCACGCGCGCACCTGCACCGCGGGCCGCGCGCCCCCGGGCAGGCCCCAGATCGTCGCCCGGCGGCCGTCGACCTGGACCGACCCGGAGGTCGAGGTGACGTCGTACCGGACGATCGGCGAGCCGTTCCAGTCGGCCTCGGGCCACTCGACGCGGAGCCAGCCCTGCCCGGGCTCGGCGTCGGACGACGCGTCGACGAAGGTCGGCGCCGTGGGCGTCCCGGGCACGCCGAACGCGACCGCGCTCGTCTCCCCGGTCTTCCCCCACTCCGCCTTGTTGTGCGCGGTCACGCGGAAGGTGTAGGTCGCGCCGTTCCGCGCACCCACCAGGGCGTACGTGGTCTGGGACGCGGACAGCAGGAACTCGCCCTCGCCGGGCCCGCCGGAGATCACCAGGCGGTACCGGTCGATCTCGGCGCCGTTGTTGGCCGGCGGCGCCCACGACACGTCGATCCGCCGGCCCTCGTCGGAGGCGACGGGAGCCGCGGACACGACGGGCGCCTCCGGCGGGGCCGCCGGCGTCGACGGCGCGGACGCCGCGCTCCACGCGCTCGGCTCCGGCGCGCGGTTGTGCGCGCGGACCTGCACCGTGTACGCCGTCCCGTTCGCCAGCCCGCGGAACGTGTACGACGTCCCGCTGGTCGTCACCGATCCCGACCCGCCCGGCGGCGCCGGCGACAGCATGAGCGTGTACGACGTGACCGGCGACCCGTTCGAGTTCGGCGCGGCCCACGTCGCGGTGACCTCCTGGTCGCCCCACGCGAGCGTCGGGGCCGCGGGGGTGTCCGGCACCGTGTCCGGCCGCGCCACGGCCGACGCCGGGCTCGGGTCGGACCAGCCCACGGCGTTCTCCGCCGCTACCGTGAACGTGTACTCGACGTTGTTCGTCAGCCCGGTGATCGTGCAGGTGGTGCTGGCGCACGTCGTCGTGGGGCCGCCCGCGCTCGCCGTCACCCGGTACTGCTTGATGGGCTCGCCGCGGCCGTCGGGCGCGGTCCAGGACAGCACCACGGTGCCGTCGCGGACCTCGCCGACGCGCGGGGCGTCCGGCGTCGCGGGCTTGCCCCGCACCCGCAGCGTGATGCTCGACGCGACCTCGCGGGCGCTGTCGTCGGTGGCGTCCCGGACGCGCACGCGCACGACCATCTGCCCGACCAGCTCGGCGGCGGGCCGGACGACGACGTCGGAGCCGGACACCGACGCGGTGCCGGCGCCCGGGGTCTCGACGGTGACGCCGACGACGCGCAGCGGCTGGTCCGGGAACGGGTTGGACGCGCCGGCCAGCACGTCGACCACGCGCTCCTGCCCCTGGACGGCGTCGTTGACGACCTTGTCCTGGAGCACGGCGACGCGGCGGGTGCTCGCGACGGTCCGCACCTCGACCTGGACGGCCATCTTCCCGGCGCGGCCGTAGCCCAGCTCGATCGGCAGGGTGCCGCGGGTGCCCTTCGGCGTCCCGACGTCGGAGGCGACGGAGAGCCGGCTGCCCTGCAGCGAGACGGTGAACCCGGCCGGGGCGTCGCCGGTCAGCCGGTACGTGAACGTGTCCGCGCCGGACGCGCCCTCGACGCCCTGCGTGAAGGCCTGCAGGTCGACGGTCGTCGGCGCCTCGCCAGGACCGACCTCGAGGGTGGAGGGCACGAACGTCGGCGGGTAGTCGTCGAGCGTGTACACCGTGATCGGCAGCGTGATGACCGAGGTCCGGGCGGAGGTGTCCCCCGCCCCGGTGCGGTCGGTGACCGGCACGGTGATCGACGCCGGGCCGACGTAGCCCTCGGCGGGCCGGAACTGCACGGTGGTGGAGTCGGCGACGAGCGACGAGCCGTCGGACCGGGTGGCGGTCACCGCGGTGGCGTCGGCGACCTGCGCGGTCCGCCCCGGGGCGACCTGGACCTGCTCGCCGAGCGGGATGGTCAGCGTCTCGCCGCCGGCGACCCGGAGCTCCGGGGCGCGCGGGCGGGCCGTCGGCGGGAAGAAGCCGAGCGCGGGGACGGAGATGAACGCGTAGGAGCTGACGTCCTCCGCGGTCGTGTTGGTCAGCAGGTACGGGATGGTCTGCGCGGTCTCGGCGAGCGTGACCGTGACGGTGCCGTCGGCGCGCACGCTCGCCACGGACGCCGCGCTGCCCGGCACCGACACCCGCAGGTCGCCGAGCGGCCCGCTCGGGTTCTGCGCGACGCCGAGCACGTCGACGTCCACGCTGGTCCGCCCGACGGTGTCGACCGGGGGCACGACGACGTCCCGCGCGATCGGCGCGAGCACCGGCGCGTCCGGGTCGACGGTGACCGACAGGACGGCGCCGTTGACGGCTCCGCGCTCGTTGACGGCCGTGTAGCCGATGTTGAACACGCCCGCGGCGTCGCCCCGGACGACCACCCGGTTGCCGGACAGCGAGGCGGTGACGCCCTCGTCGACCTCCAGGTCCTCCCGGACGGCCAGCTCGCCGCCGAGCACGTCCGTGTCGTTCTCCAGGACCCGGACCTCGACGGTCTGCCCCGGCCGGACGGTGATGGTGTCGTCCCGCGCGACCACGCGGTTGCTGTCGCCGGGACGCGCGGCGATGCCGACGCGCACGGTGGCGACGGCGCGCTGGCCCGTCCAGTCCTCGACGGCGTAGGTGAAGGTGTCGGTGCCGGCCTCGTCGGGCAGCGCCTCGTACTCCAGGTAGTCGGCGCCGACGGTGGTGACCCGGCCCTTGGTGCCGGCGGACGCGACGCCGAGCAGCGTGATGCCGTCGCCGTCCGCGTCGATGCCGACCAGCGGCACGGGGATCCGCACGGTCTCCCCCGCGAACACCCGCGCGGTGAGGGCGCGCGGCTTCGGCGGCGCCTTCGTCTCGGCGTCGGACTCGTGCACCCGGACGGTGACGGTCGCGGCGGTCTCCATGCCGGTCGCGTCCTGGACGACGAACGTGGCGTGCACGGTCATCGGCGACGACGGCGCCTGGTACCGGAGGTTGTCCCCGGAGACGAACAGCAGGCCCTCGCCGTCGCCGAGCGGCTCCGCCAGGTCGGGCTTCAGGGAGATCGCGTCGCCGTCGGGGTCGGACGCGTCCTCCAGGACCGGGATCGTGACGACGCCCCCGGTCCGGACATCGGCGGTCACGTTCGGGACCACGGGTGGCTGCGGGGTCGCGGAGGCCGGGACGGGGCGGACGAGGATCTGCCCGGTCGCGCTGGCCGTGCCGTTGGACACCACGTACTGCAGCGTGACCGGCTCGGTCAGCGCGCCGACCGCCGAGATCGTCACCAGGGTCCGCTGCCGCACGGCGACCCGCAGGCCGTCGGGCGCGGACACGCTCTGCAGCACCAGGACGCCGCCCGCGGGGTCCGTGTCGTTGGCCAGCGGGTCGACGGTGGTCTCGCCGCCGGAGGGCAGCCAGGCGTCGTCGGCGACGGCGATCGGCGGCTCGGCCTGCTCGGGCCGCTCCCGCACGTCGATGCGCGCGACGCCCGTGGCCTGCTGGGGCGGGGCCGTGACCGTGAAGCTGACGTAGAACGTGCCGGCCTGGGCGGCGCGGAACGTGAACGTCCCGCCGTCGAGGTCGGGCGTGATCGTGGTGCCCTGCACGTCCTCGACGCCGGCCAGCCGCGGCTGCTCCGCGCCGAAGGTCCGCACCGCGTCCAGCGGGCGCAGCACGACGTCCTGGTCGACGTAGGTGACCGCGTGCACCGGGTCGATCTGCAGGTCCAGCGAGCCGATCGCGCGCACGTCGACGTCGACGGTGCCCTCGGTGGTGGAGGTGCCGTCCGACACGACGACGTGCACGACGTCCCGGCCGAGCTCGCCGCCGTCCGCGACGTAGCTGAGCGTGCCGTCCTGGCGGAACCGCGCGGTGCCCTTCTCCGCGGTCGCGCCCACCAGGGTGAGCGGGTCGCCGTCGGGGTCGGTGAAGTCGGCGAGCACGGGGTAGGACGCGGTCGCGCCCTGCTCGACGCGGATCTCGCCGGTGCGGTCCTGCACCGGCGGCTCGTCGAGCGCGGGGTCCCGGACCGTCAGCGTGACCTGCGCGGTCGACGGGGCGGTGGTGCCGCGGCCGTCGCTGATCGAGTACGCGAACGTGACCGAGCCCGTGGCGTCGGCCGGCACCGCGACCTGCAGGGCGCGCCCGCCGTAGACCTGCTGCAGCGCGCCGAACTCGGCGGGCAGCGGGTCGACCTCGCTGAGCACGAGGATGCCGCAGTCCGAGGAGGTGTCGTTGTCGATGACCGGCAGGATCGTGGTCCGCCCGGCGCGCACGCCGAACTGGTCGTCGACGGCGGTCGGGGCCGCGCTGGTGGGCGAGCACTCGGGCACGAGCTCCTGCGTGGTCCGGTCGCCCTCGGCCCGGTCGGTCTCGTCCTCCGGCTTCTCCTCCGGCACGACGTCGGACCAGTCGGGCTCGCGGAGCTCGGTGTCCTCGAGCGGCAGCCACAGCCGGCCGTCGACGGTCTCGTTCAGCGCGACGACCTGCCGGTTCACCCGGAACACCAGGTGGTCGGTGGCGGTGACGCCGTCCAGGGCCAGCAGCCGCGGCTCGGCGTCCGCGCACAGCTCCAGGTAGTTCTGCGTGGCGGTGGGCCAGGCGCCGTGCGCGCACGAGCCGACGCGGACCGGCGCGGCGGGGGTGCCCGCGCCGCCGGCCTCGTGCTCCGCGGCGACGTCGCCCGAGGAGACCGCGACCTCGACCAGGCCGGTGCTGCCCGCGACCAGCGCGGTGCTCGCGGCGGGGCCGGGCTGCTGCAGGACGGGCTGCGCGATGCCCAGGGCGGTCGAGCCGCCCGGGGTGCGGACGGTGTCGCCGTCCAGGCCCACCGGCACGTCGCCGACGGCGGTCACGCTCTCGACCGGGCCGTCCAGCGCGGGGGCCTGCTCGGCGGCGGCCGCGCCGCCCGCGGTCGGCGTGAGCCGGGTGACCTCGCCGGTCGTGCCCGCCACGGCGAACGCGTCGCCGGTCACCGAGGCGGTGACGACGCCGCCGGCGCCGACGTCGGCGTCCGGCTCGTCGGCGGTCACTTGGAGCATCGGCAGGTCGGCGAACGTCCGGACCCAGGCCTGGCCGTCGGTGTCCATCACCGCGACGGTGCCGCCGGCCATCGACACCTGCGCGCCCGCGGGCACCGCGACCTGCGCGGCGGCGGTCACGCCCGCCGGGTCGACGACCGTCAGGGTGCCGGCCTCGACGATCAGCACGTCGCCCGCGTCCTGCAGCACGTCGAACTCGGTGCTGGACGCGACCAGCCCGGCGTTCAGCTCCTCGACCTGGGCGTTGTACCGGCCGACCTGCAGAGTGCTGGTGGACGTCAGCCACACCGCGCCGTCGTTGAGGTCGACCTGGGCCAGCGGGAACCCGGGGTTCACCAGGGCGAGCGTCGCGAGCACCGCGGGCACGGTGACGACGGCCGCGGTGGACGCGACCTTCTTGCGGTTCCAGGGGAGCTTCACGCGGCGCAGCCCTCCGCCGGCACCGTCGACGCGCGGCGGTCCGCGCGCACGACGGAGACCTCGATGCACACCTCGCCGCCCTCGGCCGGCGGGGTCACGGTCACGGTGGGCTCCTCGGCGATCTCGAGCTGGGGCTCGCCCGTGGCGGCGCGCACCCCCCACAGGTAGGTGTCGCCGTCCTGCGGGTCGGGGTTGGTCCAGGTGAACACGACGGTGCCGTCGGCCTGCCGCGCGCCGAACAGGTTGGTCGGCGCCGGCACCGTCTGGCCGAGGGTGCTCGCGGGGCCGGGGAACTCGGTGCCCGCGGCGGGGCCCGGGTCCGTCTCGGGGCGGTTCGCGAGCAGCACGACGGCGACCACGGCGGCCGCGATGGCGAGCACCGAGCCGACGGCGGCGAGGACGCGGCCGGTGCGGGACCGGCCGGCAGAGCCGGGGTGCACCTCGTGCACGGGGGCGGCCACGAGCTCGGGACCGGACGCGTCGCCGGGCGCCCCGGCGGGGGCGGGGACGGCCGCGGGCGCGGCGCCGGGGTGCACCGCGACGACGGGCCGCAGCCGGGTGGCCTCCGGGCCCGATCCCAGGTCGAGCGGCGGGCCGACGGGGGCGGCCGGGCGGGCGGGTGCGGCCGGGGCGCCGGGGGCCGCGGCCGAGGGTGCGGCGTGCGGCGCGACCTCGACGACCGGCCGCACGCGCGTGGCGTCGGCGGGGGCCGCGGCGCCGGCGGCGGGGGCGCCGGCCGGGCCGGCGTGGTCGTCGACGTCGGGCGCGGTGACCGGCAGGCCGAGGTCGGCCTGCACCGCGCGGAGGTCCTGGGCCAGGTCGAGCGCGCGGGCGTGCCGCTGCTGCGGCTCCCGGGCCATCGCGCGCGCCAGCACGGTGCGCAGCCGGTCGGGGACGTCGTCGCGGGCGAACGGCACCGGGGCGCCGCGCTCGATGCGGCCGACCAGGTCCGCCGCCTCGTTCGGGCCGCCCGGGCGCTCGAACGGGGAGCGCCCGGCGAGCGCGGAGAACAGCGTCGCGGCCAGCGAGTAGACGTCGGACCGCGCGTCGCCGTGCGGGTCGGCGGCCAGCAGCTCGGGCGCGGCCCACGGGATCGACATGCCGACGGCCGGGCCGCCCGCGTCGACGGTGGACGCGATGCCGAAGTCGGTGAGCACCGGCCGGCCGAAGTCGTTGGTCAGCACGTTGCCGGGCTTGATGTCCCGGTGCAGGATCCCGGCGCGGTGCGCCGTCTCGACCGCGGAGGCCAGCCGGACGCCGAGCTCGAGCACCTCGGCGACCTCGAACCGCTCGCTGCGGTACCGCTGCCCGAGGCCGGGCCGCGCGCAGTACTCCATCACCAGGTACGGCCGGCCGTCGCCGGCCACGCCCGCCTGGTACACCGTCACGATCGACGGGTGGTGCGAGAGCCGGGCGGTCAGGTCCGCCTCGCGCTCGAACGCCTCCCGTGCGTCCGCGTCCACGCTGCCGAGCAGCACCTTGACCGCGACCGGTCGCCGCGGCAGGTCCTGCTCGTACAGGAAGACGTCGGCCGAGCCCCCCGAGCCCAGCAGCCGCTGCACCGCGTAGCCGGGCAGGTGCGGCGGCTGCGAGGCCTCACGCCGTCGGTTCACGCACCCGGCTCCACGGTGAACGTCACGCCGTCGCCCAGGTCGACGACGTCCCCCTCCCCGACCGCGACGGGCTCGCCCGCGGTGACGCGCCGCGGCGGCAGGGTGCCGGTCGCGACGGTGATGCCGTTGGTGGAGTAGAGGTCCGTGACCAGCACGCGGCCGGCCTCGAGGCGGACCTCGGCGTGGGTGCGCGAGATGTCCTGCTCCGGGCTCGGCACGGTCACCAGGCGGGCGTCCGAGCCGTCGGGCGCGCGGTCGGCCTGCGGCGCGCGGCCGATCAGGACGACGGCGTCGACCGGCACGAGCGCGCCGGTGGACAGCGCCAGGCGGGGCACGGGCAGCTGGGCCGTGGGCGCGGCGGTGACGGGCAGCGCGCCCGAGACCCCCGGCGCCGGCGCCGGGGTGGGCACGACGGGGCCGGACGGCCAGTCGCCGGTCTGGGACACGGCCCAGGACGGCAGGTGCTGGCGGATCGAGGCGAGCTCGCCGCTGAGGATCGTCAGGCCGTCGTGGTCGTCGGCGGACGCCGGGCCGGGCAGGGCCGGGGCCGCGGGCGGGGCCGGCGGCACGTAGGGCTGGGCCGGCGTGGGCAGCACGGGGGCCGCGGCGGCCGGCGCGGGGGCCGGGGCCGGTGCCGGGGCGGCGGGCGCCTCGGCGGCGGCGTCGCGCTCCTCGACCTCGGCGGGCGCGTCCACGGCGGGCGCGTCCACGGCGGGCGCGTCC
>Ga0164306_10000190_pt1 | contig 23116 bp, 15 predicted proteins | sample Whisoiple_242_MG_FD_110213 | JGI IMG/M metagenome (GOLD analysis project Ga0164306, IMG submission 110213) | Soil microbial communities amended with fresh organic matter from upstate New York, USA - Whitman soil sample_242_MG | ecosystem: Environmental > Terrestrial > Soil > Unclassified >... | reverse complement strand
CGGATGGGCGGTGAGTAGGCGTTGCGCGGTGGTGGGCAAATCCGGCGCGTTAGCGGACAAACCCGGGGCGGCAGCGGGGGAGCCCGGAGTGGTGGTAGCCGGGCTCAAGGAAGCCGCGAGCTTCTGCAGGGGCAACGCCGACAGGGCTTCTTTGACTTTGCCTTGGCCCATGACCTTCTCGTGGCCGACCGGCACCTTCTGGATACTGTTGACGTAGTTGTCCTCGAGGGCCTTGATCTGCCCGGCGGTCAGGGTCAATCCCGCCGTCGCCGCGCGCCGGCGGGTGGCGGCCTTCGGCGCAGCCTTGGCGATCTCGGATTTCAGAACTGCCGCAACATTGTTCTTCAGGTCGGTATAGGTCTTGGCGTACCCCGAACTGTAGTAGCCGCGGAAACGAACCAGCCTGTTCGTCAGATACTCATCGCGTTTGGTGTCCGGCAATGCCGCCAGCTCCCGCAGATCCCGGCGGATGTTGGCGGTCAGCCAGGTCTCGACGTTCTTGCGCTGACGGGGTGAGTTCAACGCGTCGAACAGCACCACTTCGGCCAGGTTCTTCGGAAGCCCGGCAGCCTCCTGTTCGGCACCACTTTTCAGTTGACCCCGTTCATCGACGGCCTTCCCGAGCAGTGGTGTCAGCGTCCCGCCGGCGCCGCTGTGACCGGCGAGCACCGCTCTGCCGCGTTTCACCCCGGTGAGCGCCGGAACCTTGCCGAACGCCTTGTCGAGAAAGGCTTCGCTGAGAAACGCCGCCCCGAATTGCGGGCCGAGTTGAGCTGTGTAGCGGCCCTGCGGCATCACCGCGACCATCGGTCGTCCGCCACCGGCTGTGGCAGCTGCATTAACCGCGTCCAGCTGCTCCTCCATGTGGTCGACCTCGATGTCGCGGACGGTCCCGGATTCCATACCAGCTTCGTCGACCATCTTCGGCTTGTCCTTGGTCCCGACGTTCTGCTGCCGGGTGTGCACCCGCTGTCGATAGCCGATGCCGTAACCGTGCAGGTAGATCATCACGTCGACGCACTTGATCGACTTGTCGAAGGGCTCGGGGACCAGCACCAGCGCCTTGCCGATCGCCTTTTCCTTGGTGATCTTGTCGACTCTCCCCTCGCCGCCCCATTCACCGCCTTCCTTGGCGTCGTCCTGGACGTTGCCGACGCCCGGGCTGGTGCCGCTCTTGCTGTCGTCGACGTCGAGACCCTCGACGTTGATCCGGCGGATTTTCCCGATGACGATGTCCTGGGCGTTCCAATTGCCGCTCGCCGGGGGCTTGACGGAAGTGTTGGTCGTGGCACCTCCCGCCTTGGCGTCCGACCAGCCGCGTTGCGCGGTGATCGAGCGCTGGGCGGTGACCGAAATGGAGCCGGCGGCGGCACGGCGGAGAAATTGGCCGGCGGCCCGGTTCCCGGCAGTGTGCTGGACGTCGAGAAGGCGCTGGACGTCGAGAAGGCGCTGGATGTCGAGAAGGCGCTGGATGTCGAGAAGGCGCTGTGCATCCAGGAGGCGCTGGGCATCGAAGGGGCTGGGCGCGGGAAGTGGCAACCGATCATCGCGATCGGAGGTCGGCACGGGCGGCCGAGCGCGACGGACGGGCGCGCGAGGGACTCGGACGGCCGGTTGCGTGGCATCGCCGCGCACCTGAATTCGACCGCCCATGAGTATTTGATTTTAGTCGTCGGAAGTCGGCTATATCGATTCCGAGAGAGCTCTTCTGCCCGAAAGTGCCAGCAATGCTGCCCCGGGACTGCGCAGCGGTCGGAACGGGTGAGGATGACAACCTTGCGGTCAGGACGGGTTGAGCACCACGTCAAAGGTGCCGTCCGGGTCGTCGAAGGTCCGTCGCCACTGCCGGTCCGGCCAATGCAGTTCGACCGCGCCGCTCGCCGGGCGGTAGAGAGCCGTGTAGACGGTGCCGAAAGCGCGCCAGTAATGCCTCGAATGCAGCGGTGATTCGAGGAATGCTGCGACGAGCTCCTCCGGCGACGGATCGGTGGCGATCAATTCGGCCAGGCAATCCCGCCGTTCGACACTGGCGTATCGCTCGGCATGTTCGATGCTGTCGGGGATCTCGCCGCGGTGGTTGGTCGCGATCGGTGAGGCGCTGAATTCCGCGGCCCGCCCCGGGGCGACGAAGGCGGTCATCACTTTGCGGGCGGCGTCGACGATGGTCAGGTTGTAGGCCATCGCGACCGGCACCCGGCCCAGGATCTCGCGCACTTCCTCGATGCTGCTTGCCACCTCGAGCAGATAGCGAACCACCAGTGACACGGCGAATCCGGGACCTGAGCCGCGGCGTCCGCCGAAACTGAGTGAGACCACGAGCCCGTCGGAATTCATCCCGTCGATCAGACCCCAGAGGCAGTCGTTGTTGCCGATCACCCGACGGCCGGTGAAGCGGCTGGAGAACAGCACCCGCTCCCACAACTCGGGGGAGTAGTCGTAGTTCCGGCACACCGCGATCTCCGGATCCGTCACCACCGCCTGGGAACACCCGGGCAGGAAGCGGGGCGGGTCCCAGAGGGTCAGCATCCGGGCAGCCACGTCGTCGTCGTCACCATCGGCGGCGCGGATGGCCGCTCGCGCCAACTCGACCATCTGCTGGTAGGTCGGCAGCAGTTCGGGCATGTGGGTCCCCAACATGTCCTGCGCCAGGTCAAGAGACGGGCGGGCCCGAACGTCCCGCTGCAGGTACCAGCGGCGATAACCCGCCCAGGTCGCCGCGAAGAGGCCCTGCCAACGGGGGCCCGGCGTCGGCTCGTTGATCCCGAAGACGGTGAGCGGAATCGGTGCGTCGGCATCGAACGGCGGACGTCGGGGGAACACGTCCAACGCGCGCCGTCGGCCACCACCCTGGGTCATGGTCGCCGGCCGTCCTTCCTGATCATGCAAAGAGCCCCGCCGAGCAGAGGTGTTGTCCGCACGAGTAGCCGGTGCCGAGCTGCGATGGCAGGCACTTGGGACGTTCGGACAACGTTCACGGATCGTATGCTGTGCCGGCGGCGGCTGTTCGGGACAGCGGCGATGCGCGGCGGCGCAACTCGAGAACCACGGGCCGGCAGGTCAAGTCGTGGTGCCGTCGGACATCCGATGTCGGCCGAGTGCCAGGGTCTCGACCGGCGAACCAGAGAGTTGGCGCCGTCCGCAGCAATGCTCGGGTGTCCGATCCGGAACGTTCGGGCCGTTTCAGCGGTTTGCCATCGGTGTCCGCTGTTGCCCGCGATCAAGGCGTGAGGAATGCTCAACCCACCGGTCTCCCACTCCTTCCGGCCGGTCTACGCGCGGAGGATCGATGGTCGAGCAGCACGCATCCGGTGGTTCCCAGGGCGCAGGACGGCGGCCGCTGCGCGGTATCGCCGAGATCCGGCACTTCTTCCGGACGAACACCACTCCCATCTTCTTCCTCGGTGCGACCCCGTTCAACCTGCTCGGGCTCGACCGGTGGGTCCGCAACTTCGACTACATCACCTACTACGACGCCTGGGACGGTGCGCATCCACGGGTGTTCACCCCGAAGGACAAGCCGTACATCGAGTTCGAGAGCGGCGAGGAGATCAACAACTACCTGCTGCAGCACGACGAGGTGAAGGCCTACATGCAACGCGGCGGCGGCCGACCCAAGGTGGCCATGGTCTTCTTCGACGAGGAAACCGAGAAGATCTGCACGGAACTGGGTTACGACCTGATCCTGCCGTCGGCCGCGCTGCGGGAGCACCTGGATTCCAAGATCGTCACCACCCGGCTCGGCGACGAGGCCGGTGCGCCCAGCGTGCCGAACATCTTGACCTCGGTGAATTCCTGGGACGAGCTGGTCCAGGAGACCACCGCTGCCGGGCTGGGCACCGATGTCGTGCTGCAGACGCCCTACGGGGACAGCGGGAAGACCACGTTCTTCCTCACCAAGCAGGAGGACTGGGACAAGAACGCCGACGACATCGTCGGCCAGCAGCAGAAGATCATGAAGCGGATCAACAACCGCGGCATTGCGGTCGAGGCGGTGCTGACCCGACACGGCACACTCGTCGGTCCGTTCATGACCGAACTCATCGGGCACCCCGAACTCACCCCGTACAAGGGCGGCTGGTGCGGCAACGAGATGTACCCCGACGCGCTCTCCGGGCAGAGCCGGGTGAAGGCGAATCAGTTGGTGCGCCGGCTCGGCGACCGGTTGGCCGGCGAGGGTTACAAGGGTTTCTTCGAAGTGGACGTGCTGATCGACACCGACACCGGTGACGTGTATCTCGGCGAATTGAACCCGCGGATCAGCGGCGCCTCCTCCATCACCAACGTGACGGCCGGCGCGTACTCAGACATGCCGCTGTTCCTGTTCCATCTGCTCGAGTTCATGGGTGTGGAGTACGAGCTCGACGTCGACGAGATCAACCGCCGCTGGGAGGATCTGGCTTCCGTCGACCTGTGGAGTCAGATGATCATCAAGGAGACCTCGTCGATCGTCGAGCAGCTGACCGTCGTGCCGAGAACTGGGCAGTGGTATCTCGACGACGCGGGCGAACTGCGGTTCCGCCGGGCGGCGCTGGACTGGCACCAACTGCAGAACGAGAACGAGTGCTTCTTCCTGCGGATCTACAATCCGGGCGATTACCGTTGGAAGGGTTCGGATCTCGGCGTGCTGGTGACGAAGGGCCGGCTGCAGACCGAGGATCCCGAGGTCGGCGAAGAAGACCCGGCACTGGAAGCGGCGCTGGCCATCGTGCCGGATCTCGCCGTGGTCGGTGGCGATGATCTGGCCCCCGACCTGATCGACCACAGCGAGTCCGATGCGGCACCGGTGAACGAACCGGCGCCCACCGACGAGCAGCCGCTCGCGGTGCTGGCGGGCAAGTCCCGGTTGACGGCCCGCGGCAAGGCCTTGATCGACGCGATCCGCGGACAGTACGCCGGCATCCCGGTCGGAGCCGAGTTCACCGCGCCGGCCACCACAGTGGGGGTCAAGTCCGGCGGGTGAGGCCGCAGGAGGCCCCGGCAGCGCGGGCTCAGGGTTGTCGGGTGGTACAGAGGCCCGTCCGGGGCGCAGCGATGTCGGGAGGGTGTCGGGGAGCGCGCGTCCTGGAGCGCAGCGCTGTCGGGCCGTCGTGAGAGGGTGGCCGCATGCGGCGGCGGTGGACGAGAACTCCGGCCGGTGACGGTCCGGACGCTCCGGGGTACCCCCGGGGTGGGAACACTGCAGTCAGCACCACCGTGCAGGCACACGGACGCGCTCCGCGCATGACCGTGCCCGCCCAGCAGGGACAGGTCGGCCACCGCCGTCGCAGCTCGGGCCGCAACCTCGAGTCAGGCAGGCCTGCACCTGGGACGGGTTCTCGTTGACCGGTCCCGCAGACCGGCTCGCGGTGGCGTTGGCCGATGCCATGCTCGCCGGTCCGTGGGAGGAGGCATCGATCCTGGATCGGACCAGGCAGGTGATCGCCAGGCGGCCACCGTGGTTGACGTCGATGGTCCGGGAAGTGCTCACCGCCTATCACCGACCGCCGGCCGATCGGCCGCGGGAGTTGGCCGTCTTCGTCCTGCAGAGCGCCGCCATGCGCACCGCCCGGCGCTCGCCACCCCGACTGCCGGTGCCGGTCGTCCGGTTCAGCAGCCCCACCCAGATGGTCCGCCGACCCTTCCCTGTTCCGGTGCTGAACCACATCGGCGACCTGGCCGACCACCTCGGGATCAGTACGGACGAGTTGGATGTCTATGCCGATACCCGGCTCAGGGCTCGCCGGGCACACCGAGATCGCATTGCTCACTATCGCTATCAGTGGTTGACCCGGTCCGGTGGCGCGAGGCTGTTGGAGGCGCCGAAGCCGGCACTACGCGTTCTGCAGCGTCGCGTGCTGGACGGCCTGCTCTCGCCGATTCCGCCGCATCCTGCCGTGCACGGGTTCGTCGCCGGCAGATCGGCGATCACCGGTGCGGCCGAACACATCGGTTCCGACATCGTGATCAGCCTCGACCTCGAGCACTTTTTCTCCTCCATCACCGCCGGCCGGGTGTGGGGTGTGCTGCGGTCGGCCGGCTACCCAGAGCCGGTCGCGCACCTGCTCGTCGGCCTGACCACCCATGCCTCGCCGGTCTCGGCGCTGTCGTCGATGCCCGTCGGCCCGGATGCCGGCCGAGACTTCCGGCTCCGCCGACGGTTGTCGGCACCGCACCTTCCGCAGGGTGCGCCGACGTCACCGGCGCTCGCCAACCTCGTGGTCTTCGGCCTCGACCGCAGGTTGGAGTCGTACGCGCGGGCGATGGGCGCCCGATACACGCGGTACGCCGACGACCTCACGTTTTCCGGCGGGGCCGACCTCGCCCGGCGATCGTCCGGCCTGGTGTCGGCCGTCGAACGGATGGTCCGGCAGGAGGGCTTCAGCCTGCACCCCGGCAAGACCCGGGAGCGCCACCGGAGTCGACGGCAGGTGGTGACCGGAATTGTGGTGAACGAGAGGACCAATGTCTCCCGGTCGGAGTTCGACCGGCTCAAGGCGGTGCTGCACGATTGCCGCCGCAGCGGTCCCGAGGTGGCGAACCGACACGCGCATCCCGACTTCCGGTCACACCTGCTCGGCCGAATCTCCTGGGTGAGCGCGCTCCATCACGATCGCGGCGCTCGGCTCCGGGCGGTGTTCGACGAGATCGACTGGGCGGTATGACATCCCACCGGCAGCCGGGCTTCCGCCCGGGGACCGGGCCGGATGCAGTGCCGGTCAGCTCAAGGTGAGCTGGAAGCCGATCATGTCGATCGCGGCGATGGTGTCGAGCAGCTTGGCCACATCCTGCGGCAACGGCCAGGACGACAGTTTGACCACCACCAGACGGCGGGCCGGTTCGATCCAGATCATCTGGCCGTGGATGCCGAGACAGAGCAAGACCTCGCGCCCGTTGCCCGGCAGCCAGAACTGGTTGCGGTACGCGCCTCCCGGTAGCCAGGTCGCGTTTCCCGAGGCCGCGAACTTCTCCCGGGAATCGGCGCCACCGGCCAGACTGTCGGCGATCCACCCGGCCGGCACCACCTGCTCGCCACCGACCGCGCCACCGTCGAGCAGCATCTGCCCGAAGCGACCGAGATCGCGCAGGGTCGCCGCCAGGCCGCCGTCGTGGAAGACGGCGCCGGCCGGGTCCACGGCGGCGTCCATGTCCTGCTCGGCGCCGATCCGCGACCAGATCAGGGTCGACAACAGCTCCGGCATCCTGATCCCGCTGGCCCGTTCGCAGACCCAGCCCAGAATGTCGGTCTCGCAGGACCGGTACTCGAAGGCGGTGCCGTGCGGGCGGTTGGCCTGCAGCGTGGCCAGGTATTCGTACATCGACGTTGGCAGGACGAGCTGTTCCCGGGGCGCCCAACCGATGACCTGTTCCAGCAGCCGCACCTCAGCGTCGGGCTTCAGGTATTCCTCGGAGAACGAGATGCCCGACCGCATGTCGAGGACGTCCTGGATGGTCGCGCCGCGGTATCCGGCGAGCGCGAGCTCCGGGATGTAGTAGTCCACCGCTGCCGTGACGTCCAGAGCGCCGCTTCCCGCGAGCATCCCGACGACGCATCCCACGACCGACTTCGAGACCGACATCATCACGTGCGTCCGGTCGGGGGACATCCCCGACGGATAGTGCTCGGTGACCAGCTTGCCGTCGTGCAGCACCAGGAAGCCGTCGGTGAAGGTGTCGGCCAGCACCTCGGCGACCGTGCCCGAGCTGCCGTCGAACCGCCAGACGACCTGCTGCTCGTCGAGCGGCGAAGCCACCGGGAACGGTTGCGCCACGGTGGATCCGCGGCCCACCCGCGCCGTGGGAACAACCTCGCGCAGGTGCTGGAAAGCCCAGCGGTTGTGCGGGGCGTTCTGCCAGTTCGCGAGCGACCAGCGGTCGTCCAACGCCGGCGGGAAGCCGATCATGGTCATCGTGGTTCGCTCCAGCGTGGTGCGAGCCGTGGCCCGGCTCCGAATGTGCTCTTGTGCAGTCCGACAGGCACGTTACCCCGCAGCTCGACCCGCCAATCACGGGTTGCCGGGTGAGATATCCCGCTCATGGGTGAGTGCCGTCGGGCCGGGCGGTACGGCCGCGACGCCGATCTCCCACGGGAACTGCGCCGTCCGCGGGCCGCCGGTGAGCGTCGTAAAGTTCAGCACCATGAGTGAGGATGCCGGCACCGCCGCCGAACACGAGCCGAAGCAGCACCGCAAGCCGCACAGTTACATCGTCACCGACGGCATCGAGCGGGCCGCTGCCCGCGGCATGCTGCGGGCCGTCGGGATGGGCGACGACGACTGGCGCAAGCCCCAGATCGGCGTCGCCAGTTCCTGGAACGAGATCACCCCCTGCAACCTCTCGCTGGATCGGCTGGCCAAGGCCGCCAAGCAGGGCGTGCACGAGGCCGACGGTTACCCCCTGGAATTCGGCACCATCTCGGTTTCCGACGGCATCTCGATGGGCCACGGCGGCATGCACTACTCACTGGTGAGCCGCGAGATCATCGCCGACTCGGTGGAGACGGTGTTCCGCGCCGAGCAGCTGGACGGCGGTGTGTTGTTGGCGGGCTGCGACAAGTCACTCCCCGGGATGTTGATGGCCGCGGCCAGGCTCGACGTGTCAGCGGTCTTCCTGTACGCCGGCTCGACCCTGCCCGGGACGCTGGACGGCGAGCTGGTGACGATCATCGACGCCTTCGAGGGCACCGGCGCCTGTCTTGCCGGCAAGATCAGCCGGGACCGGCTGACCGAGATCGAAAAAGCCATCTGCCCGGGGGAGGGTGCCTGCGGCGGGATGTACACCGCGAACACCATGGCCAGCGCCGCCGAGGCGCTGGGGATGTCGTTGCCGGGCAGTGCCGCGCCGCCGGCGCCGGATGCCCGCCGCGACTCGTTCGCGGTGCGCAGCGGCGAGGCGGCCGTTGCGCTCGTCGACGCCGGGATCACCGCGCGCGACATCCTGACCAAGGACGCCTTCGAGAACGCGATCACCGTGGTGATGGCGCTCGGTGGTTCCACCAACGCCGTGCTGCACCTGCTGGCCATCGCCCACGAGGCCGGGGTCGACCTCGGCCTCGAGGACTTCAACCGGGTCAGCGAGCGCACCCCGCACCTGGCCGACGTCAAACCGTTCGGCCGCTATGTGATGACCGACATCGACCGCATCGGCGGGATCCCGGTGGTGATGAAGGCCCTGCTCGATGCCGGTCTGTTGCATGGTGACGCGCTGACCGTCACCGGTAAGACGCTGGCCGAGAACCTGGCCGAGCTGAACCCGCCGGCCCTGGACGGCGACGTCCTGCACACGCTGGCCAATCCCATCCACCGCACCGGCGGGATCGCGGTGCTGCAGGGCACCCTGGCCCCCGAGGGTGCCGTGGTGAAGAGCGCCGGCTTCGACGCCGAGGTCTGGGAGGGGCCGGCCAGGGTTTTCGACGGCGAGAAGGGCGCGATGGATGCGGTCGCCGACGGCAGCCTGAAACCGAATGATGTCGTCGTGATCCGCTGGGAAGGCCCGAAGGGCGGTCCCGGGATGCGCGAGATGCTGGCCGTCACCGGCGCGATCAAGGGCGCCGGCCTCGGCAAGGATGTGTTGCTGCTGACCGACGGCCGGTTCTCCGGCGGCACCACCGGACTGTGCATCGGGCATGTGGCGCCGGAGGCCGCCAACGGTGGGCCCATCGGTCTCGTGCAGGACGGCGACATCATCCGCCTGGACATGGCATCGAAGAAGCTGGACCTGTTGGTCGACGAGGCCGAACTGTCCAAGCGCCGGGACGCCTGGATCCCGCACCCGCAGAACCTCAATCACGGCGTGCTCGGCAAGTACGCGAAATTGGTCGGTTCCGCGGCCAAGGGAGCTGTGTGTTTCTGATCAGCAGGAATGCAGCAGACCTCGCGAGGAGGTAGTGGCGGCTGCTGGTCTCAGTGGGCGTGAATGCCCTGCATCGGTTCTCGTGGGCGGGGCAGATCGGTCGCGCTCGCCGGAGCTGCGTTCGGGGCGGGAGCGGCCGCGAAGTCCTCTGCAGTACCTTCGACCGACCGTGCGGCCATCCGGAGCCCTCGTCGGCCTCTCGCCAGCGTGCTTCGTTGTTGTGCTGTGCCGGCGGTCCGGTGCCGAGCGGTTGCCGCTGCCTTCGCGGCCAACGGGTGGGCCTTGCCGTACTGCTCGGCAACCTGATCGAGCACCCCGTCCAGGAATTCCTCGACCCGCGCGTGAGTGACGGACCGGAAGTTCTGCAGAGCAGCTGATTCCCGGTCGATCTCCTGCTGCGCCAGGTCGGCGCTCAGGGTGAGCCGGGTGAGCCGCGCGGTGGCGTTCTGTTCCTGGGTGGCCGCGCGGCGATCCGCCTCCTCGGTGTGCTGCTTCGCCTTCCGTTCGGCATCCCGCTGCAGGGCGGTGGCTTGCGCTCTGGCCCGGTCGACGCGGTCGTTGGCCTCGTCACGCGCCCTTTCCAGCTCTTGATTGGCCTGGGAGAGAATCGCCTCAGCCGTCTGTTGCGCGGTCGTCAGCACGTTGACCGCATGATCGACCGCGGCTGCGGAGCTCTCCTGGTCGACTCGGGCACGAAGAGTGGCGATCTCGGCCCGGGCGGCGGCCAACTCGGCGGTGAGATGTTCGATCCCGGCGGCGCACCTGGAGACGACCTCGTCGACCTCGTGCTGGTCGTAACCGCGACCGAAACCCTTGGCCGGCGCGAAGCGAACTGCGCGAAGTTCTTCTGCAGTCAGACCGCCGACCCCTGGCATCGCTGTCACCGTATCCGCCATGTGTCCCCCTACCGCCCCGGTGGTGCACGCATCGCTACTCATCATCACTGATCGTGTCCGTCACGTCCAGAAGTTTGGTGCGATCCGGTGGCCCGACCGGGTGAACAGGTTGTTGCGTCACGGTCCGATGCCGAGAGTGCCCAACGATGGGGGCCGGGGAAACCTCAGGCGAAGTCCGAGGACGGCAGGTCCCGTTCGTCATCTGCGATGGCCCGGACGATTCGCCTGGCCACCCCCTGCGGGTTGGCGCCGGCCGGAAGACGCGGTGGAACGCCGGCGATCGGTCGTTCGGCAAGACCGGTCTCGGTGTGCACGGGGCGGATGTCCAACACCCTGATCTGCCGGCGCCGGAGTTCCGCTGCGGCCGCGGCGTCGAAGGCGGTCAGTCCGCCCTTGGTGGCGCTGTAAGCCGCCATCCCTTTCATCGGGTGCTCGGCAACGACGGCGCTGATGCTGGCCAGGAACCCGCCGGCGGGCAGCAGCCCGATTGCGGCGCGTGCGATCCGGATCGGGGCCATCAGGTTGACCAGCATCAACTGATCCAGGACGTCGTCGTCGAGGTCGACGATCTCACCGAAGGCGACGACTCCCGCCGCAAACACCACTCCGTCCAGGACTCCCTGTGCGTCGTGGGCGTTGCGGACAATGATCCCCGGCATGTCCGGTGCGGTCAGGTCGCCGGCCTCGATCCCGACGACCCGCTCGCCCAGTTCGTTGCGGATGGCCTCGAGCCGTGCGGTCGATCGCCCGGAGAGGGTCAATCGCGCGCCGGATCCCGCCAGCTCGCGGCTGATCGCCGCACCGAGGCCGCCCGTCGCTCCGATGACCAGGATGTGCGCCCCCGCGAGTGTCGTCATGATCACCACCATGCCAGTGCGCGAACATGGTTCGGTGCTGCCGACCATCTCCGCCCAGCAACGCCGGGCGCGCCTGGGGGTCCGGCATCACCTGGCACACCGCCCGGATGCTGCGACGCCGGCCGATCTGGCCACCGACCTGGTGGCACTGCACGCCACCGATCCGGCGTCGGTGTACCTGTCGGTGGCGGCCAGGTCGCCCCTGCTGACCGCCGAGGATGTCACCCGCGCCCTGTACGACGACCGGACCATCGTCCGGATGCTCGGCATGCGACGGACGATGTTCGTCGTACCGACACCGCTGGTGCCGATCGTGCAACGGTCGTCCAGTGCAGCCATCGCAGCGCGGCTTCGGCGGGCGCTGGTCAAGGAGCTTGCCGCCGTCGTCGACGATCCGGACGAGTGGCTGACCGAGGTCTCGGACGCGGTCGTCGCCCGTCTGCAGCAGTCGGGCGGCGCAACCGGCCTTGCCCTGTCGCGCGCCGACCCGAGACTGCGGACCAAGCTGATGTTCGCCGAGGGCAAGGCCTACGGCGGCCCCGCCTCGATCAACACTCGGGTGCTGAACATCCTCTCGGCGCAGGGCCGCATCGTCCGTGGACGTCCGGGCGGGGCGTGGACCGGCAGTCAGTACGAGTGGGTGTCGATCGAGACCTGGCTGCCTACCGGATCTTTCGAGATCGACGTCGAGCCGGCACGAACAGAACTGGTGCGGCGTTGGCTGGCTCGGTTCGGTCCGGCCACCATGGCGGACATCAGCTGGTGGACCGGATGGAATCTCGGCGACACCCGGCGTGCGACGGCCGGGCTGCCGACGACCGTCGTCGATCTCGACGGGGTCGAGGGGCTCGTGCTGGCCGACGATGTCGATCCCGTCGAGGATCCCGAGCCGTGGATCGCGTTGTTGCCGGCGCTGGATCCCACTCCGATGGGTTGGTACGGCCGGGACTGGTACATCTCGGCGCAACGTCGACAGGCTCTGTTCGACCGCACCGGCAACATCGGACCGACGGTGTGGTGCGACGGCCGGGTGGTGGGCGGCTGGGCCCAGCGGCCGGACGGCGAGGTGGTCTTCCGGCTGCTCGAGGACATCGGCCGGCAGCAATCCGATGCGGTGGAGCAGGAGGCCGCACGACTCACCGGGTGGCTCGAGGGCGTGACGGTGGTCCCGAAGTTCCGCACCCCGCTGGAACGTGAACTCGCCGCGGGCTGAGCGGGACGGTTCGGGCGCGACACCGTTCGCTGGCAAGTGCGAGAGCGACCCGCACAATCCGCGCCCGGGCCGAATCCGGCAGCGGCATCGGGCACGATGACCCGATGCAGCAGATCGCTACCGGACCCCGGGTGGAGTCGCTCCTGTCCGACCTGGTTTCCCGGGCCGGTCGTGATGATCCGTACCCGGTCTATGCGGCGCTGCGTCGCGAGGCGCCGATCGCCCGCTCCCCGGAGGGTTCGCTGCTGCTCACCCGATACGCCGACTGTTCGGCGGCGCTGCGCGATCCGAACATCGGGCACGGCGACCCCACCGACGAGCAGGACGTCGCCGGACTGACCGACTGGCGGGAGCACCTGTCGCTGCGTCAGTTCCGCACCAGCATGCTCAGCATCGACCCGCCGTCCCACACCAGATTGCGCCGGCTGGTCAGCGGCGCGTTCACCCCGCGCCGGGTAGCCGGGCTGCAGCCGTTCATCGCGACATCGACCGAGCAGTTGCTCGACGAGATGGCTCCGGAGTGCGACTTCATCGCGACCTTCGCGTTCCCGCTGCCGATCGCGGTGATCGGCGAACTGCTGGGGATACCGCGCGCCGACCAGAGTCAGTTCCAGCACCTGGCGCGTGACTGGACCCAGGTGCTGGACGTGACGACGCCGCGCATCCTGGCCAGGGCTGATGTCGCCGCCGGTCACATCAGGGAATATCTCGCGGAGCTCGCGAAGGAGCGGCGTCAACGGCCTCGGGAGGACCTGCTCAGCGCCATGCAGGGCAGCGACGGTCAGGACCCGATGAACGACGACGAACTGCTCACGATGGCCGCGTTGTTGTTCGCCGCCGGTTTCGAAACAGCGACCCATCTGCTGGGCAACGGATTGGTGGCGCTGCTGAACCATCCCGATCAGCGGGACCTGTTGGCCGCAAAGCCCGACCTGGCTGCGGGCGCTGCCGACGAACTGCTCCGGTTCGACAGCTCCGTGCAGATCGCCCGGCGAAAAGTGTTGCGGGACACCATCATCGGCGGCGTCAAGGTATCGGCCGGGGAGCGGTTGATCGTCTGTCTCGGTGCGGCCAATCACGATCCGGACCGGTTCACCGATCCCGGTCGGCTCGACCTGAACCGCGCCGACGGCGGCGCGATGTCGTTCGGCGGCGGGATCCACTACTGCCTCGGCGCGCCGCTGGCCCGATTGGAGGCGCAAGTGGCCTTTCCGGCCGTCATCCGCCGCTATCCGGAATTGAGAGTCGGGGCTCCGCTGCACCGCCGGGTCAGCCTCACCCTCCGCGGTTTCCTGCGGCTGCCGGTGATGACTTGACCGGCCCGGACGGTGTCGGGAGAGCCGAGGAGATGACAACTGAAGGAGGAAGCACCGCCGTGAACAGCCCGCTGGAGCGCATCCTGCAGTCGGGACGAACGTTGACCGCCGACGGAACCGGCGAGATCGACGTGCACTCCGCTGTTTCCCGGCTGGAAGGGGTCTTCCTACAATCCATCGTCCGCAATCTCGATCCCACGAAGTCGCTGGAAATCGGGCTGGCCTACGGAGTCTCGGCGCTGTTCATCTGCGAGGCGCTGCGGGTCCGGGATGGCACCGAACACGTCATGATCGATCCGCAACAGCACGGGCCCAGCTGGCGGGGGATCGGGCTGGCAAATGTGCTGCGCGCCGGGTACGGCCACTTCACCCGGCTGATCGAGGAACCGTCCTACCGCGCCCTGCCGGAGCTGGAAAGATCCGGTCAGCACATCGATTTCGCGTTCATCGACGGCTGGCACACCTTCGATTTCGGGCTGGTCGACTTCTTCTACATCGACCGCATGCTGAACGTGGGCGGGGTGGTGGCCTTCGACGATGCGAACTGGCCGGCCATACGCAAGCTCTGCCGATTCGTGAACACCAACCTGAGCTACTCGTTGCTCAGGGTGGTCGAGGAGGGACCCGAACCGAGCACGATCGGGCGAAAACTGGGCCGCACCCTCTCCGCGATTCCGATGGTCAGGGAGGGCCTCCGGCCGGAGGTCCTGCACCCCGATCGGCAGACCGGGCTGGTCGGGTCGTGCATGGCGTTCCGCAAGATCGCCGACGATCGGCGCCGCTGGGATCATTTCGTGGATTTCTGAGCGACTCAGGCAGACGCGGATCGCGGTGTCGGCCTCGCGACGGAACGATGCTTGCTCGGTGACGCGGGGCGGACGCTCTCGCAGGTCAACACACCGGCCCCGAACGCGTCGGCGCCGCCACACCCCTCGGGTATGTGGCGGCGCCAGGAAACACGCTGCAGAACTGACCTGCCGGCCAGGATCAGCCGGTGAAACCGTGGTAGTGCATGACGTGCTTGATTCGTGTGTAGTCCTCGAACCCGTACATCGACAAGTCCTTGCCGTACCCCGACTTCTTGAATCCACCGTGCGGCATCTCCGCGATGAGCGGGATGTGGGTGTTGATCCAGACGCAGCCGAAGTCCAGCTGAGCGGTCATCCGGGCAGCCGTGTCGACGTTGGACGTCCACACCGAGGAGGCGAGGCCGTACTCCGTTCCGTTGGCACACTCCAACGCCTCGGCCTCGGTGGTGAACTTCTGCACGGTGATCACCGGGCCGAACACCTCGGTCTGAACGATCTCGTCGTCCTGGTTGACCCCCGCGACGACGGTCGGCGGGTAGTAGTAGCCGGGCCGGTCCAGCGCGTGACCACCGGTCGTCACGTCGGCGTGCTTGGCCGCCCGGTCGACGAGGCCGGCGATGTGCGCCAGCTGATTGGCGTTGTTGATGGACCCGTACAACACGTCGTCGTTCGGTGATCCGGTCTTGATCTCCTTGGCCTTGGCGGTCAGCGCTGCGACGAAGTCGTCGTAGATACCCGCCTGCGCGATCACCCGGGTGGCCGCGGTGCAGTCCTGGCCGCCGTTGAAGTAGCCGGCCGTCGAGACTCCTTCGACCGCCGCCTCGATCGAGGCATCGTCGAAGACGATGACCGGCGCCTTACCGCCGAGTTCCAGGTGGGCCCGGGTGACGTTCTTCGCGGCTGCGGTGGCGACAGCGATGCCGGCGCCGGTCGAACCGGTGATCGACACCAGCGCCGGTGCGCGGTGCGAGGTCAGCGCAGCGCCGGTGTCCCGGTCACCGCAGATCACGTTGACCACACCCGGGGGATAGAACTCCTGCAGCGCCTTGCCCATCCACACCGAACTGGCCGGCGTGGTGTCGGACGGCTTGAGGACAACCGCGCAGCCGGCCGCCAGGGCGGGCGCGATCTTCCAGATCGACATCATCATCGGGTAGTTCCACGGCGCGACCTGGCCCACGACGCCGACCGGCTCGCGGCGGATCGAGGAGGTGTGGCCCTTCATGTACTCGCCCTGCGAGCGTCCCTCGAGAACCCTTGCCGCACCGGCGAAGAAGCGGATCTGATCGACCATCGGGCCGATCTCCTCCGACAGGGTCAACGTGGTCGGCTTACCGGTGTCCTGGACCTCGACCTGGACCAGCTCATCGGCATTGGCCTCGATGTGGTCGGCGAACTTGAGCAGGGCGAGCTGCCGTTCTCCGGGGCTGGACCAACGCCAGCTCTTGAACGCGGCAGTTGCCGCCGCGTAGGCGTTGTCGACGTCCTGCTGGCCGGACAGCGGCGACGTCGCATACACGGCACCGGTACTCGGATCGATGATGTCCATCGTCGCGCCCTCGACGGACGGGACCGACTCTCCGTTGATGATGTTCTGCAGCACGGTCTTGTCACTCATGGCCCTGGAGACACCCTTTCCTCGCGTGTGCTGTGGACGATAACCCCGGATCGGTCAAACCGCCTCAGGCGTCGGACGGGATCGGTCAGGAGTGCACAACACCTGGCGACAACAAGAACGCCTGAGCTGCGCGGGGGTGGGACGGCGATAGTGTGAGCCGCGCAGCGCGGACCCGGAATACGAAGGCACCGGGGTCAGCATCCTCGGAGCCGGAGCCGGAGCCGGAGCCGGAGCCGGAGCCGGAGCCGGAGCCGGAGCCGGAGCCGGAGCCGGACTGGTGCTCGGGCAGATTCTGGTCGGGGCCTTGGTGATGTTGATCATCCGCATCCGGCAGCCGGCCTCTTCCGCGGCGAGACGCTGCGTCGGGACACACCCGCTACCGATCATCCCGGAATTGACGGGCTCGTCCCGGAATAGGTGGGCAAGGGTAGGGACTGCCGGGTCACTACCCTGGGCTGGTGCCGAGTCCCGTCCTGCTCTCCGACCTGACCACGCTGCGGTTGGGCGGTCCGGCCCCGGACCTGACGACGGCGCTGACGGCACAGGACGTTGCCGACGCGGTCGGCGCGGCCGACCGGCAGGGCAACGGTGTGCTCGTGCTGGGCGGTGGGTCGAACCTGGTCGTCGCCGACGAGGGCATCGACGTGCCGATCGTGCGGATCGGGATCCGTGGCATCCGGATCGAGCGGTCCGATGACGACGGCGCCGCACTGGTCACGATCGGAGCCGGTGAGAGTTGGGACGACGTGGTCGCCGAGCTGACGGCGGCGGGGTTCGCCGAACTCGCCACGCTGTCCGGGATTCCGGGTTCGACCGGCGCCACTCCGGTGCAGAACGTCGGCGCCTACGGCACCGAGATCGCCGAGGTGCTGCACTCCGTCACCGCCTACGACCGGAAGAACGGCTTCCTGCGGAGCATTCCGGCCGCAGAACTGGCATTGAGCTACCGCAACTCGGTGCTCCGCGGCACCGATGCGGCCGTGATCACCGACATCACCCTGCTGCTCAGCGATCGCCCGGTCGCCCTGCGCTACGGCGAACTCACCAGGGTGCTGGGGGTGGAGCCCGGCGGGACGGCGCCGCCGGCCGACGTTCGGCAGGCCGTGCTCGGTCTGCGCCGCGGCAAGGGCATGGTGCTCGACCCGACGGACACCGACACCTTCAGCGCCGGTTCGTTCTTCACCAATCCGATCCTGGACGCCGATCACGCCGAGCGGGTCGACCGCACGATCCGGAGCCGACTCGGCGCGGACGCCGGCTATCCCCGGTACCCGGTCACCCCGCCGGCCCCCGCGGGGGCAATCAAATTGTCGGCAGCGTGGCTGATCGAACGGGCCGGTTTCCCGAAGGGCTACCCAGGTCCTGGCGGCCGCGTCGCCGTGTCCAGCAAACACACCCTCGCGCTGACCAACCGCGGCGGCACGACGGCCGACCTGATCGCATTGGCCGCCGAGATCCGGGACGGAGTGCGCGCCGCATTCGGGGTGACGCTGCACCCGGAGCCACTGCTCATCGGCGTGCGGCTGGACTGAGGCAAGGATGCTGAGGCCGGGATGCTGAGGCAGTGCGTTCGTGCGACAACTGCCACCGACACCCAGCCGTCACCGGAACCTCACGTCCGCGGCCTACGGTGGTGGCAAACGGACAACACTGTGCGTCTGACGTGAATTGACCTGTGCGTCTGAAGAGAATTGACCTGTGCGTCTGAAGGGAAATGTGACTGTGCGACGAACGCCCATCGGGGGAATGCGGGGCCGGACCGCCGCCCTGATCGCCCTGTTCACGACGTTCCTGCTGGTCCTCGCCGGATGTGGCGGTTCGCAGGAGGACGTGGTCGTGACGGTGACGTCGACGGCAGCGCCGGCCGTGACGGTGTCCGGTCTGGACGCCTCCGCAGCGCCGGAAAGCACCTCCGAGGCGCTGAACAGCAAGGTCAGGGTCAGCTCAAAGCCCAAGTTCGGCAGCGTCGACATCCCCCCGAACGACCCGGTCACGGTCACCGTGTTCTCCGCCAAGATCAAGTCGTTGACGGTGACCGGGGATGACGGCACCAACGTCACCGGCGACATCTCCGAGGATCAGGCGACCTGGTCACTCAACCAACGGCTCCTCTACAACACGACCTACACCTTCGACGGCATCGCGGTGGACGCCGACGGCGTGGAATCCCCGTTCACCGGAACGCTGGCGACCATCAAGCCGGACAAGACCATCCGCGCCTACTACCAGATCCCGACCGGGGCGACGGTGGGCGTCGCGGCACCGATCCGGATCACCTTCGACGAGCCCGTGGAGGACAAGGCGGCCGCCCAAGCCACGTTCAAGGTCACCACCGACAAGGGCGAGATCACCGGGTCCTGGGGCTGGCTGCAGGACGAGGACACCCAGGGCACCGGCGTCAAGCAGTCGATCGTGCACTTCCGCCCGGAGGCCTTCTGGCCCGCTTACACCAACGTGCACGTGGAGGCGAAGCTGTCGGGCGTCAACCTCGGCAGCGGCTGGGGTCAGGAGGACCTGTACACCGACTTCACCGTCGGCCGGGAGCAGATAGTGCAGGCCGACGTGAACACCTTCCGGATGGTGGTCTTCGTCGACGGGAAGGTGACCAAGAACTACCCGGTCTCCTCTGGCAAGGAATCGGTCCCCGGCCGGGCGACGGTCAGCGGGATCCACGTGGTCACCGAGCGGTACCCCGAGTTCGAGATGTGCAACCCGGAGTTCGACTACTGCAACCTGACGGAGAAATGGGCCGTCCGGATCAACAACAACGGTGAGTTCATCCACGAGAATGCCTTGACCACGCCCTATCTGGGCAAGGAGAACGTCTCGCATGGGTGTATCAACATGGGGGTCGGCGACGCGGAGGATTACTACAACTCTGCCCTCTACGGCGACCCCGTTGTGGTGTCGAACACCGGCACCCCGATGACCCCGGCGGACTACATCTACGACTGGATCTACTCCTACGCGGATTGGCAGAAGCTCTCCGCTCTGTAGCCGGGCGCGGGTCCCGGATCGCCGGAGGTACGTTGGCGTCGATCATGGGAAAACACTCGGCCCCGGACAACGGGAATTCCGAATCCGACGGGCGGTCCGCAAACGGCAGGCCGCCCGCCGGAATCCGGCGACTGGCCGCCATCTCGCTCCACACGTCGCCGATGTCCCAGCCGGGCACCGGTGACGCGGGCGGGATGAACGTCTACATCGACCAGACGGCCCGGCGGCTGGCCGCAAGGGGCGTCGAGGTGGAGATCTTCACCAGGGCGACCTCGTCGGATCAGCCGCCGGTCGCCGAGCTGACACCCGGCGTCCTGGTCCGGCACATCGTGGCCGGGCCGTTCGAGGGGTTGGACAAGCAGGAGCTCCCTGGCCAGCTGTGCTCGTTCGCGGCCGGGGTGATGCGGGCAGAGGCACGCAGCGCGCCCGGCCATTACGACCTCGTGCACTCCCATTACTGGCTCTCGGGTCAGGTCGGATACCTGGCCAAGGACCGCTGGGGAGTGCCGATGGTGCACTCGGCGCACACGCTCGCCAAGGTCAAGAACGCGCTGATGGCCGACGACGACGAACCGGAGCCCCGCGGCAGGCTGATCGGTGAGGAGCAGGTGGTCGCCGAGGCGGATCGGTTGATCGCGAACACCGGTGCGGAGGCGCGGGATCTGATCGACCTCTACGGCGCGGAGCCGGACCGCATCGATGTGGTCCCACCGGGGGTGGACACCGACGTGTTCAGCCCCGGCAGCAAGGAGCTTGCCCGAAAGGCGTTGCAGATCGGCCAGGACGACGGAGTCATCGTGTTCGCCGGCCGGATCCAGCCGCTGAAGGGCCCGGAGGTCGTTGTCAAGGCCATGCGACACCTCGCGGCGGAACGGCCGGACACCAGATGGCGACTGGTCGTCGTCGGCGGCGAATCGGGGACGGGCCGGCGTTCGGGTCACCGACTCGACGAGCTTGCAGCCCGGCTGGGGGTGTCCGAATTCGTCGACTTCCGACCGCCGATGCCCGCGGCCGAGCTGGTCGAGATCTATCGCGCGGCGGACGTCGTGGCCGTCCCCAGTTACAACGAGTCGTTCGGTCTGGTCGCGCTCGAGGCCCAGGCCGCGGGCACGCCGGTGGTCGCCGCAGCGGTCGGCGGCCTGACGGTGGCGGTGTCCGGCGGGGTCAGCGGACTGCTGGTGGATGGACACGACCCGCAGACCTGGGCCGATGCGTTGGCCTCTGTCGTGCTGGATCCGGGTCGACGGGATTCGATGGCGCAGGCTGCGTCGCTGCACGCCGCCCAGTTCTCCTGGGACGTCACCGTCGACGGGCTCCTGGGCAGCTACGCCCGGGCCCTGCTGGAGAGCCGGGAAGCCGCCTCGCCGCCGGTGCTCGGCGCGGTCGCCCGGTGACCCCGGACGAGCTCGCCGGGATGCTGACCGAACTGGGCGTCGACGCCGTTCGGGAAGGCGACGACGCGTTCCTGGTGACGCTCGCTGGCGAGCGACGGCACCGCACCCTGGTCTGGCTGGTCGTCGGAGCCCACCATGTGTTGATCGAATCGTTCGTCTGCCGGGCGCCGGACGAGAATGCCGAGGGCGTCTACCGTTTCCTGCTGCAACGCAATGCGCGGTTGCGCTCGGTCGCGTACGCGCTGGACGCGGTCGGGGACATTCATCTGGTCGGAAGACTCGGCAGAGCCCAGCTGACGGCGGCCGAACTGGACACCGTGCTGGGGGTGGTGCTCAGCACGTCCGACGCGGACTTCAACCCGATCCTGGAGCGGGGATTCGCGGCGGCGATCAGGCGCGAATGGGCCTGGCGGACCTCCCGCGGCGACTCGGTCAAGAATCTGACCGCCTTCCGCCACCTGATCGCCCAGGAATGATCGGCAACCTGGTCGACTGGTGGGTGCCGCCGTTCGGGACGGGTTCCGCAGCAAAGGCTGTTTATCCATCGCTTCGATGACAATGCGTGAAAACTTCACCCGTCCGTGCGGCGATTTGGGGCCGCATCACACCTTCAGGGGAAAGACGTTGACACTGAACGTGACTAGGGTCTAGATCACACGGCGGGGCTGGGTCGGGTATCGTCGGACCGGCATAACTGGAAGTTCCCAGGCGGCCGGCAACATTCTGGGGGATTGCCCGTGGGCGGGCTGCGAGACGGTGGACGGTTGGCACACGTCCGCGCCGTCATGTCGGCGCGCGCCGACAGAATTGCGGTCCGGGGGGGCCAGGACCAGCCGGTGTCCATGCTGCGCCGGGTGCTTTTCGTGGCGACCGCCGTCGCCGTTGTCGTCACCCTCACCACCGGTGGAATGGCCGCCGCCGACCCCGTTGCACCTATCACGCCGATCGTCCCGGCAGCCGCCGCTGTTGCGCCGGTCCTGCCCACCTGCCTGCCAGGGCAGGAAGCGACCAGCCAGGCCGGATCCGGCACACCCGCGCCGCTGGGCAACCTGCAGGGTCTGCCCGACGAGTTGAAGAACGGCGGCAGCTTCGCCGACATCGCGCTGGACGCCGGCCAGGTCGAGATGGCGGCCACCGTGATCGCGGTCGGCAAGCAGATGGGCATCACCCGGCGCGGCATCGAGATCGGCATCTCGGTCGCCACCGAGCAGTCGAGCCTACGACCGGAGGCCGTCAACAAGGATTGGCTGGGGCTGTTCCAGCAGAACCCGGTCACCTACACCCAGTACCGGCGCACCGAACCCGGTGGCGCGTCCTGGATGTTCTACGACCAACTGGTCAAGCAGGTACCGGGATACGACACCGATCCGCGGCCCAACTACGAGATCGGCGATGTCGTCCAGAAGACGACGACGGGCGAGCGTTTCGCCGAGTATCAGGACATGGCAACGGCTCTGGCCGACCAGCTGCTGGACAAGGTCTCGCTGCAGCAGGATGACGTGACCTGTGCACCCGCGCCGGCCGAGCAGGCGACCACCGGCACCGCCTTCGACCCGGGCAACATCATTTCGGACGCGGTCTTCTACAACACCGCGTCGATGACAGTCGAACAGATCAGGGAATTCCTGCGGTCCGAGGGTGAGGCCTGCGTCGGCAGCTATTGCCTGAAGAATCTGGCGCTGACCACGCCTGACCAGCCGGCCGACCGGTACTGCGCCGCGTACCAGGGCGGCACCAACGAGGACGCCGCGACGGTGATCTCGAAGTTCTCCACCGCCTGTGGGATCAGCCCGCAGGTCATGCTGGTGACCCTGCAGAAGGAATCCGGCCTGCTGTCCCGGACGGACACCAGCGCGGGCAGCTACAACGCTGCCTGGGGCTGGCACTGCCCGGACACCGGTCCCGGAGGCAGTGCGAACTGCGACCCGGCCTACGCCGGCTTCTTCAACCAGGGCTACGGGATGGCCAAGCAGTGGTCCCGCTACCGGCTCGACCCGGACAAGTACAACTACCGCGCCGGTCAGACGGTCGACATCCTCTGGAACGTCGTCGAATCCGGCTGCGGCTCGGCCCCCGTCACGATCCAGAACACCGCGACGGCATCGCTGTACATCTACACGCCGTACCAGCCGAATGCCGCCTCGCTGGCCGCCTACCCCGGCACCGGCGACGCCTGCTCCGCCTACGG
>Ga0164306_10000189_pt1 | contig 23218 bp, 18 predicted proteins | sample Whisoiple_242_MG_FD_110213 | JGI IMG/M metagenome (GOLD analysis project Ga0164306, IMG submission 110213) | Soil microbial communities amended with fresh organic matter from upstate New York, USA - Whitman soil sample_242_MG | ecosystem: Environmental > Terrestrial > Soil > Unclassified >... | reverse complement strand
TCATTGTTCGTGACCGCGCCGAAGACTTGCACGTATTTGTCTCCTTTGCGCACGTTGTAGCCCACGGCCCTGCCGACAAAGGCGTCATCGCCGAGGCCGGGGACAACTTTGGCATCACTGCTGGGCGGGAGCATGGCTTTCTTGATGCCGTCCCACATATCGGCTTTGTGCGCGATGATCAGCACTTCCTCAATGGCGCCGGGGCTTGCCGGCTTCAGGCGGCATTCCTGCATGCCTATCCGCTGATTATTGAAAGAATTCATCGTCGCGCCCTTGCCCAGAGCGTTTTCCACTTCCGCCTGAGTAACCAGCGAGCATGGATCAGGAAGCCCTCCCAGCACCGGCGCAGAGGAAGCCGCAGCCGAAGAAGTACTACTCGAACCGGGGTTTGATTGGGAACATGCGCTCAGAAAAAGAATGATTGTTGCAATCACTGACAAACCGAAAACCGATCGACGTGAGAGCGACGTGACGTTGTTCTTGCGGAACTCAGGTTGAATCATGCAGTCGTGGCCCCTATTCTTGAGGTGGATCCAGCAGAAAACCAGTATCCGGCACGGAGCGACTGGCCGCAAGCGCGAAAATCATCCCGGCCATCCATCACCATAGTTGCTTGCCCCAGTCCAGGGTTTCCCGCAACTGCTTCTTCAGAATCTTGCCGCCGGGATTCCGCGGCAGTGTATCCGATCGCAACACCAGGTACTGCGGCACCTTGAAGTCGGCAAGATGCTCTTTTGCGAATTTCAGGATGTCACCGGTCTCGGCACGGACACCGGGCTTAAAAACGATGGCCGCGCCAACTTTTTCCCCCATCATCTTGTCCGGCACGCCTACCACCGCCACTTCATAGACCGCAGGGTGCGCCGATAGAGCATTTTCTACTTCGACGCAATAAACGTTCTCGCCGCCGCGGTTCACCATGTCTTTCTTGCGATCCACAATCTGCACAAACCCTTGCTCGTCCAGGCGCGCCATGTCGCCTGTGTGCAGCCAGCCGCCGGCAAAAGTTTCCGCGGTCGCTTCCGGCTTGTTCCAATAGCCCGGCACCACGTTTGGACCGCGCATCAGCAGTTCGCCCACATCAGTCCCGGGCAGCACGCCTTCCAGTTTCAGGTCCACCACAGGCGCGGCAAAACCTACCGTCTCCGGACGCACCAGCGCGTACTCATGCGGCAAAAAAGTTGCCACGGAGGAACACTCGGTCAACCCGAATCCGTTACCCACGCGCGCATTGGGAAACGCTTCAATGATTCGCCCCACCAGGTCAGGCGCGATAGGCGCACCGCCATAGCTTACGCGGATGACGGCTTTGGTATTGACCTCTCGGAAATTCGGCTGGTTAATGGCCAGCCAAAAGACGGCGGGGACTGAAGTAAGAGAGTTGATCCGCTCCGCTTCAATCAGCTTCAAAAAGCTCTGCACATTGAACGACGGCATGATCACCGTGGCGCTGCCGCCTTCACAAGCCACCAGGAACTGGCTGTTGCAGCCGGTCACGTGAAACAGCGGCACGGAAACCAGGGTGCGCACGCTGCCATCGAAGGGCAGCAGGCTCACGCGCCGGGAAGTCTCGATGTTGGAAAGAAATCCCTCATGCGTGATCATGGCGCCCTTGGGAAATCCGGTAGTGCCGCTGGTATAGAAAATGGCTGCGACGTCTTTCTGCTCTTGGTTTTCAACAACCAGACTGTCTCCCTGGGGCAATGGCGCGCCCGGAAGAAAGACAAATTTGCTGCCGGAATCTTTCACCACGTAATCAATTTCAGGTTCCGTAAAGCGCGTGTTCACAGGCACGCCCACGGCGCCCGCCATCTGGATAGCGAAAAAAGCGATGCACCAATCCGCTCCATTGCCCAGGCGGATGGCCACGCGGTCTCCGGGTTGAATACCCTGGGCACGCAGGCCACCTGCAGTCCGCGCTGCACGGTCCCAGAATGCGCGATAGGTAAGGCGCTCGCCGCCAACTTCGACCACCGCTTCATTGCCGGCCCACTTTTCCACGGAACCGCGCAGCATCTCCACCAGCGATCGGGGGCGGTTCTGGTAGCGGGAAACGCCATCTGCTCCGCGCACAATGCCTGATTCATCGAAGGGATGTATTACGCCGCTCAATAGGCCCCCTGCCTTTCGAAAATTTCTCTTGGGTTCCCGACCAGCATGGTCTGCAACTGCTCGCCGGTCACACCCTGCTGTTTCAGCGCGGGAATCACATCATTATGAATATGGAGATAATGCCATCGCGGCAGAATCATGGGCAATGGCCGTTCCGGCAGCCAATGGTTGTAACATGCTGCATCGTGCGAGAGGACCATCTTTCCCGCATGTCCGCGCCGGCACATTTCAGCCACAGTTTTCACGCGGTCTTCGAAAGAAAGAATCGTGTCAATGCCAAAGCGGTCCATGCCGATGTATGAGCCGTTGCCCACCAGTTCTTCAAGGTATCCCAGGTCAGTGGTGTCGCCCGAATGGCCAATCACCACGCGCGTAAGATCGACTCCCTCTTCGCGAAAGATCCTCTGCTGGTCGAGCCCCACGCGGGTCGCGGCATGGGTATGGGTGGAAATCGGCACACCGGTCTGGCGATGCGCCTGCGCGGTGGCCCGCAGAATTCGCTCAACGTCCCTGGTGACGCCAGGCTCGTCTGTGGCGCACTTCAGGATGCCGGCTTTTATGCCGGTATCGGCGATGCCCTCATTGATATCGCGCACGAACATCTCCACCATGAGTTCGGGACCGCCCAGCACGGTGCCAGGCCCGCGAAAGTGAAAGTAGTTGGGCGCATCGTGGTAGGTATAAACGCCGGTGGCAACGATGATATTGATCTTCGTCTGCCGCGCGATCTGCTGAATCCTTGGCAGATAGCGCCCCAGACCAATCACCGTCAGGTCGACAATCGTATCCACGCCTTTGGCTTTCAGTTCGTTCAGGCGCGTCACGGCGTCCGCGATTCGTTGCTCTTCCGTCCCCCACTCTTCGGGATAATTCTGAAGTATCTCGGTATCGAGCACGAAGACGTGTTCGTGCATCAGTGTGGCGCCTAGCTGGTTGGAATCGATAGGTCCGCGAACCGTCTGTATCTGGGCCATGGACGCCAAGTATCCCAAGCGATCCACCGCGCGTCAAGCCGCACACAAACGTTGCCGTGGTATATACAGGGCGTTCCGGCGGATAATGGTTGACGTCCATATGCCTGAGCGCTTTCACTTCCGCGATCTGCGCGACCTGTTTGCCAAGGCCAATGAGGAGAAATCCGGCGATCAACTGGCCGGCGTGGCCGCCCGATCAGAGCAAGAACGTGTGGCCGCCAAGTACGCGCTGGCGGACTTGCCGCTGCAAGAGATCATTGAGAACCCACTGGTCCCGCCGGAGAAAGACGATGTCAGCCGCCTGATCCTTGAAACCCACGACCAGCATACTTTCGCAACCATCAAAAGCATGACCGTGGGCGAGTTGCGCGAGTTCATTCTGGGCGATGAAGCAGATGAAAGCGCGCTGAAGAAACTGCACTGGGCCATCACGCCGGAAATCGCCGCCGCCGTGGCCAAGCTGATGAGCAACAAAGACCTGGTGCTGGCGGCCAACAAAATTCGCGTGGTTACACGATGCCGCAACACCATGGGCGAGCGCGGCGTGCTCGGCATCCGCCTGCAGCCCAACCATCCGGCGGACGACGCGGCCGGGATCCTGCTTGCGGCCTTCGACGGCCTGCTCTATGGTTGCGGCGATGCCGTGATCGGCGTGAATCCCGCAACCGACGCGGTCGAGAGCGTGAGCGCGATCCTGCACGCGCTGAATCGCCTGATTGAGGCTTACGGGATTCCGACACAAGCCTGCTGCCTGGCCCACGTCTCGACACAACTCAAGGCAATGGAGCGCGGCGCCCCCGTGGACCTGCTGTTTCAGTCGGTGGCGGGCACACAGAAGGCCAATGAGAGCTTTGGCGTGACGCTGAGCATGTTGCGCGAAGGGCGGGAAAGAGTGCTGGAGCAGCGCAAAGAGCGAATCTCACCACGGAGGCACGGAGACACGGAGGAAGATCGGGGAATCGGGACATTGGGGAATCGGGTGATCGGAAAGACCGCAACCATAAGCGACGGGAGTACAGAAGGATCACGAACCGGGCCAAAAGCCAAGAGCCAGGAGCCAAAGGCCAACTGCTATTTGCCAGTTGCTAATTGCATGTATTTCGAAACCGGCCAGGGCAGCGCACTTTCTGCCGAAGCACATCACGGCGTGGACCAGCTGACTATGGAAGCTCGGGCCTACGGAGTGGCGCGGGTGTTTGAGCCATTCCTGGTCAATAGCGTGGTGGGCTTTATCGGGCCGGAATATCTTTACGACGAGAGGCAGATCATACGCGCCGGGCTGGAAGACCATTTCATGGGCAAACTGCTGGGGCTGCCGATGGGGTGCGACGTCTGCTATACCAACCACGCCGCCGCAGACCAGAACTCCGCCGACAATCTTCTGGTCCTTCTGACGGCCGCAGGTTGCAATTACTTCATGGGCGTTCCCTGCTCCGATGACGTGATGTTGAATTACCAATCCACCAGCTTTCATGACGCGCTGGCGATGCGCCGCTTGTTCAATCTGTCTCCGGCGCCGGAGTTTCTGGCTTGGCTCCACGAAATGGGCCTATATAAAGGAGGCGAACCTGCGAGGCTCGAGGCTGGCGCGCGCAAGCAGCTGGCCGCGGGATTCGAGAAAGCGATGAAGTGACGCAGAATTTGGGTAGTGGATCAGTTTGCATTTCTACAGCTTTTTATAATTTGATTTTTACCAAAACTATTTCGGACTTGTCATGCTGAGCGCCGCGCGCGTCCGGCGAACGGGGTCCCCAGATCGCGCCGCTTTTGCGCGAGCAGGGGCAGGAAGCCGGGATAAGCGCAAGTCGAAGCATCCCGAGAATGCATTTTCTGTCCAGGTCGCTTCAGGGAATTCTACCCATGCGTTTTGCATCCTAAGCTGTTGGCTGGCAGGCTGGCTATAAGAAATCCGAGCAGATCCTCGGTAGAATTCCCTGTTACGGCATGGCACAGGACGCATTCTCGGGGTCCTTCGACTCCCCCTCGGTCTCCCCCTACGCGGGAATCCCTCGGAGTCGCTCAGGATGACAAAGGGTAAGAATTTTTATCGAACTTAAAAAGTTGTGGAAATTCAAACTGATCCAATATCAGAATTTGTAATTGCTGATTTTTGATTGGTGATTGGTGGCAGCTTTGCAGAATCCAACCCCTACCGCGGATAACACGGATTTACACGGATCAAAAAAGTTCAATCAGGACGATTTTTAAGTTTTTAAATCGTGTCATCCGCCGTGTTCATCCTTGATGAGATTTATTTTTGTGCAAAGCAAGCGCAAATCGCAAACTTCCCAATCACCTCAGCCATTTTGGCGCAGGCAGCTCTTCCTTGAGTTCCACGCCTCTGGTCTGCCGCAGCATCATCTGCTCTGCCAGGCCAATGATGCGCGAAGCCGCGGCTTCCGCGGTTACGCCGCGAGCATGAATATTGGAAATCAAGTTGCGGTTTGAGTCGTTGTCGCCCGACCGTGGCTGGTACGCCATATAGGCGGAGAGGCTCTCGGCTGTGGCCAGGCCAGGCCGCTCGCCGATGAGCAGCACCACGACCTTGGGCTTGAGCAGATCTCCCACATCGTTGATAACACCCACGCGGCAGTAATGGACCACGAAGGGCCGGCCCAGCTTCCAACCACGCGACCGCATCATTTGGTCGATCAGCGGGACCAAGGGCGGAACCTGCGCTGCAACCGCCGTCACAGAAAGCCCATCGCCGATCACCACCTGCAAATCCGCATTGGCCGGGCACTGCGCGAGTTTGTTTCGCGCGCTTTCATCCAGTCGACGCCCCAGATCAGGACGGCGAAGATATTCATCCTTGGAAGCAGCTCTGGTCGAAACTGAAAACAGCTTCCATTGCTGTACAAAATCGGGACCAAGATCACGCTCCAGGTCGAGCTCCGCGCGGACGGCATCACGCGCGGCGGCATGGGCCTGGCGCAATTCCAGTTGCGTGCCGGTGCGATATGCCGCGCCCGAGCGGTCCGCCAAAACGCGCGCCGGGGTGCGCGCCCGGATTCTCTCGATCAGGTCTGGCCATCTGCCGGATTGCAGCTTATCGTCCATGGGGACCATCTGAGGTTCAGCTGGCGGCATGCTGGGCCGCTGACTTCAAAAGCGCAGAAGAGGTTGCTGTTCCTCTCCAATGCACTTGGCAATGATGAGCGTAATGTCGTCGTACTGTTCGCCTGGACTGAACCGCCGTACTTCATCCACGATTGCCGCCAACAGGTCACGAGGCGCCAATGCTCGATGCCGCCGCAGCGCTTCGACCAGGCGCCGCTCGCCAAATTCTTCCTCGGATGAGTTGAAGGATTCGGTGACGCCGTCTGTATAGAGCGCGAGCGTGTCTCCCGACTGGAGACGGCATTCTGCGATCGAGCAATGCCACTCCTGAAAGAGGCCAAGGACAGTGCAGGTGGAATCGAGCCGCACAAGGGTATCATCGCCACGGAGCAACAAGGCGGCGAGATGTCCACAGTTGGCATAGCGCAAGCGGCGCGTCTGGCCGTCAAATTCAGCAAAAAAGAGGCTGGCATACGCGTTGTCGGGCGTATTCTCATAAAAAAGCTGATTCACGGAGCGCAAAAGACGCTCCGGCTCATCCAAAGCAATGGCACATTGGCTGCGCAGATTGGCCTGCAGGTTGGCCATCAAAAGAGCGCCGGCAATCCCCTTTCCGGAAATATCACCCAGCACCAGGCCAAGGCGCTCGCGGCCGAGATTGAGGAAATCGTAATAGTCGCCGCCGACCTGTCGGGCCTGAAGGCATAGACCCGCGTAATCAAGGTTTGCCAGCGGGGGAAGGGTTTGCGGGAAGAGCCGGGCCTGCACCTGCCTGGCAATTTCCAGTTCGTGAATAGCGCGCTTCTCGGATTCACGCTTCTGCGCGGCGGCGCGCCGCTGTTCCTCGGCCGCCTGGCTCATTTCATCGAAGCTGACCAGCGCGAACGAATTCTGATCAATATCTTCGAAACGGGTGAATACTCCACCCCAAACCGGCGTCTTCTTGCCCAGAAGCAGCGACTCCGGATTTGCTCCATCCAGCGTTTGCCGCTGATACTTGACGCGCCGGAGCCGCGGTGTATGACGAAAGCGAACGCCGCGCTTCCTCCATTCCGCATATTTCGCGGCAACGTCTTCGGTAACAAACGCAACGCCCGTGGGGCGGCCGATAAGTTTGTATTCCTCCGATTGCGGGTCTGGAGCAATCAGGGCCAGCACGGCCGTGCCGTCAGGCGGAGCAACGGCCACCCATCGCTGGCCGGACTGAAGGCAGACGTCAAAGGCCAGGCTGAAGCCAAGCTGATCCAGGTAAAAGCGCAAGCTCTGCTCCTGATCACGAACGAAGACGTTCACGGCCTGAATCCGCAGATGAGCATCAGGCCGGGCGATTGTGAGATCGGAAGCGTCCGCCGCCTGGAATAATGGGGAACCGGCCATGCGCACGATTATAAAACTCCACGGCAATTCATTTCCGTGGATGTTATCTTTGAGGCTGCAGGAAATTCAGCTTTTGAATCGTCCCTTTTCATGCCCATAGACATTCTAAAAGGGCTGTTTGAGCAGCGCTTCCACGCTCCGCCGGAGACCGTGCAGCCGTTGCAGGGCCAGTTTGGCGGCTCAGGACGCGTCATCGTCCGGCTGGCCGCGGGGGAACAGAGCGCCATCGGCATTCTTTACGAGGTGCGCGAAGAGAATGCCGCGTTTCTTGAATTTTCCAGGCACTTCCGCCGCCACGGCCTGCCTGTCCCGGAAATTTATGCGGATGACCTGCGGCGCGGCGCCTATCTGGAGCAGGACCTGGGCAACACGACGCTGTTTGAGTTCCTGGTGGCAAATCGCGCAGAAGAAAATATTGCGCCAGTCGCGGTGGATGCCTACAAGAAGGTAGTTGCGATGCTGCCGCGCTTTCAGGTGGAAGCCGGACGCGACCTGAATTACAAGGTGTGTTATCCGCGATCAAGCTTCGACCGCCAGTCGATTTCCTGGGACCTGAATTACTTTAAGTATTATTTTCTCCGGCTGGCAGGTATTCCTTTCAATGAGCAGGCGCTGGAAAATGACTTCAGCCGTCTGACAAAATTCCTGTTGAGCGCGCCGCGCGATTATTTTCTCTACCGCGATTACCAGTCGCGCAACGTGATGCTGCTCAATGGACAGCCATTCTTTCTGGACTACCAGGGCGGGCGCAAAGGCGCGCTGCATTATGACATTGCGTCGCTTTTGTACGACGCCAAGGCCGATCTGCCGCCGGCCCTGCGGCAGAAGCTGCTGGACCACTACATTGAGGCCCTGAAGGGCCACATTGAAATCGAGCACGATGCCTTCATGCATCATTATTATGCGTTTGTTTACGTGCGCATCATGCAGGCGCTGGGGGCGTATGGGTTTCGCGGCTTTTATGAACGCAAGCCACACTTCCTGCAATCCGTGCCATATGCTCTGAGGAACCTGTGCTGGTTGCTGGAGCACGCCACCCTGCCCATCGCGCTGCCGGCGTTGACCGGGGCGTTCAAGAGCATTGTGATTTCAGAGAAGTTGCAGGCGCTGCCGACGGAAGGCGAGATGCGCAGCGTCCCGCCTGCAAAAACGGCTGCGGAAGCCAGGCCGGCGATTGCAGCAGAAAATCTGGTGGTGCGGATTTTCAGCTTTTCCTTCCACCGCGGCGGCCCGCCCAAGGACGAAACCGGCCACGGCGGCGGATTTGTTTTCGATGTCCGCAGCCTGCCCAATCCCGGACGCGAAGAGCGTTTCAAGACGCTTACCGGCAAAGACGCGCCGGTGATCGACTATCTGCGGCAGCATGCGAGCGTGGGCGCGTACCTGAAAAGCGCCGAGTCTCTGGTGGATGCGAGCATCAGCAATTACCAAGACCGCGGCTTCAAGAGCCTGACGGCTTCTTTCGGCTGCACTGGAGGCCAGCATCGCTCTGTATATCTGGCAGAACAGCTGGCCAGCCACTTGCGCGGCAGAGCCGGCGTGGAAGTGGTGCTGCGCCACATCGAATTGGAAAAGATGGGGTTGGAGAAAACGGGCCTATGAAGGCCATGGTGCTGGCGGCCGGCCTGGGCACGCGATTGCGTCCGCTCACCAACGATCGCCCTAAAGCGCTGGTTGAGGTTGGCGGGCGAACACTGCTGGAGATCACGCTCACCCGCCTGCGCAAATTTGGGGTCCGTGACGCGATCATCAACGTGCATCACTACGCGGACATGGTGATTGACCGCATGAAAGCGGCGGGAAACTTCGGCATGCACATTGAGTTTTCGAGCGAAGATGTTTTGCTTGATACCGGCGGCGGGTTGAAAAAAGCCGCATGGTTTCTGGGTGGCCGCTCCGGCGCGCTAGAAGATCCCTTCATTCTTCACAACGTTGACGTCATCAGCAACATCGACCTTCAGCGCATGGTCGAGTCTCACAGGCAGACAAAAGCGCTGGCCACGCTTGCAGTCCAGGAGCGCAAGTCTTCCCGTTACCTGCTGTTCGACGGGGAGGGCCGGCTTTGCGGAAGACGATTGGTAAAAGAAGAAAAAACTGAGGTGGTCCGGCCGTCGCAGCAGATGACCGAACTGGCCTTCAGCGGCATTCACGTGATCTCACCGCGAATATTCTCGCTGCTGACTGAAGAAGGTATTTTCTCGATTGTACCGGCGTATCTGCGGCTGGCCGCGCAGGATGAAAAAATCATGGCCTTCCGCGCCGATGAATACTACTGGCGTGACCTGGGCAAACCGGAGAACATCCGGCAGGCCGAACTGGATATCAAGGCAAATCTTGTTCAGTAATCGTTAGCGCAGGCTTGCCGCCCAGGCAACGTCGGCCGGCTCGGCCAGAGGATAACCAAGTTCCTTCCATTCCGCGAACCCACCCTGCAATGGCCGCACACGGGTAATGCCTAATTTTTGCAGTTGCTGTGCCACACGGGCACTAGTGGCTTCATTGGGTCAAGTACAGTAAAGAATGATTTCCTGGTCTTTGGGCAGCACGTCCGCCCGGCTGGTGACCTCATTGGGCAGAACGCGGATGGCTCCCGGCAGCGTGCGCGGATCGGCAAGGGAGTCGAGCGGATGGCGCAGATCAAGGATCACGATCTTTGCCCCGGTATCTATCAGCTGGAGCACATCTTGCGGCGTGATGCGGGATTTATACAGCTCTTTCAAAAATTGGCGGCGCTGCATGTACTTGATGCCGACGTTGGCCGCCAGCACCACCAGGCTGGCCTCAAACAGCATGGGGCCGACTGCCGAGGCAACATGCATACGCTCCACGGGAAGATATCCGGCCAGCATGAGGACAACGATCCAGAGGGCAGAGCCGGCTGAGTTCATGACGAAGAAATGCTGGCGCTCGATTCCGGAAAGACCGGCCACGGCAGGCACCACGTGGGAGACGCCGGGAAGCCACTTGGAAAAGATGAGGGTACGGTTGGCGCCTTTTTCAAAGAAAACTTTTGAACGGCGCACGCAGCTATCGGGCTCAAGCGAGATGCGGCAGAGCATGGAAAGAACGCGGTCACCTTTTTTCCGGCCAATTTCGTACCATAATGAATCCCCGATCAGGCACGTGGCCAGGGCAATCCAGACGGCGACATCGAAGCGCAACTGACCGCCGGCAGCCAGCGCTCCGGCAGCCACCAGAACCGGAGAAAACAGCAATGGCGCGCCGACGCGCTCCAGAAGGCCGGAGGCCAGCAGCACAAGGTAGGGATGGCCAACTACCAGATGCAAGAACGATTTCACTTAGATGAGGAGTCCTTTAGGCTGCTTTAAGTTACGAAAAGCTGCAGTTCCTTCTGCATTTTAGATAATCTAATGCTTGCGGAGATTCCGATTGCTAAAAATTTTTGCCATCATTCTCGGCCTTTTGCTCATTCTGGTGGTCCTGTGGGAGACCTTTGAGACCATTGTGCTCCCTCGCCGGGTGACGCGGCAGTTCCGGCTGACCAGGCTATTTTACCGGTCCACGTGGCGGCCATGGACCGCGGTGGCCGCCCTGCGCGGCAACAAGAAAAAGCACGATTCCCTGCTCAGCTATTATGGGCCTCTATCCTTATTGTTATTGCTAGCGCTTTGGGCCCTGACGCTGGTTGCGGGATTCGGGCTACTGCATTACGGTCTGCATGATAGGCTCTCCGGCGCCCTTTTTGATAGCGATTTCGGCAATGCCATGTACCTGAGCGGCACCACGCTCTTTACCCTTGGCCTGGGCGACGTCCTGCCTGCCTCTGGTTTAGGGCGTTTTATCACCGTTCTTGAAGCGGGCATCGGCTTTGGATATTTAGCTCTGGTCATCGGCTATCTGCCGGTGCTGTATCAGGCGTTTTCCCGCCGCGAAGTAACCATATCCTTGCTGGATGCGCGGGCCGGTTCGCCGCCCACGGCTTATGAGCTGCTGCGCCGGCAAAGCGGCGTGCATGGCATGGAAGCGCTGACCGAATTGTTGCAAGATTGGGAAATGTGGTCGGCCGATTTGATGGAAAGCCACCTTTCTTATCCTGTGTTGGCTTACTTCCGGTCACAGCATGACAACCAGTCGTGGATCGCGTCGCTCACGGCAATCCTGGATGTCTGCGCGCTGGCCATGGTGGGACTGGAAGGCATGTGCCAATATCAGGCGCGGATGACGTTTGCCATTGCCCGGCATGCGCTGGTCGACCTGAGCCAGGTGTTTAGCGCCCCGCCGGCCAAAGAAGAAAAGGTCAACCGCCTTCCTCAAGAAGCATTGGATGAGTTGCGCAAACGCCTGCATGCGGAAGGGTTTGTGCTGGCCGATGGCGACCACGCGATGGAAGAGCTGCGCCGCCTGCGCGGACTGTATGAGCCTTATGCGCTTTCTTTAGCGACTTATCTGCGTTTGGACCTGCCTCCGTGGATCAAAGGCACCGTGGCAAAAGACAACTGGCAGACCACGGCGTGGCAATTGAGTCAGGCAAAACAGCAGGCGATCCCGGCGCATGACGAGCACCAGTGAAAACGAGATCCCTTTCAAGAAGCGGAGCACAAAATGAAGATTGAGATACGATCCTGTCCGACGTGAGCGGGCAATCAAGCCAAGGCCGCGAGTCTCGCGGCCATGATCAAGAAGCGGTTCGGGATAGAGCCCGTGGTTACACCTGGCAAGACGGGGCAGTTTGAGGTGCTCGCCGATGGAGAGACGGTTGCGGACCGCGGCGGGAACTGGCTCACGCGGAGCTTCGGAGCAGGTTACCCGGACTTCGGCGACGTGATGGCCCAGTTGGAGAAGCGCGTTGGTTAGACTGGGTCAGCGAAAAACAAAAGGCCATACCCGCGCCGGGACGCAGGCAGGCCTGATTGTTCGAATGCAGTGGGCGCCGATTCGCTATTTCTTTTCTTCTTTTTTCTCTTCTTTTTTGGCGGTAGGCGGAAGGATTCCGGTTTGGCGCAGATACATGGCCGCCATTCCATAGTGGTCAGCCCAGCTGCTGGCCAATCCCATAAAGGCCCAGGCACGGGCGCGCGGCTTGCCATCAAACCAGGTGATATTGTCATTCACCTTGGAGTCATCGGCTTTGGCCAGCGCGGTGTGGCAGAACTCAAAGGAAGCCTTCATCGCGGCCACCAGTTTGTCCTTACTGTCCGTGTCCTTCAATTCATCGGTTTTCGGCTGCGCAACATCGCCCACGTTGGCACAGAAATAGTTGTTGCTGGAAACGATGTGGGCGGCCAAATGCCCAAACGTCATCTGGTCAGGCGTGGGCTTGAAGCCGAACTTGTCAGCCGGCATTGATTCAAAGGCAGCGACCGTGGCTTTTTCGCGGCCATCGAGCATTCCGCGCAGAACATCCGAGAAAGGAGACTTTGCCTGCTGTCCCACGGCAGATACTGACAGAAGAACAATACAACCCCAAAACAAGCTTCTCATTCAATCCCTCCATAGGTTCCAAAGGAAGGATAAACCGGCTTTCGCAGCACGTCCACTTTGGCGTTCCGGCGGATACGTCCTTTGCCCATGCGGTTTCAGGGGTGTCGGATGATCCGGCAGGAAGCACACCCGCGAAGCGGTTGTGTCACACGCTGTAAGCGGACGCAGGCGAGGGCGCCTGCGCTCCACAAGTTTTCAGGGAATTCTCTCCACAACTTTGTCTTAGAGAATCTGTTTGTCTACACGAAATAGCAGGTATTGGTAGAACTCCCTGGCGCAGCATGGGCGAACGACACGGTGTCGGGATCCTTCGACCCGCACTTCCCTTTCGCAAGCTCAGGGTCGTGCTCGCTCAGGAAGACAGAGGGATACTGTATTCAGCCAAAACTGAGACACCTGCCATTGCGGAATCCGCGGGTAACAGCGGTACAATTTCTCAATGGTTACCAGTCCTGTTGAACACATCACCTATTCTGAAGCGGCGCGGCGCATCTTGCGGCCGGAAGACTGCGCGCTCGCCGTGATCGACATTCAGGAAAAACTGCTGCCGCCCATCTTTGAAAAGGAGCGGCTGGTGCGCAACGCACAGCTACTCGTCCGCCTGGCGGATATTCTGTCACTGCCGGTGATCGTGAGCACGCAATATGAAAAGGGACTGGGCAAGACGGTGGCTGAGATCAGTTCTCTGCTTCCCGAGATGAAGCCGGTGGACAAGCTTGAGTTCGGCTGCTTCGGCAATGGGGAATACTGCTCGACCGTAGGCAAGCTGGCAAACCGGACCACGCTGCTGCTGTGCGGAATGGAATCTCACATCTGCGTGACGCAGACCGCGCTCGGCGCGTTGAACCAGGGCTTGAACATTCACGTTGCGGCCGACGCCGTGAGCTCCCGCACTGAACTGAACTGGAAACTCGGCCTGAACCGCATGCAGGCCGCCGGTGCGGTGCTTTCTTCGACGGAGATGATAATCTATGAACTGCTAGGCAAATCAGGGACGCCGGCATTCAAGGAAATGCTTAGACACTTAAAGTAAGACTTTAAGGTGGAGCGAGGCCGCTGCGCTCAAAAGCTACACAAGCATCGCGGAAAATATTTTGTCTCTGAATTTCCTTAAAGTGTGCTGTTTTGAACAGTTCTTGTGAATGCCCGGATGTTTCAATATTAGAAATGGCTGGCATATCTGAGAGCCTTTAAAGGGCGTGCACCACTTGAGATCAGGCCAGATCAAGGCAAGATCATCCCCAAGCAGCTATACTGAATCAGCACATCAGCCCGGATAGACCATGATGATCTTGCAGAAGAGGCCTAATGAGAGTGCACCTGGTCAACCCGAGCGATACCTCGTTCGGAACCGCAGTAATTACTCCCCGCTGGTTATACGTTCTTGCCGCCGCTACTCCAACATCCTTTGGTGACCCCGTCATCTGCGATGAAACGCTGGAACAGCTCAACCCGCTCAGCATCGATCCTGGCGACGTGGTGGGCATAGGAGTCCACACGGGCAATGCATTGCGCGGGTACGAACTTGGGCGCATTGCGCGGGAGCGCGGCGCTACCGTGATCTACGGCGGTATCCACCCCACTCTGTATTCTGAAGAAGCATTCGAACGAGGCGCGGCCCATGCGGTGGTGAAAGGCGATGGCGACCGGGCGTGGCCGGACGCTCTGAAGGATTGCGTCAGCGGCACGCTCCAACGAGTCTACGAAGGCGGGCGGGTCGGAGCTGAGCAGTTTAAGTCGGCGCGCTGGGACCTGCTGCCACCGGACCGTTATATGTGGGCGTCCGTTCAGACGGTCCGCGGGTGCCCCAAGCACTGCTCGTTCTGCTCGGTGTGGCGCACGGATGGACAAAAGCCGCGCCAGCGCGCATCGGACACCGTGATTCAGGAAATCGTGGAGTTGCGGCGGCTGGGCTATCGCTACATTGCCCTGGCCGACGACAATTTTTATCCCGTCTCGCTCACGGACATCAAGCTGGCGGAGCGGCAGAACAATCATGTTCGCGTAGCTGAGCTGAAGGCCATCCGCAATGAACGGTTTGAGTTGATGGCGCGCCTGGCGATGTTGCCCCAGGACATGATCTTCTTTACCCAGATCACGATGGAAGCCGCCGAAGACCCGCAGTTTCTGGATGCGATGCATGCGGCCCACATCAAGGGCGCACTCGTGGGCGTGGAGGCGGTGACCCCGGAAGGGCTGAAAGATGTCTATAAAGATTTCAATTTTTCCGGCGAGGAACTGGTCCGCCGCTTGCAGGAATTCAAGAACCACAACATACACATTCTTGGGTCGTTTATTTTCGGGCTTCCATCGGACCGCCAGACCACATTTGACGCCACTCTCAACCTGGCGCAACGCGCAGGCGTGACCTTTGCGCAGTTTGTGATGCTCACCCCCTTCCCCGGGACCGTGGACTTTGAGAAGTGGGAAAAAGCCCAGCCCGATAGCGCTCGCGTGAACGATATTCCGCTGAGCCGGTTCTGGCTGATTCCGGCGAGCATCCGGCCAAAAATGTTTATGGAGCACCCTGTAATGAGCTGTGATGAAATCCGCGTGCGGACGCAAGGCGTCTGGGACAGGTTCTACAGTTTCAAATCAATCTGGAAGCGATCAAGTTGCACGCCGAACTTCAAATCACGTCTGGCGTTTGTCTTTATTTCCAAACTCTACCGGCAGATGTACGCCGGCACTGGCATCTCCACGGACAGCGCGCGGCGCAACAAGGCCAGTTTCTGGGCACGATGGCTGGCTAAACCGTGTCGCCGGCTCTTCACGTCCAAACCGATGCCGGGATTACAGGTGCCGCCGGCAGTGGCGTTGCCGAAGATTAGAAAAGAAGTCGTAGCGGAAGCATAAAAAGCCATAAAGGTTAGAGCGAGCAGCTCAAGGAATCTGTATCGGCTTCCACTTCATCGGATCAGGGCGGTTCGATCGCCCATATGAATAATTGCCGTCGGCTCTCAAGATAAGTACGGTATGAATTCGCTTATCAAAAAAAAGCCACTGTTCACTGTGCCGATCATAGGGACGTGTTTCCAGCCGGCCGCCCAGATCAAATTCAAAAACACAACGGGAGTCTTTTGGCAGCAGGACGAATCGAACCAGCTTCTGACCGTCCAGAAAATCCGCAGCTTTTGTGTATGTCAAGGCTGAAGTGCTTTTACCGATCCACTTCTTGCGAGACCATACGTTCCAATCACAACAATTTATCCAGAGATGCCAATCGCCTTTGATAACTACGTGTCTTGCTGCCAGGTGCTTTCTTACTTTCTCAGAAACGTTCGTTTTGGCAACCACGGGTTCGCGAATATCCAGATGCGGCTCGCCAAATTCGAATGTGAGGAAAGATCCCCATCCCGGCGTAACGCGCCAGGCGGGCAGACCATATATCTTTCTGAAAGCCTTTTCAAAGATCGGATCGATTTGCATGTCCGAAGGATCAGCTCACTTCCTCTTCTTCCTCCACCAGGCGCTGGCCGATCACGCGCGTTTCTCCGCCAACCAGTTCCAGACTGATGGGCGCTTCACCGGAAAACTTTTCCACCAGCTCAGCCAGCCGCTGTGAGTGGGTGACAATCCAGAGCTGCGAATACTTCCCTGCATTCACCAGTTGGCGGGCCAGCGGCTCCAGCAAGTCAGGATGAAGACTGGTTTCGGGCTCATTGAGCGCCAGCAATGCGGGCGCTTGCGGGCTCAGCAGCGCGGCCAGCAGACAGAGATAGCGGAGCGTACCGTCAGAAAGTTCGCGGGCGCGCAACGGACGCCGCAATCCCGGCATGCGCAACAGCACGGCAAACATTCCGTTGTCTTCATCATGCTCGATTTCGAGCGATGCACCGGGAAAGGCCTGGCGGATCGCCTCATGCAGGTCCTGGGACTGCCCGACTTCATTGATGGTCTGGAGGGCCGCCGCCAGATCGCGTCCATCATGCGCCAGCACCGGCGTGCGCACGCCGACTTGCGGATGGCGCAAGGGTGATTCGGCGTCCGTGCGGAAATGGTGATAGAAGCGCCAGCGGCCCATCTCCGTACGCAGTGAAGAAAGCTCAGGATAAAGATGCGGCTCACGCAACTGCGAAAGCACCGATTCTGTAGGCAGCAGTTCCCCCGAATAGTCGGCCAGGCGCTCATCGTTATCCAAAATCCATGCGCCCTTGGGCGAGCGCTCAAAGAATGTGACCTTGAGACCGTGAGGCGCGTCCATCCAGACGCGCTCTTCTTTGACTTCAGGATCGAGCGAGAACGAAGATTTTTCCCCGGAGCTTTGCTTCGGCAGGCCGCACACCAACTCGTAAGAAAAGGGGTCGGTCTTGATACCCAGAGTCATGCGTGCGCCTTCCATGCGGATGGTCCCCATCGACCGGCTTTTGCGCGTGCCGGCCCAAAGCACTGAAGGCATGCCGCCTTCTTCGGCAATCACCTGGGCAAAGCCCCCGGCGGCCGCCTTGGCCAGCAGGAAGACGGAGTTATAAAGGTTGGTCTTGCCCGTAGCGTTGGCGCCCGTTAGCACGTTGATCTGGCTCAGATGCAAACGCAGACTGCGCACTGAACGGTATCCGGTGACATGAATTTCACGTATGGCCACGGATGAATATTAAATGAAAGACGGCGCATCGTGACGAAGACTGCCCGGAAATGGCAAAGTTTTTTCGCGATCATTTTTTTGCCTCCGAAGGCCGGGTCCTCAGCATCGCCCAAAGACCAGTTTTACGTCACTTGAAGCTGTCTTCCGCGCCCAGGAATATGTCATAGAGCGCGACAATCTACGGCATCCATCTTGTGCCGCCCCTTGCCGCTTGCTGCGCCGCACGCCCTCTCCTAACCTGCAATGAAGGAAAGAGAGGTTACATGTCGGCGATTGATTGGCTGCGCATTCTCTACGGCTTCCGCTACTGTCTTCGATGGAGCATCGCCATGGTTATGGTGACGTTCGCGACCAAACCGCAAGAGAAAGCCAGCCAATCGACGCAAAGAGAGCCACTCATTCATAGCGCAGGGCCACCATAGGATCGACTTTGGTGGCGCGTCGCGCAGGCAGGTACGCGGCCAGCAGCGCAACAGCAAAGAGCAGCAAGGCCACCGCGGCGAAGGTCAAAGGATCGGCGGCGCCAACCTCAAACAACATTGACTGCAAAAAGCGCATGAGAATGAACGAGCCGACCAGGCCCAGGACAATTCCAACAGTGGTGGTGAATGCGGCCTGGCCCAGCACAAGGCGCAGCACATTTCCCGCACTTGCGCCCAGGGCCATACGAACACCCATCTCACGCGTGCGCCGAGCCACCGAATATGCCAGAACGCCATAAATTCCCGCGATGGCCAGCAGCAACGCCGTGCCGGAAAAAATGCCAATCAGCACGAGATTGAAGCGGCGCGCGCCGGTTGAGGCAGCGAATATTGCTGTAAAGCTGCTCGTGCTCGGCGGGACGTCCGGATCAAGATCGCGCACGATCTTTCTTGCGGACGCAATTACTTGCGCCGGGTCTCCAGCGGTCCGGACCACGGCGCTGAAGTGGTAAGTAGCTTGCGGGCGCTGGCGATAGTTCACGTAGATGGTGGGGCGCGGCGGCGTTTCCAGGCTGGCTTCGCGCACGTCGCCGACAACGCCGATCACGGTCAGCAGACGCGGGTCGCCATCCATATTGCCGAATTCGATGGTGCGCCCGATGGGGTCTTCATTGGGCCACTTCTCGCGGACCAGCGACTGGCTGATCACGGCCGCGTGGGGAGCGTCCTGAGCGTCGCGGTCGTCAAACAGGCGTCCACGCAGCAGAGGTATCCCGAGGCTGCGGAAGTAGCCTTCGCTCACGGCGGCGTAGTCGGCTGAGCCGGCCGCGTTGGGATCGCGGAAGAGCTGCGTGAAGAAATCGGAAAGTTCTTTCACCAGCGGGCTGTCTTCGCTGATGTCGCCATGCGCGGCGCGGTTGATCATGTCTTGCGTCTTCGCCGAAAGCTGTTGCGGGTTAACGACCGCGAACCCGCCATAAGTAGAGATTCCCGTAGCCAGGGGCAACGCATTGGTGCCGCCGACTTCCTCAACGCCGGGCAGCGCGCGCAGGCGGCTGAACAAATCATTCAGGAACTGGACGCGCCGGACCTTCATTTCAGGCGCAAAAGCCGGAGGCAAAGCCAGATCGATGGTGACGACATGTTCCGTGCGAAATCCTGGATCAACCGAAAGGACCCGCATCAGGCTGCGGCCCAGAAGTCCCGCGCCGATCAACAAGGTCATGGTGATAGCCAGTTGCATCACGACAATGCTGCGTCCGATGAACTGCGTGCTAAAGCTTCCGGCGCTGCCTCTGCCGCCTTCGGCCAGCATAGTACGAAGATCGTCTGAGCCGGAGCGCAGCGCGGTGAATGTCCCCAGGCCAACGGCCACCACCACGCAAAGAACAAAGGCAAAGATCATGACCGGGAGATTCATCGATACGCCGGCAAGCCCTGGTGTATCGGGCGGGGCCAGCTTCAGCAGCCAGTGAACACCCCAGTACGCCGCCAAAACTCCCAACATACCGCCGGTGAGTGAAAGCAGCAGGGTTTCCGCCATGAACTGGCGGACCATCCTGCCGCGTGTAGCGCCCAGCGCCGACCTGATGGCTAGTTCAGATTCCCGGGCGGCTGCCTGTGCCAGCAGTAAGTTCATGACGTTGGCGCAGGCCACCAGCAGAAGAAAACCCACCGCTCCCAGCAAAATCAGCAGCGATGGACGGACCGTGCGGGTCAGCGCATTCTGCAGCGGCAGCATGGAGGCCCCGACAAGATCGACGTGGTCGCCATACTGCCTTTTGATCGCGCCGGCGATCGCGGAAAGATCGTCACGTGCCTGTTCCAGCGTCACGCCATCGCGCAGGCGCGCAACCGCTTCCCAATTATGCGCCGTGCGGGCAGGCAGTACCGGAGCAAGCTCTCTCGGCATCCAGACGTCGGAATCATCGGGAAAGCGAAAGCCGGGAGGAAGCACACCGATGACTGAAGCAGACCTGTTTTCCGCGCGCAATCTCACAGAAGAAAGGTCATCAGCGGAATTCAGATACTGCCGCCAGTAGCTGTAACTCACCAGGGCCACTGCGCCCGCGCCGGCTCTTTGATCTTCCGGAGCAAATCCTCTTCCTCGAATGGGAGATACCCGCATGATCGGGAAGAAATCACTGGAGACCATCGCCACCATCAGCCGCTTTGGCTCAGAACCTCCTGAGACCGATGCCACGCCTGAACTGAATTCCGCCAGTCCCTGCAGCGAGTGGTTTTGCGCGCGAAAGTCCTGGAAGTTGAGATCGGCCAGATTCATGTCGTGGCCTTTACTGTTTCTTTCCGAGACCTGGACAAGCTGATTGGGCCGATCATACGGAAGCGGGCGCAGAAGCACGCCATAGACCACGCTGAAGATTGCCGTAGTGGCGCTGATGCCAAGGGCGAGCGTAAAAATTGCTATCAGGCTGAACCCGCGATTTCGCCACAAGACACGCACGCCGTAGCGCAAATCCTGAAACCAATTGCCGATCCAGTTTGTGCCCCACATGCCGCGAGTAACTTCCTTGATCAGGCTCACGTTGCCCATTTCGCGGCGGGCGGCGTAGCGGGCTTCCTCAGGCGTTTCGCCGCGCGCAATGCGGTCGCGCTCAGCCATGCGCAAATGGCTGCCAATTTCTTCGTCCAACTCCTGCTCGCGTTTGTCACGGCCCCCAAAGCTCATGCTTTGCTCTCCCCTGCTGACGGATTGAGAATGCCGGCCATCGCCTCCATGACCTGCTTCCAGCGCGACCGCTCGGAGGCCAGCTGCTTTCTGCCCTGCGCGGTCAGGCGATACTCTTTTACGCGCTGCCGGTTCTCCGACATCTTCCATTCCGAATCGATCCATCCCTGCTTTTGCAGACGGTGCAGCGCCGGATAGAGCGAACCGGTATCCACCTGGAAGACCTCGCCCGACTGGCTGCGGATGACCTGGCTGATGCCGTAACCATGCTGCGGCCCCCAGCGCAGGGTTTGCAGGATAAGCAGGTCAAGCGTCCCCTGCAAAAGTTCGATCCGATTCTGGTAACGCGGGTTCCTGGGCATGTAGAGAGCCTACACCCATGGGGGTAGGTTGTCTACAGGCATGCACCGGAGATTTTCACCGCCGAGACGCGGAGGCGCGGAAAGGGCCAAAACCTTACCGCGGATGAACGCGGATTGCGCGGATCAGGGTCTCCGATCTTGGTGGTTAAGGCGGGATCGCATACAAGCAGGGGTGTCTGTGCCACAAGGATCGCGAGATCGGATACAGGCAGGACTGCCCATGCGACAAGATCGCACGACATCGCACGTGATCGGAAAAAGCAACTCTCACGCGGAGGCGCTGAGATAAAAAGGACGCCAATCGCTCAGCGCCCTTTTTCTCGAATCATTCCTTCAGCTACATCGATTTCAGCAAGCCCAGCCAGCGCTCCCAGCCCTGGTCGTGGGCCTTTTTGTTGGCGACGGCCATATCATGCGCCTTTTTTATGTTCGGATCATCGCCCGTGTCAGAAATCCGCGCGTCATTGGCCGGGTCTTCACCGGCGCGCATGAATCCGTGGCCGGCGCCGTCATAGGTCACCGGATCATATTTCTTGCCGGCCGTCTTCATTGCTTCCGTGGTGGCGGGCACGGTTGCGCCGATGCGCGCATCGTTGCCGGCATAGAAGCCATAGACCGGCGCGGTAATGGCGGAAACGTCCGGCGGGCCTTGACCGTAGAAGACAAACGCGGCAGACAGGTCCTTGCGGTTGGTGGCAAAGCGAAATGACTGCGTGCCGCCCCAGCAGAATCCCGCCACGGCAATCTTGCCGTTGGCCGCGGGAATTTTCTTCGCGTAGTCGGCCACGGCATTCAAGTCTGCGGTGATCTGATCGGGATTCAGCGAAGTGATTGCCTTCCCGACATCCGAGCCGGAAAATTCGCTCGATCCGCCGCCTTTCGGCCCCATGCCGGAAAGCAGGTCAGGAGCAATGGCTATGTATCCGTTGGCGGCCAGCTGGTCGGCCACGCTGCGCGCCCAGTCGGTCAGGCCAAAAATTTCATGGATCACAATCACCACCGGCGCTTTCGCCTTGATCTCCGGGTAGACGACAAAGGCCTGTACCGTGCGATTGTCATGCTTGATCGGCACCCACTCGCCATGGCGCGGAGATTTATCCAGTTTCTGTTTGGCCCAATCCTGGGCAAAGCCCGCGGACAGGCAGAAGAACAACAACATCATGAGAGCCAGGGTTCTTTTCATGCGGAAAAGTGTAAACCGGCGGGCGGAATGGGGACAACTGTGGCGGGTGCGTGGATCAATGATCGCCGGAATCGCCGTCATCGCCGGAATCGCGCGTGATCGGAAAAACCAGGATTCACCGCGGAGGCGCGGAGACGCGGAGAAAAGCGAAGATCGGAACACAGCCGAGGGCGGCTGTGCCACACGAGTTCTTACACTGCAGCCAATTTTGCGAAATCCCACGGCGAGGCGTCTTCCCCGATTGCGCTGTAGGCGACCCGAGCGCGGCGCAGGGGGGTGCGTGTCAAGAGGGGCAAGAATGCGATGTTTTCTGGCGATGGTTTTGTCAAGATGGCCGGATTCCAATTGTTGTGTCGTACTATTTCGCTATTGATTCTGGACGAAGAAATTGGCTACAGTGGGTCGTTTTTGTCTCTTTTCACGAAATTTGAACGCCTACGACGGCATAATTTTGCGTACTTTACCAGTTCACCGCTGGGGAAACGAGTTATCGGACATGAGCTACTGGATTGTGGATGGACAACAACTGACCAACGAGCAATATGAGGAATTGGAGCGACAGAAACGGCTGGAGAAACAAAGAATTCAGGAAGAATCGGACCGGCTGAGCCGGCAACTGAGCCAGGCGTATGCGGCGCTGAAGGAGCATCTGGAGCGGAACCCGAATGTGAGCCAGAAGATTACCGACGAGCGAGCGCTGGAGCAGCAGATTTATTACAACCTGCGGCAGAACCTGCACCGGGCCGACGCTGCGCCGAGATGCGTTTGGATACACGCGGGCGGGACGGTCTGCAAGTCTCCCCGGATGAAGAACGACATACATTGCTATGCCCATTACCAGATGAGACACGCCAGGGCGGAGAACTTGTGGCTTCCGGCGTTGACGGACGCGAACGCGATCCAACTGGCGGTGATGCTGGTGCAACGGGCGCTAATTGATGGCGAGATTTCTGAGAAGATGGCGGGACTGCTGTTGTATTCGATCCAGATAGCGGCGGCGAACGTGGGCAAG
>Ga0164306_10000188_pt1 | contig 23244 bp, 21 predicted proteins | sample Whisoiple_242_MG_FD_110213 | JGI IMG/M metagenome (GOLD analysis project Ga0164306, IMG submission 110213) | Soil microbial communities amended with fresh organic matter from upstate New York, USA - Whitman soil sample_242_MG | ecosystem: Environmental > Terrestrial > Soil > Unclassified >... | reverse complement strand
GCGATCTCCAACAGTCGCTCGGCAGCGTCCGGGCGCCGGTTGAGGACGACGTCCTCGATCCGGTCGCGCAGCCGTTCGTCGACCTGGTCGTAGACCACCAGGGCACCGGCGTTGACGATGCCCATGTCCATGCCGGCGGCGATCGCGTGGTAGAGGAACACCGCGTGGATCGCCTCGCGCACGGCATTGTTGCCCCGGAACGAGAACGAGACATTCGACACCCCACCGGATACCAGTGCCCCCGGCAGGTTCTGCTTGATCCAGCGGGTGCCCTCGATGAAGTCGAGGCCGTAGTTCGCGTGCTCCTCGATACCGGTGGCCACCGCGAAGATGTTGGGATCGAAGATGATGTCCTCGGCGGGGAACCCGACCTCGTCGACCAGGATCCGGTACGCCCGTTCACAAATGGTGCGGCGGCGCTCGAGATTGTCGGCCTGGCCGTCTTCGTCGAACGCCATGACGACGATCGCCGCACCGTACTTGCGGCACAACCGCGCGTGCGCGCGGAACCTTTCCTCGCCTTCCTTCATGGAGATCGAGTTGACGATGGGTTTGCCCTGGACGCACTGCAGGCCGGCCTCGATGACCTCGAATTTGGACGAGTCGACCATGATCGGGACCCGGCTGATGTCCGGCTCCGAGGCGATCAGCTTGATGAACCGATCCATTGCCGCGACGCCGTCGATCATCCCCTCGTCCATGTTGACATCGATGATCTGGGCGCCGTTCTCGACCTGCTGGCGAGCCACTGCGAGGGCAGCGTTGTAGTCGCCGTCGCGGATCAGGTTGCGGAACTTCGCCGAGCCGGTGATGTTGGTTCGTTCGCCGACGTTGACGAACAGCGAATCGGCGGTGATGTTCAGCGGCTCCAGGCCCGACAGCCTGCAGGCCGGGTCCGGTTCGGCGGGCGTGCGCGGGTCGACCCCGTCGACGCAGGCCGCCATCGAGGCGATGTGTTCCGGGGTCGTGCCGCAGCATCCGCCGAGCAGGTTCACCAGACCGGATTCGGCGAACTCCCGCACGATCGCGGCGGTCTGGTCGGGTGCCTCGTCGTACTCACCGAACGCGTTGGGCAGCCCGGCATTCGGATAGCAGGACACGAAGCAGTCGGCCAGCCGGGAGATCTCGGCCAGATAGGGGCGCATCTCGGCCGCACCCAGGGCACAGTTCAAGCCGACGAGCAACGGGCCGGCGTGCCGGATCGAGTTCCAAAATGCCTCGGTGACCTGGCCGGACAGCGTGCGCCCGGAGGCGTCGGTGATCGTTCCCGAGATCATCACCGGCCAGCGGCGGCCGCGTTCCTCGAACAGGGTCTCGACCGCGAAGATCGCGGCCTTGGCGTTCAGGGTGTCGAAGATGGTCTCGATCAGCAGCAGATCGGCGCCGCCGTCGACCAGTCCGTTCGCCTGTTCCAGGTACGCATCGACGAGTTCCTGATAGGTGACGTTCCGGGCTCCCGGGTCGTTCACGTCCGGCGAGATCGATGCGGTGCGGTTGGTCGGCCCGAGGGCGCCCGCGACGAATCGTGGCCGACGCGGGTCCTCGGCCTCGACGACGTCGCAGGCGGCACGGGCGAGCCGGGCGGATTCGAAGTTGAGCTCGTAGGCCAGTTCCTGCATGCCATAGTCGGCGAGCGAGATGCGCTGCGCGTTGAACGTGTTGGTTTCGATCAGGTCTGATCCGGCCCGCAGGTAGGCCCGGTGGATCTCGCTGATCGCGTCCGGTTGGGTCAGCGACAGCAGGTCGTTGTTGCCCTTCAGATCCTGGCCCCAGTCGGCGTACCGCTCGCCGCGGTACTCGGCCTCGCTGAAGGTGTAGCGCTGGATCATCGTCCCCATGGCGCCGTCGAGCACCAGGATCCGGTTGTTCAACAATTCGGTCAGCGCCGGCCCGGCATCGGGTCGGAGAGCAGGGTGCTCTGCCACGTGCTCTCCCCTCTCCGGTCGTCGGCGGTTCCGGACTTCTTCGGTGCCGGCCCAGCGGGGCCGGGTGCGCAAGCGACGGCGCACAGGTCCGCGAACAAAGGGTACTCGGATCGACCGACCGAACCGGTTCGCCGAAGCACCTGACACCCCACATCTTCCGGGTGACGGCTCACACAGCGGGTCGTCGACTCTGGGCAGAGGCGAATATCGAACACAGGTACACAGTAGTGCCGACGTGCCGGACAACCTGTCGGGTGCTCGCCGCGTCCATGGAACATGAACCACAACAAAGAAAGAGAAGACAACCGAACGGCCACCCTCGCCACCCTTGAACCCGGTGCTGCAGTGCGCCTGCACAATATTGCCGTTCAGCTCGATGAGGTCGATCAGCTCGGACCGTGTGACAACAGGGGTTCCGCCGCCTACGGCTACCCGCTGACCAGGGTGTCCTACCTGCGTCGTGGGAAGCGCCGCGAGAAGATCTTCCTGTCCCAAACGCCGGTCGAGTTGCTGGCCGGCTGATTCGGCCATCATGGGACGGTGACGACAGCTGATCGATCCGCCGGCCGCCGGCTGGTCTTCGAGGACCATTTCGACGCGGCGGAACTGAACCTCGCCGTGTGGCTGCCGCACTACCTGCCGGCCTGGGGATCGCTGGCCGCGACGGCCGCGTCCTACGACATCCACGATTCCTGTCTCCATCTCCGCATCCCGACCGACCAGGGCCGGTGGCTTCCCCAGGTGCACCCAGCACCGTTGCGGGTGTCCGGGATCCAGTCGGGCAACTTCTCCGGCCCGGTCGGACTGGAGGACAGCCCGGAACGCAGCGCCGAGATCTGTGTGACCGAGATGTTCGGCGATGCCGTCGAACCCGGCGGGTCGACGGCTGTCGGGATGGGGCTGCACCCGTTCCGCGATCCAGCCGTCGCCGAGGATTTCGAGGCGGTCCGGCTGCCGATCGACCTCGGGGATTTCCACACGTACGCGGTCGACTGGACGGCCGATCAGGTCGAGTTCTTCGTCGACGGGCAAGCGATCAGGACGTGCGCCGACCCGCCGCGCTACCCGATGCAGATGATGATCGCGGTGTTCGACTTTCCCGACAGAACCGGCGGCGGCGACGACACCGCCGTCCCGGAACTGGTTGTCGACTATCTGCGGTGCTACGACTGATCCGCGGAGTTTCCGCACTCTTGTGCGACATCGGAGGCCCGTCGATACTGTGCCCGTCCAGATCCGCTCCAGCAGAACGGTTGATCAGATGCCGACCCGCCTCAACCCGTATATCAGCTTCCGTGACAACGCCAGGCAGGCGATGGAGTTCTACCAAGACGTCTTCGGCGGCGAACTGAATCTCAGCACCTTCGGCGATTACGGCGCCAGCCAGGACCCCGCGGAATCCGGCAAGATCATGCACGGGCAGCTCGACAGTGCGAACGGGCTCACGCTGATGGGGGCCGACACCCCGACCGGGATGGAATTCTCCCCCGGCGGGAACGTCTCGGTCTCGCTCAGCGGCGAGGACGAGGCCGAACTTCGTGGCTACTGGGACAAGCTGGCGGACGGGGCGACGATCACCATGCCGATCGACAAGGCTCCCTGGGGCGACACCTTCGGCATGCTCGTCGACAAGTTCGGCATCAGCTGGCTGGTGAACATCGCCGGGTCACAGTCCTGATCACGCGCACGCCGGGTGTCACGGCTTCCAGAACCCGGCGTGCACCTCCCGGGCACTGGCCAGGTCGAACGGTCCCGCCACCGAGATCGGTCGCCGACCGGCCGCGAAGACCGTCCGGCACGGCATGACCAGCGTGGGGTTGTTCGCATCGGCGCCGGTCATCGCGTACAACTCCTCCTCGCTCAGTGCGTACACCACCGCTCCGATGCCCGACCAGTAGATCGCGCCGGAACACATCGCGCAGGGTTCGGTGCTGGTGTACAGCGTCATTCCGGCCAACTCGTCGACGCTGTACGCAGCGCTGGCCAACCTGACCAGATTGGTCTCGGCGTGCCCGGTGGCATCTGATCCGGTCACCACGGTGTTCTCGGCCGACAGTCGCTCCCGACCGGCGGAATCCGCCAACACAGCGCCGAACGGGTGGTTGCCGTGCTCCCGCGATTGCCGGGCCACCGTCACCGCTCTGGTCAACATCGTCAGGTCCGTCACGTGCGATCACCATCCCGCTGGTTCACCAGGAGCACCGCCATCCGGGCGATCAGGTCATACGGGATGGGCTTGGAATAGGGAAAGCGCAAGGTGCTCTGCACCGCCCGGTATGGCGCGCTGTCCCGGTCGAAATCCGCATCTCCCTCTGGAATCGGGTACATCCCGACGTGCTTCTTCCAGCCGGCGAAATACACCAACGAACGACCGTTCACCGTGATCGTCGGCATCTGGTAGCTGATGGTCTCGCCGGAACCGGGAACGGCCTCGTGCAGAGTCCGCCTGACTTCTTGCAGAATCTCCTGCACGCCGCGGGGCAACGCGGCGATGTAGTCGTCGATGGATGCGGAATTCGTTGCCACGAGGTCCCTTTCGTGTCCGTCGAAGCGCCGGCCGCGACCCGGAACGCGGGCTGTGACCTGCGGACCGTGCCTCACGCTACTGCGCCGGACAAGCAGCGGCCTTTCCGCGCCGATGGGGCATCGTAAGCTCGACCTGCCGGTGCGCTCGGGTCCCCCGGGGGCCGATCAGGTGAGAGAAGGTCTGAATGTCGCCTCCGACGTCCGCCGTCGCGGACGATCTGGTACGGACGTTGCGATCCGCCGGATGCGTCTTCGCCGAGGACGAGGCCGACCTGCTGCTGGCGGCGGCGCATGGCCCGGCCGAGTTGTCCGAACTGACCGGGCGACGGGTCGCGGGCGAACCATTGGAACAGGTCCTCGGGTGGGCGGAGTTCTGCGGGTTACGGATCGCCGTGGCGCCAGGGGTTTTCGTGCCCCGCCGCCGGACCGCGTTCCTGGTCGAATGCGCCGTCGACCTGATCCGCCCGCGGCTGACGGCAACGTCGCACACCGTGCTGGCAGTCGATCTGTGTTGCGGAACAGGCGCTATCGGGATCGCCCTGGTGGCAGCGGCAGGTCGGGTCGAGCTGCACGCCGCGGACGTCGATCCAGCCGCCGTGGACTGCGCGAGACAGAACATCGGCAGCGCCGGGACCGTTTACCTGGGCGACCTTTTCGAGCCGCTGCCGGCAGCGCTGCAGGGGCGGGTGGAGATTCTGACGGCCAACGTTCCTTACGTACCCACCGATGCGATCGCACTGATGCCGCCGGAGGCGCGGCTGTACGAGAACGTGGCGGCACTCGACGGCGGCTTTGACGGATTGTCGGTACTGCGCCGGGTGAGCGCCGCGGCCGCCGAGTGGCTGGCACCCGGTGGCCATCTACTGGTCGAAACCAGCGAACAGCAAGCGCCGTCGGCCGTGGAGATCTTCGCGCGGAACGGCTTGACGTCGGACACGGTCGTTTCCGACGAGTACGGCGCGACGGTCGTCATCGGTACCCGCCCGCTGGAAGGACGGCGCGCAGAATGATCCGTGCTACCTCGAGGCGGTCGTGGTCCGGGTTCGTGCTGGTCGCAGTCCTGCTCGCCCTCACCGCCTGCAGTTACACCGCCGATCGGCGGGTGGCCGAGGGCGCGTTGGAAGAGGCCACCGCACCGCCGTTCTACGACTTGCCCTCGCCGGTACCGGCCGGTAAGCCCGGGGACGTCGTGCGAACCGAGAAGCTTCAGAGCGCGCCGCCGAACACCAATGCCTGGCGGGTGCTCTACCACACCACCGATGTCACCGGCGCCGACATCGTGGTGTCCGGGGTCGTTGTCGGCCCGGACTCCCCCGCGCCGGCCGATGGCCGGGTGGTGGTCGGCTGGGGGCACCCGACGACCGGTGCTGCGCCGAAGTGCGCTCCGTCGAACGGGATCGACCCGTTCGACCTGATGGAGGGACTGAGCGACTTGCTGGCCGCCGGTTATGTCGTCGCGGCCGCGGACTATCCCGGGATGGGCGTAGATGGGCCGAACTCGTACCTGATCGGCACCAGTGAGGGCAACAGCGTGCTGGACGCCGTGCGGGCGGCGCGGAACATCACCGAGACCGGGGTGACGACGGACAGCGATGTGCTGCTCTGGGGACACTCGCAGGGCGGCCAGGCCGTCCTCTTCGCCGGGCAGGCGGCGGACAGTTATGCCCCTGACCTCCGAGTGCGGGGCGTCGCGGTGGCCGCGCCGGCGGCGGATCTGGGCACCCTGCTGGACGACCACAATGCCGATGCCTCCGGCGTCACCCTCGGCTCCTACGCCTACGCCGCGTATCAATCCGTCTACAGCGCAACGGTTCCGGGGCTCTCCCTCGACCAGATCCTGACCCCGGAGGGCGCGGCGGCGACGCCGGGGATGGCCGAACTCTGCCTGATCGGGCAGGGCGATGAGCTGCACGCCGAGGCGGACAAGCTGGTGGGCCGCTATGTCGCGCACGATCCCGCCACCACCGATCCGTGGGCTCAGTTGCTCGCGGAGAACACCCCGGGTGCCACACCGCTGGGGGTCCCGCTGTTCGTGGCGCAGGGCGGGGCGGACACCCTGGTGTTGCCGGCCGCCACGAAGCACTTCGTCTCCACGCTCTGCGCCGCCGGCGAACACGTGACCCTGCAGCAGTTTCCGCAGAGCACCCACGGGACCATCGCGATCGATGCGATGGCGTCGGTGATGTCGTTCCTGTCGGGAGCGCTGGCCGGTACACCGCCGGCATCGACCTGTTGATCGCGGCCCACTGAACCGGCCCGGCCGGCGCCCGACTGCCGAGATCGGCTCAGGTGGAGGCTTCTTCGGCGACGGCACGACCGTAGCTCACCGCAGATCTCACCTCGGCCGGTGCCCGCTGCGCGAGTTGGGCGTCTGGCCGAGCCCCGAGCGCATCGTTCACCGTGGAGAAGGCGAGCCGCCAGGCGGCCAGCATCGTCACTTCGAAAATCTGCCGATCGGTCAATCCGACGCTACGCAACCGGTCGACATCGGCCGGCGTCGTCGAGTTGGGGTCGACGGCGACAGATCTCGCCCACCGCGTCAGCGCGGCAGTGCGCTCGTCCAGGTCGTCGACCGGACCGGACAGCACCCGGGCCGACGTCTCGGCGTCCGTCTGGTCCGCGAGCTTCGTCCCCCACGCCAGCGCACAGTAGGAGTCGGTCCGGGCGCCGGCAGTTGCTGTGTTGATCACCGCCACGTCGACCGGGGACAGCCCGGATCCGTCCAGCAGGACCGCTCTGGCGTCGTAGAACGCCACCATGGCGTCGGGTCGCCAGGACCACAGCCGGGTCAGATTGTCGACATAGCCGCCACTGTCCCGATCCTCCTGATACAGCTGCGCGGACAGATCGGAGGGCGGCGGTTCGTCCAGGAACATCCCCCGATCATCCCCGGTCAGCCGACAGGGGCGACGGCCGGTCCGGCCGTTTTTGCTTCGTCCCGGGCACCGCGTACCTCTCGACGAGTTCGGCGCCGAGCCTGGCCAGTTCGGCCCGGACCTCGTCCGGTCCCTCGACATCGATCATTGCCCCCCAGCCCGCCAGATTCTGGGCGACCATCAGCGGTGTCGGCGCGGAGACCCGGACACGCACCAGTCCGTCGCCCGCCGGACCGTCGAGCTCGAAGTGTCGGCCGAACATGTCGCGCAGCACCGGTTCCCACCGCTGCGCGATGACGACGACGGCAACGGTGGCCGCCCGCTGCCGTTCCACCACCTCGACCACGCGATCCCATTCCTGCGACAGGTCGAAATCGGCTGGCCGGTCCGCGGGCTCGGTCGTGATCTCCGCGTGCACGATGCGATCGACGCGGAAGGTGCGCCGCCCGTTTTCGGTGCCGGCGATGAGATACCAGATGCCGTCCTTGTCGACCAGACCCCAGGGGTCGACCAGCCGCGCCGTGTGGTCACCGGTGCGGTTCGTGTACGTCAGGTGGACACGGCGGCGGCGGACGACCGCGGCCTGCAGATCGCCGATCAGCTCCGGGTACTCCCGCCCGTGCTCTCCCCACCGGGACGGATCGATCATCACCGCGCCGGCCGCCGCTTCGGCATCCCCTCGGAAGGTGTCCGGGAGCGCCCGAACCAGCTTGCGCAGTCCGGACTTGACCGCCGGGGTGACCGCGGCCGCCGGCCCCGCCAGCAGGAACAGCGCCTGCGCCTCGTCCGAAGTGAGCCCGGTGAGATCGGTTCGGGCACCGCCCACCAGCGACCAGCCACCGCCCCGGCCGGGCTGTGGGTACACCGGCACGCCGGCAGTCGACAGCGCGTCCAGATCCCGCCGGGCCGTCGCGACGGAGATCTCGAGCTCGTCGGCGAGCTCCGCCGCTGTCACCCGGCCACGCGCCTGCAGCACCAACAGGGTCGCCACCAACCGATCTGCACGCACCGGAGAAGTGTCGCAGGAAAAGTGCGCAGAAGGTGAGCACTTTGTGCGAGATAGTGGAGTCATCGCGGTGGGATCGCAGCGATTCCGCCACCTCGACATCGAAGGAGCAGGACATGTTACGAGGGCTGAGCACCGTGTCGTTCTATGCCGCCGATCTTGTCGCGGCCAGGCAGTGGTACACCGAATTCCTCGGCATCGAACCGTATTTCACCGAGAAGCCGGGGTACGTCGAGTTCCGGATCGGTGACTACCAGCACGAACTCGGCATCATCGATGCGCGCTACGCGCCGGCCGACCCGGCGGGCGGACCGGCCGGTGAGACGGTGTTCTGGCACGTCGACGATGTGCCCGCAACGCTGCAGCGACTGCTGGATCTCGGCGCCACCCAGTTGGCCGCGCCACGTGACCAGGGAGCCGGTTTCATCACGGCCTCCGTCGTCGATCCCTTCGGCAACATCCTGGGCGTCATGTACAACCCGCACTATCTCGAGGTGCTGGCGCAACTGCAGCCCGGATCGGCCTGACCGCTGCTGCCGTCGATCACTTTCCCGCTGCAACTTTCCACGCCGCCCTCTTGACACGGCCTCGATCGGCGACCTAAATTGGCGTCGTAATCAATCAACACGTTGATAAAAGGAAAGGTTGATGAGGTGATCGTGGACCCCTCCGCCGACGACCGGCTCGACCGTGCGTTCACCGCGCTGGCCGACCCGGTGCGTCGACGGATCATCGCCCGCCTCAGCCGAGGTCCGGCGACGGTCAACGAACTCGCCGAACCGTTCGAGATCTCCAAACAGGCTGTCTCCAAACACATTCAGGTGCTGGAGCAGGCCGAGCTGGTCACCCGAACGCGGGATGCCCAGCGCCGGCCGGTGCACCTGAACGCAGCCCGGCTCGAAGCCCTCACCGCCTGGATCGACAAGTACCGATTGATTCACGAGCAGCAGTTCCGGCGCCTGGACGCGTTGCTCACCACGATCGACGGTCCTAGCGACGGACCACGGACACAGGAGGCATGACATGACCAACGCTCTCGCAGTCACTGCGCCGGAAGGCGTTCCGTTCATCGAGTTCCAGCGTGAATTCGACGCACCGGTCGCGACGGTGTTCCGCGCCCACAAGGAGCCGGAGCTGATCAAGCAGTGGCTGGGCCCGCGCGGCTACGACATGGACATCGAGCGCTACGACTTTCGCACCGGCGGTGGCTACCGCTACATCCACCGCGACGACAAGGGCGCGGAGTACGCCTTCAACGGCGTTTTCCACGTGGTGCGCGACGAGGAGTTCGCCATCCAGACCTTCGAGTTCGAAGGCTTCCCGGATGTCGTGGCCATCGAGTCGTTGCGGTTCGTCGACCTGGGGAACGGCCGCACCCGGCTGGAGGGGCACAGCGTGTACCCCTCGATCGAATCCAGGGACGGCATGGTCGCCTCCGACATGGAGTCCGGCATGCGGGAGGGCTACGAGCGCCTCGAGGACGTCGTGTCCGCACTCTGATCTCGGGTGCTTTCCCCGCGCGATCGTGGCCCGTCAATCCCCCTTTCACTTTTGGACCCTTTCACCCAAGGAGCAGCAGCATGGACTGGACGTTGGAAGTCGTCGTACTACCGGTCAGCGACATCGACCGTTCGATCGAGTTCTACCGGGACAAGGTCGGTTTCGTCCTCGACCACGACACCCACAACGAGCACATGCACGTCGTGCAGCTCACCCCGCCGGGGTCCGGTTGTTCGATCGTGCTCGGGGACCTGCCCGCCCAGAAGGCGATGGCACCCGGCTCGATGAAGGCGCTGCAACTCGTGGTCGCCGATGCCGCGGCAGCACGTCAGCAGCTGGTCGACCGCGGAGTCGAGGCCAGTGAGATCTCGGTCTTCGACGAGCGGGACGGCGGAACCTTCTTCGGCTTCGAGGATCCGGACGGAAATAGCTGGGCCGTGCAGCAGATCAAGGCCCGCGCCGACAAGCCGCTGATCCCGGTGGAGGCCCGCGGTCGCTTTGGCGCCGAATGAGCCGAAGGGCCGACGATCCGGTAACCGCCGGAACGTCGGCCCGGGTCCGCGACCGTTCAGACGGTGAACGACTTCGCCACCACCACCAGTTCGGAGATGTGCGAACCCTGGACCCCGATGCCGGCGGGCCGGGGGTTGAAACCGGGCAGTCCGTCCAGGCCGTCTGTTCCGTCCATCACCCTGACCGATGTCGGGCCGGTGGTCCGCAGTTCGAGTTCGACCCGCAGACCCTCGGCGGGCGGAGCGTGGAAGACCAACCCGAACGGACCGGTGAGTTCGTCCGGCGGCACGTCCCGACCATCGACGGTGGCCGACACGACGTCGGCGTCCGGCAGCTCCAGGTAGATCAACCGTGCTGCCCGCTCCGAGTCCAGCTGTAGGGTCAGCCGCCTTCGTTCCGGCAGATCACCACCGGCCGGAACTGTGGTGTCGGAAACCACCGTCACCGTGGGGGCCGGTAGGTCGGCGACCGGCGCAGGGCCGGTTCGGACGTCGTCGCCGAACAGGCCTCCCCCGGCGTCGGCGGCCGGATCGGAGTCGGTGACGTACTGGTCCAACCACTCCCCCGGGTGCTGGTCGGTGCTGACCCAGTGGGCCAGACCGGAATCGGTGTCCATCAGGTAGGCGAGTTCGGCCGGTGCCGGGTGTGCCTCGTCGAAATGATCGACGGCCAGCCCCGTCGCGAGGAAGACCAGCGCGGCGATGCCGGCCACCAGCGCCGGGGCGGCCGACCTCAGCCGGTGCCGCGAGACCTGCTGTGCCGGCTGTTGTTCCGACTGCGGGTCCGGACTTTGTTGCCGGGCACGAAGTTCCGGGTAGAGCAGTTCGATCACCGGCAGCAGGGCCAGCACGAGCATGGCGCTGAACAGCGCACCTGCCGCGCCGGTGGCCAGGCCGAGGGCCGGAAAGAACATGTACACCGTCGGCGCGAGAATGACGACGGCAACCGCGCCGCCGAGCAGGGCGGCGATCAACCCGGCCCACGGGGACGGCACCGTCACCGCGACAATGCCGGCGATAGCGGTGGCAAGAGCCGGGAGCGACGCCAGGTAGGAGCCTCCCGGGGCCACCACAGCGAGGACGACACCCAGCAGACCGAGCCAGGCCAGGGCGCCGATCAGTAGCGCCCACGGCCCGACCGGACGGCGCAGCAGTCCGTACCAGGTCAGCACCACGACGCACACCAACGCCACCACAGTTGCCCGGAACCAGCCCGGCCACCATGGGTCGATCATGTTCACGTAGCCGGGCCGAAGGGCGACGAGCACAGTCCACAACAATTGCGCGACAACAGGTGCGAGGACCAGTGGGATCACGCCGACACCGACACCGGCCGCCATCCGGGACCAGCCCGCGAGCCCGCGGCGCCGGATCAGGACGGCAAGCGTGCCAACGGCGAGCATGGCCAGTATCGCCAGCGGCCATACCAGCCAGCCGGGATACCGCACCAGGCCACCCAACGCCGGAAAGTAGGTCGAGTCACCGGACGTCGGTTGCTGCAGGGCTGCGATGTCGGCGTTCCCGAACGCCCGGGCCAGTGCCAGCGCATTCGAGCCGTGATGTTGCAGGCTCGACAGATCCATGTACGACGGCTTGTCCTGCGGCGTGTGGTAGACCGCCGAGCCGTCGATGTAGGCCGTGTTCAATCCGGTGAAGATCCCGGATTCCCGGAACGGGGTGAAGTCGGTGTCGCTCGGCAGCAGCCGGTACACCTCGACCGCAAAACTGGTGGCGACCGGGTAGGGCACCGCACTGCCGTACATGCCGACGACATCGGTGTTGCCGCGGTTGGTCTCGAACATCACCGCAGGCCCGGTCGACCCCCTTGACTCGAAGTTCAGGGCGACCCCGCCGTCGGCGGCCAGCGGGTCCTGGCTGACGAAAGATTCCGCGCCGCAGAGGCAGGCCTCCTCACCGTCGGTGAACAGGAACACCAGATCGTTCGCCGGCCGCGGTCCGGCGATCACCGCACGCGCCGTCTCCAGCAGGGTGGAGACTCCTGCCCCGTCGTCGTTGCCGCCGTAGGACACCTGAACAGAGTCGTAGTGGGCGAACAGCACCACCCGTCCGGTGGGCGCCCTGCCCGGCACGACCGCGACCACGTTGTGCACCGCGGCCATGCCGGGCGGCCCGCTCAGCGCTCCGCTGAAGCCGACACCGTCCCGAACTTGCGGCTGGAGGCCGATGTCGGTCAACGCCGACACGATGTGGTCACGCACCTGCGTCGCGCCTGCCGAACCCACCGGATGAACCTGGGAGCCGATCTGTTCGACGTGGGCGTACGCCCGCGTTGCGCTGAATTCTCCGGCGGGTGCGTCGGCACCAACTGGTGCCGGCGGTGACACCGAGCTGATGGCGAACACGGTCAGTCCGGCCAGCGCCAGCAGCATCACAAGGCCGGCGATGACTCGGGAACGGGTGGGAAGGCCGATGGGAAGCTGCACCGCCACATCCTGCCCGGATCGGGCGTGTCCGGCCCGATTCGTCGGACTCGGGCGGGTTGACGCTGCTCGACCGGGACCGTCACAGTGGTCGCAGCGGAACTCCCGCATCACCCTTCCTCTGGAGCCTGCCGACGGTGCCCGACGAAACCGAACCAGCCCGAGCCGGTTCCGACGTGGATCGGCGGTTGAACCTGGTCGCCGACTGCGAGCGGTGCTTCGGCCTGTGCTGCGTCGCGCTGCCGTTCTTCGCCTCCGCGGACTTCGCGATCGACAAGCCTGCGGCCGTGCCCTGCCCCAACCTGCAGCAGGATTTCCGCTGCGGAATCCACACCCGGCTGCGCGAGCGGGGTTTCCCGGGCTGCACCGTCTATGACTGCTTCGGCGCTGGACAGCAGGTTGCCCAGGTCACCTATCGCGGGCGGGATTGGCGCGCGGCGCCGGAGACTTCCGACCAGATGTTCGCGGTGTTCGCGGTGATGCGTCACCTGCACGAACTGCTCTTCTTCCTGGGCGAGGCGGCGAGTCATCCGTTGCCGGAACCATTGTCGGACGAACTCGAGCGGTCGTTGCGGGAGACCGAAGGATTGACCGGTTGCCCGCCGGACGATCTGATCGAACTCGATGTCAACGCCCACCGGGACGCCGTCAACGAGCTGCTCCTGCTGGTCAGTGCCACCGTGCGCGGACGGTTCCGCGGCGGCGACGATCATCACTCCGCGAACTCTCCCCGGTCATCGAGGACCGCCGGCGAGGAGCCGCGACAGCGCAAGCCCGCGCAGAAACGCTCCCGCAAGGGTGGCGGGCAGCAGCGCAAGGAGTTTCGGGGTGCGGATCTCATCGGCGCCAAGCTGCGCCGGGCCGACCTGAGCGGTGCGAACCTGCGCGGAGCCCAGCTGGTCGGCGCCGATCTGCGCGGCGCGGATCTGCGGTGGGCCGACGTCATCGGTGCCGATCTGCGCGGCGCCGATCTTTCTGGAGCCGACCTGACCGGCTGCCTGTTCCTGACCCAGGCGCAGCTCAATGCGGCCCGCGGTGACGGCGAAACCCGACTGCCGGATGCGGTTTCCCGACCGACGCACTGGTCCGCGTCCCCGGCCGGCGGCTAGAAGTCCGACGATCGGCCGAGACCGGCGTCCCAGGCGAAATCCTGGTCCGGGCCGAAGTTGTCGTCCGGGTCGACGATCCCGGACGCCAGCCGGTGCCGGCCGAAGAACGTCCACATCACGTCGGCGGCGCGCGGACCGGCGCGGTCGACGAACTGGCCCTTGACGTCGCCGCCCGACCAGGCGTGGCCGAGCCCGTCGATCCGCCAGTACTCGAGGACCCGCCGGCCGCGCGCGGTGTACCAGCGGGTCCTGATGCAGCGTCGCCCATCGACGACGAACGCTCTGGTGGTGGCCAACGGACGGACCCGGTTGCGGCCATTGGTGCGACCGGCGTCCCTGGATGCCAGCCACTGATCGACGATCCGGTCGGCGTTGGGCGGCCGGACCACCCGGTCGTCGGTGCCGTGGATCAGTACCACCGGCGCCATCTCCCCGCCGATGCCACCGTGCGAAGGTGTCGAACCGCGGGCAGCCATCGCGCCGAGCGCGCGGTACGACTGGGTCGCGGAGCGATAGGCGGTCGCCGAGTGGACACCGGACGCGGCGAACAGATCCGGGTAGGTGGTCGCCAGGATCAACGCCATCGCACCGCCCGCGGACAAGCCGGCGACATAGACCCGCCGCGGATCGATCCGCCGTTCCGGGAGGTCCACCAGAACCTCTCTGGTGAGACCGGCGAGAATCGCCGGTTCCCCGGATTCGCGGCGTTGGTGCGATGAGTCGTACCACCGCCAGCAGCGCTGGAGCTGATGCTGCATCTCCTGCCGCGGGGTGACCAGGACGAAACCCTCCGCGTCCGCGGCAGCCTGGAAGCCCGATTCCTTGGCGAAATCCATCCCCGACTGCTGGCAGCCGTGCAGCAGCAGGACCATCGGTGCTCTGGCCCGCGGCGAGAGACCCGCCGGGAGGTAGACGTCGTACTGCCGTGCGCCGTGAGGTCCCTGATACCGGTGATGAGTCCAATGCCCCGGGGTGAGCTGCACCCCGAGATAGCGGCGGACCGGGGCCGGCAATCGCTTCGATCGGGTGGAGAACACTTGCGGTGCCACCCATCTCCCGATGATCAGGTCAAGTCCGGACTCAGGCCCTTGACCCGATCGTAGGGTCGGCCTTGCGGCATCGAGGTCATCGACCCGCCTTCTGTGACCGGTATCTCGGGACCGGCATCCGGAACGGGGATCTCGGGCAGGGGATCTCGAGCAGGGGATCTCGCGTGAAGGACTGCGCGGTCAGGACTCCTCGATGTCGGAGAACAGCACCCGCACTCCCCCGGTTGCCAACCCGAAGATGCTCGGGAACAGCGCAGCCGCTTCGGGAGTGGTGACAGCCGCACTGGCCGTGTCGTAGTCGCTGAAGTAGAGATCGACCATCCGGTAGGCAGGCGTCGGGGAGCCGTCCTCCTTGGGCCAGACCTTCGAGGTCTCGATCTTCTGCAGGCCGGGCAGTTGCCTGGCCAGCGCGACCTGCTCTTTGGCGTATCCCGATTCGAAGGCGACCGGATCGGTGGGGTTGTCGTAGATGACGGTGATCTTGGTGGGCATGGCCGCAACGCTAGTCCGCGACGCTGTCGGTGCTCAGCAGTACCGTCGGATCACGGAAACCCGTTGGCCCCATCGCCGGCTCCGTGCTCAGATTGGCCGGGCCGGGGAGTCATTATTCCGGGCCTGCTCTGGTCGATCAGCGAGAAGGGAGAGTCATGGACGTCTCAGCGTCGGAATCACGGTTACCGCGGGCACTGCTGCCGTTCCACAGCGGTCAATACCGGATGCTGGTGGGCGCCCTGACGTTCTCGATGCTCAGTGTCGGCATCTGGCTGGTTGCCTCGGTGTGGCAGGTGATCGCGCTCGGCGGCAGCCCCGCCGATCTCTCGGTGGTCGCGCTGGGGGCCAGTCTCGGGATCGTGCTGTCGGTGCTGATCGGTGGAGTGGTTGCCGATCGCGTCCCGCAGCGCTACATCCTTTTGACGGTGGAGGTCGTTCGCGGCATCGGCTTCGGTACGGCTGCGCTGCTGTCGTTGACCGGTCTCATCCAGATCTGGCAGCTGGCGCTGATCGCCTTCGTGATGGGTGTGGCCGACGGGTTCTTCTACCCGGCCTACTCGGCCTGGCTTCCGGCGCTCATCGCACCGGAGCAGTTGTTGGCCGCCAACGGCATCGAGGGCGTTCTGCGGCCGACGATCATGCAGGCCGCCGGCCCCGCAGTGGCCAGTCTGATCATCGCGGTGTGGTCCCCGGGTGTCGCGTTCCTGGTGGTGGCACTGATCCAGATCGGCGCGGCCGTCATGCTGCTGGTCATGCGGACCACGGCTGTCCGCCGGGACCTGGACACGGATCGCCATCCGTTGGTGAGCGCGGTGATCGACGTCCGCGAGGGGTTCAGCTACATGGTGCGGACCCGCTGGCTCTTCGCCACCCTGCTCTTCGCGGTGGTGCTGGTCCTGGTCATCATGGGCCCGATCGAGGTGCTGCTCCCGTTCGCCGTCAAGGACGGTACCGGCGGCGGTGCCGGAGCCTTCGCCGCCGCGCTGGCCGCCTTCGGCATCGGCGGCGCGGTCGGTTCCCTGGTCGTCGCCTCGATCCGGATGCCACGCCGGTATCTGACCCTGATGATCCTGGGGTGGGGTCTGGGTTGCCTGCCGATCGTGGTCGTCGGCTTCACCGATCAGCTGTGGTTGATAGTGGTGGCGTTGTTCGTCTGCGGCGCGATGTTCTCCGCGGCGCAGGTGCTCTGGGGCACGCTGCTGCAGCGTCGGGTTCCGGCGGCCATGCTCGGGAGGGTGTCCAGTCTCGACTTCTTCGTGTCACTGGCACTGATGCCGCTGTCGATGGCGTTGGCCGGTCCGGTCGGCGAGACGATCGGCATCCCGACGGCGTTCCTGTTGGCCGGCCTCATCCCGACGGTGTTGGCGGTGGCCACCCTGGCCATCGCCAGGCTGGGCGCCGACGAGCTGGCCCATCCACTGGATGCCGAGTTGGAAGCGGCCAAGTGAGCGAGCCCCAGGGTGCGGCCGGGTTGTCCGGCCGCACCCTGGTGGGGTCCGCTCGCAGCTGATCCCGGCTCGACCGTGCGTTCTGCCGGCGACGTACGTTGGAGCTATGGCCTCGATGTCACTGCCGTTGTTCCCACTGGGACTGGTGCTGTATCCGGGCGTGGTGCTGCCGCTGCACATCTTCGAACCCAGATACCGCCGGCTCGTCCAAGAGCTCCTCGACATGCCCGATGGGTCAAGACTTTTCGGTGTCGTCGCGATCAAGGCGGGCCGTGAGGTGGGAGTGCACGGGGTGACCGCACTGCATGAGATCGGTTGCACGGCAGAACTGCGGTACGCCGAGGCCTACGAGGACGGACGGTTCGACATCATCGCCACCGGTACCGACCGGTTCCGGCTCATCGAGGTGGATGACGCAGACCTGATGCGGGCCGAGGTCGAACTGCTGCCGGAGCTGACATCGGCAGCGACGGAGTCGGCGGCCGTGCGGGTCCGGCGGCTCTTCGGCACCTATCGGCAGGCGCTGCAAACGGCGCAGGGACTGCCCGTGGACGTCGACCCGTTGGAACTGCCGGATGACCCCGGCGAGCTGGCCTACCTGGTCGCCGCGTCGATGATCCTGGACCTGACCGACAAGCAGGTGCTGCTCGGGGCGGCCACCGTCGACGAGCGGCTCCGGTTGGAGCGGGATCTGCTCAAGCGGGAGGCCTCGATGGTGTCGGGTTTGTCCATGCGGCCCGCCGTCGAACTTCCCCGGATGCCTTACACCGCCAACTGATCCGGGAGCTGGTCGCAGGCCCGGCTCGGCCGTCCGCGTCAGCCGAGAACCTCGTGAACGAAGCACCAGCGCCACGCCTCACCTGGCTCGAAGCTGCGCATCACGGGGTGCAGGCTCTCGTGGAAATGTGCGGTTGCGTGCTTGTGCACCGAGGAGTCGCAACACCCGACGTGGCCGCAGGCCAGACAGAGTCGCAGGTGCACCCATCTGGTGCCGTCACGGAGGCACTCCTCACAGCCGTCCGGAGTGTTCGCACTGCGATCCTCCGGTGCCCTAGCCAGGTCGACGCAGGCGCCGGCCGTCTGTTCAGGGGTGGTCAAGGTCTCTCCTTCCGCGGATTCCGCTCTGCCCGCTCTGCGGTCGATCATCGATTCCTCGACGTCGAGCGCGTCCATCACCTCGGTGAGCACGTCGCTGTCGAACTCACCCTTGCTCCGCAGGTGCAGCACCTCCGCCCGCTCGGCGCCGAGCATCGCGATCCGCAGGCGACGGTACTGCTCGCTCGGCGTCTCGTCGTCGCCGTCGTTCCGGCCCAGCCGTTCCCAGACCGCGTTCAGCCGCGACTCGCCCCTGGCCCGCAGGATCCGGACGATCTCTTCGTCGTCCTCGGGAACGGTGATCCGGTCGAGCTCGGCGCGTCCGGCCTCGACCGCGGCCATCAGCACAGTCGCCTCGGCCAGGGCGTCCTCGCGGTCGTCGGGGCCGCGAATCCGCAGCCGGCGGGCCAGCCATGGCAGCGACAATCCCTGCAACAGCAGGGTGCCGGCGGTGACGACAAAGGCCCCCAGCCGGAGGATCTCCACGTTCGGGACGCTGGCCGGGAGGACGAAGGCCGCGGCCAGCGTCACGACCCCGCGCATGCCGGCCCAGGAGACGATCGCCGTCGCCTGCCAGGAGTACTCCTCGCCGGTGGCACCACGCGGTTTGACCAGCAGTTGTCCCACCGGGAACACCCACATGGGCCGGATCACGATCACCGCTACCAGCACGCCGATGCAGAACATGGTGATCGTCCCAGGCGACAGGTCGGATCGGGCGACGCCGTCCAGGATCCCGCGCACCTGCAGACCGATCAGCAGAAAGACGCTGTTCTCCAGCAGGAACTGGATGGTTTCCCAGTTGATCCGCTCGTTCAGCCGGGAGGTCGCGCCCTGGATGATCGGTGCCTTGTGACCCAGGATCAGACCGGTGGTCACCACGGTGATCACCCCGGAGGCATGCAGTTCTTCCGCCGGCAGGTACGCCAGGAAGGGCGCCATCAACGAGACCGCGGTGTCGATGGTCGGGTCCTTGATGTGTTTGCGCACCAGCGCGATCAGCAGGGCGACCGCCACCCCGATGGCGGCCCCACCAAGAGCCGCCCAGAGAAAGTCCACGGTGATGCTGCCGACGGTGACCACCGCGGTGAGTGCGAGCACCGCGGTCCGCAGGCCGACCAGGGCGGTCGCGTCGTTCAGCAGCGACTCCCCCTCCAGCACCGTCACGATGCGCCTGGGTAGCCCGATCCGGCGGGCGATCGCCGTGGCGGCCACCGCGTCCGGTGGGGCGACCACCGCGCCGAACGCGAACGCCGCAGCCAGCGGGATGGGCAGCAACCAGAACGCCACCAGCCCGACCAGGACGGTGGTGAAGATGACCAGGCCGACGGCGAGGAAGGCGATGGCCTTGACGTTGGCCCGCACCTCGACCAGCGAGGTGCGGATCGCCGCCGAGTACAGCAGCGGCGGTAGCAGTCCGATCAGCACCAGTTCCGGGCTGAGCTCGAACGGCTCGATGAACGGCAGGAACGACGCCCCGATCCCGATCACCACCAGCAGTAGCGGTGCCGGTACCTCGAACCGACCGGCCAGGGCGCTGACGATGGTCACCGTCGCGATCAGGGCGAGAATCAGGATGGCCGTTTCCACCGGTTGATCGTCGCACCCGCCGGCGGGTCGGCCTGACCGGGATCCGGCGGACCCGCCGGCCGACCGGTCGGCACTTCGGGGGCGGCGTCAGGAGTCGGAGCGGCGGATCCGCAGGGTGACCAACTCGAAGGGCCGGAGGACCAGGGTGAGCCCACCGGCGGAGTCCGGTGGCGATGTCGCGGCTCCGTTGAGCGGACGCTCCAGCAGATCGGTGCGCTGCACGGTCGTCGCGGCGAAATTCGGGCGCACGGTCGCCGTCGATCTCGTCCCGAGCGACTCGTACAACCGGACGATCAGGTCACCCGACCGGTCCTCGGCCAATTTCACCGCCTCCACGACCACCGCCGGGTTCGACACCGTCACCAGTGGCGTCACCGGCCGCGAACCGGGCACTGTTCGCACCGGGAGGTTGAGGTCGTAGCCGGTCCGCACCGCGTCCGCGATCTCGGCGGCCGGGACGAGCGTCGTGCGGAACACGTGGTGCCCCTGATCGGCATCCGGGTCCGGGTACACCGGCGCCCGCAGCAACGACAGCCGAACCGTGGTCACGGTGCCCGGTCCGTCACCGGCGGTCGCGCCGGCCGGCGTCGACGTGACGTCGTGGCCGTAAGTGCGATCGTTGGCGATCGCGACGCCGAAGCCCGGCTCGGCGACGTGGATCCACCGGTGCGCGCAGATCTCGAACTTCGCAGCCTCCCACGAGGTGTTCGTATGGGTCGGCCGGAAGAGGTGCCCGAACTGCGTCTCGGCGGCTGATCGGTCCGCCTGGACATCGATCGGGTAGGCCAGTTTCAACATCCGCTGCCGCTGGTGCCACTCGACGATGGTGGTGAACTGCACGTCCCGCCGGCCGCGGGCGAGGATGATCTGCTGCTCGATCGTGGACTCCGCGTACCGACGGCCGACCCGGACCACGACCTCGTCGGTGGTGGCCGAGACGCTGAGCGATTCGACCTGGTCCAGGTCGACCACGGCCCGCCGGTAGTGGGCGTCGACGTCCCAGGCGTCCCACTCGTTGGGGGTGTCCCGATGGACCTGCAGCAGGTTCCCGGCCATGCCCGCCGGGATCACCTCGCGACCACCAGCGAGGTCGACGAGCGAGACGACCAGGCCACGGTCGTCGATCACCAGCCGGGTGATCCCGTTCGCCAGCACGATCCGGCCATCGGACTCGTCGACGACGACGTCGTCGCCAACCGCGGTGACCTCCTGGGCCGCTCCCAGCGATGGAATGCCCTGCCGGACATGGGGTGTGGAGTTGAAGACCATTCGCTCGGCGGGGTGGGCCGCGACCTCCGCATCGGTGGCGCCGCCGGCCAACAGCTGCAGGCTGGAACCGATCAGGTTCTCGAGATCGGCCGCCAGCTCCGCGTAGTTCTGCTCGGCGACCCGGTACACCCAGGCGATCGAGGACCCGGGCAGGATGTCGTGGAATTGTTGCAGAAGCACTGTCCGCCAGTGCTTCTCGAGCCTGTCGTAAGGGTATTCGGTGCCGAGTCGAACCGTTGCGGTGGACGCCCACAGTTCGGCCTCCCGCAGCAGGTGTTCGCTGCGGCGGTTGCCCTGCTTGGTGCGGGACTGCGAGGTGTACGTGCCCCGGTGCAACTCCAGGTACATCTCCCCCACCCAGGTCGGGGCGTCCGGGTAGTCGGCCTCGGCAGCCGCGAAGAAGTCCGGCGGGCTGCTGAACTCCACCGTCGGCGAACCCTCCAGGGACCGGGCGCGTCGGCCGCGGGCGACCATCTCCCGGGTCGGACCGCCGCCGCCGTCGCCGTACCCGTACGGCACCAGGCTCATGGAGCCGCCGCCGTGGTCGGCGTAGTTCCGTTCGGCGTGGTTCAGCTCCGCGGGCACCAGCTGCGAGTTGTAGGTGTCGACCGGCGGGAAATGGGTGAACACCCTGGTGCCGTCGATGCCCTGCCACCAGAAGGTGTGGTGTGGCATGCGGTTGGTCTGGTTCCAGGAGATCTTCTGGGTGAGGAAGTAGCGGGTGCCGGCGGCCGCGACGATCTGCGGGAGCGCGGCCGAGTAGCCGAACGAGTCCGGCAGCCACACCTCGGCGCACTCCACCCCGAACTCCTCGAGGAAGAAGCGCTTCCCGGCCACGAATTGCCGCGCCATCGCCTCGCCGCCGGGCATGTTGGTATCGGATTCGACCCACATGCTGCCGACCGGGACGAACTGACCGCCGGCGACCTTGGCTCGGATCCGTTCGAAGAGTTCGGGGTAGTAGTCCCGGATCCAGGCGAACTGCTGGGCCGACGAGCAGGCGAAGACGAACCCGGGGTCCTCGTCCATCAGAGTCACCATCGAGGAGAACGTCCGGGCGCACTTGCGGATCGTCTCGCGCACCGGCCACAGCCACGCGGAGTCGATGTGCGCATGACCGACGGCGTGCAGGTGGTGGGCGCTGGCCGCCGCCGGTGACGCCAGCGCGTCGGCTAGCGCTGCCCGCCCGGCAGCCGCGGTCCCGGCCACGTCGGCGGGATCCATCAGGTCCACCATGACTTCCAGCGCCCGGCGGATCAGGGCCCGCCGGGGTTGGTCCGTCGGCAACTGCAGCATCAGGCCCTCGAGCATCTCGATGTCCCGCAACAGCTCCCAGACGGTGACGTCGAGCAGACCGAGCTCGATCGGGCCGAGCCGGTACAGCGGAACAGAGCCGGCCGTCGCCCGGTCACCCAACGGGGTCGAGCGGTACCGCAGCAGTCCGACGCCCTCCACCGTCGGGTTGGACGCCGCCTCGACCAAGAGGTCGACGGGTTCACCTGGCCGCTGCGTCAACCCGACCTGCATGTTCATCGGTGCGATGCCCTTGATGGTGCGGCCGTCGGCCGTGAACGCAAGCCCCTCCGCCTGGAAACCGGGACTGTGATCGTCGAACCCCAGGTCGATGACCGCCTCGGTGCGCAAGCCATCCGGCAGCTCGCCGTCGACGCCCCAGGATGCGGGGATCCGCCCGGTGATCCGCAGCCAGGTGGTGCCCCACGGTGGGCCCCACGGGTCACCGGGTGAGATCGGCCGGTACTCCGCGGCCGCCGCCACCTCGAACCCGACGGGTTCGTCCGGGACTTCCCAGGCGGTGACGGTCAGCGGCTCCCTGGCCCGGTACAACGCCGGGAGGATGCGCTCCGCCGTGAAGCGCCGCACTCGCAACTCGGTCTGCGCGCGGGTGTCGTGCATCCGCGGTCAGGATTCCCCGAGGACCGCGGCCTTGGCTTCGGCGACCCCGGTCGGTGGTCCGGCGACATGCCAGCGGTGCCCGCCGTGCTGGAAGACGTCCACCACCCCGCCTGCGGACGTCACCAGTGCCGCGCCCGGCAGCCAGTCCCAGGTCGGGGTGTCCGCGTGCAGCCAGACGCCCAGCCGGCCCGCTGCCACCGCCGCGAGTTCGACGGACCCTGATCCGATGATGCGGACCGAGGCGGCACCGGCGATCGACCGGAGCAGGCCGTCCCGCAACGGCAGGTCGCCGACCCGGGTCGGGTGCAGGTAGGTCGAGATGGCGACCTCTCCGAGCCTGCGGTCGGCCATCCGGGGCAGCGGCACCCCGTTCAGGGTGGCGGGCAGATCGTGACCGCCGACCCAGAGCTCGTCGGTGGTGGCCTGGTAGATCGCGCCCAACAGCAGCTGCTCACCGTCGAGCAGGGCGAGCGCCGAGCACCAGGCCGGCAG
>Ga0164306_10000187_pt1 | contig 23266 bp, 21 predicted proteins | sample Whisoiple_242_MG_FD_110213 | JGI IMG/M metagenome (GOLD analysis project Ga0164306, IMG submission 110213) | Soil microbial communities amended with fresh organic matter from upstate New York, USA - Whitman soil sample_242_MG | ecosystem: Environmental > Terrestrial > Soil > Unclassified >... | reverse complement strand
GCGCCGTAGACGACGAGCTCGAGCGGCGTCGCGTTGCGCGTGAAGCCGAAGGCCGTGACGGCGACCGTCCCGGCAGCGGCGTGGGTCGCCAGGTAGGAGACGACGCCGACTCCGGCGCCGACGAGCAGCAGGATCACTCCGAGCAGGGCCATGGGTTCGTGCTCCTTCGTCTGGTGGCAGGGTTGTCCCGCCGTGATCGTCCCCGACCCTAGCCATACCCACATTGCCGTGGCGGACCGAGGGGAGGGGCGCCCTCGGTTAGCCTGACCCCCATGCGCATCACGGGAACGCTCGCCGCCGCTGCCCTCTCGGCGCTCTGCGTCGTCGGGGTGGCCTCCTGCTCGAGCAGCCCGGACGGGTCGACGCCCAGCGCGTCGCAGCTCTCGCCGGCCCAGGAGCTCTCGGCCGCCAAGGCGAAGGTCGACGCCGCACCGTCCGTGCACCTCAAGCTCGCGAGCAGCAACGTCCCGCAGGGTGCGAGCGGTGTCGTGTCGGCCGACGGCTGGGGCAAGCACCCACCGGCCTTCAAGGGCACCTTCAAGGTGACGCTCAAGGGCATCCAGGCCGATGCCGAGATCACCTCGCTCGACGGCGACGTCTACGCCAAGCTGCCGCTCGTCCCGGGCACCAACAAGATCGACCCCAAGACCTTCGGCCTTCCCGACCCGGCCGTCCTCTTCTCACCCGACAAGGGGCTGACGACGCTCCTCACCGCGACGACCTCCCCGGTCGCGGGCGAGAAGGTGCGCCAGGGCTCCGAGGTGCTGACGACGATCAAGGGCGCCGTGCCCGGCAAGGCCGTCACCGACCTCTTCCTCATCGGCGACCCCAACGGCACGTTCCAGGTGACCTACGGCCTCACGGACTCGCAGGAGCTGCGCCAGGTCGTCATCACGGGCCCGTTCTTCGGCGCCGGCACGACGTCGACCTACACCCTGACGCTCGACCAGTACGGCCAGCCCGTCACCATCACCAAGCCCTGACGCGCCGGTGACGACACCACCCCCGTCCGGGGCCGCTGCCGGCACGCATCGCCTCGCGCTGCTCTCGGCCGCGTCCGCCGCGGTCGCGCTGGCCGCCGCCGACACGTACGTCGTCGTCCTGGCGCTCACCGACATGATGGCCGGCGTCGGCATCGGCATCGACGCCCTCCAGCGGGCGACACCGATCATCTCCGGCTTCCTCCTCGGCTACATCGCGGTGCTGCCGCTCATCGGCCGGCTCTCCGACCTGCTCGACCGTCGGCGCATCCTGCTCGGGTGCCTCCTCGTCTTCGTCGTCGGTTCGGCCGTCACGGCGCTCGCCGTCGAGATGCCGGTGCTCGTGACCGGTCGGGTGCTCCAGGGCATCGGTGGTGGCGGTCTCGTCCCGGCCACCCTCGCCCTCGTCGCGGACCTCTGGCCGCCGCACCGTCGTGGGACGCCGCTCGGGGTCGTGGGCGCCGTGCAGGAGCTCGGCTCGGTGCTCGGGCCGGTCCTCGGCGCGGTCGTGCTGGCGTGGTCCGGATGGCGGGCGATCTTCTGGCTCAACGTCGCTGCCGCCCTCGTGCTGTATGCCGTCATCCACCTCCTCGGTCCCCGCGCGGGCACCCAGGGGTCGGCTGACGTGCCGCGCCCCAGGTCCACCGGTAGCCGCCGCGTCCTGTCGGCGATCACGGCCGTGCTGCTCGTCGTCGGTCTCGCCGTGACCGGGCTCGCGCTCGCTGCTCCTGAGACGCTCGTCACCGACGTGACCCTCGGCGCGCCCTTCGTGCCCTTCGCCGGCAGCTCGCGCGTGCTGACCCCGGTCGGTGTCGTCGGTCTCGCGCTGCTCGTCGTCGTCGCGGTGCTGACGGCCCCCCGGTGGTGGGCCGTCCTGCGGCGGGCCGACCTCGTGGGCGCGCTGCTCGTGGCCGTCGCGCTCGGCAGCCTGGTGCTGACCTTCGCGTCCTCCGACCCGGAGAAGGAGGTCGTCGGCCCGCTCGGTTACAGCCTGCTGCCCGTCGGCGCCGTCGCCCTCGTCGCCCTCGTGTGGTGGCACCGTCATGCGGCCGACCCGCTCATCCCTCGTGGCGTCGTCGGGGCGCGTGGCAGCCGTTCGCTCGTCGTCAGCCTCCTCGTCGGGGCGGCCCTCGTCTCGGTCGTCGTCGACGTGCCGCTCCTCGCGCGGCTCACCGACACCTACGACGAGACCGGTGCGGCGCTCGTCCTCGTCCGTTTCCTCCTCGCCGTGCCCGTCGGGGCCCTCGTCGGCGGCTGGTCGCTGCGCCGCCTCGGGGACGGTGCCGTCGCCGGCGCCGGCCTGCTCCTCGCCGGGGTCGGCCTCGTCGTCATGTCGCGCTGGACGCTCGCGTCGGTCGGCGACACCGTCCCGGCGACCGTCGTCCTCGTCGTCGTCGGCCTGGGCATGGGCCTCGCGCTCGCACCGGTCAACAACGCGGCGCTCGCCGACTCACCGGCCGACGCGCACGGGGTCGCGAGCTCGCTCGTCGTCGTGGCCCGGATGGTCGGCATGGTCGTCGGGCTCGCGCTGCTCACGTCGATCGGGCTCAACCGCTACTTCGACGCGGTGCGCCGGCTGCCCGACCAGCTCGACACGGACGCGCTCATCGGGGCCGGCGTCGTGCAGGTGCAGACGGTCTTCCTCGGAGGCGCGATCGCCGCCCTGCTCGGGGCGGGCGTGGCGTTCACCCTCGGGGTGGGCCGCCGGACGAGCGCCGCCGAGCCTGCAGACGCCGACGCACCCCGCTTCGTCGCCCTCTGAGGCGACGCCGCTCGGGCGTCCTGCCCGGGACTCAGACGGTGGCGGGCCGGGCGCGCAGCTCGGCGAGCAGGCCGCGTACCTCGTCGGCGACGACGTCGGTCGCCTCCCACGGCAGCATGTGGCCGGCACGGGGGATGTCGACGAACGTCGCGTGCGGCAGGGCGACGCGCAGCGCGCGAGCCCGCGTCACCGGCATGAGCGGGTCCAGGCGACCGGCGACGATGGCGACACGCACGCGTTCGAGGGCGGGGAAGCCGGCCCGCTGGTCGACGGTGAGCAGCGCGCCGTAGAAGGCGGCGAACGTCGTCAGCTTCGTGGCGGCCACCTGCTCGCAGGCGGTCTCCACGTCCGCCGGGTCGGCGTCCTCGCCGAAGAGGCCGCGCACGAGGGCGCGGATCCTGGCGTTGCCGCCGGGGGGAAGCGGCAGGCCGCGGGCGGCCAGCCGCATGACGGCCGCCTCACCGGTGCGTTCGCCGAGGGCGACGTGGGAGGCCGCGGTCGCGACGAGGAGTGCCGCCCGTACCCGTGTGCCGAAGAGGTCGGGCCGCTGCTCGGCGAGCGCCATGACGGTCATGCCGCCCATCGAGTGTCCGGCGAGCAGCACCGGGGAGGCGGGCGGCACGACACTGCGCAGCACGACGTCGAGGTCGCGTCCCGTGTGCCCGACCGACATCGACGCGATCTCGGCCCGACGCAGCCCGAGCGTCGAGCGTCCGTGCCCCCGCTGGTCCCACAGCACGACCCGGATCGGCTCGTCGGCGAGCTGCTCGACGACCGGCATCCAGCTCTCGTGGTCGACGGCCCAGCCGTGTGCGAGCACGAGGGTCGGCGCGTCCGCCGGCAGCTCCGGGTCGACGTGGGTGTGCACCGACAGGATGGCGCCGTCGGGCGTGACGATGCCGCGGCGGTCGTGGCGCCTCACGCCTCGGACCCCGTCGTCCCGACGGGCTCGGCGTCGGCGACCTGGAAGACGACGGGCGCGTGGTCGGAGGCACCCTTGCCCTTGCGCTCCTCGCGGTCGATGGCGGCCCCGACGACGCGGTCGGCGAGGGCGGGGGAGCACAGCGCGAAGTCGATGCGCATGCCCTGCCGCTTCTGGAAGCGCAGCTGCGTGTAGTCCCAGTAGGTGAAGGTGCCGGGCTCGCTCGTGTGCGGCCGCACGACGTCGCTGAAGCCGGCGTCGACGACGCCCTGGAAGGCGGCGCGCTCACCGGGCGAGGTGTGGGTCTTGTCCTCGTAGTACGGGACGCTCCACACGTCGGCGTCGGTCGGCGCGATGTTCCAGTCGCCGAGCAGGGCGATCTGCGCCCCGGGGTCGTCGGCCAGCCATCCGCGACCGGCGGCCGCCAGCGCCTCGAGCCAGCCCAGCTTGTACGCGAGGTGCGGGTCGTCGAGCGAGCGGCCGTTCGGGACGTAGAGGGACCACACGCGTACGCTGTCGCACAGCGCGCTGATGGCGCGCGCCTCGGGCGCGACCGGCTCGCCCCAGCCCGGCATCCCGTCGAACCCGACCTGCACGTCCTCGAGACCGACGCGCGAGACGACGGCGACGCCGTTCCACTGGCTCAGCCCGTGGTGGGCGACCTCGTAGCCGAGAGCCTCGAACCGCTCGAGCGGGAACTGGTCGGCGCGCGCCTTGGTCTCCTGGATCGCGAGCACGTCGACCTCGCTGCGCTCGAGCCAGGCGGCGACGCGGTCGACGCGGGATCGGATGGAGTTGACGTTCCAGGTGGCGATGCGCACAGTCGGCCACCCTAGACCGCCGCGCCGACGGCCGATCCCTAGGGTGAGCCACATGACTGCACCGCGCACGACGCGACCCACGGCCCTCGTCACCGGCGCGAGCGCCGGCATCGGACACGAGTTCGCGCGGCAGCTCGCCGCCCGCCAGCACGACCTGGTCCTCGTCGCGCGCGACCGTGAGCGCCTCGACGCCGTCGCCGCCGAGCTGACGAGCAGGTATGCCGTCACGGCCGAGGTGCTCGTCGCCGACCTCTCGGACCGGTCGGCCCTGCAGACGGTCGCCGACCGCGTCGCCGACCCCGAGCGTCCCGTCGACGTGCTCGTGAACAATGCCGGCTACGGCCAGCGCCGCAGCTTCCTGCGCAACGACGTCGCCGTCGAGGAGGCCGCCTTCGACGTGCTGACGCGGGCGGTGCTCGTCCTCTCGCACGCGGCCGGTGTCGCGATGCGCGAGCGCGGCCGGGGCCGCATCGTCAACGTCTCGTCGGTGGCCGGCTTCATCGCCTCCGGGTCCTACTCCGCCGCCAAGGCGTGGGTCACGACCTTCAGCGAGGGGCTCGCGAGCGAGCTCGCCGGGTCGGGGGTCACGGTGACGGCCCTGTGCCCCGGCTTCACCAACACCGAGTTCCAGCTGCGCGCGGGGATCAGCAAGCCGGGCCCCGACTTCATGTGGCTCGACCCGTCGCGCCTCGTCTCCGACTGCCTCGACGACGTCGACAAGGGCCGGGTCGTCTCGGTCCCGGGCCTGCAGTACAAGACGATCGTCGGGCTGCTCCGTGTGGTGCCACGATCGGTCGTGCGCCGCCGGGCGCGCCTCGTCCGCCGCTGAGTCGAGGCGCCCCGGCGTCGGTGTTCAGCGCCCCGCCAAGGGAGAGTTGTCTCGGATGTCCAGTTCGTACAAGGGAACTCGGCGATCCTCGCTCTATCCCGCTCAGTCGCCCTGACCCGGTGTTACCGTGAAACGGCAGGAGGTCGCCGACTCCTCACCACTAGGTCCACGACCGCCGGAGGGTCGGGGGTGGACCTCAGCTCCTACAGTTCTGGACCTGAGTGATGACAGTGAGACGGCAGCCTTCCGACCTGGGGGGTCGGATGTGCGTCGGGTGCTGGGGTGCCCGGCGGTTGCCGCCGCGTCGGTCAGATCCCGTCACGTCACCCGTTGGGATGGGTGATGATCCGTCGCCGGACGCGACGGTGCTCTGCCGTGTCACCGCCTGACCCGGGCCGAGCGGGGTTCTCGGCCTGAGTACACAAGACAAGTCCGGGGGGACCACATGTCGAACCGAAAGTCGGACTACATCCGTCGTGGCGCGCAGCGTCGTCGCGACGTACGCATCGAGGGTGGGCACCAGGCGCCACGGCGTCCGGGTGGCGATGACGCGATGCGCGCGCTGTGCCACGACCTCATCCAGCCCTTGGCCACGATCAGCCTCCTCGCCGACCCGCAGGTCCTCGACAGCAAGGAGCGCCTGAGCCGCATCCAGCACGAGGTCGCCTGGCTCACCGAGCTCGTGGGATCCGTCCTGGGGGACGCGCCCGGAGACGACCCGGGACTGCTCGACCTGAGGGACGTCGCGACGTACGCGGTGTCGTGCTGTGCCCTCGTCACGTCGTCCACCGTCACGATCGAGGCGGAGGAGCCCGTGCCCGTGCTCGCGTCGCGCGTCTCGCTCGTCCGTGCCTTGATCTGCTTGCTGGACAACGCTGCTCGGGCCGCAGGAACGGACGGGCACGTGGCGGTCGTCGTCCGTACGGACGCACCGTGGGCCGTGCTGAGGGTCGTCGACGACGGGCCGGGGCTGGGGCGTCTCGTGCCCCAGCACTCCATCGGTCTCGTGACGGTGGCAGCGGTCCTCGAGGAGTGTCGTGGACGGCTCCGGCTCGAGAACGGTGTCCACGGGGGCGCTGTCGCGACGGTCGAGCTGCCACTCCTGCCGTGGGCCGAGGCGCGATGAGGATCGTGGTCTGCGACGACCATCGCCTCCTGCTGGAGGCTCTCGGCGCCTCCCTCGAGGCCCGTGGCCACGACGTCGTGGCGCTGACCCTGGCCCCCGACGCCGCCGTCGCCGCGGTCGCCGAGCACGCTCCTGACGTGTGCCTCATCGACCTGCACTTCCCGGGCGGGACGAGCCTCGAGGCGGTGCGCGCCCTGACGGCACGCCATCCGGGCACCAAGGTCGTCGTCCTCTCGGCGACGGCCGACCCGCAGGCGGTCGTCGGGGCCCTCTCCGTCGGTGCCGCCGGCTTCCTCTGCAAGGCGATGTCCCTCGATGCGATCTGCCTCATGCTCGACCGGGCCGTCGAGGGGCAGGTCGCCGTGGAGGCGACGCTGCTGCAGCGTGCCTTCCTGCCTCCGTCCGCCCACGACCCGCTCTGGGCCCTCCGCTTCCTGACCGACCGGGAGTGGGACGTGCTGTGGTGCATCACGAGGGGACTGGCGACGCAGCAGATCGCTCAACGGCTCGGCGTACAGAACAGCACGGCGCGCACGCACGTGCAGAACCTGCTCACCAAGCTCGGTGTCCACTCCCGGCTCGAGGCGGCAGCGCTGCTCGCCGACCACGGGAGTGCGGCGATCTGGCCGGCGCGACTGCGCGCCTGAGGACGACACGGTCGGCCATGTGACGTAGCCGGAGGTCGTCCAGACGGCGGGTGCGGGAGGCGCCGTCCCGAACGATGCTGTGTCGATGGCGCCCCAACCTGTTCGGGTTGTGGTCTTCGCCCGACAGCAGCTGGTTCTGGAGGCGTTGGCGGAGGCCCTCGAGACGCGACCCGGCATGCGGGTGGTGGGCCGCACGAGCACGTCGGCGGGTCTGCCCCAGCTCCTCGGCTCGGGCCGGGTGGACGTGCTCGTCCTGCACGCGGTCACGCGCCAGGAGCTGTCGTCCGACCTCGTGCGCACTGCACTCGCACGCGATCACGACCTGGGCATCGTGCTCCTGACCGAGGCGGGCGCGTCCGACCTCGTGCGTGATGCCCTCGAGTCCGGCATCCGTGGATGGGTGTGCAGCGACGAGTCGCTCGACCGACTCGTGGCCGCCGTTCGCGAGGTCGGGGCGCACGAGGTGTTCATGCCGGTGTCCCGGATGACCGCCGTGCTGGCCCCACAGAGCGCCCCGACGACGTCGGACGCGTCGAAGCGCCTTCCCCTGCGCCTGACTCCGCGTCAGCAGGACGTCCTGCGCTGCCTCATGGACGGGTGCTCGCGGGACGAGACGGGACGGCTGCTCGACATGTCGCCCAACACCGTCCGCACGCACGTGGGAGCCATCCTGCGGCGGCTCCAGGTCCACTCGACGCTCGCGGCCGTGGCGGAGGCCCGCCGCGGCGGCCTCCTCGGCCGGAGTGCCGAGGGAACGTCTACCGCGAATGGCGTAGGTGGACTCGGGCGCTGAGCGGGTGTGGGGCTGCCGCCCTGTTCCTACCGTCGAGGGAGCGGGCACCACCCGCGCCCACGTTCGCAGTCTCTTCACGTCCAGGGGTAGCCATGACGGTCCACACATCCGCACCACGAGTGGCCGCGGCTCGCTCGATTCCCTTCGCGCGCACGGTGATCGGTCCCGATGCCCGCTCCGCCGTCGCCCAGGTCCTCGAGTCGGGGTGGGTGACGACAGGGCAGCAGGTCGCCGACTTCGAGCGAGAGTTCGCCGACCACGTCGGTGCCGCCCGGGGCGTCGCGGTCAGCTCCTGCACGGCGGGACTGGAGCTCGCTCTGCGGGGCCTGTGTCTGGCCCGTGGGTCGCGCGTGCTGATGTCGACGAACACGTTCTGCGGCGCGGCCGGAGCCATCACTCATGCCGGCCTCGTGCCGGTCCTCGCCGACGTCGACCCCTGGACGGCCGTCCCGACCGAGGAGCACATCCGCGCTGCCGTGCGCGACGTCGGTGGTGTGTCGGCCATGGTCGTCATGCACCTCGGCGGCAACCCGGTCGACGTGGAGGCCGCCGCCGCGGCAGCCGGGATCGGACTCGACCACGTCATCGAGGACGCCGCGCACGCGCTCGGCACGTGGGTCGGGACGCGACCGGTCGGGTCGATCTCCCGCGCGACCTGCTTCAGCTTCTACGCCACGAAGAACCTGGCGATCGGGGAGGGCGGCATGGTGACGACCCTCGACGAGGACTTCGCCGAGGTCATGGCCCGCACCCGGCTGCACGGGATGTCCCGCGACGCCTGGCGCCGCTACTCGCCCGGGGCGAGCTGGCGCTACGACGTGGCCGACGACGGCCTCAAGGCGAACCTCACGGACGTCCAGGCAGCGATCGGCCGTGCGCAGCTGCGCCGGTTCGACACCGACCAGGCACGCCGTCGCGAGGTGGCGGCGCGCTACGACGCGCAGCTCAGCAGCCTCCCCTGGGTCAGCCTGCCGCCGCGCCCGGTCGAGGGTCGACACGCCTGGCACCTCTACGCGGTGCGGGTCCACCCAGGCTTCCCGGTCGCCCGCGACGAGCTCATCGACCGGCTCAACGACCTGGGCATCGGGACCTCGGTGCACTTCATCCCCCTGCACCGGCTGACGTGGCACGTCGAGCACTGCGTCGTGCCTGCCGGCGGCCTTCCCGGCGCCGACGCCGTCTTCGCCACCACCCTGTCGCTGCCCTTCGACCAGAACCTCAGCGATGACGACGTCGACGAGGTCTGTGCGGCGCTCTGGCGGATCGGGGGCACGCGATGACGTCACAGCTGGTCAGTCTGCCCGGGATCGGCAGCGCCGGGCCCGGACTCAGCCTCCGGACCCTCATCGTCGGAGCCGGGGCAGCAGGCAAGGCTCTCGCGCGGGACCTGCAGCGAGTCGACGACTTCGGGCTGTGTCCCGTGGGCTTCCTCGACGACGACCCCAGCAAGCGCCGGGTTCGCCACCTCCCCGTGCTCGGCCGGCTGGCCGACGTCCTGCAGGTCGCGACGGCCGAGCGGATCGACGTCGTCGTCCTCGCGATCCCGGGGCTTCCCGAGGCCGAGGTGACCAGGCTGGCCACCGCCGCGGCCCGCGTCGGGGCGAGTGTCCGCAGGCTGCCGTCCTTCGTGGCCCTGCTGCGACGAGACGTCGTGGGCACGGACATGTGCTCGCTCGACGTCGCCAACCTGATCGGCCGCTGCGAGCTCCACGTCGCGTCACCGGAGGTTGCCGAGATCATCACGGGCAGAACGGTGCTCGTGACCGGGGCCGGTGGCTCGATCGGCAGCGAGCTGTGCCGTCAGGTCAACGGCTTCGTGCCCCACCGCCTCGTCATGCTCGACCACGACGAGTCCAACCTCCACCGCCTCCAGCTCGAGCTGCGGGGAGAGGCGTTCCTCGAGTCGCACGACACCGTCGTGGCCGACATCCGCGACGCCGAACGCATGCGGCAGGTCATGGGGCAGTACAAGCCGCAGGTCGTCTTCCACGCGGCGGCCCTCAAGCACCTGCCGATGCTGGAGGAGCATCCCTGCGAGGGCGTGAAGTCGAACGTCCAGGGCACCGAGAACGTGCTGGTCGCCGCGGTCGAGGCGGGAGTCGAGCGCTTCGTCGCCATCTCCACCGACAAGGCCGCTGACCCGACCTCCGTCCTGGGAGCGACCAAGGCCCTGGCCGAGCAGGTGGTCAAGAAGCACGCGGGAGGCCGCACCGTGGTCTCGGCCGTGCGCTTCGGCAACGTGCTCGGCAGCCGGGGCTCGCTCCTCCCCGTGCTCGTGGCCCAGATGGCGGCGGGACGGGATGTGACCGTGACGCATCCGGACGTCACGAGGTACTTCATGACGATCGAGGAGGCGGTCGGCCTCGTGCTCGAGGCGGCGCACCTGACCACCGGCTCGGAGACGTTCGTGCTCGACATGGGCTCACCCGTCCGGATCGTCGACCTCGTGGCCAACTTCGCACGGCAGCTCGGCGTCCGCGACGTCCACATCCGGTTCACCGGGCTCCGTCCCGGGGAGAAGCTCCACGAGTCGCTGTTCAGCGACGACGAGGAATGCCTCCCCACGAGTCATCCACGCATCTTCGGCGCGCAGGCCGTCCCGGTGCACGAGCACTTCGACGCCCTGATGCTCGCGCTCTACGACGCCGCCCGGCGGAACGCAGCGGACGACGTGCGCCGCGCCCTCGGTGCGGTGCTGCCGGTCTACCGCCCCGAACCCGGCGACGTGTTCGCCCTCCAGACGTCCGCCCCGTACCCGGACGACTACTGATGCAGCCCGCACCCCACGAGGACAGGTTCGCCCCATGAAGATCACCGTCATCGCCGGTCGCGCCGCGGAGCCGACGTCGGACCGGCCGGCAGGCCATCACGAGGCACGCGTGTTCGACAGCGACCGCGTCCCGGCGGACCGAGACCTCGTCGCGTCGCTGAACTCCGCCACGCTCGGGATGGACCTCGTGGCCCCACCGGTCGTGCTTCCCGACTTCCACCACAAGTCGGCCATGGAGATGCCCTCGAGCATCGCCGTGGCGACGGCAGGGACGATCCGACCGACGCTCACGAGCTCGTCGGTCAACTGCGGCATGGCGCTCATCGCCCTGGGCTGCGACCGACCGAGCGATGCCGCCGTCAGCGACTTCTACCGCCGGGTGCGCGAGCGCTACCCCTATCCCACGACCAACCGGCGCGACCTGTCGTATGGGGACGTGGTCGCCGCCGCCACCGAGGGCGCCGGCTTCGCCGTCGAGCGGAACGGGGTCGACCCCGCCGAGCTCGAGCGGGTGGAGGAGAGCGGCCGGATCGACCTCGCGGCGTGGGGCGGCAGCGAGCGTCTCGTCGCCGAGGTCCCCGCGCTCACGTGGCAGCTGGCCCGGCTCCGCTTCGGCACTGTGGGTCCGACGAACCACTTCGTCGAGCTGCAGGTGGTCGAGGAGATCCTCGACCCGGTCGCCGCCCGGCAGCTCGGCGTCCACGAGGGCCAGGTGACGCTGCAGTACCACGCCGGCGGCGGCGTGCTGACGGGCGAGATCGGTCACCTGTTCGCCCGCCGGCGTGACACCGCCCGCGTCATGAGGGCGGCGATGGCGGTCCAGAAGCCGTTGTTCCACCTCGCCACGGCGCGATCCACCCAGCAGGTCCGCGAGCGGATGCGCCTCTTCTTCAGCTCGGCGTGCCCGCCGGTCGGTCTCGACTCGGACGAGGGGAAGCGGCTCATGCTCGCCAACGCGGCGGCGATGAACTACGGCTTCGCCTTCCGCATGGCGACCTACCAGGCACTCCGGCAGCTGGCGGCGGACGCCTTCGGCGGCGCCCCGGGCAGGCTCGTCGTCGACTCGCCCCACAACTCGATCTACGAGGAGGACGTCGCCGGGGAACGTGCCGTCGTGCACCGCCACAACTCGTGCCGCGCCTACCCGGCGCACCTCATGGTGCCCGGGACCACCTTCGCGCAGACGGGTCAGGCGGTCCTGCTGCCCGGGACGCACCGGACGTCGTCGTACCTCGCGGTCGCCGGCCCGTCCAGCGGCCAGAGCCTCCACTCCGCCTGCCACGGGGCGGGCACCGTCATCGACCAGTTCGCGACGAGCGGGGCCTCCCAGCCCGATCCCGCGGGGCGCTCCACGCTCCGGTTCCGCTACGACGACACCGCCCCGAGCGAGACGGCGCACCTCGACGACGCCGGCGTCAACGCGGCGATGTCGGTCCTGTCCTCGCACCAGATCATCCGCCCGGTGGCGCGGATGCGGCCGTTCGCCGTCCTGCACTGATTCCCGGACGTCTTGAGAGAGAGAAGACATGCGCATCGATGAAGCCTTCCGCCGCATGATCGGTGGTTACTGGTGGCTGATCGGGTTGCTGGTCCTGGTGGCGTCATTGGCGGCGGGCGTCTACGCCACCAACCAGGACCTGCAGTACCAGGCCTCGGCGCGGGTCCAGATGTCCGGTGGTCTCGCCAGCACCAATGTCCAGGCGGACGCTGCGACACAGTGGCTCCAGGGTGTGATCACGACCCCCAACATGGTGCGTCACGCCATGGCCGCAGCTGGGCTCAAGGGCGACCCGACTCCCTTCGCCACCCACTCGATCGTCGTGAACCGAGTGGGCGTCTCCACGGTCAACGACGTCCTCGTCACCACGGGCAACGCGGACCGTTCGGTCATCGTCGCGAACTCGCTCGTCCAGCAGGCTCTCAAGTACGCCAACACCGCTCACCAGAGCGACGCCGTGAAGATGACCGCCCTCGACCACCAGATCAGCCGCTTCACGAAGGAGCGAGACGGCCTGATCCACCAGCTGGCGACGGCTGCCCCGGGCGCGGTACTCGAGCTGCAGGCGCGGATCGCGGCGGAGGCACCGAGCCTCACGGACCTGCTGCGGCAGCGCTCCGACCTCGTCCTGGCGGCGTCGGAGCGATCGAGCATCGGCTTGCTCGATCCCGCGACGGCGTCCTCTGATCCGGTCGGCCCAAAGGTCGGCCAGCTCGTGGCTCTGGCGGGTCTGGCCGCGCTGATCCTCGCTCTGGGCCTCGTGGCGATCCTCGAGGCGCTCCACCCCCGGGTCCGGGGCCGTCGGTGGGTGGCGGCCGAGCTGCGCGCCCCGCTCCTCGGGCACCTGCCCACGCTCGACCTCGGGGGGCCACGGGGTGCCCGCGCCCTGCGTGAGTTCGGAGGTGCAGCAGCCGTGCTCGGCGCCCGGTTCACCGGGCGGCCGTTGCTGCTGCTCCCGGTCGAGCGGAAGCACGACCGGTGGGCTGCGCGCATCTGCACCGAGCTCGAGGCGCTCACCGGCCTGCACGTCGACCACGCCCCCGACGCGACGGTCGCGCGGCCGGCGGAGGACGTCGGTCGCCCCGCCGACCCCGTCGTGATCGTGCTCAGCCCGACCGTCGAGTCGCAGCGCCACCTCGAGGAGCTGGCGCGCACCGCTGCGGTGATGGACTGGCCCGTCGTCGGCGTGCTCACCTTCCGGCGCCGGTGGCTCATCGACCGGCAGACGCTCGCGGAGGGTGGCCGGGTCCACCGTCCCCCCATCACCCCCCTCACCGACGTCACCCCCGAGATCCCGGTGGATCCGGCTGACGGCGTCCCCGACCCGCGTCGCGTCGACCACGGGGCCCTGAGCAGCCACAAGATGTGGAGGATGCCGTGAGCCGGCGCGCCGAGTCCTGCGGCCTGACGCTGGAGGTCGGGTCGGTGCCACGCGGCTGGTCGCAGGTCATCGACCGCGCCCTCGGCGAACCTCCTCGAGCGGAGGCGCCGCACCGGGCCGAGGTGCCGCAGCCGGGCCGGGACGCCGATGTCGTCGTGCGGCTGGAGTCCTCCCGCGAGCCGTTCGAGGTGCACGGCCTGACGCCGCTCACCCGCGGTGCCTTCGCAGACGACCGTCGCGTCGTGCTCACCGACGCCTGCGCGAGCGGCCTGGACCTGCTCGTCGAGCCGTCGTCGAGGGCACTCTCGGTGACGGCACGCTCCCGCCCGGGGCCCTCCCACCGCGCCCTGCGCCTCGTGGCTCCCGGGCGCACCGAGCTGCTCTGGCGTGCCGCGCTCCTGCAGTACCCGACCCTGTGGTGGGCCGGTGTCGGGGGAGCCGTGCCGCTGCACGTCTCGGCGGCGCAGGTCGCAGGCCTGGGTGTGCTCCTCGCCGGGCCGGGGGGCGTGGGCAAGTCGACGCTCGTCGCCGGCCTCGGGCCGGACCAGGGCGCGTCGGTCAGCGACAACCTCTGCACCTACGACGGGGCGATGATCCACGGGCTGCGTGAGCCCCGACGCGTCGACGCGGGCCCGGTCCGGGTCGGCCGTCGGTCGATGCCCCACGGCCGGGTGGAGCAGCCGTGGGACGGCACGCTGCCCGCCATGACGCCATCCCTGCTGCTCGTGCTCCGACGTGGCTCCGGTGCGCGACCCACCGTGATGCCGGTCCCGCCGGCAGTCGCCGCGAGAGCCCTCGCCACCGGCACGTATGCCGCGGGTGAGCTGCGCCGGTACTGGGCCTTCGCCGCGACGCTGGCACTGGGCACCGGCCTCGGCCCGGCGCATCCGTCGATCGTGGGCGAGTCGGAGCGCCTCGCCCGGTCCCTCCACTGCGTCGAGGTCGTCCTCCCGGCACGTCCCGGGACCTCCCTCGTCGAGCTCGTCGACCGCGCCGAGCACACCGCGCGAGCCGAGCGAGCGACGAACCCCGGGATGACAGGGGCGCGGGCATGACGCAGCGTGTGGCGCACATCATCACCCGGTGCGTCGCCGGGGCCGGCGGGGTCGCCGTGCGCGGGGCGGTGAGCCTGCCCCGAGAGCTGTACGCGAGCACTCTCGTCGTCGGGTCGGGTGACGCTCTCCTCGACGTCGCCCGCTCGAGCGGCGTCGACGTGGTCGTCGTGCCGGAGCTCGTCTCACCGATCAACCCGGCCCAGGACGCCAGGGCCTTCCGGTCGATCTCGCGGCTGCTCAGGGCTGAGGACTTCGACGTCGTGCACACCCACAGCGCCAAGGCGGGCGTCCTGGGACGCGTCGCGGCCTCGAGAGCAGGCGTGCCCCGCATCGTGCACACGTTGCACGGATTCCCTTGGCACGACTTCCAGTCCGCTGCCGTGCGGCATGCCTACATCCGCACCGAGCGCGAGCTCTCGCACGTCACGGACGCCTATCTCGCCATCGGCACCGGCGTCGCGGTCGAGGCGCTCCGGCGCAAGGTGGTCCGCCCCGAGCAGCTCGTCACGATCGGTCCGGCGGTCGAGCCCGCGTCGGTCACCGCGTCGCCGGCGTCACGCGCGCGCGCGCGGGCGCTGCTCGGGCTGCCCGCGGACGCGACGGTCGTCGGCACGGTCGGACGGATGGACTTCCAGAAGGCGCCGGAGGTCATGCTCGAGGCGTTGGCCCGGATGGCGACGCCGGCCGTGCTCGTCTGGGTCGGTGGCGGTCCCCTCCTGGAGGACACGGCCCGTCGAGCGCAGGCGTCGGGCCTCGAGCGTCGCGTGCTGCTGCTCGGTCACCGCACGGACGTGGCCGAGCTGCTGCCGGCGTTCGACGTCTTCGCCATGTCGAGCCGCTACGAGGGCTTGCCGTGCGCCATCGTCGAGGCCCAGGCGTGCGGCATACCCGTGGTCGCGACGTCGGTGAACGCCGTCTCCGACGTCGTGGTCCCCGGAGTGACCGGTCTGCTCGTGGCGCCCCAGGACCCGGACCAGCTGGCCCGGGCGCTCGACCACGCCCTCACCCATCCGAGACAGGCCGCGGCCTGGGCGGAGCGGGCCACGGCCCAGCTCGGCACCCGCTACGACGCGAGCACCCTGGGCGCGACCTTGCAGGAGGTCTACACCGGCGACCCCGAGGTCCGCCGGCCGCTGCTGGCGCCGGTGCCCGGGTGGGGGAGGGCCTCGTGAGCGCCATCGAGGCCGCGCTGGCCCTGCTCGTGCCGGGTGGCACGCCGGTGGTCGAGGTCCGCGGCTCCCGACGGGGCTCGGCGGCGGCGATCGCGGGAGTGTCGTCGGCGAAGCGGCTCGTCCTCCTCGACGGGCGTCGGCTCAGCGCCAGGCGCCTGACACGTCTCGCCCGGGAGGCCGGCCTCGTCGTCGACCGTGAGCTCGTCGTGCTGCCGGGTCTGAGGACGGCAGCCTTCGTCGTCGAGGACTCGGTCGAGAGCCTGACGTGGTTCTGGAACGCCTTCGCGACCGTCCCCCCGGGGAGGTCGCGCGGATCCCTGCTCATCACGGCCACGACGTGCCTCGGCCGGAACCGCCACCTCGTCCGGTGGGTCGGTCCGCTCGTGGCCGGGCGCATGGTCATCGTCCACCGACCATGACCACGTCGACGAGGCAGACGGCGTTCCCCGACCTCGGGGCCGTCGAGGACGTCCTGCGGCGGCACCTGGGCGACGGGACGGTCCGGCTCGCGGTCGTGGCCATGTCGCGGGACGACCATCCCAAGGCGGTCGTCATGGCGACGCCCTCCGGTGCGACGACGCCGGTCCTCGCGGTCAAGGTGGCCCTGACCGGTGGGGCCGCCCGGTCGGTCCGTGCCGAGGCCGCCGCACTCGAGCAGCTGGGGCAGCTCGACCCCGGTCTCGTCGGCGGGACGGTCCCCCGCCTGCTCGCCCTGCACGAGACCGCGGCGGGCACGTTCCTCGTCACGACGGTCTCGTCGGGTCGGCCGTTCTCGGTCGACTACCACCGCTGGCACCACACGGGTCGTCGCCGTGACGTGCGGGCCGACTTCGACGCGGCAGCCGGGTGGCTCTCCCGGCTGCACGGCCTCACGGTCCCGCCGCAGCCGGAGGCCGACGGCGCCGCTGCGCTCGAGAGCCGCTGGCCGGACGAGGTCGGGATGGCGGCGGCGCAGGTGTGCCGGAGCGCCAGGGCGCGGGTGGGTGACCTCGACACGGGTCACGTCACCCACGGCGACTTCTGGTGCGGCAACCTCCTGCGGACGGGTCGTCGGGTCACCGGCGTCGTCGACTGGGAGCACGCTCGCTTCGGTGCGTCCCCGCTGTGGGACCGCGTGCGTTTCGCCCTCGCCTACACGCTCTACCTCGACCGGCACACCCCGAGCGGTGCCCGGGTCCACGGGCACGCGGGCCTCCGCGCGGGGGCGTGGGGTGACCCCGTGCGGCATCTGCTGAGGGGCGAGGGGTGGTATGCCGCCGGAGTGGCCGACTTCATCGCGCCCGCGCTCGGGCGCGACCCGAGCACCATGGCCTGGCGGGACGCCGTGCTCGTGGGTCTCGGCGAGGTGGCGACGACGAGCGACTCACCGCCGTTCGCCCGCGCGCACGCGTCCCTCCTCGCGGAGGTGGGGTCGTGACCACGACGGCGGCGGCCGCGCCCACGACGACAGGACGGGCCGCTGCGTCCGCACCGCTGCCGGGGCGCCGGGCCGTGGTCCCGGCGTCACGGTCCGTGCGCCTCCTCATCGCGGCAGCCATCGCGTGCATGCCGGTCCTCACGCCCACCGGTCCTGGCAACACCTCACCTGCGGACCTGCCCATCCTCCTGGCGATGGGTGGGGTGCTCCTCTGGCTGTCGAGCAACGGCGTACGCCTCCACGTGCCGTACGCCGCCGGCATGTGGCTCCTGGTCCTGGCCGGTGCCGTCGCCGCGCTCGCCAGCCGGGACGTGCGCTCGACCACGGTCCTCGGACAGGACCTGTTCCTCCTGCTCTGGGCCGCCACCATCGCCAACGCCGTGCGTGCCGACCACTCCCTCGTCCGACTCGTGTGCGTCACGTGGTGCTGGAGCGGGATCGTCAGCGCCGGCCTGCTCGTGGCCGGTCGCCTCGCCGGGATCCCGTGGCTCGCCGGCCAGACCACCCGGGACGGCTCGCGGTCCGCCCTGACCTTCGGCGACCCCAACCTCGCCGGCAACTACTTCGTCGCCTGCCTGTTCGTCGTCCTCGCCTCGCGATACCCGCGCCGCCGCCTCGCGCGCGCCGCGACCGTCCTCCTCCTCGTCGTCGCGACCGTCCTCACCGGATCGAACGGCGCCATGCTCGGCATGGTGGTCGGCCTCGGCGTCGGGGTCGTCGTCGGGTCATGGCGGTCGCGTGGTGCCATCGCCGCGACCGGGCTCGCGTGCGTCCTGGCGGCGGCCGCCGGGGCGGTCGTCACCTCGGTCGACTGGGGGTCGGTGCAGGCGAGCGCCGCCGCCGGTGGTCCGGTCCTGCACGACTCGTTCGGTCGGGGGGACTCGTCGAGCCAGGACCGGCAGGTCCTCTTCTCCGAAGGCGTCCGGCTCTTCTGGGACGGGACTCTCGTCGGTGTCGGCCCCGGGCGGACGAAGGAGGCCCTGGCGTCGATCCCTGCCCCCTACGTCAAGGAGGCGCACAACGACTACGTGGCGACGCTCGTCGAGCTCGGCCTCATCGGAGGCGTCGGCCTCGTCGTCCTGCTCGCGTCCGTGGCGGCACGGCTGGCGCGCGTCGCGGGACGCCGCGGACGTGGCATGGCCGAGGGGGTCCCGGGACGCAGCGGCGACCCGGGGCCGGTGACGGTGCTCGTCCCGTCGCCGCACTTCCTCGCCGCCCTCGGCGCGGCGTTCCTCATGGCGGGCCTCTTCTACGAGGTGCTGCACTTCCGGCACCTGTGGGCGGTCCTGGGCCTCGTCGCCGGTCTCGACCTGATCCTCGCCGACGTGGCCGAGTCGCGGCGACCGGCTCGGGAGGTCCTGGCCGCCCCCGCTCCAGGGAGGCGATGACGTGTCGGTGCGTCTCAACCCGAGCCACGCCTCCCGTCGCCTCCGCATCCCGGGGCGGGCCGTCCTCGACAACCTCGGCGCCCGGCTCGTCGCCGTGGTCGCGCTCGGGATCGGCACGATCCTCGTCGCGCGGGTCGGAGGCGCCGAGGACGTCGGGGTCCTCGCCCTGCTGCGCGTCCTGCCGGGTCTGGTCGGCGTCCTCGCCGCCTGTGGTCTGCCGGGTGCGATGGGCTACTTCCTCGCCGGCCCGCACGCGGGGCACCCGCGGCTGTGGCCCACGATCCTCGTGCTGCTCGGCGCCGGCATGGGGATCGGCACCGCGGTGTGGCTGCTGCTCGTTCCCGTCATCCACGCGGTCCTGCTCCCGACGGCGAGCACGCTGGTCATGCTCCTCGCCGGCGTCAGTGTCGCGACCCAGCTGCCGCTCGCCGTCGCCAAGTCGAGCCTCCAGGGGCTCGACGACCGGAAGGGGTCCAACGCGGTCACTGCCGGCGAGGAGGCAGCCTTCCTCCCCGCCTTCGGCGTCGCCTGGCTGCTCGGACTGCGCGGGTCCCTGCTGCTCGTCGTCGTGCTCATCGTCGCCGACGTCGTCGTCGCCGGGGCGGGGTGGGCCCGTCTCGTGCGCCAGGTGCACGGCCGGGGGATGCGGATGACCGGGCGTCCCGACCGCCCGCTCGCCCGCAGCATCGTGTCGTTCGGCCTGCTCGGTCAGGTCGGCGGCCTGGTCAACCTGCTCAACCTGCGCCTGGACTTCCTCGTCCTGGGCTCCATCGCCGGTCCGGCACCGCTGGGCGTGTATGCCGTGGCCTCGAAGTTCGCCGAGCTCGTCAGGCTGCCGTCGCTCGCGGTGACCTGGGTCAGCTATCCGCGGATCGCCCGCCTCGGGCCGGAGGCCTCCGCGACGGTCGTGCGTCGACAGCTGCCGTGGCTCGGTGGCGTGGGCATCGTCGGTGCCGTCGTGCTGGCGCTCGCCGCGGGACCCCTGCTGCCGGCCCTCTACGGTCAGGAGTTCGTCGCGTCCGTCGTGCCGGCCGCCATCATCGCCGTCGGCCTCTGCGCCTCACCCGCGGGAGGCCTGGCCGGCGGCTACCTGCTGGGGACCCGGCGCCCCGGCACCGGTTCGGTGCTGCAGGCCGTCGGCCTGCTCGCGACACTCGGACTCGACCTCGCCCTCATCCCGTCGTTCGGGGTGACCGGGGCAGCCGTGGCCAGCGCCGTCGCCTACCTCCTCACCGATGTCAGCACCGTGCTCGTCGTGCGACGACTCACGGCAGGCACCCCGCGATGACCAGGCGCGTGCTGGCCTCGGTCGTCGCGGCGTCGGCCCTTCTCGCCGGCGGCTGCGGTGCGCCGGCCCCGAGCGCGACCCCACGGGCCGCGAGCGTCCTCGGCACCCAGACGCCCACGGACGGACGGTACGCCGAGCTCGTCGACGACCTCAGGGCGACGGGAACCGGCGTCTGGGTCGAGTCCGACGTCGTCAAGGCCTACCTCGCAGGGCCGACCCGTTACCGCCAGGTTCTCGGCACCGCCCTCGCTCTCGCGCGCCGCCGAGGGGTGGCCGGCATCAAGGTCGCCGACGAGCTCGGCTACCACGACGGCACGACCCCGGAACAGGCGGCGGACATGCTGAGGCGCACCGTCGCCGACATCCACGCCTCCTCGCCGGGCACGAAGGTGCTCATCGACGTGGTCGTCCCCGAGCTGGGCTGCCTGTCGTGGACCGCCTCGTCCACGGCGGTCATGCGCATGTGCGGTGCCGGCTCCACGAGCACGAGCCCCGGAGCGAGCCTCGCCGCGGTCGACGGCTACGCCGCCTCCGGGGTGGACGTCATCGACCTCAGCCCGGGTCTGCAGGACGATGCCTGGTACGCCTCCCAGGGCAGCTCCCGCGACGACGCGATGCAGCAGAGCTGGCGCGAGGCCGTACGCCGGTGGGGCACCCGGGTGACCCTCCAGGCGCGCAAGGCACTGGCTCACCCCGGGGCGTACCCCGGCGATGTCGCGAGCGCCGAGGCCGACGTGCACACCTACGTGGACATCCCCCTCGCCGAGGGGGCGAGAGCGGTCGACATCTGGACCTGGGCGCAGCACTACCGCGGCCAGCTCGTCACCCTCGTCGACCCGGGGGACGTCCCGAACGCGCTGACCAGAGCGCTGGAGCATAGGCGGAAGAAGGGAGCGCGGCTGTGGACACACATGACGCCGTCGGCCTACGTGGTGGACCGGGGACACGACGTCCGCGCGGTGACGAGCCAGTTCGACGTCGTCTTCGTCGCGGCCGGGACCGGCTGAGCACGACGGAACCCACTCGGGTCAGCCGCGCTCGTCGGGTACTTGACGTCGTGGTCGCCGCGGTGGCCCTCGTGCTGAGCGCGCCGGTCGTCGTGGCGGCGGCGGTCGCGATCCGCACGACGAGCCCGGGGCCCGTGCTGTTCCGCCAGGAGCGGGTCGGCGCGGGCGGACGCCCCTTCACCATCCTCAAGCTGCGCACCATGACCTCGGGTGGCGAGGGTCTCGACATCACGATGGGGCGCGACCCTCGCGTCACGAGGGTCGGGGCCCTGCTCCGGCGCACGTCGCTCGACGAGCTGCCGCAGCTGCTCAACGTCCTTCGCGGCGAGATGACCCTCGTCGGCCCCAGGCCCGAGACGGTCGCGTTGGCGCGCCGCTACCCGTCCGGGTGCCGCTGGGTGCTCGAGGCCACCCCGGGACTGACCGGACCCGCGCAGATCAGGATGCGCGACTCACGGGTGCTCGAGCTCCCGCTCGCCGCGGTCTTCTCCGAGCCCGCCCCGGACCCCGAGACGTGGTACCTGGAGCACGTCGTCCCGCGCCGGGTGGACCTCGATGCCGGCTATCTCTGCGCTCCGTCGCTGTCGCGCACCGTGGCCGTGCTGCTCGAGACCGCGGTCTACCTGCTCCACCCCCAGTGAACCGCCGCCGACGACGCGACGACCCGCCCTCCGGTCCCTGCCTCAGCGACCGGACGGCAGCGGCGCCGGCGCCCGGGTCACCTGGAGCGGGTCGCACCTGGCGTTGAGACAGGTCCCGGTCTCGAGGTCGAACTCGAAGTTGTGCCCTAGGCACCGGAGTCTCCCGTCGCGGACGACGGCGCCGTACTGGAGGTCCTCCCCGGCGTGCGGGCAGTAGCGGCTCACGACGTAGTCGCTCTCGCCGTCGGACAGCATGACGGTCTCCGTCGGGTCCCGGTGCGTCTCGTAGCCCTCGATGGCCTCGAGGGCGTCCCGGTCCGCGTGCTTGAGCAGGCCGACGAGGTAGTCGTTGTAGACGTCGGGATCCCGGCTGGCGCGGATGCGCAGCGAGAGGAAGAGGTCCTCCCACCGGATGCGACCCGTGAGCACCGCATCGAGCCAGCGGGCCTCGACCGTCAGGTGGTAGCCGGGCGTCCCACCGACGGGGGCCAGGTCGACCTCCGTCGTCTCGGGCCCCAACCGGACGTCCCACGTGCCGCCCGCCCGGCCGACGACCTCGAAGCGCACCGTCATGCCGATCCTCTGCAGGAAGTAGCCGGACAGGGCTCCGAGCGCGAGGAAGTGGTCGCGGAAGCGCTCGCCCAGCCGGCTCTCCGGCGGGGGGTCCGGCAGCTCTGCGTACACCGCGGCGATCTCGTCGGCGCGCCGGGCGGCATACGCCCTGAGGTACTCGGAGGTGTCGTCGAAGGAGAAGCCGGCCCACATCGGATCGCGCTCGACGTCACCGGAATCGACGTGGAGGCGGTCGCCGGGCAGCAGGTAGAGCGAGGTCTGGCCCGGGAGCCGGTCGCGCAGGAACGCGAGCGCCTGGGCCTGGTCGGGGAAGATGCCGGGAGCCCGGACCGCGGCGTTGTGGTGCGCGACCGCTGGGTCGAGGAAGGCGGGGGGCCCGGCATACGGCATGACGATCTTCGGGGGCGCCGAACGCAGCAGCCGGGTCACCGCGCGGAACTTGCCCATGCGCTTCTCGGAGCTGATCCGCTCGACGACCTCGGGCGGGTAGTCGTAGCAGATGGGGTGCCACGAAGCCCCGGACATCTGCACTCCCATGACGTCCAGGGGACGCCCGCACTCCTCGGCAGCCCGGCGGAGCTGGCTGACGCTGAGCCGCGCGTCGTTCGTGTGCAGCACGGCGTGCCCGTCCACGTGGACGAGGATGGCGGCGTCGTGGCACATGGGGCTGAGCTCGGGGATGACCGTCACCCAGTCACCGCGGTCGTTCAGGGCCAGCCGCTCCCACGCGTCCAGCTCGATGACGACGTTGCGCAGGCCCGCGCCGGCGATGCGGTTGCGCATCTCCCTCGAGGGGTAGCGCGGGATGACGAGGCGTGTCGATGGCGAGAGCCCTTGCAGCAGTGGCAGGTCCAGGTGGTCCAGGTGCTCGTGTGAGATGGCGACCCAGTCCGCGTCGAGCATCGCAGGCGTCCGCACGTGGGCGTTGTCGGGGAAGGGGAACCACGACCCGAGGAAGGCGCCCCGTGGTGACATCCACGGGTCGCACAGCATCCGCAGGCCGGGCGCGTCGATGCGCAGTCCGGCGTGGCCGAGGGAGGTGACGAGTGGTCCGTTCATGACTCGACGATCCGCCGCCGCGCCTCCGCCGGACACCCGCGTGGGCCTGACCTGCGTCTACGTCGTTTGACGGAGCCTCAGTGTCCGCAGAGCCGACGCAGGGCGGTCAGGTCGGCGCGGACGGTCGCGGCGATGTC